>Ga0335075_10004578_pt1 | contig 21600 bp, 14 predicted proteins | sample Lox_Sample_24_FD_206723 | JGI IMG/M metagenome (GOLD analysis project Ga0335075, IMG submission 206723) | Soil microbial communities from Loxahatchee National Wildlife Refuge, Florida, United States - Lox_Sample_2.4 | ecosystem: Environmental > Terrestrial > Soil > Wetlands | place: USA...
CATCGTCTCCGACGGCCGGTACAAGGGCACCCAGCACGCCGACGGCCAGAAGCTCATCACCCGCCTGGCCGCCTCGGGCTGCCTGGTCATCTGGATCGCCCCCGACGACACCGCCACCACGATGACCGGCGCGCGGGTGGTCATCCTCGATGACCCCGCCGCCACCAGCGCGGCGGTCGCCCGCGCGGTCACCGTCAGCGCCCGCACCGCCTGACCGACCGCGCCGGGGGCCGGCCCAGCCCGCCCCCGGCGCGGCCGGCCTTGCCTCGCGCTTCCGCGAACGTACTGCGCCCGGGAAAGACACCAGACCGCCGCGGCACCGGAATAAATGCCCGGAAAAGGAAAGGCGACGGGTTCGGGAAAAGTCGCGGCACCTAATCCGGAAAGTCGGAATGTGATCCGGCTGCCGACCGGGAAACTGTCTGCGAGGTCGCTGGCGCGAGTTGTCATGCCAGGTGAGGACAGGTAGGCGATCTATTTCTGTGCCCTCCGGGGACGGACGGAAACGGCATCTGGAATTGTTTCGGAGCCGCTTGACTTCACGTCCGGACCAGGGCAATCGTCGTCCAGAAAACACCGGCGCAGTCAAAGCGGAAACCGGAATAGCGCCGGAGAACAGAAACGGAGTCACCAATCATGGCACGCACCCCCGCCCCCGCCCCGCACGCCGCCCGCAGCGCCGCCGACACGGCGACGACCCCGACCCCCGGCCCCGTTGCCCCGGCGGCCGGCGACAGCCCCGCAGCGGCCGTCCTGGCCGCCCTGTCGGCCGACCCCGCCGGCGCGGCCGTCGCGGTGATCGCCGCCCGCGCCGGGATCAGCGTCCCCGCCGCCCGGCAGGCCCTTCTCGCATGCGAGAAGGACGCCACCGCGACCCGGGTCAAGGGCAGCCGGCCCGGCATCGCCGACACCTGGACGCCCGCCGCCGCCCCGGAAGCACCGGCCGACCAGGCCCCGCCCGCCGAGACCCCCGGCGCGAGCACCGCCGGCGACGGGCAGCCCGCCCCGGCCGCGCCTGACGGCACCGCCGAGGGCCAGCAGGCCCAAGCCGCCGCCGAGCCGGACCCGGCCGTCACCGCCGAGGCGGCCGGGAACGTCGCGGCGATCGCCCAGGCCGCCGGCGAGGCCGGCAAGGCCCTCGCGGCCGGGAACCTGGACGCCGCGCTGGCCGCCCTGGACACGGCCCGGGACCTGGCCGCCCAGGCGCGGCGGGCGGTCAAGGCCGCCGCCTCCGGGCGGCGCGCCCCCGCGACCCGGCCCGGCGCGCTGCGCGACCTGGTCGAGGACCACCTGCGCAAGTTCCCGGAGACGGCCTTCACCCCGCACCAGGTCGCCAAGGCGCTGACCCGGTCGGCGGGCGCGGTCGCCAACGCGCTGGACAAGCTGGTCAGCCTCGGGGTCGCGCAGATGGCCGCCGACAAGCCCCGCGCCTACCGGCTCACCCCCGCCTCGGACGCGGACGGCGGCCCCGCCGGGGCGGAGCCTGCGCCCAGCGCCGGGTAACGCGCGGCGCGCGCCGGCGCGCGGCCGGGACGGTAGCCAGATGCCGCCCCGGCCTCGCGCCATTGCGCCGGGGACGCGACCGAGCCCGGCCTGCGCAGCCGCCCGCCTGCCGCGCCGCCGGCCTCCCTGCCGGGTATATCGGCGCGCTGACCTGCGCAGGTACATCGCGGGTATACGGCAGGTACACGGCCTGTGGTATCGGGCCGAGCCGGGTGCTCAGCTGCCCGGGGCGTACCGGATGCCGGCGTCGGCCACCCACTGGGCCGCGTCGGCGCTTAGTTCCCAGGGCCGCGCGAGCAGGAGTCGGCGCAATCGGGCGCGGTCGGCGACGTCCGGGGGCTCGGCGGGCAGCCGCGCCCCGTGCTTCCCGCCCGGACCCCGGCGGTCATCGGCCGGGTCGCCGAGGGCGGTCACGAACTGGTCCGCGAGGGCGGGCCAGTGCGGGTGGCCCCACCAGTGCGAGCACGCCAGGGCGCCAGCGTCATCTGGGACTTTCAGGGACCAGGTCGTCGCCGGTCTGGAGGATGAGTGGCGCATGAGCCGCAGCGAGATCCTGGCCTGGCTAGACCGTCGGAGAGCCTGAGCACGGCGGCCGCCGGCACCAGGCCGGGCAGCCTCCCGCCGACTGGCAAGACCACGCCCCCGGCCGTCCGGCGCAGCGGCGAGACCGCCGGCGGGTAGCGCCCGAGCCTGCACAGCGCCCGCAAGCAGACCCGGCCGGCGTCTTCACCGTTCCGTGCAACAACCGTGCTTTTTCGTCTCTCCGGTACCAATTTCGGGGCCGCGCGCCAAAAAAGGCCCCGAAAACCCGATTTATGTAGTGAGCGGAAAACCAGGAGGCACCCGGGGAGCGGCCTATGACAGATCCTCCAGCCAGCATAACGCGCTGCAAGCCGGCGGGCGCCCGTCCGGGCCGACGCCCGGCGTGGACGACGGTGGCGCGCGCCCTCGCGGCGCGCGCCACCGCGCCCCCCTCGCGGCACTCGCCCGGCGGCCGGCCCTCGTGCGGGGCCGCCCCCTCCTGGCCCGGCGGGAACCGACCCGTATCGACGCGCGGCTCGCGGCCGGGTGTCAAGCCCGCCCCCGCGCCCGGCGCGGGCGACTTGACGGGGCGGCCACAGTCGCGGGTGGATGCCTGCGGTCCCGGGCGGCAGGCCAGCCCGCCCCGCCGGCCGGCCACCCCCGGCGACGGCGCGGGCGCGCACGAGGTCACCGCCCGGGACCACCTCGCCTCCGGCCCTGCCGGCCTTCCCCTCCGGCAGGGCCGGGCGCGTCCCGCGCCGCTCCGCCGCGCAGCCGGCCGGCCGGGCCTTTGTCCTTTCCCCTGTTCCGCGGGACGGCAGCGCCGGTCCGCCGCCTGCCGACGGCGGCCGGGCGGGGGCCGGACTTGACGCGGCGGGCCGAGCGGAGCGTCCGTCGACCAGGACCCACGGACGGGCCGCCCCCGGGAACGACAACCGCTCCCGGCCGGCCCCCCGCTACCCCGGCCGCCGAACCCGGAACCCCGGGCGACCCGCTGCTGACCATCGAGGAGGTGACCGCCGAGCTGCGGGTATCCCGGGCCGCGTTCTACCGCTGGCGCCGGCAGGGAGCCGGGCCGGCGCTGGTGAGGCTGCCGGGCGGCGGGGTGCGGGTCCGGCGCAGCGCGCTCACCTTGTGGCTGCGCCGACTGGAAGACACGCAAGACGGATAGGAGCAGACAGCAGATGGACGGTTACGACATCAGGTTCTGGGACATTAAGAAGCTCGGCAACGGCCCCGGGGCGCGGTTCCGGGTCCGCTGGGCCGTCGACGGGCGCGAGCACTGCAAGTCGTTCAAGGCCCGCCCGCTGGCCGACGGGTTCCTCGACGGCCTCAAGGACGCGGTCCGCGACCGGCGGCCCTTCAACCCCCGCACCGGCCTGCCCGAGGCCGAGACGACCGGGGAGGAGACGACCACCTGGTACGCCCACGCCCGCAGCTACGCCGAGGCCAAGTGGCCGAACCTGGCCCCGGTCTCCCGCCGGTCGGTCGCCGAGGCCCTGGTCACCGTCACCATCGCCCTTTCCGCGAAGGAGCCGGGCGCGCCCGAGGGCAAGGTGCTGCGGCAGGCGCTGTTCGGCTGGGCGTTCAACCCCGCCACCCGCGACACCAGCCCGCCGGAGAAGATCGCCGCCGCCCTCGGCTGGGCCGAGCGCGCCTCCCTGCCGGTCGCGGAGCTGGAGGACACCGCGGCGGTGCGGCTCGCGCTCGGCGCGTGCGGCAAGACGCTGACCGGGAAGGCGGCGGCCGGGTCGACCCAGCGGCGTAAGCGGTCGGTGTTCTACAACGCCCTCGGCTACGCCGTCGAGCAGGGCCACCTCGCCTCTAACCCGGTCGACCGCATCCAGTGGACCGCCCCCGCCGTCGCCGCCAGCGTCGACCGGCGGGTCGTCGTCGGCCCGGCCCAGGCCCGCAGCCTGCTGGCCGCCGTCCGGGCAACCAGCGGCCGGGGGCAGCACCTGGAGGCGTTCTTCGGCTGCCTGTACTACGCCGCGCTGCGCCCCTCGGAGGTCGTCATGCTCCGCGGAGCCGACCTGTACCTGCCGAAGAACGGGTGGGGGAGGATCGACCTGGCCGCCTCCGCCTCCCGGGCGGGCACCGCCTGGACCGACCACGGCACCGCGAGGCAAGAGCGCGGCCTGAAGCACCGCGCCGACAACGAGACCAGGACCATCCCGATCCCGCCCGAACTGGTGCGCCTGCTGCGCGCCCACATCAAGAAGTACGGGACGACCCCGGACGGGCGGATCTTCCAGACCGCCCGGGGCGGCCTCCTGCAGGACTCCGGCTACAACGAGGTCTGGACCGAGGCCCGCAAGCAGGCCCTGACCCCCGCCCAGCAGCGCTCCCCGCTCGGCCGCCGGCCCTACGACCTGCGGCACGCGGCAGTCTCGCTGTGGCTCAACTCCGGCGTGCCCGCCACCGAGGTCGCCCGCCGCGCCGGGCACGGCGTCGCGGTCCTGCTGAAGATCTACGCGCACTGCATCGACGGGCAGGCCGACGCCGCCAACCAGCGCATCGCCGACGCCCTCGGCCCCGCCGGGGCGGGGCAGGAGCCGGGCGACGAAGGCGACGTCGACAGCGAGTCGGCAGCCTGATCCTGGCGAAGACGAAGGCGGGTGACGACGAGCGGGCGTCCTGAGTCACTGGTTCAAGGTTCCCAGGGCGGGCGGCATGTTCCGCCCGCCCTGGGGCATCCTGCCGCAGTTCGCGGCGCTCCTGCACTACGATCCTCAGAAGCCCCGCAGGGTGAAGTCTTCACCGTGGCGATGAAGGCAGGATGAGCACGTTGAAGTTCGCACGTGACCTTGCCCAGTTCGAGGAATACCTCGACTTGTGTCGCGGCGGCGGGCGGCGATCGACCCGGCGGGCAGCGGGGCGGGCGGCAGCGGGCTGGCCGCGGTGCGGGCGCCCGTCATCCGGGCGGCCCGCTCGGCGGTGACCGGGCAGGGCCAGGTGCCGGCCAGGGCGCCGTCGGCGATGGCGTGCATGAGATGCCCGTCTAGCCTCAGGGTGATCCGGGTGTCGGCGTATCCAGGGCCGACCTGGTACTTCTCGCCGCTGACGATGACGTGTCCGTCGCGGTGGACTTTGCGGTCGATCTCGACCGCCTGCCCGGCAGCCAGGACGGCCTTGCCGTCTTTGCGCTGGATCGCTGCCCGGGCGGGCTCGGGGCCGGCGTGGCGAGCGCCGCGCATGGCCAGGTAGGCGAGATCCTGCGGCAGCAGCCGGGACGCGACGGTCCGCAGGAGGTGGCCGTCGAGGAGCAGGTGGATGCTGTGCAGGTCGGCCCAGACGGTCAGGGTCCGCCCGGCCATGCCCTGCTTGAAGCTGACCGACTGCCGCCCGGCGACGATGATGACCGTCCCGCCGGGTGAGATTCGGACCTCGAACTCGACTGCGGCGCTGCGCGGGACCGGCAGCGGCGGCGGCGCGACGGTCCCTTCGTCCGCCCACGGCAGCGTGACCTGCTCGTCGGCGGGTGTGGGCTGCGGGACGGCGACGTCGCGGGCGGGGCCGTGGGGCCGGAACCGGCTGGCCGGGACGGCCATGTCCAGGGCCTGGTGCGGGCGCTGGTGGTTGTAGGCGTGCACCCAGCCGTCGATCGCGGCCTGGGCCGCCTCGAGCGACTCGAACGGGGCGACGTGGTCGAGCAGCTCGGCCCGCAGGCTCTTGTGGAACCGCTCGATCTTCCCGGTCGTGGTCGGTTAACCGGCCAATATCAGCTCATCCTGTGGATAACTCGCGGTGTGGTGCCTGGTTACTGCTGTCCGGGGCGGCGTGCGCGTTCGAGGCGGCGGATGGTCTCCTCGTGGCGGCGGACTTTGGCGGCGACGGCTTCGAGGCTGTGGCGCAGCTGGTCGATCTGCGTGGACAGGCCGGCGATCGTGCTGGCGCCGGAGCCGCGGGCGCGGTGGTCGTCGATGACGGCGCGGAGGTCGGGCCTGCGGTAGAGGGTGGTGCGGCTGAGCTGCGCGCGTGCTGCCACTTGCGTGAACGTGACTGGATGTCCGGCGGAGGCGAGCTCGGCGCAGGCGGCCTCGATCCGGGTGACCTCGCTGCGGTCAGCTGGCATCGGCCTGGCTGATGAGCAGGTCGAGCCGACTCAGGAGGCGTCGGTGGCGGGCGGCTTCGTCGCCCCAGCCGCGTTCGGCGGCGTCGGCGGCGAGTTTCTCGGTGTCGACGCGCTGCAGTTGCAGGACCGGGAGGAAGCTGGCGTCGTTGCGGAAGTTCGGGCAGTGCTCGCAGATGTTGGCGTAGGCGCACGGTCCCTGGGCGGCTGCGCGCAGGCAGTAGCCGCCGGCCAGCCGGGATTTGATCAGCGGCGCGTCGCGCCAGTTCCCGCCGGCCAGGGCCGCGACGGGCAGCTGGTTGCGCTCGCCGGGGATGACCGGCCCGAGCTGGGCCTTGGCGAGGGCCAGTGCCCGCTGGTACTCGTCGCGGACGGTCGCGTCGAACAGGCGGCCGTAGCGGAGGCTCATCTCCGCGGACACGTGCCCGAGCAGCGCCATCAGCGCCTGCAGCGAGCAGCCGGCGTTGACGAGGGCGGTGGCGTAGGTGTGTCTCAGCATGTGGGGGACGACGCCGTCCAGCCCGGCTTCGGCGGCGGCGCGGCGCAGTTCCTCGCGGATGGCATCGGCGGAGACCCGCCGTCCCTGGTGGGTGAGCAGGAAATCGGCGGGCTTCCCGGTGCGGGGGTGGCGCAGCGGGCGGCCGGGCGAGCGGTGCGCGGCGATCCGGTCGACGATGTCGACGGTTTCGTCGTCGACGGGGACCATCCGCTCGGTGAGCAGCTTGCCGAGCGGCACTTTCAGCCAGGCTCCCTGGCCGGGGACCTCGTGGACGCAGTCCAGCTCGAGGAGGGTCAGCTCGCCGATCCGCATCCCGGTCGCGCGCATCAGCAGCAGCGCGTCGGCGCGCAGCCGGCTCGGCGAGTTCTCCAGTGCCTCCAGCAGCGCCCGTTCCTGGTCGGGGGGAAGGTAGCGGGGCAGCGGGTGGGGCAGTTTCGGCGCGTCGCGGGTGAAGACCAGCCGCCGGGCGGGTGCCTCGGGCCAGCCCCACTCGGCGATCGCGTCCAGGAACGACCCGACGGCCTGGATCCGCTGCTTGGCGGTGGACTTGGCGATCGGCGCGCCGGTGCGGCGGCTGACCGCGGCGGCGACCTCGTTCAGGTAGGGCTCGATGTGCCGCTGCCGGCCCAGGGCGGCCAGCGATTCCAGCTGAGGGTCGTGCCGGGCGAGGAACCGGCCGAAGTGCGCGAGCTCGGACGCGGTGCCCTGCACGCTGCTGCGCGCCAGCGTGCCCTGGAGCCGTTCCAGGTAGGCGGTCATCGGCCGCCGGACCTGGGCGGGGACTCCGGCGAGGTGGAGCTCCCAGCTCCACCGTCCCGGCGTTGAGCGCTTCGGGACGGGCTCGGCGGGCGCGCCGAGGTGGTAGGCCACCGCGCGGGAGGCGTAAAGCGCGCTGCGGTAGTGCTTCAGGTCGCGGCCCAGTCGCTCCTCGCACCCGGCGACCGCGCCGGCGAACGCGTCGAAGTCGGCGTCGGCCAGCTCGCCGAGGCTGCGGCCGGTCTGGATGAGCATGCGGACCGCGATCTGGGAAGCCATCCCCGTGCGGGTCCGCCCGGAGTACCCGAGTGCCTCGGCCGCGGCCAGGAACCGGGCGAGGTCCGCCCCGAGCGGGCTGGCCGGCGCCTCCCGCAAGATCGCGGTGAGCTTGCGGTCCAGCAGGTAGTCGTAACCTGGGCGCAGGTGCCGGTGCAGCATCAGGAAGTTCAGCAGCGGCTGCAGGTGCGGGCGGGTGCCCGCCAGCCGGCTCTCCAGGGGCAGGCCCGCCCAGGCCTGCGGGTCAGGGTAACGGGCCAGGAAGGTGCGCGCCCCGCTGTGGTAAGTGTGGTTGCCGACGCCCCGGGCGGCGAGCCAGGCCAGGTAGTCCTCGTAGACCGGGACTGCACGTGGCGGCACCCGGGTCCTGGCCGGCGGCATCAGCGGCCTCCCGCCTGCGCGGCGCGCTGCCGCTGGCGGGCGGCGTCGTAGGCGGCGCGGACGTGAGCGGGCGCGAGGTGGATGTAGGCGGCCGAGGACTCGACGTGGTCGTGCCCCATCAGCGCCTGCAGCACCGCGAGGTCCACCCCGGCTTCGGCCAGCGCGGTCCCGAACGTGTGCCGCAGCGCGTGCGGGTGCCCGGCCGTCACCCCGGATACCTCGCGGTGGTAGCGGAAGACGCGGCGCAGCCCGGCGGCGGACAGCGGCTGACCGCGGGTCGGGCCCTTCGCCACGATGAACAGCGCCTGCGACGCGGTCTCGGGCCGCTCGGCGAGCAGGTAGGACTGGATCACGCCCGCGACGTCCGGGTCGACCGGCACGCGCCGTTCCTTGTCGCCCTTGCCGGTCACCCGCGCCCAGCCCCGCCCGATGTCGACATCGGCGACCCGCAGGCCGAGCACCTCCGCCGACCGCAGCCCCGACAGCAGCATCAGCCCGGCGATCGCCCGGTCCCGGTCGGTGCGGAAGCTGCTCATCAGGGCAGCGGTCTCCGCGCGGTCAAGGCCCCGCGGCAGCCGCCGCGGCTCGCGGACCCGCAGCCGCGACCGCGGCTTCGGCCGGGCCAGGTGCGCCAGCAGGCCCGTCCGCTCGCCCCGGGCGGCGCGCCGCGCAGCCGGGCCCTTGGGCAGCGGGTTCACCGCGGACGGGTCGCGCATCGACCGGAACGAGAAAAGCCCGGACACCGCCGCCAGCCGCCGGTTGACCGTCGACGGCGCGAACCCCGTCGCGCTGCCGCGGGCCAGCGGGATCACGTTCGCGGGCAGCCCGTCACGCCGCTCGGCGCGGTTCGCGGCCAGGTAGCGCAGCAGCACGTCCGTGGTCACCCGGTCCACGCTGGTGCCGTCCCCGGCGAGCCACCGGGAGAAGTGCAGCAGGTCGAACGCGTAGGCCCGGACCGTCCGGGGCGAGTACCCGCGGTCGGCCACGTAACCCAGGAAGTCGTTGACCAGCGCCAGCCCGCCCGCGCCCGTCAGCTCCCAGCGGCCAGACCCGGCCTCGGCAACCCGAATGAAGGTACCTTCGTCACTCACGGCGACGAACGTTACGCCCCCTGTCCCGCACCAAGGCAAGTAACCGCAGTTCACGGGCGTGTCGCGTGATCTGCGGTAGCTGAGGTTGGCCGGTTAAGGGGGGCGACCTGGGCTTAGTGTGCCGCTGGAGGATGCCGTTCTCCCGGCAGACCCGCTCGAACAGCACCTCCACCGGCTGCGGCCGGATATGCCGCCCGGTGAACTGCTTGCCGTTGTCAGTGAGGACCTCGAACGGGACGCCGTAGCGGCGCATCGCGGCGGCGAACGCCTCGGTGACCGCCCGGCCGGACTGGATCATGATGACGGCGGAGACCACGACGAACCGCGAGCAGTCGTCGATCCCGGTGACGATCTTGGCCTCCCGCCCGCCGGCCAGCGGGACGCCGCCGACGATGTCGAGCTGCCACAGCTGCATCGGCGCGTCCCGCTGCCACCGCTTGTACTTCCGCTGGCGCTGCTGCTCCTGCGGCTTGACCAGCCCGTTGCGGGCCAGGATCCGGTGCACGGTGGCCCGGCCGGGCACCGTCGTCATCCCGCGCCGGCCGAGCTCGAAGCTGATCCGCCGGGCTCCCCACCGCGGATGCTCGCGCCGCAGCCGGCAGACCTCCGCCTCGACCTCGGCGTCCACCCGCGACGGGCTGGTTTTCGGCCGCCTGGACCTGTCGACCAGGCCGGGCATGCCCTCGGCCTCGAACCGCTTGCGCCACGCGTGCAGCGACTGCCGCGTCGTCCCGTACCGCTCGGCCACCTCGCCGATCGGCGAGCCGCCTAGGACTTCCCGCACCGCCCGGTACCGGTACTCCGCCAGCGCCTGCTGATCCACGAACAGTGATCATCCCGCGAGATCGTTAAGCATGTCCTGAGAACGATCGGTAAAGCAAGTCCTGAGACGACACATTGACAACTTGCTCAGAGTAAACTGCGGCGACTTGGACAGCGCGGTCGGCGCCAGCTATAAGACTCCCTTATCGCGGAACTGATCGAGCTGGACGAGCACCATCAGTCCGCAGGCTGGGCGTAGGCATGCCAGGTATCCCGGACCTCCTCATGCGAGCCATGGCAGTATTCCGCGAACGGCAAGCGGCTTCCTTCCGGTCCCAGCAGGAGCGGTACTGGGCGGGCGACGCAGAGGACGCCGAGGCTGCCATTCTCCATGAGCTGGCTATGGGAGATCCTTTAGTAGCTGGAGGAACTCATCAATGTCCTGTGGCCTATCGTCAGGGTCATCCCGGGTCGCCTTCCTCACGATATGGAGCCACGGGCCGGGCTCCGGGAAGTGAGGACGGTTCTGCTGCGGGGTTTTCCCGGTCAGGATGGCGGCGATGAGCCGGCCGATGCTGTAGATGTCGGCGGTGGCCTTAACGTGATGAGGGTTACCGGATGCCTGCTCCGGTGCGGCGAATCCTGCGGACCCGAAGCCCTCGCCGGTGTGCGTAAGGGCTGGATCGCTGGTCTGTCCCGCGGGGCGCCGCACCAGCCCCCAATCCGCCACGACCCACCTGTCGTTGAGGAGCAGGATGTTGGCTGGCTTGATGTCACGGTGGAAGTTGTCGGCCGCATGCGGGCGGCGCAGTCCCTCGCAGACCGATGCGACGAGGTCCACGAGGGCTCCGGACTCGGTCCGTAGGCGTTCCGCTTGCGCTTCGGCGCTGCCGCCCTCCGCGTATGGCATGACGAGCCATTTTCTGCCTGGGTCGGCGTCCAGCACCGGCATGACGTTCGGATGATCGCCGTATGATTGCCCCATTTCGATCTCGCGGCCCATGCGGCGTAGGGAGTTGTCATCCGTGATGCGAAGCTGTTTCACCACGACGGTGCTGCCGGTGAGCTTGTGCGTCGCGCGGGACACCACCCCCTGGCCCTCTCTCGCGATGGGCTTCGGCTCCATCTTGTAGTCCGCCTTCCTGCCGCGTGCGAACCACTGCACGCACAGCCACGGCCTCTCCTCTCCCACGCTGGCCAGGGCGCCGTCTTCTAGGAGCCTGCGGGCGGTGTCGATGGCGTAGTCCCTGTAGGGGCCGCCCGGCCCTCTGAGGATGGCCACCAGTGGCGCGGCGGCCGAGTACGGCGCGAGTTCGGCGGCAAGGCGGTGTGCATCGTCCCCCTGGGCGGCCCGGCGGGCTTCCCGCTCGGCGCGTTCTGCCCGCAGGGGACGGACCGGGGTTCCCAGCGCCGCGAGCAGTTCCTCCACGCCTGTACCCCGGTCGCGGATGGCGGCGCTGAGTTCCCGGGTGCTGACGGCCCGTCCCGAGCGCTGCCACGTTAGGCCTAGCAGGCGGGCCACGTCGGCGCGTTCCCCGACGGTGAGATCGGCGGAGAGCGGTGTGCCGGACAGGCCATGTCCGCCCTCCAAGCGGCGGCGGGCCGCGTTGAGTACTTTGCTGGGGCCGCTCAGCTTTGCCCAGGTGAGTAGGGCCGGATCGATCGTATCCGTCATGTCAGGCAACCGCCGCCGACTTGTTCTGGCCTCGGGGAGGTGGCGTAAGGTCGCGCAGGTCGGCCGGGTCCGGGGTGCTAACAGCGGTGAGCTCGTTGCCGGCCCAGACCGCCAGCTCTAGAGCGACGCCGGGGTCCGGCTGGGGCGCTCGCCGCACCTCGTAGATCGCCGCGACTGGGACCTCGCCGGAGTTCGCGATAATGCCCGGGCCTGCGATGAGCCAGTCCAGGTCACAGGAGGCGAGCAGCCGGAACATGCTTGCCTTGTTCGTCGAGTCGACCCCGCCGAAGGCCTCGTCCAGCCAGAGCATCCTCGGCCCTCCGTCCGCCTGGTCATACATGGCGTGCAGCGCGGCGATGAGGGGCTGCATGAGGGTCACCACCTTCGCGCCGCCGGAGAGCAGGCCGTGGTTGCCCCGGTCCAGCTTCCGCCAGCCACCGGGCTGCCAGCCCGCCATACGACCGGCCTGGCTCCCTTGCTCGGTCGCATCCCGGCCGCCTGACTGCGGGGTCCGGTACTCGACCCGTAGGTCGAACCAGCGCCGGTAGTCCAGGGTCTGCGCGAGCCTGGACCGCCAGTCAGGATCGCTGGCGATCCGCGCCTGTTCCTGGGCGCTCGTGACTCGGTCGGCCAGGAACTGCCGGATGCGGTCCTGGACTGGTTTGGCCAGCAGGGAGAAGTCTCGCTCCAGTGCATCCAGCACGTCGTTGGCGGTCTCCTCGTCCGCGACGGGTGCTCGTCGTAGCCGGAGCATGATCCGCGATACCGCAGTCGGGTTCTGGGCGAGCTTGGCGTTGATTTCCTCCCGCAGCGTCTCGGCTTCGGCCAGCCGGTCCCGGAGGTGCTCGATGAACGTGCTACCCAGCAGTTCGTCGATGGTCTCGGTGAGCTCCCTGTTGTAATCATCTTCAAGGCGCAGGAGCATGTCCGACAGCCTGTCCACTGCCTTCGGGGGAGGGGATGCCGTGCCGGTCGCGTCGACGATGACCTCGACGGCGCCAGGGAAATCGGGATGGCTCTCGCCCGGCGGGATGACGCGGATGGTGCGTCCGCCGAGCCGCTCCAGCTCGGGGCGGAGCTCACTGGTCCGCTGCGTCATCTCCTGCCAGCGCCTTTGCGCCCGCTGCGTCGCGCGTTGCGGGTCATCAGGCCAGTCTCTGGGAGAAATCGCTGCGCGGGCCGCCCGCGCAGTCTCCAGCGCCGTCGTCACCGTCCGGGCCGAAGGCTCCGCCACTGCTCGCAGCTGGGGCAACCCGGAGTCCAGGCAGCCCCACCAGCGGACGGTTGCGCGGTCTCGTTCCGCCTCCGCATCTGCCCGCTTGCCCTCCACCTGGGCGAGGGTCGCGTTTGCGCCGGCGGCCTTCTTGATGAGGGCCCGCTCCTGCTCGGCCAGTACCTTGAGGCGCGTGTCGCCGTCGGCTGCGGCCTTGCCGAGCGTGGCGACCTCGTCGAGGATCTGCTGGGCGTCCTTGCCGAGAGAACGCCCGGCGGCCTCCGCCTGAGCGCGAAGCTGGGCCGCCGTGAGCCTGTCTGATTCCGCATCCTCCGCAGCCGTACCCGCGTTCTCCTTCGCCAGGTCTAGGGCGTCCTGGGCGCCGGGAAGCGCCTTGCGCCGAGCGCTGGCTAGGGTGACCGCACCGTCCAGCACGGTGAGCTGAGCTCCGTAATCCACGAGTGCCGTGAGGACCCTCTCAGCGGCGGCCCGCGTGGCGGGCAGGTCATGCTCAGTGCAGTGACCAGACAGGTGGCGCGCCGCAGTATCCACCCCGTCCCGGGCCGCGCTCTCTGCCCGCGTGGCCGCTTCGGCGGCCTCGGCCTGCTGCTGCTGCAGCGTGGCGGCGGTGCGGGCGATGATGACCGCGCCGATGACTGAGGCATCGTGCGGAGTAGTCGCACTCGCCTCATCGAGCGCCGTGAGGAGTGCGCCTACCTCCTGCTGGTCGGCAGCTAGGGCGTCCTTACTTCGGGACAGCTCATCAATGTCGGCCCGGAGTGCGTCCGCCCGGCGGAGCCGGTCCGCGGCACGGGCCGCGGCGCCGAGCAGCCGAGGGCCATCGGGTATAGGGGAGGCCAACCCGGAGAGACCGCCGTGGCACCAGCGGCCATCCGGCATGACCACGGTGGCGCCAGGGGATAGGTCGACGCCATCGCGGAGCGTCCCGTCGCCGTAGCCTACGGAGCCGAGGATCGCGCTGATCACCGGAGCCAGGTCGCCGCAGTCGTCGCTGGGCCGCAGGAGGGTGCGCAGCGAGGAAGAGACGGGCGCGGTGCCGTCGGCCCGCCAAACGGTCTCGCTGCCATCCCGGCCAGGGACGTGCATCCCGTCTGGCGTTACCCATGCTTGGAGCAGCCCGGCTGCGTCTAGGGCGGCCTCTGCCTGGGCCAGCCGCTCTGGCCCAGCGTCCCCGAGCGTTTCGACCAGTCGCCAGAACGGAGCCCCGTCCGGGCCGACGCTATCGGGACGGTCACGACGCGCCCAGAACTGGGGCGCGGCGGGCCGGGGATCCCGCTCCGCCTCGACGGAGGCGAGGGCAGCGCCGGCCTCCTTCAGGGCACGGTCGATGCTCTTGGTGCTGGCTTCGAGAGCGGCCCAGCGGTCATCGAGGGGCCGCCGTACGGGGGAGAGGTACTCTCGGCCGATGGCCGCCGATAGTGCTGGCGCAGGGCTCTCTGCGGCGGTAAGACCGGCCACCAGGCCGACCCAGTCCTCGGTGAGCTCGGCCGCCGGACGCACGTCTGCCGGGATGCCGAGTATCCAGCGGGACACATCCCTGGCAACGCCTGAGACGGCGGATTCCACATCCGCAGCGCGGTCCCTGGCCGCTTGACGGGCCGCCTCGGCGTCAGCCTGGGCGCTGCGTGCTTTCTCCCCGGCCGTCTCTAGCGCGGTCATCGCCCGGCCATGCGCGTCGATCAGCCGTAGCGCCTGCTGAGCCTGCGGCCGCCGCTGAGCCATCGCCTGCCGGAGCCGCGTGGTGTCCCGTGCGGGAAGGTAAGCGGTGGTGATCAGGGTCAGGCCCGCCTGCTCCGCGTGGGCGTCCAGGACGGATGCGGCGGCCACCACGTCATCCTCGGCGGAGGTCAGGTCGGCTTGTGCCTCCTCGAAAGCGGCTGCGGCCGGGCGTACCGCAGTCTCCAGGGAGCGGGCCCTGTCTCGTGACCGGTCGGCTGCGGTCTCGGCAGTACGTGCCTGGTCCGCGAGGTTCTGGGCGTTCTGGATGGCGGCGACCGCATCCTGGTAGGACTGCTGCTCCTTAAGGGCATCTCGCTCCGCGCGGGCGCGGTCCCGGACCTCCTCGGTAGACCGCCTGTCGCCCTCCACTGCCTTGAGTTGTCCGGCCAGGGTCTTGGCAGTGGCCTCCGCGATATTCTTCTCGCGGGTGATCTGGGTCAGTTCGCTGGCAGCGGCGGTTACCGGATCAGCGGCAGCCCGGATTACGGCATCCGCCCAGGGCCGCCAGTGGCGGTGGCTGAAGTCGGTGACGGTCGCTAGTGCCCGGTCGGCCTCATCGCGGTCCTCGCGCAGCCGTTGCAGTTGCTCCCAGCCGTCGGCGAGCTGGTTCACTTCGTCGTCGGAGATCGGGGGGAGCGCTCGGCGGAAGGCGCTGGTCAGGAAGTCAAGGTCGAGCTTGTGGCCGAGCTGCGGGGTGCGGACCACCCGGAGGATCCGGATCAGCTGCCCGAGCCAGGCATCATCCTTGCCGTAAAGCACCCGCCCGACCGCCTGCCGGTAGGCGGTCGCCGACTGGTAGCAGGTGAAGCCGGGCACGTCCGCTAGGCGCTCGGGCTCAACAACCAGGCCCGCCCGGTTCAGGGACAGGCCCAGGCGCACGCGCGTCTGCCCGCGTGCGGAGCACCACTGAGCCTTGAGCATCCCGTCCGTGCGCCGGGCCTCGGCGAAGAGCGCGAGGGTGAAGAACTCATTCCCGCGGCCGAACTCCAGCCAGGCCCATCCTCGGTTCTTCTGGGCGCTCGAATCCCGGCGATCTAGGTCCCGGCCGCTCGGTTCTACGTAGTACCGGAACCGCTTGTCGCTCTGGCCGAGGGTATCGATGTTGTGCGGCGAGTAGTCGCCGGCGAGCAGCAGCAGCGTGGTCAGGACCATCAGCGTGGACTTGCCTGACTCATTCGCGCCCTGCAACTGCATCCGGCCGTCGGCGTACCAGACCTCGGCTGCGTCATACTCCCAGAGGTTGACCAGGCCTGCCCGGACCGGCTGCCACCTGTCGGCGCGGCCAGCTGACGGCAGTTCGTCGGTGATGGCGGCCACCCGCCACGCGGCCAGTTCCTCAGGCGTCATCATGATCTGTCCTCTCCCCCTGATCCGGATCGCGTTCATGTTCGCGTGCTTCTCTGCCGCCCGAGGCAGGCTCCCAGGTAGCAGCGGGATCGCGGTACCGTCCGGCTACTGGGAGGATCGTCCACCCTGTGGGGGTCACCCGGATGAGGCTCGTGCCGGTGAGGACGGGTTCAACCTCGGTGCGCATCCGCTCTGGGGATTCCCGCAGGGCCACGGTCAGCGCGTCCTTGTTGTCCCGGTAGACCTGCGCCGCTACTGAGGCGACCTCGGCGCGGTTTAGCACGATTCTGCCGTCGCCGTCGGGCACCCGTCCTGCGGCCGCGGCGTCTAGCAGCTTCAGCGCGAACCAGGAGGCGGCGGTCGCCACCGGAAACGGGACAGGCACAGCGGAAGAGCCTGGGCGGTCCGGCAGGCGGAGCAGCATGCCTTCCGCCCGGGTCTCCACCGTCCCGCCGGTCATTTCCTCGACGATGGCCGCCAGCCGGGACCGCTGCGTACGCGCGTACTCAGCGTCCACCGGGTGCAGGTCGGCGTAGAGGAGCGCGGTCCCCTCCACGAGCATCCGGAGCAGGCGCTGCATGCGGGTGGCTGTCCGCCGCGCACTCTCCGCCTCCTCGTCTAGGGCCTCGGCTTGGAGCGACAGACTGACCGTATAGGGGTCGACGAACTGCAGGAGGGCCTCCGGATCCACCTCAAACCCCGCGCCCACCCCCTTGCCGTCCTGCTCCCACTGCCGCAGCAATGACTCATCGGAGGTACGGCGGACGAGGATCCCCAGTTGGGCGAGCACGTCTACGGCACCGAGGAACGCCTGGCGCTCGGACCGGAAGTTCGGGTCGTACGGCGTGACCTGTGAACTGGGGGAGGCGGAGAGCGCTAGGACCTCGTCAGAGAGAACCTGGACGGTGGTCGTGAGGTCGGTATCCTCGCAGGCCGCCGCAGCCAGTGCGGTGAGGACCAACACCCGCTTCGACGGCGGATTCCAGGCCGGCGGCGCAGAGGTGAGCTGTGGCCCGGCAGGGTCCCGGTGCAGCCGAGCAACGGTCCCGGCGATGACAAGGCGGTACCCGAGCTTTCCCACCCACCCCGTGAGGACCGTACGGTGGGAGAGAACCCGGTAGAACAGGTCGGAGTGCTCGTGTACGGAGACGAGCGGGGTGACGAGCAGGCCCAGGAACGCTTCCTGCGCGGCCGTTTCAGCCGAAGGCTCCTCGCTAGTCACACTCTCCTCACCGTGATCTGCCAGTTCTCGCAGGCAACCCGTCCCTCGGGCATGGTCAGCACGGCCACCAGCGCGTCAGGTGGCGCGGCGGCGGCCGTGACGCGCCACCGGTCATCGCCCGTCAGCGCGGTTCGCGCGCCGCTCCGGCCGGGGGTGGCGCGCATGACGGTGGTGAGTACCTCCCAGACCAGGGAGGCCTCCTGCGCGGTGGTGACGGGGGTCCAGTCAGCGAGGCGGCTCCCGGAGCGGGCCGCCAGTGATTCCTCTGCCCGGCTGGCCGCTGCGCGCTCCAGGTCCGCGGCCTCTCGCGCCCTGCGCCGGGCCTCGCGCCGGTTCGGTACCGAGGCGGGCCGTCCGCCGGTCGATCTGGCGCCGCGTTGCCGGAGCGTGACGCTGACGGGAACTGCGGGCGCAGTCCAGAACGAGGCACGGGCCGGAGCATCGGGCTCCTCAGGCAGGCCGCCTAGGTGCCTGGCCTGCCATAGGCCTGTTGCCGAGCACCAGGTCAGCCAGGCATCCTCGCCGGTCGCGGCGGTCTGGACGGAAGCCGCGACCCTAAGCAACTCCGCGCGTCGGGTCACCTGCCCGCCGGTCGCCAGGAGCGCCCGTGAGCCGCGCAGCAGCGGCGTAACAGCGTCTCGCACCTGTCGGCGAAGTCGGCCAGCCTGTCCCTGCTCTTCGCTGAACCAGACGGAGATGGTCTCGGCGGTGTCCCTACTGCCTGCCACGATGGACGCGATTACCTCCTCCGGGGCGGTCACGTCCAGCCCGGTCAGGGCCATGGCACGCCAGTCCTCATCTGAGGTCTCGGCTACCAGTCGGGCGAGTGCGGCGCGGATGCGGGGGCTGTGGGTATCGACTCCGGAGCCCCAGACCTTGACGTAGGCGAGCAGCGTGTCCCGGAGTCGCCGCATCTTCTCCTCATCGGGTGCCCCGGCAAGCGCCGACGCCATGCGTGACTGCCAGATCGACGCAGCCTCGGCCATGTCCCGCAGGGTGGTCCGGACCTGCGCCCAGGACTGCGCCGCTGTCTCGTGATCGCGGTGGCCCAGGGAAATGAGTACCTCGTCAAGGCGCGTCGCGATGATGGCCGGGGCGAAAGCGGCGGCGCTTGTCGAGACGGCGTCCTCGTCAATGGTTCGCCGCAGCCAGCGGTGCAGGTCGGCGGCCTCGCTCGTCAGTTGGTACCGGACCCGGGTCCGGACGAAGTCGGCCTCGGTCTTCGCCTTGTCCTGCCAGCGGATCACGACGCCCCACTCGTACAGCCTCTTCATCCGCGCGTCGAGATCGAAGGCCGACGGCCGGGTGAGCCGCTCCGCGAGGGCCGGCCCGGCCAGCACGGCGATCCGGTCGCGGATCCCCGACAGCAGGTCATCCCGCCCGACCCCGGTCAGTGAGTGCTCTTGGGCGTCGAGGAGGACATCGACGATGACCCGGTACTGCGCCGCCAACTGATCGGTGGCCAGATAGGCGGCGATGTCAAGCCGCCCGGGAAGTCCAGCAAATTCCCAGGCGTCGGAGTCAACAGCGCTCATGTCTCCCCGCACGTGGCGCTATATTCTGCTTGCCCTACGGGCTCTCGGTAACTGTAGTCATCGCCACCGACAGCACGTGCTGTGTACCGCTAAGTTGCGAAGAATTTCTCGTTCCGAGTGCTATGGATCCCTGGTCGATGCCGCGCTGCCGACAGGTAGCTCGCTGCGCGTGCCCTCTGCCGTGATCTTCGTCGTCCAATGATTCCGTCGCCGGGAAGGGCCAGGGCAGCATACTTGCAGATGGCTACTCGACTGACTGGAGGAGTTCGAGATGGCGGTACGAGATGACTTCCCAGCCGACGTTATCGAGACGATTCGTAAGCGTGCGGGTAGCCGATGCTCTGTGCCTACTTGCCGGGCGGCGACGACCGGGCCTTCGGAAAGCCGCGCCGGTGGCGTCACCAATGTTGGCGTGGCCGCGCATATCGCCGCTGCGGCTCCTGGCGGCCCGCGGTACGACGCTGGGATGACAGCGGAGCAGCGCCGGTCTCCTTTGAACGGCCTTTGGGTCTGCCAGACGCACGGCAAGGCCATCGACGACGACGAGCATCGCTACACGGCAGAACTGCTTCGTGCATGGTGCGACCGCGCTGAAGGCCTGGCTCGAGAGGAACTCGGGCGCCCTGTAGTCTGCATGGTGCAACCGGGTGTCGTCCCGCATCAGAGGATGATCACTCCCGGGTCGGAACGGCTTGGAACCGCTGACTTCATAGAAGACATTGCCGCACCAGCAGCCTGGGGCAGGCGCAGTTCCGAACTTGTGCGGATGGTCCTTTACGAACTCGCCCTCAACGCCACTACTCATGGGGGCGCTAGCGAAGTAACGCTCGAATCAAAGGCCGGGTACGTGAGCCTGTCCTACCGCGGTCCGCGGTTCGGCCTCAGCGAGTTGCTCCAGTCGAATCAGCGGGGCGGCGGAGCGGCGGTCAGGACTCTGCGCGAAACTGCCGCAGGATCGCACGACCTCAACTACCGTTACCGCGACGAAATCAACGAGTGGCTCCTTGTCAACCACCTGAGGGCATCCGTCGAGGACGATCCATGCGGCGTCAGCCTGGGGCGCAAGGGAGACCGGGGCTTCGCCGCAGTAGCGGACTGCGCGGAAGTCCACATTTACGCCGACGACCTGTGGTCTTTCAGTGACCTGCACTCACTGGCCGACAGCATTCCGGAAGACCTCAGAGTACGGCAGTTCATTGTGTACGGGGTGGATCCTGACAACCCGTTGGCAGGTGAACTCGCCCGACTGCTGCCACATGCGCAACTTGCTAACCCAACAGAGTTTCTATAAACCTGCACTGCCGTAGGTGGACTGCGGTTGCTCCTTCAGCGGACAGGATGACAGGCAAAGCGGGTCAGGCTCAATTGGTGTTACGACGTCAGGTTCTGGGAGACCAAGCGGCTCGTCAACGGCACTGGGGCCCGGTTCCGGGTCCGCTGGGCCGTTGACGGGCGGGAGCTTACCGCTCGGCCGACTTCGCTACGAACTGCGCCACGCGGCGGTTTCGCTGCGGCTCAACTCCCGGGGTGTCGGTCGCCCGCCGTACCGGGCACGGCGTCGCCGTTCTGCTACAGATGTAAGCCACTGTGTCGACGGGCAAGCGCATCACCGACGCCCTCGGCACCGCCGAGTCCGAGCCTGGCTCCGGCAGTGAAGGAGACGATGGCAGCGAGCCGGCAGCCTGAAGTGTCAGGTCAGCAAGGCGTAAGCTATGCAGAACGGTCGACTAACCGCTCCTGGGGACGGTCTGGACACCGCTCCTACCCCGCCGTCCGTGCCCGTCCGTGGATTCTGTGCCCTCCGGCCCCGGCACGCACGGACGCATAGCGGACGGCGGCGGCCCCAAATTGCGCCTCGAAGCGCGTTCGTGCTGGTCAGCTGGGGGTGACTCGAGCAGGAGGGACGGGCTGTAAAACCGTCGGCTCAGCCTACGTTGGTTCGAACCCAACACCTGCCACCACCTGCGAAAACGCCCCGCTAGCTGCGAATTCTCGTGCTGGCGGGGCGTTTCTCCTTTGTCCCGTCGTGTGTCACCTTGTCGCGCTGTGAACCGGGTTGTTGCGGTATCCACGGACGCATAGCGGACGGGCTGGGGTGCCGCTAGGACGGTCGGTATGCACCGTCGGCTGTTTCACGGACGGCCACGGACGGGGGCCGCGACCACGGACGAGCCACGGACGAGGTCCGCGCGGAGCCCGCTGCGTCGGCTTGACGTTCGCGGCTGAGCTGAGCGTGCATGTCCCTGCGTCCGCCCGCTGCCCGGCCGGTTTCCCGGGGCGGGGCGGCCGGGGAAGGGCGGGTGCGGTGATGGCCAGGGCGGCGGTCCGGGAGAGCGTGACTCTTGCCGGGCGGGCGGAGCGGGCGCGGGCCGCCCGCGCCTTCGTCAGCGAGATGCTCGGTCCCGGGCACCCGTGCGGAGACGTGGCCATCTTGCTGGTCAGCGAGATCTTCAGCAACAGTATCCGGCACTCCGGCTCGGCCGCTCCCGGGGAGACGGTCACGGTCGCGGTCGTCTCCGCAGACGGCACCGTCCGGGTCGAGGTCACTGACCGCGCCGGGCCGGGGAGGCCGGAGCTGCGTCCTGCCGACCGCGACGCAGAAGGCGGTCGCGGGCTTCAGCTCGTCGCGGAACTCGCGGCGCGCTGGGGCTGGCGCCGGCGGCGCGGCGGGCGGTTGGAGACCTGGTTTGAGCTATCGCACCCTTGCTGATGTCTCCGCCCGGCGACTGGCCGCACATATACCCGGCGTGTACCCTCAGACGGACGAAGGTAGCGATGCCTGCCTGCTGCGGCGCAGGTCGCCGACGCTGGCTGCCGGGCCAGGTACACGGCAGGTACATCGCAGGTACATCTGAGGACCACGGCATCGGTATGGTTGTCGGCCGTTGACACTCCTCGCGCAGGATTGAATGGACCACGGAGTCCCGCCATGCCAGCGGGGCCTGTGATGAGGACCGGGTGCATACGCTGCGGCGGTGCTTCAGCAAAGGCCGTCGAATGCGCCGT
>Ga0335075_10004579_pt1 | contig 21593 bp, 18 predicted proteins | sample Lox_Sample_24_FD_206723 | JGI IMG/M metagenome (GOLD analysis project Ga0335075, IMG submission 206723) | Soil microbial communities from Loxahatchee National Wildlife Refuge, Florida, United States - Lox_Sample_2.4 | ecosystem: Environmental > Terrestrial > Soil > Wetlands | place: USA...
GATTGACGTCTGTCGCGCTAGTTTACTATTTTTATTATGTTAGGGGCCTTATGGACGTCGGACTGAATTCCGGTCAGCTGGCGCTGCGTGACAGCGTGCGTGACGTCCTGCGCACCGAGTGCCCGCCGGGAGTGGCCCGGCAGGCGATGACCGATCCTGAACGCTGGCGCACGGTGTGGAAGACGGTCGTCGACCTCGGCTGGACCGAACTCGCCGCGCCCACCGAGGGCGATGAGGGCTCCTTCGGCCGCGTTGATCTCGCTGTGGTTCTCGAGGAATGCGGTGCGGCCATCGCCCCCATCCCCTTGCTGTCCAGCATCGGTTTGGCTGCCGGTGTCTTGCGCGTCGCCGGCGCGGCGGTTGGCGAGGTGCTGGACACCATCGGTGGCGGAGTGGTGGCCGCGCTGGCCGCCCATCCGCCCGGCTGCCGGCTGCCGGGTGTCCCGATGACCCTGCAGGGCGGGCGCCTGCACGGGCGTGCGATCGCGGTGGCCGGCCTGCCCCGGGCGGAGCTGATCGTCACCTTGGCCGCGTCATCCGACGGGCCGGTGGCCGCTGTCGTCCGCGTGGGCGACGGCGTGGCCATCCATACCGCCGAGTGCACCGATCCCGCGCAGCCCATCGCCGACGTCGAGGTCGACGCGGAACCCGTCGTCACCGCACCGGTCGATGTGGAATCGGCCCTGGCGACGCCGCTGCTTGCCGTGGCCGCCGACTTGGTGGGAGTGGCCGACGCCGCGCTGGTGCTTTCGGTAGAGCATGCGAAATCACGACAGCAGTTCGGCAAGCCGATCGGCGCCTTCCAGGGAATCAAGCACGCATTGGCCGACAACTACGTCGCCGTGGAGCGCGCCCGCAGTCTGACATGCGCGGCGGCGGCGCGCCTCGACGATCCGGCGACGTCACCCGCCGACGGCTGGACCGCTGCGGCGCTGGCCAAGGCGGCGGCAGCCGAGGCGGCGGTCGGCTGCGCGCGCACCGGCGTTCAGGTCCACGGCGCTCTCGGGCAGACCTGGGAGCATGACATGCATCTGTATCTGCGGCACGCCTGGCAGGGCGCCGCGACGCTGGGAGACAGCCGCGCGCTCTATCACGCAGTCGGACGCCGGGTCGCCGGAGGCGCAGCATGACGCGCACAGACTTGGTCGCCGAGTATGCCGCCTGGCTGACAGATTTCCTGCCGGATGACTATTACGACCGGTACCGCGAGTACCGCTGGGACCTCGACCTGCGGCGTGATCATCAACGCGCCTCGTTCGAGGCCGGGTGGTTGCAGCCGACCTGGCCACGCGAACACGGCGGCCGGTCGCTGGGCCTGGCCGACGCGATGGAGGTCCGGCTGGAATCGGCAATGCGATCGGCGCCCAAACTGCCCAACATCGCCGGCCCCGGCGTGGCGGCGCCGGGGATCCGCCAGTTCGGCACCGCCGAGCAGATCGACCGTCTGCTCATCCCGCTGCTGCGCGGCGACGAATGGTGGGCGCTTGGCATGTCGGAGCCCGAAGCCGGGTCCGATTTCGCCAGCCTGCGCACCCGCGCCGTGCGCGACGGCGAAATGTTCCGGGTCAAGGGCAGAAAGATCTGGACCACCCAGGCACACCTGTCCCGCTGGTGCACGCTGTACGCCCGCACCGATCCTGACGCACCCAAACACCGCGGCATCTCCTGTCTGATCCTCGATCTCGAATCCCCCGGTGTGACAATCGAACCCATTCGGATGGCGTCGATCTCCGACGAAACGTTCTGCGAAGTCATTCTCGACGACGTCCAGGTGCCGGTATCCAACCTGCTGGGACCTCTCAACGGCGGCTGGCAGGTCGCGATGTCGTCGCTGAACCATGAGCGGCAGATGATTTGGATCATGAACTGGGTTGAGATCCAGCGTGGGCTCGATTCGGTGCGAGCAGCCGAGACGGCGGACGACGACTACGCCTCAGGTGAGGTCTTCACCGAACTCGGCTCGCTGCTCGCCGACGCCGAAGCGCTGCGGGCAACCGGCTACCGCTCGCTGCACAACGAACTCGCCGGTCGGCCAAGCCCCGAAGCCGGCATCTTGAAACTCCTCGGTTCACTGACCCTGCAGCGGGTTTGGGAGCTGGCCGCCGCGGCGGCCGGACCGCGCTCGATCGACGATGTCGATCTGCTCTTCGAACGTCAGGATGCGTTGGCGTCGACTATTTACGGGGGTACCTCCGAGATCCAACGCAACATCATCGCCGAACGACTGCTCGGACTGCCGAAGGGATGACGATGTGTTCGCTGGACGTGCGGGTAATGAGGAGTGCTTGCAAGTGCACATGGGTGTAAATATTGTGCAGGTGGTTGCCGAGGTTAACCCGGGTCTAACTGAGAAGCGACTGAAGTTGCCGCGGATCGTGTCGGACCTTTGTGCCACGGTGATTGTTATGGCGCATCGGTTATCGCGGTTCGAGATTCCGGACGGCTGGGTAGCCCAAGCGTACCGGTTCGCACTCGACCCCACACCCAGGCAGATCGAAGCGTTGCTGTCGCATGCGGGCGGCGCTCGATTCGCCTACAACACGATGCTCGCGGCGGTGAAGGCCAACCTGGATCAACGCACAGCAGAGCGCTCGTACGGAATCACCGAGGCCGGCCTGACGCCTTGCATGGGTTGGTCGTTCCAGTCGCTGCGTAAGGACTGGAACCGCCGCAAACACACTGCCGCAGTTCGCAACGATGGCACGCCGTGGTGGCCGAACAACTCCAAAGAGGTATATGGCAATGCCTGCCGAGCGCTGGCCGAAGCATTGTCGAACTGGGGCGCGTCCCGCAAAGGTGCCCGCAGCGGGCAACCGATGGGATTCCCCCGCTTTAAAACGAAAGCCTTTGCAATCAAGAAATTCTCGTTCTCCACCGGAGCTATTCGACTTGAATCGGACCGCAAGCATGTCACCTTGCCCCGGCTCGGCACGATCAAGACGCATGAGACCACCCGTAAACTTGCGCGCAGGATCGAGACCGGCAGTGCCCGCATCCTCAAAGCGACCGTCCGCTTCGATCGGGGACGCTGGCTGGTGTCGTTCACATGCATCGTGGCACGCGGCACCGGCCGGCCAGCCCATGTGAAAGCGGGTGCCGGATTGGTCGGCATAGACATTGGGCTCAAGGACCTGATCGTCGTGGCGAACCCGCAGGGCCAGGAGCTCGAACGTTACCGCGCGCCGCGCGAGCTCAAGCATGCACACCGGAAACTGCGCGCGTTGCAACGAAAGGCAGCCCGCCAGGTCGGCCCGTGGGACCACGCAGCCAAGCGCAAGCAAGAAGCGTCGAAGGGGTGGCGGCGAACGCAAAGAGATATAAGCCGCGCGCACGCACGAGTGGCTAATCTGCGCGCCGAGCGGATCCACAAACTCACAACGCGGCTCAGCCAAACCCACTACGTTATCGGCGCCGAGACCCTCGCCGTGAAAAACATGATGGCTGCCGGCGGATCACACAAACGCGGTCTGAACCGCTCGCTTGGCGACGCCGGCCTTGGCGAGCTTTTCCGCCAACTCGACTACAAGACCAGCTGGTACGGCTCGCGCATCGTCAAGGCCACCCGTTGGTTTCCCAGTTCAAAGTTGTGCTCACGCTGCGGTGTAGTGAAAGCCAAGCTGCGCCTCTCGGAGCGAACCTATCAGTGCGACAGCTGCGGCCTCACGATCGACCGAGACCTCAACGCAGCGGTCAACCTAGCGCGGCACGCGCAAGGCGAAACGGACCCGAGTACCGGGGTCGTCACGGGTGGAGCCGACCGTAGGCCGTCACCGAACGGTGACGCTGGTGGCAATGAAACCCGAACCCGAGCCGAAGTAGGCGTCGACGCCGACAACGGTGGGAGTGCCTCGTCCAAAGAGGAGGCTGCCTGAAATGCCTAGCAATACAACTACTCACATCTCAGGTAACGGATGACGATGGATTACGACCTCGGTGCCGACGCCGTCGAACTCAGAAAGCGCCTGCGGGATTTGATCTCCACGCAGATCCCCGAGGGCTTCTTGGGTGCCTGCACCGACGACCCGAAAGACCTCGCCACCACCGAGTCGTTTTGCAAACTGTTGGCCTCCGACGGGCTGCTGGCCCTGGCCTGGCCGAAAGAGCATGGCGGCGGCGGAGGTTCGGTATGGCAGCAGACCGTACTGCGGGAAGAGATGTGGGCCCACCACGAGCCCCGCGGAGCGCAGTACATGGGCATCAACTGGGTCGGGCCCGCGCTGATGCGCTACGGGACGCCCGAGCAGAAAGCCCGACACTTGTCGGCCATCTCCGCCGGCGAAGTGATCTGGTGTCAAGGATTCTCTGAGCCGGAAGCCGGAACCGATCTCGCGTCGCTGCGCACGCGCGCGGTTCCCGACGGCGACGGCTGGCGCGTCACCGGACAGAAGGTCTGGACGTCCTACGCGCAGATGGCGTCCTGGTGCGTGCTGGCGGCGTGCACCGATCCGCACGCGCCGAAACCCCAGCGGCTCAGCCTGTTTCTCGTTCCGATGGACCGGCCCGGTATCACCGTGCGGCCGATCCGCTCGATGCTCGGGCCGCACCATCTCAACGAAGTATTCCTCGACGGTGTTGAAGTGTTCGCCGACGAAGTTCTCGGCGAGGTCGGCGACGGCTGGCGGGTGATGCGCGAGGCGCTCGCCTTCGAGCGAGTCGGCATCGCCCGGTACGCGCGGTGCGAATCGCTGCTCGACCGGATGCAAAACGAACTCGGCGACGACTGGGATCGGCTGCCCGAGTCGATTCGCGTCCGCTGGGTGCGGGCACTGATGGACCTGCGGGTCGCGCGGCTGCTGGCCTATCGAGCAGTCTCATTGCAGGACGACAAGTCGGCGGGCCCAGCCGCGAGCGCGGCGCGCATCGCAACGACCACCTGCGATCAGCAAGTCGCCGAGCTGTTGTTCGACGTGCTCGGCCCCTCGGCACTGGACAGCGGGACCTCCGCCCGGCTGCACGGCGCGGTCGAAGACCACTGGCGCTATGCCCAGGCGGCCACCGTTGCGTCGGGAACGATCGAAGTACAGCGGATGCTAGTCGCGCGAGAGACGTTGGGGGATCACGGGTGAACACCGCTCTGCCAGAGGACATCACCGAGTTCGGCGCCGTCGCCGCCAAACGTTTCACCCGGTTCGGCGGCCCGCCGGCGGCGCTGCAGGCCGAGACCGACGACCGCGTCCGACACGACGCCCGGGTCGCGCTCGCCGACCTCGGCGCATTCGACCTCGACGTCCGATCCGCTGACGACGATCTGCTTGCGGCCGCTGTCCTGTGTGAGGCAGCCGGCGCGGCGGCCTTGCCCTACCCGCTGGTCGAGGAGCTGCTGGCGATCGACGGCGCCCGCCTCGCCTTGGTGAATCCCGAAACGCCGCGTATCGATCACGGTGACCTGGCCGGCGACTGGATCGCCGCCGACCTCGACGGCACCCGGTATCACGTGCAACCGTCGCCGCGGACCAGCGCCAAGCTCGGACCTTTCCTGGTACCGGCCACCTTGACCGAGCCCGACGGCACGGTCTCGCCAGCAGACGTCGATCTGCACCTGACGCTGGGGTCCTGGCGGATTCTGGGCGCGGTGCAGCAGGCATTGGAAATCACCCGGCAGCACGTCACCGCGCGGATGCAGTTCGGCAAGCCGCTGGCGGAATTTCAAGCCGTCCGGTTCACCATTGCCGATGCATCCGTCGCGGTGCGCGGGCTGTACGAGCTCGCCAAGTACACCATCAGCCGGACGGGATCGACTGCGGCTCAAGTACGTTCGGCTGACGCGCTGATGCTCCGGCTCAAGGCCACCGATACCGCGCGCCAGGTGCTGCGCACCGCACACCAGTTGCTCGGCGCACTGGGTTTTTGCGACGAGTCCGACGTCAGCATCCTGGACAGGCACACCCAGCCGCTGATCCGGCTGCCCGTCAGCAGCGAAGTGATTGCGCTGCGCCTGATGCCCGGTGTTCGCGGCGGCCAACTCGAGACGTTGTTCAGCGAGCCAGTCGCAGCGGAGCCGGTGTGAGCACCGAACAAGCCGCCCCCGGGCCGATCGCTAATCCATTTGACGAAGGAATCCCATTCAGCACCAAACTCGCCGAGCTCGCCGAGCACCGTAGTGACGATTCGGCAGTGACCGTCGTCGCGCTCGACGGCACGACACAAACGCTAACCTTCGGCGAACTCGACGCCCGCGCCAATCAGTGGGGGCGCGCCCTGGCCGCCAGTGGTGCGGATACGGGTTCTCTTGTTGCACTGGCTATCCCGAATTCGCAGCACCTTATTTTGGCCACGCTGGGATGTTGGAAGATCGGCGCGGTTCCCATTCCCATGCACTGGGACCTACCCGAGTGGGAGCGGAATCGGGTGCGTGACGTCATCAACCCTGCCGTGGTGGTGGACGAAACCAGCCGCTGGGAGCTCGCTGCGCGCGCCGCCGGCGAGTCGGAAAGCCCGCTGCCCACAGCCGTCTCCCCCACGGCGAATGGAATCTGCAGCAGCGGTTCAACCGGGGTGCCCAAGGTGATCCTGAACCTGGCGCCGTCGCTGTGGATCCAACAGCAAGGCGAGCCGTTCTTGTCGAACTGGACGCCAGTAGCCCAGCCGCAGACCATCATGGTGCCGGCACCGATGTATCACACGAATGGCTTCGCCACCTTCCTGTTCCTGCTGGCCGGTGATCATCTGGTGGTGCTCGAAAAGTTCGACGCCGCACTGGTTCTGGACGTGATCGAACGCTATCGAATCACCAACTTCACCGCGACGCCTACGATGCTGGCCCGCATCGCAGCCCGGCCCGACATCCGGCAGCGAGACTTGTCCAGCGTTGTCTTCATCCTGCAGGGCGCCGCCGTGATGCCCGCACCGCTCCTGCACACCTGGTTCGAACTACTGAGCCCCGAACAGATCGTGACGGCGTACGGCATGACCGAGAATCTCGGACTCACCGCGTTGCGTGGCGACGAGTGGCTCAGCCATCCAGGCAGTGTCGGCCGCGGCTTCAGGGACACCGAGATTCGAATCCTGGACGCCGAGAAAAGACCGCTGGGCCCGGGCGAAGACGGCGACGTGTACCTGCGTGCGCCGATGAGCGCGGGATATCGCTATCTGGGTGGGGCGCCGCCGTTGCCGTCGACCGATGACGGCTTTCGCTCCGCCGGCGACATCGGGCATCTCGACTCCGACGGCTACCTCTACATCATCGACCGTCGCGTCGACATGATCATCAGCGGCGGTGCCAACGTGTTTCCGGCGGAGGTGGAGTCCGCGCTCGCGGGCCACCCGGCCATCGCCGACGTCGTGGTTATCGGGCTCGCCGACGAACAGTGGGGACGCCGGGTGCATGCCGTGGTTCAACTCGCCGACCCTGCGACGCAGCTGACCGAGCCCGAGGTCATCGCTTACGCGAAGACCCGGCTGGCCGCTTACAAGGTTCCCAAGACGGTCGAGTTTGTCGACGAGATTCCGCGTACCGCGGCGACCAAGGTCAATCGCTCAGCGATGATCGCGGCCCGTGGCGGATGAACACCGACCTTGCAGCTGATAACCGATCCTCTGCCAAAGCCTCCTTCGCATATCCGGCGGGCGAAGTGGCCAATTAGCAAGGCTCCCTGGCAGGACGAATAAGTTAATCTTGGCGAACCGCTCGGCGGTTGGCCGGTGGATGTCTGGGACGCGAGTTCGGAGGCGGTCGTGGATCAACGACTGGGGAGCTTGGGCACTCACACCGAGCAAGAGTGGACACAGCCGACCGGCTCGGTCAGCGGGGACGAGGTCCTGCGTGATGTGGTTCGGGTCGCCGCTGACTCGCTGGGCGAACGGCTGATGGCGGCGTTCGCCATGGGCAGCCTGGCCCACGGTGGCTTCAGCCCTCTGGTGAGCGACGTTGATGTCGGTTTGATACTGGCTGACCCGATTCAGGAGTCTGACAATGATTCGGTGGTTGGTGTCGCCGAGACGGTGCACTCCATCGGATCGCCATTACACGAGCGGGTATCCGTATTCTGGGGCACCGCAGAGTCTTTCGCTGGTCGTGCCACTGGTGGCCGGTTTCCTCCGCTTGATCGCCTGTGCCTGTTCCAGCATGGGCGACTACTTAAGGGAAGTGACGTACGCAGTGGCCTAACGCCGCCCGGTCAAACAGAGCTCCTCATCGCGGGCGCACGATTTGCGCTCGAGGTGCTGGCCGAGGACGTGGTGGCCTGCGCACGTCAACCTGACCGATTGGTCGAGGGCGGCATTCGGTGGACAACCAAGATCGTGTTGTTCCCGGCCCGTTTTCTCTTTACTGCCGAGACAGCCCAGGAGGGAACCAATGAGGCTGCAGTTCAGTACTATTCGGCGCTCAGCAAAGCTCCGGGTACTGCGCTTGTCCGCGCCGCATTCGACTGGCGGACAAACCCTCCAACTCCCGAACACGCGCTCGCAATGCTGAGCGATGATCTCGTCCCGTTGTACATCTACTACCTGACCGACCACATCCGCCGCCTCGAGTCCATTGGTGAGTCGGAGCTCGCGAGTGCTTTCAGCGACTGGCGATCGCGTCTTCTCGCCGGGAAGCGCGACGCGCCAATCGAGGCATAGACCCTACGGGGCATAGCGGATCACGTTGCAGTGGAATCTACTTCACGAATCCGCTTGAGCATAAGTCTCGCCACTCGCATCGACAACGCCGGGGAGAGCCGCTCCAGATACCAGAGTGCCTTCCACGACGCTGGCACCACAATGATCGCTTCTCCACGTAACGCGGCACCAAGGGCACGCTCGGCGAACTTTTCGGGCGCCATCGGCCGGAAGGACTCCCAGAATTTGGCTAGTTGCTCGGCGCTGGCAGCGTTCCGCCCGTACTTGCCGCCGGTGAGGATCGGGGTCCGGATCGCGCCCGGACACAGCACCGAAACCTGCACGCCGTGGCGCTCGGCTTCCACCCTCAGCGCCTTCGATATTCCGACGACGGCATGTTTGGTGGCGGTATAGCTCACCATGCCCGGACTGGTGAAAAGACCGGCGCCGGAGGCTGTGTTCACGATGTGGCCGGAGTGCTGCCGGATCATGATCGGATACACCGCTTGGATGCCGTGCACCACACCACGCAGGTTCACATCGAAGACGTCGTTCCAATCATCGAGCGTGTATGAGTCGACCTCACCGCCGACCGCAATGCCGGCATTGTTGAACAGGTAGTCGATCCGCCCGGATTGCTGCACCGCCTCGGCGACGGCGCGCTCGAACGAGGCGTAGTCACGCACATCGAGCTCGATCGCGTGCGCCTTGGCGCTACCGCTGTTGATGCGCTGCGCCAGCTCCTGCGCCGGGCCGATCTGGCGATCGGCGATCCAGACCTCGGCGCCCTCGTCTAACAACTTGGTCGCTAATGCGGCGCCGATACCGGACGCGCCGCCGGTAACGAATGCAACTTTCCCTGACACGCTAGGCGCCATTGGGAAAGGATAGGCGGTCACCCGCGCAGGTCACAGTGGATTCTGTGGAGCGGTCTGGGCCATCGTGCGCCAACAGCGGCGTAGCCCCCGTGCGCTTTGCATCGCGACTTCAAAGGCAGCAAAAACCAGCTACCCAAGCGGTAGCGTCACGCACCAGCGGGAATGGTGACGGGAGACAACCATGAAGCGCTGCCTCGTCGGAGGACTGGCTGCCGTGCTGATCGCCGCAGGGCTGATCGGTTCAGCGCCGCCGGCCAGCGCCGGCTGCCAGTACGGAGGATCCGTCATCAGCAAGTGCGATGGACCCGTCCAGCCTGACGGCACCTGGCAACGTTGCGTGGCAGTTCCCCAGTTAATCTATAGCGGCGCCAGTTCCTTCCTTGCGCCCGAAAAACACTGCGACGTGATGGGTCCTGACCAGCACCCCGGGGATTTCGCCCTCGCCAACCCACCGACGCACATCGACGGCTGAGCCGCGATGGCTAACGCATCAGCGGAGGCGCCGGAAGCAGCCACCTTACCGAATTATCCGTCCGCCCAATGTATTGCGGGCAGTAGGCAGAAATGGAAGCGCCGATAAAGTAGCCGGATTGTTTCAGCGAAAGATCGGTGTCCTTCATCAGCTTCATCGCCAGCATGCTTGATTGATTGCTTTTGTCGAGTCCGGCGCACACCGTGTGGGCAGTCGCAATCACGGTGTTGCGCTCTGAAAAGGTTATTCCCCCTTGGGCGAGCGCCGCAACGAATGCATCATCGGTCGGATCTGCTGATGCCGGCGCAGCGGTAGGGAGCGCGGCGGCGGACAACAAGACCGCGCACAGTGTCGACCACCTCGCAGGGCCGACGTTCATTACATGATGTTAGCCGAAAACCGGGACGCCCTTGTGTGCCCGATGTCTTAGCTGATGCTGTTGATGGCGCCCGCAACCTTGATCTGGAAGTCGGACGGCAAGGGGATGTATCCGAGCGGGGGAAGGCCTTGCTGTCCGTCGGTGATGGTCGACTGCATGAACGCCTTCACGGCCTTGCCGACATCGGCGTCGGGGTATTTGGAGCAGACGATTTCGTAGCTCGCCAGCAGGATCGGGTAGGCGCCGGGCGTGGTGGTGGCGTAGACCTTCGAGAGGTCGAGCACCAGGTCGTTGCCCTGGCCCTTGATGGTGACATCCGAGATGGTCTTGCCGACCCAGTCATTGCCGATGTGAACGACACCGCCCGCAGTCTTGATTCCTGCCACGTCGAGGTGCTGCTTCATGGCGTACGACCACTCGTTGTAGGTAATAGCGCCTTCAGTTTTCTTGACGGCTTCCGAAGTGCCCTCGTTGCCGGCAGCGGAGGTTCCCACGCCACCGTTGAATACTTTGCCTGCGCCTTTGGTCCAAGCACCGCCCGAGGCGGCCTGCAGGTACTGCTGGAAGTTGTCGCTGGTTCCGGATGCGTCGCTGCGGTAGATGACGTGGATGTCCTCATCGGGCAGGCTGCTGTTGCTGTTTAGCGCGGTGATGGCCGGGTCGTTCCACTTCGTGATGGCGCCGCTGAAGATCTTTGCGAGCGTGGGTGCGTCGAAGGTGAGAACGTCTGTCGACTTGACGTTGAAGGTGATCCCTATCGGGCCGAAGACGGCCGGCAGATTCCACGCGTCGGTCCCGCCGCAGCGCTGCTTCGCGGCGCCGTACTCATCACCCGCCAGCGGTGAGTCCGAGCCGCCGAAATCGGTCTTGGCGGCAACGAACTCCTGGATGCCGGCTCCCGAGCCGTTGGGCGTGTAAGTGAGCTCCTTGCCTGAGCAGGACTCTTCGTAGCTCGTGATGAAGTGGTTCATCGCGTTGGCTTGAGCGGTGGAACCGCTGCCCGCGAGGTCCTGCTTGCCCCCGCAGTCGATGTGCACGCCCTGGGCGTACTTGGGCGGCGTGTCAAGTTGCGTGCATCCCGCGAGTGCAAGACCGCTCGCGATGAGCAGGCTGGCGACGGCCCGCGATCCGTTGTGCTGCTTCATGTTTGCCTCCTCGAAAACAACCGGTTAGCCGCACATCGGCTGCCCATGTGCCGGGCCGGCGATGTCACGTTGTGCACAACTCAGCGCCGCGCGTCGGTTCGCGCACGTCGGCGAGCATTGTTAGTCACCGATATCGAAATCGAATCAAGCCAGAGGCAAACAACAGGTGAAGCCATCGTCGAGGGTCCGCGGGTTTGCCACCGGCGTTGCCATTAACATCCGCGTCGGGCGCGGATTTCGGGCTCGTCCAAGGCGCTGAAATGGCGCTGAATTGCGCTGATGCGGTCGGCCTCACAGCATTCTCGCTGGCTCTTCCCAGCGAGCACCACAGTTTGCCGAATTCATCCGGGTGTTAGCGGCCGTTCAGGTGTCTGACTTAGCGTCTGCGGGGTTGACGCTGGCCAGTGTGGTTACGCACGCCGGCGAAAGCGCGCTGCATTCCCGCCCGTGCAGCGTCGGGTAGGTGAGGTCGATGGCGACGACTGAGAGAGGTGACATGACCGACACGCTCGACAAATCACAGGCACCGAAGATCAACGGGAAGACGGTGCAGGAATACATCGACGAGCTGCCGCAATGGAGTGACGGCACGGTGTTGCAGTCGATGCCGATGACCGCGATGCAATTCCGGATCTGGGCGCTGGCCTGCGCGGGCAAGTTCTTCGAGGGCATGGTCGTGTTCATGACCGGCGTTGCCCTGCCGCTGATCTCGATCCAATTCCACCTGAACGCGGCCGACAAGGGCTTGGTGACCGCATCCTCCCTGGCGGGCATCCTGGTCGGTGCGACCGCCCTCGGCGGCTTAGCCGACAGCTACGGGCGCAAGAAGATGTTCATCATCGAGATGATCATCTTTTCGGTGTTTTTGGTCGGGCTGACGCTCGCACCGAACTTCATCACGCTTGTCATCTGTCTGTTCGGCGCCGGAATCGCCCTGGGGTGTGACTACCCGACCGCACACATGGTGATCTCGGAGAGCATCGCGACCTCGATGCGTGGCCGACTCGTGCTGAGCGCCTTCGCGTTCCAGGCCGTCGGAGCGTTCTTCGGCACCGCGTTGGGCTTCGGCATCCTGTATGCGAACCCGAACGTGGGCGCATGGCGGATGATGTACGCCGCGGCGATCGTGCCGGCGGTCCTGGTCGTCATCGGCCGCTTGTACGTCACGGAGAGCGCGCACTGGCTGGTGTCGAAGGGCCGAATTGAGCACGGCGAGAAGGGCCTCACTCAGCTACTCAAGCGCAACCCGCAGTACCCCAAGCACATCTCGCTGGGACACCTGGCCCACACCGCCAAGGCCGCCGAAGAGCACGGGTCCTACCTGGCGCTGTTCAAGAAGCGCAACCGCCGCGCGACGATCTTGGCGTCCGTTCCGTGGTTCCTGCAGGACCTGGGCGTCTACGGCATCGGTATTTTCACCCCGACCATTCTGGGCGCGGTCATCGGTAAAGAGTCGAAGTCGCACGGGCTGTCGGACACCATCCACAACGACATCCTGGGCGCCAAGGGCTCGGCCATGATGGACGTGCTGTTCGTCCTCGGCGTCATCGTCGCCATCTTCCTGGTGGACCGGGTCGGACGCATCAAGCTGCAGATCTGGGGATTCATCGGCTGCGCGATCGGCCTGTTGCTGTCCGGGCTGTCCATCAAGTCGGACGGCAGCAACATCATGTGGCTGCTGTTCCTCGGCTTCACGCTGTTCTACTTCATGGTCAACTTCGGACCGAACGCCATGACGTATCTGCTTGCCGGCGAGGTCTTCCCGACCGAGGTCCGGGGCAAGGGCGCCGGCTTCGCCGCGTCGTTCGCCAAGATCGGCGCCGTGTTGACCGCGTTCCTGTTCCCGATCCTGCTCAAGGACATCGGCACTACCGCGCTGCTCTGGGGTCTGGTCGTGTGCTTCGTGCTGGGAGCCATCGTGACCTACTTGTTCCGGATCGAGACCGCCGGTGTGAACCTGGAAGACGTCGGCAAGGAAGACGTCGCCACGAAAGAAGCGGCAGCGGCTAAGTAACAGCCCGGCCCCCGCTGCGGCAATCGGTTGCCGTAGCGGGGAAACCGTCGCCGAGGCGGATACTCGTCAGTCATGACCGACTACGGGGATGGCGTTCTGTCGGATGCCCAGATCGCGGCGATGTCACCAGCGCAACGCCGGGACTTGATCCAGCGGCTGGAGCGTCCTCTCGAAGAGGTGTTTCCGCCGGCAATCGCACGACGCATGCGACGCAACAGGTTGACCCTGATGGTGGGCGGCGCCATCGCGTTGATCCCGTGGATGATCTACCTCGCCATCACTCTGCCCGATAACTACGTCGCCCATAATTGGCCCGCGACCTGGATCGGTTTCGACTGTGTGCTGATTACGACCATGATCGCCACCGCGGTGCTGGGCTGGCTGCGCCGAGAGCTGGTCATACTTCCCGGATTCACCACGGGAGTTCTGCTGATCTGTGACGCCTGGTTCGACATCATGACCGCCGCGCCGGGCCAAGTTTGGATTTCGGTGCTGACCGCGGCCCTGATCAACCTGCCGCTCGCGACGATCATGATCACCGGTGCCGTGCGGATCGTGCGGCTGACCGCGGCTCGGCTCTGGTTTCTCGACCCCGAGACACCGGCGTGGCGCCTGCCGTTGGTGCCGTGACGCGCGCTTCGAACCTGAAATGCCTTTGCCGACAGCATCATGACGTCTGCGACTTTCTCTGTCGAAAAGCCCTACAATTCGGCTAGCGCAACCCGCGGCAGCAGAGTGCCGTCGCCTTCTAGAGAAAAAGAATCCAACATGAAGACGAAAGTATTGATGGCCGCGGTCGGTGGTGCAGCGGCAGCCTTGGCCGCTGGTGCGGTGTGGATCGCACCAACGTCCTCGGCTGATAGCGATTTTTGCGATTCGCTTGGTAATCCCGCACAAATTCACGATTGCAACTGCGGCTCCGACAACGCCCCGGGTAGTCCGGAATATCAGCAGTGTCTGCATGGAGCCGCTGTGGCGCCCAAACCGGACGGCTCACCGCCTCCCGCGCCACCTCCCTAATCCCTACCGCGCTTGGCTCGTCGGACTCAAACCCGCGCGGCCCAGGGCTGGACGCCCGTGCGGCGCCTGCCGTTGGTGCCATAATCCGGCGGCAACACTGCGGTTGAGATGCGCACTCGATCGATTCGCTCTCAAGGATTTCTTGAGGATCCGTAGAGCCGGCCCCTCCATTCTCTTGTCATCGACTGAACCGGCCGAGGCGGACACCGAGACAAGGAAGAGGACAACATGCTGCACAACATCGTGGACCAACCCGATCTCTGGGTCTGCCTGTCGGCCATCGCCGTTCTTTCGGTCATCCAGCTCGTTGAGCGCGCCCAGTTTGGCGGTCACGGGCGATGAACCCCGGAGACTACGTCGCAACGATATGCGAGATCATCGGCTTCGGTGTGGCAGCGCTCCTCGTGCTCTGCGCGGCCGGGTTCAACACCTTGCAGGTCTGCCTTGACCGACGGCGCATTGCACGATCTCGCAGACGGTCGTCGAGCCTCGCCGGGTCGCCGAACGCCGGTAAAGCCGCCAAGCGCGCCGATCCAGCCGAGCCGTTCTAACCCTCCCAGCCGAAGCGCGGTAACCTCATTCTCACAGCGTGATGCGCACGTGACTGAGGAGGCGGTATGGCCCCGGATGACGAAGCCGAACCGACGACCCGCGATGCCCGGTTCATCAAGACCGCCGTGGAGATATTGGGCGAGACCGGCCGCACGGATTTCACCGTGCAAGAGGTGGTCGCCCGCTCCAAGACGTCATTGCGGGCCTTCTATCAACACTTCAGCAGCAAAGACGAATTGCTGATCGCGCTGTTGGAGCGGACCATGGCGCAGTCCACCCGCGCCTGGCGCGCCGAAACCGTCGGGCTGGACAGCACCGCGGCGATCAAGCTGATCATCGACCGGATCAGTGCGGAGCCCGAGTCGAGCACCCAGGACAGCCTGAATCGGGCGATGAATTTGTACAACCAGCACCTGTCCGAAACCCGCCCCCGTGACTACGCCCGCGTGCTCTCCCCGCTGCACGAGCTCATTCGAGACGTCGTGCAGCGCGGCATCACCGAAGGGGTTTTCCGGCCCAATCTTGACGTCGGGCCCGCCGCGGCGATCGTCATGCAGACCATCTTGGGCGCATTGCGTCTGCATTGGCTTGGAGCCGAATTAACCGGTGCGCCAATCGATTCAGCCCATCTGTACGACTTCTGCATCCGTGCTCTGGGCGCAGACGAGAGCATGCAACCGGAAACGCCGAGTCTGGCTGAGCTATTCAACCAGATCGGGATGCGGCCGGGCGATCACCATGGCGAGTTCGCGATGACGATTCCGGTCAGCCCTCAGGTGGTCAACACGTCCGGCGCCCTGCAGGGCGGACTGATCGCCACACTCGTCGACGTCGCGGGCGGACAGTTCGGACTGGATTACCTCCAGGACGGCACCACGATGACGACGGCCGACCTCTTCATCCGATACCTGCGACCGATCCGGCAGGGCTCGGCATACGCGGTGCCGCGGATGCTGCGCAGCGGCCGGCGCGCGATGGTGATGCAGGTCGACGTCTACGGCGACGGCGGCGGCGGTGACGCCCAGGAGGAGCTGCTCGCAACGGCGACGGTGAACATGGCCGTCATCAACGGCGCGACCCCCAAGCTTCCCGACTGGCCGCGTGCCTGATCGGGACGCAGGCCGATTACAGCTTGTTACGCAGAAGTGGTAACGTCATTACCACTACCGCAAACAAGACTTCTGCAAGGAGATCGCCATGCCGTCTCGCGAGCTTTCCTTCCCGGTGTTCGACGCAGACAACCACATGTACGAACCGCAGGAAGCGCTGACCAAGTACCTCCCGGACAAGCGCAAGAACGTGATCGACTACGTGCAGGTTCGCGGCCGCACCAAGATCGTGGTGCGCGGCCACATCAGCGAATACATCCCGAACCCGACGTTCGAGAAGGTCGCCAAGCCCGGTGCCCAGGAGGACTACTTCCGCAACGGTGCGCAGGGCAAGACCTACCGCGAGATCCTGGGCGAGCCGATGAAGGCGATCCCGGCCTTCCGCGAGCCGGCGCCGCGGCTGGAGGTCATGGACGAACTCGGCATCGACTACGCGTTGATGTTCCCCACCCTGGCCAGCCTGGTCGAAGAGCGCATGAAGGACGACCCAGAGATGACCCACGACGTCATCCACGCGCTCAACGAGTGGATGCACGAGACGTGGTCGTTTAACTACAAGGAGCGCATCTTCGCTACCCCGGTGATCACCCTGCCGATCGTCGAGCGCGCGCTCGAGGAATTGGAATGGTGCCTGGAGCGCGGCGCCCGGACCGTGCTGGTCCGCCCGGCGCCGGTGCCAGGTTTCAAGGGCAGCCGGTCGTTCGGGCTCGAGGAGTTCGACCCGTTCTGGCAGGCCTGCATCAAGGCCGAGATCCCAGTCTCGATGCACGCCTCGGACAGTGGTTACTCGGAGTTCGCGAACGTGTGGGAGCCCGGCGACGAGTTCCTTCCGTTCAAGCCGACCGCGTTCCGCAGCTTTGCGATGGGCCATCGGCCGATCCTGGACGCGATGGGTGCGCTGGTGTGCCACGGCGCGCTGTCGCGCAATCCCGAGCTGCGGATCCTGTCGATCGAAAACGGTGCCGACTGGGTGCCCGACCTCTTCAAGGGTCTCAAGGGCGTGTACAAGAAGATGCCGCAGTCGTTCAGCGAGGACCCCATCGAGGCGTTCAAGCGCTGCGTCTACATCACCCCGTTCTGGGAGGACCGGTTCACCGAGATCGTCAACATGGTCGGCACAGACCGGGTGATGTTCGGATCGGACTGGCCGCACCCCGAGGGCCTGAAGGACCCGATCACCTTCGTCGACGAGCTCACCGACTTCGGCGAAGAGGATGTCGCCAAGATCATGGGCGGCAACCTGATGAAGCTGATGAAGGTCGCCAAGCCGGTATCCGCCTGATTCCACGGGTCGCCGTAATAGGGTCGCCAACATGGAGGAGCGCACCCTCGAAGCGGTTATCTACCAGCGTGACCCGCCTATTGCGCGGATCATTCTGAACCGCGTCGACAAGGCCAACACCAAAGACGCGACGCTGGTGCAGGAAGTCGACCAATGCCTGCATGAGGCCGACCGGGATCGCGAGATCAAGGTGGTGATCCTCAAGGCCAACGGCAACGGCTTCTGCGGTGGGCACGTGGCCCGCTGGGGTCCGGACGAGGACCCTTACCCGGACTTCGGCGACACCTTCGAGGATCTCTACAAGGGCACCGCTGACCTGTTTTTGTGGCCGACGTTGTATCTGTGGGAGTTTCCGAAGCCGACGATCTCGCAGATTCACGGCTACTGCATGGGCGGTGGCATCTATCTGGGCCTGCTGACCGACTTCTGCGTGGCGTCCGAGGACGCGTATTTCCAGATGCCGCTGGCGCAGAGCCTCGGCGAGCCTGGTGGGCACACCATGATCGAGCCGTGGCTGCTGATGAATTGGCATCGCACCATGGACTGGCTGCTGCTGGCGCCGACATTGTCGGCTGCCGAAGCGTTGGAGTGGGGGCTGCTCAACAAGGTGGTGCCCCGAGACGATCTCGAAGACACCGTCGAGGAGATGGCCCGCAAGATCGCCCAGATCCCGCTGACCACGTTGATGGCGGTGAAGAACAACGTCAAGCGGGCCTATGAGTTGATGGGGATGCGGGTGCATCTGCAGGTCAGCCACATCTTGACCAACATGGTCGGTGCCGCTTCCGACGTTCAGGCCCGCCGAGCCGAGCTCATCCAATCAGGCTTGAAGCCAAAGGATTTCGTAGACCGCGTCGAATCCGAGCCCGCCGGCGACTAGCGACTCTTCTCGCCGGCAATCTTGCGGCCGGCGGCGTGCCGCGCGGCAACATAGCCGAACACCATCGTGTAGGCGATGCTGCCGCCCGCTCCCAGGTAGTTTCGCCCCATCACCGTCGCGGTGATATTGCCCGTCGCGTACAGCCCCTCGATCACGCGGTCGTCCTCGCCGAGGACTTGCGCGTACTCGTTGGCGACCAGCCCTCCACACGTTCCGACATCGGCGGGAACCACCTTGGTGGCGTAATACGGTGCCTTTTCGAGTGGCCCGAGCGCGGCGTTGGTCCGGTACCCAGGATCACCCAGGCAATCGTTGTATGCCGACTGGCCGCGGCCGAAGTCCGGGTCTAGGCCCTTGGCCGCAAACCCATTGAAGCGCTTTACCGTCTGCTCTAGCGCGCCAGCCGGGACCTCCATTTGGCGCGCGAGATCGGCGATGGTGTTACCTCGCAGCACCGCGCCCCGCTCGATCAGTTCTTCGGGGAGGCTGCGTTTCTTGAACGGGTTGGCACCCGAGACGTATCGATGGATGTAGCCCTCGTCGAAGACCATCCAGCATGGCACCGCCTTATTGGCATACATCGCCTTGCCCACCTCGACGTATGAGTTCGACTCGTTGCAGAACCGCCTGCCGGTGTCGTCGACGTAGATGGCTCCGGGTCGCTGTCGACCGCTGCCAAGCGCTCTCGCGGCGTCACCTCCGTCGGCGATGAAAATCGATGGCAGCCACCAGGCTTCGTCCAGTAGATCGGTTTTCGCCCCAAGCCGCATCGCCGTCTGGAGCACCTCGCCCGTGTCGCCGGCGTTGGCGATCGACCATCGCCCATCGTTCGGCTGGTCGCCGCCGTAGCGGCGGCGCATGTCCGCGTTACGGCTGAAGCCGCCGGCAGCGAGCAGGACCCCTTTGCGCGCTTCGATATTCAGCGATGCGCCGTTGTGAGTAACGCGCGCGCCGATGACACGACCGTCGTCGACGATCAGGTCCTCCATCGCGGCCTCGGTCCAGATAGGCGGCTCGCCGCGCAGGTCGATCAGAGCCTTGAGCATCTGACCGATGAGCGAGGCACCGTTGGTGAGCAGATCTTGACGACGCAGCTTGGCGGCCCTGGTACGCGCGAACACCCGCGTCGCGACGGCGAAGGCCCGCGGCGATCGATTGAAGTACTGCACCGCGCGCAGCTCGTTCGTCTTGAGGACGAACCCGCCGTAGCTCTTGGCCATCGACGGCTGGACCTTGTCGCTCCAGGTACCCAGCGCTGCAGCGTCGTACGGGATGCCTTCGATCGCGCGGCCAGCTTCGTTGCCGCCCTTGTGATTCGGGTAGTAGTCGCTCCAACCCGGGCACCGCACAAGCCGAACACCTTTGCGTATCAGGAAATTGATCATCTCAAAGCCCGCGGTGAGGAACATCTCGCGGCGTGCCGGCGAGGAGGGCTCGCCGATGTCACCAACGACGTCGTCGAAGTAGGCCAGCCCGTCCTCATGCGAGTCCGGGATGCCATCGGCGCGCATCAACGGGTTGTTCGGCAGCCACACCATGCCACCCGAAAGTCCGGTGGAACCACCTACCAGAGCTTGTTTTTCGATCACCAGCGGCTCGATCCCGGAGTCGAGCGCTGCCAGGGCCGCAGCCATCCCACCTCCCCCGCTTCCCGCGATGAGCAGGTCGACGGAGTGGTCCCACTGGGTGGTCATGGCGCCTCCGTGGTGAATCCCAGATCGACGATCGGTACGTCGATGGTGGTGTTGGTTTTCTGGATCGCCGGGACCAAGGTGTCATACGGCAATCCGGCGAGGAATCCGTCTACGACGCGTTCGAAGTTCGAGATCAGCCCTTCGATCTGGTCCGACAGGCGCATGTACTCGAATCCTTTGGAGTGCAGCCCTTTTTGCTGGCGCGGCAGGTTTGAGAAGTCCTGAGCCGGGATCGGTGGCCAGCGTGGGTCGTCCGGTGCCATTGGCTCCGGCGGCGTCGGCTTCCCCGCCGAAGCGTCCGAAGGCATCCGGGTCAACGACCAGATCTCGAACAGGGTGTCCTCGGGCCCGAGCGGGCGGATCCGATACGACGAGGCGCTGCTGTAGGTGGGCAGGATGAAGTGGTGTGGAAAGCAGAACCCGATCGCGTCGGTAATCCCGCGGCGAATGAGGTCGTTGAGGTCGGGCATCTTGCTACCCCGCGCCCGATGCCAGCTGACGACGGCGTCGTTGAGCGCGCTGCGCCAGGCGGTCATCGCCTCGGCCGGATCGGACGGCAGTTCGATGGTCTGCATGCCCTCGGCGATGCGGATGTCGTTCTCGTGTGTCATGCCGCCCATGCCGTCGCCCAGCGTCCGCATGAAGTAGAGACTGCTCGCGACGACGGGATGTACCGCCTCCGAGGGACTGCCGCTCTGCGCCGACGGCAGCAACTGCGGATGGGTCTGCGGGACGTGGTAGCCCTCCATGAACGCCGCCGTCGCCAGTTTCCAATTCACCGGCAGCCGGCACGACTGCCACCACTCGACGCGCAGCGAGTCCACGTTCCAGGCGTCGTAGATCGACGCGAACGGCTCCTGGCAGTCGCGTAACGGCGGGGCGTTGTCGTCGAGGTTGATCCAGGCGCATCCGCCCCAGAGCTCGCACCTGACCGGGACGAGTTGCAGGTCGTCCGGGCTCATGTTCTCCTCGGCGAACACTTCAGGTCGCAACACAAACGTGTTGTGGCCGTCGATGCCCCAACACCAGCCGTGGAACGGGCAGACGAAGGTGCGCCGATTTCCGTTGCCCTCCACCAACTTGACCCCGCGGTGACGGCATGCGTTGTGGTAGGCGCGCACGGTTTCACTGTCCACCCGCACCACGATGATCGACTCGTCGAGGATCTCGTACTCGACGAAATCACCCGGCTTGGGGATCTCCTCGAGCCGGCATGCCATCTGCCACACCCGCGGCCAGAACAACTCGGCCTCCATCGCGTAGAAGTCCGGGTCGTAGTAGCGCTGCTTGGGGATCCGATTGGCGGTCTGCACCGCCCACGGCACCGGAAGCGGTTGCCAGTTCGCATCGATACTCGTCATAGCCATCCCTCAGTCAACGGGTCGTTGCGGCGTAGAGACCCCTGGCTTCAATCGGGCAGTAAACGCCGCGTCTCCCTTCGGTGGGTTGTCGGTGGTCAGGGTTAGGTTGCAGGGATGTCGCGCTATCGGCTGCTTTCGACTGCTGGACAGGCGGTAGTAATGGCCGAGCATTGCCGCCACGCCCGGTACGTGTGGAACTTGGCGGTCGAGCAGCAGCAGCATTGGCAGGCGGGTCGGCGCGCGCCCGGCTACAAGGAACAGTG
>Ga0335075_10004580_pt1 | contig 21587 bp, 19 predicted proteins | sample Lox_Sample_24_FD_206723 | JGI IMG/M metagenome (GOLD analysis project Ga0335075, IMG submission 206723) | Soil microbial communities from Loxahatchee National Wildlife Refuge, Florida, United States - Lox_Sample_2.4 | ecosystem: Environmental > Terrestrial > Soil > Wetlands | place: USA...
TGGCCTTCTGGCACGGTTTCCTGCGGCCCCGTCGTCGGCAGCGCGCCGATCAGCATCCCGGCTCCCGCCTCAACCGCCTGGGCGAACCCGTCGAAGTCTCCCCGTCGCAGCTGGCCGGGGTCGAACGAGACGGCATCCGCCCCAGCGCTCACGATTATCCCGAACGGAACGTCGTGACCGCAGCAGTGCACGATCGTGTATTTCCCGGTAGCGGCAAGCACCTCGTGCAGCCTCTCCCTGGCAACCTCGTCCTCGACCGCGCGGACCCGGGACAGGCCGCTAGGCGTGGGTACGGCGCCGTGCAGCACGCCAGGCAGCGCGGGTTCGTCAAGCTGGACCAGCAGGCTGGCCGTTGGCACGCGCTTGGTAACGTCCGCGACGTGCGCGGCGACGCCTTCGGCCAGCGAGGAGGTAAGGTCGGCGACCAGACCGGGATCGGCGAGCGCGGGGTTCAGCGAGCGCGGTTGCTCGATCGTCGCGGCCAGGGTCCAGGGCCCGGCCAGCTGGATCTTGACTAGCCCCTCGTACCCGTCAAGGACCTCTTCCATCGCGTCCAGGTCGGACGAGAGCATGGACCTGGCCCGGCGCACGTCCCGGCCGGGCCGCTCGGCGATCCGCCAGCCGCGCGGCCCGGCAAGTTCCACGGGCAGGTCGACAAGCAGCGCGGCGGCCCGCCCGGTGATGTCCGCTCCCGGGCCGCGGCCCGGGAGCTCGGCCAGGTGCGGGAGATCCGGCAGCTCGCCGGCCACGACCCGGGCCGCCTCGAGCGGGTTCTCCCCCGGCATCGACCCGATCCCGGTCGCGAACCCCGCCGCCCACGGAAACGCTAGCTTTTCGGCCACGGTATCGAGCTTAGCGGCCGGGCCGCCGAACGGCCCGTCACCGGACCCCGTGTACGGCGACGACGCCTAGACGGCCGCATTCGCCCAATTCCATCGCGGCCCCCGCCACGGGCCAGCGGGCTGAATTCCGTCCCAAAGTGGCCGGTCTGCGGATGTCTTGCCGCTCAGCTACCAGGCCAGCGAGACGGCCTCTCGTCGTCGTCACGGGGCGGCGGAGGCTCCTGCCAGTCACCGCCGTCCATGTACCTGCGATCGCCGCGAAGGCCCCGGAACGGGGACCTGAACAGCGACCTGAGCAGGGGAAGCGCGATGACGAGCAGGATGCCGACGAGGATGCCGACGACAAAGAAGATGCCGATGACGATCGCTAGTACCTCGATGTCCCTGATCACCGGTCCATCTCCTTTCCGTACGATCCGGAGGAGCCGTCCGAGCGGCGGACCCTGCCGTGCAGCAGCCACCTCAGGTAGCCGTCGTCGTCGCGGGTGTAAACCCCGTGGATAATGCGGGCGCCGTCGCTGAGTGCACCCGGCGCCGGCTGGAGCAGGCTTCTCTTGCCGTCCTCGCTGACCGATCCCAGGGATGCGCCACCGGCCATCCCGCAGGCAATCCCGAACAGGAAATCGACAAGAAGGACGCTTGCCCACACAGCCGACAGCGGCTCGACGAAGTGCATCATGTGGGAACCTCCGACCATGGTCCCGCGGCTTTCCACCTGGCCTCGCCGGACCTGGTGGCTTTCTCGCCCAAGCGGCCTAGGAGCCCTAGGCAGCCGGGGCAACCTAACCGACCACGCTGTCGATTCCGACTGTTAGCACGTTAACGTCGATATGGGGATTCCCAGGATGGTGTGGTTAAAACCACCCATCCCGACAACCGGGCTCGGTGTACGATCTGGGTCATCCCAATCACATGGACGGACGGATCACGATGATGCATCCAGACCATCCTTCACAGCCCATGCGGCATTATCATCCAGACATCACAGACTAGGCCACGTTGCCAGTTGGCGGCTGCGAGCCGCCTGGCACCGGGCGCAGATCGTAAGGAGGGGACGATGGCCGCCCCGGCGTACACACGGATCGCGTCGGACCTCAGGGAGGAGATCACCTCGCGGGCCATCAAGCCCGGCGGGCACCTGCCGAGCGAGCTGGAACTCAGGGACAGGTACCAGGCGTCGAGGAATACCGTCCTCGACGCGATCAAAATGCTTAAGGAGGAGGGCCTGGTCGAGACCAGGCCGGGACAGGGCTGGTTCGCGAAAGTCCGGATCGTGCCGTTCGTGAACTCCATCGACTGGGCGGACGGCGGCACGATGGAGCAGGCTCGGGCGCGCGGGAGGAAACCGCGGGCCACGCCGCCGACCGTGCACCTCCAGGGCGCTCCGTCCGAGATGGCGGACCGGTTGGGCATCCCGAGGGAAACACCGGTGATCGTGAGGCGCCAGGAATGGTTCCTCGACGAGGTGCCGTGGAAACTGCAAGTTGCCTGGTGTCCGAAGTCCTACTTCGACGCGGGCGCCCACCGGCTCCTGATGGCCCAGGACATCTCCGAGGGCCTGGGCGCCTACCTGCACCAAGCCCTCGGCGTGCGCCCGGCAAGCGCTGATTTCTTCTTCCTGCCGCGTAGACCGAGCAGTGAGGAGCTCGAGTTCTTCAGCTTCACCGACGAGGAGATCCCGTATGTCATCGAACTCGTGCGCACAGCCGCCATCGCGGACGAGGGGGGACCGCGGCCGCTGTACGCGGTCGTCGGAGTTTACGCCGGAGACCGGAACCGGTTCGAGGCTTCCGGGACAGGCCCGTCGGTTACCCCCGGCGCGAGCCGCTGATGCCCACCAGCGTCCTGGCAGCCCTGGTGCTGCGGTCCGGCGCATCGAACCGCAGGGACCCCCGCATGCGATCCTCCCGGCGGATGGCGAGCGACAGCACGAAGAAGGCACCGATGCATGCGCCGAAGGCGATCGCGGTCAACCCGAGTACTACGACAAGACCGGCCATGACGGCCTCCCAGCTACCTACCGCGACAGCCCGCGGATCTCCCGTTGAACCAACAGGTCAGACCGGACCTGAGACTCTGATCATCTGATCGGTGGGGGCAATCTGGTAGGTCCTTGCATGACCACGTAGCCACCCTGCTAGACTCAGCCCGATGCTTCTGATGATCCAGGACATCAGACCCATACCAACCTGTCTGATCCCGGTTATTGCCATAGATATTCGGGCATAAACCAGACAGCACCGGATATTCCGCTGACCCTGGTCAACAGGACCGTCAGGGTTGTTGGTACCGACGGAGGAGCCATGCCTCAGAATCAGCCGATGTACCGGCACATCGCTGATGATCTGCGCGTCCAGATCATCAGCGGACAGCTCAAGCCCAACGACAAGCTGCCCACTGAGGGCGAACTGAGCCAGCAGTACGACGCGTCAAGGAACACCGTCAGGGAGGCCATTCGCCGACTCACCGACGAAGGCCTCCTCGAGTCAAGGCCGGGCCAGGGGACCTTCGTGGCACGGAAGATAGACCCGTTCGTGACGGTCCTTACCGCAGACCCCAAGACCGGGTTCGGTGGCGGCGAGACCGCCGCGTACCTGTCTGAGGTGCGCGAGAAGCACCGGGAGCCGACGACTTCGATACCCCGGGTCGAGGTGGTGCCAGCCACCGATGCGGTGGCGAGGCTGCTGGGCCTAGAACCGGGAGCACAGGTCGTCAGCCGTTCCCAGGTCCGGTCAATCGACGGCACACCCTGGTCCCTGCAGACGTCGTTCTACCTGATGGACTTCATCACCAAGGGCGCCACCAAACTGCTCATGGCGCAGGACATCGAAGAGGGCAGCGTGCGCTACGTGGCCGACGAGATCGGTGTCCGGCAGAGCGGTTACCGCGACTGGATCACCGCGCGAGTGGCGACCGAGGACGAGCAGGTCTTGTTCGGGATCGGGCACAACGCGGCCGTCTTCGTTGACTCTCGTGTCGCATTTGACCAGAACAACACGCCGATGCGGCTGACGGTGACGATCTTTCCTGTCGACCGTAACCAGTTGGTCGTCAATGTCGGACCCAACGTGCCCGCGTTGGCCGACAAGGACATCCTGGGTCGAGAAAAGTGACCCCTGCACAGACGCCTGTGATCCAGGCCGACCACGCGCATCACTAACCCCCCGCGTTAGTGACCTTGACCGGCCGACTGCCAAGCGGTCGGCGGCCTTCAGCTGAACCGACAAGGACGTCTCGTGCCGTCTCCATCGATACAGGACGTGCGTGTGTTGCCTACGCGCGTAGCGGATAAATTTGACGAGCAGCTTGGTATTAAGAAGGTTGACGACGCACACCGCAGACCCTGGCATGTGCTAGGGGACAACGGCGAATTCCGCTTGTACTTCGCCGGAAGCGTGCTCAGCGACTTCGGCACGTGGCTGCAGAACACCGCGCAAATGCTGCTCGCCTATCAGCTGACGCATTCCGTACTCACCGTCGGCCTCGTGACGTTCGCGCAGTTCACTAGCCCGCTGTTGCTCGGTCCGTGGGCGGGCGTGCTGACCCACAAACTCGGCGGACGCAGCGCCTTGCTCTGTACCCAGGTCATCTCGGCCGTGGTGGCCGCCGCGCTGGCCGGCCTTGACTTCGGCGGGATGCTCAACGTACCGGCCCTGGTCGCGGGTGCCATAGTCGGCGGGCTCGCCTTTACGTTCGCCTTGCCTGCCCGCAACGTCACCGTCCAACGGCTGGTTGAGCCGGAGAAGCTCAAGCCTGCCTACGCCATGGACACGGTCTCGTACAACCTTGGCCGGGCCCTGGCACCCTTGCTGACGATCGGTATCGGCGTTGCCGGGGTCAACTTCGCCTGGGCGTTCGCGGCGAACTCGCTCTCATTCGTTGCCTTCAGCGTGATCTTGTGGCGGGTCCGCCTGCGCCCCGCCGTCGAGCCGACACAACCCTCACGTGTCCGGGATGGCTTGCAAGTCGCCTGCAAAGACGGCCGCATGATGATCCTCCTGCTCATGGTCGCCGCGGTCACCGTCGCGGACGACCCGATCCTTGTGCTCGGCCCCGCGCTCGCCAAACAGCTCCACGTGTCGCCGACGTGGTCAGCCTGGTTTATCGCGGCCCTCGGTGCGGGCACGGTATGCGGATCATTCCGCCGGTCCAAGCACAAGGCCACGCTCCGGCTGGCGGCTACCGCGCTGGCGGCGCTGGCCCTGTGCATGCTGATATTCGTCTTCGCCCCCTCAATCTGGATAGCCGTCGCTGCCGCACTCGGGGCAGGAGTGAGCTGCCTAGTGGCCAACTCAGTGACGCGTTCCGTGCTGGCAAGGCGGGCCAAGCCTCAGGACGCCGCCGCCGTCATGGCGGTATGGGCGATCGCCTGGGCAGGCAGCAAGCCGTTCGCCTCCTTGGTGGATGGCGTGCTGGGCAGCTGGATTGGCCCGCAGTGGACGGGCCTGATCCTGGCGATGCCCGCACTTATCCCCATTGTGGTGATCATGCTGCTGCCCAAGCTCGGTTTCTGGATCGCGCGCAACCGAACGGCAGCGGCTGACGCCGCCAGAGGCTGAGTCGTCAAGCCGGTCGGCCGACAAGAAATCTCTGGCCCCTTGTGCCACTTTGGTCCTTTCTCGCCAAGCCAGCCATCAGCATGCGAAAAGGATGGTTGGCAACATTGATGGCACTCGACATAATCGTCGTACGGGATGGCGGACCCCACCCCGACTAGGTCCCACCGACGACGGAGTCCGACAGGGAACCAAGACGGGGGTCACGCCGCTACGTCCGCGTCATCGCGACAGCAGGAGGTGCAATGGCGAAGTACCACGCTCGCCCGTCTCTTCAGTACCGCTACGAGCACTACGACCCCCGCTTCGGCGCATAGTCGCGCCGGCGGGTCGATCAAGACGTAAGTGAAAACCTCAGCACATGACTCTGGCCCCGGCGGGCGGTATACGCCGGGGCCAGCATCTTTCCCGCTTTCTAAAAGCAGGGTAAACCAATCTCCCTGCTAGTACCAGCCACGGAAACCCTTGGTACAGTACGAGCGGAAGCGAGAGGCGAGCCGGCCTCTGGCGCCCAGAGACTTCCCGGGCACCGGGATCGGGATGTTACGACGCACAGTGGTGAACCGCTGCCCGAGGACCGGGTTTCAGCCCAACGCCGTCCCGGTTCACAGTCTGATCGCATGGCACGCGTATCGCGACTGTTCTCGCGGGAACTCGGTCACCACTTTCACCAGGAGACAACGCCTGCAAAGTGACCCGGCATGACTGGAGAGCTCGACGACAGGCTCCTACTGGATTCCCTCGCATGAGGGGTGACCAATCCCGGATAGAACATCCGGCACGGCGCACCACGCGGTGACGTGGGAACGACAATCTATCAGGACGCTCTAGTATTGCCAATGAGACGGGATTTACAGATACACCCGAGGAAGTGAATCGGTCATGGCTGGGCCCTTGTACCGGCAGATCGCCGACGATCTCCGCCGCAGGATTGAGTCAGGCGAACTGGGGCGCGGGGCGCGGATTCCCACCGAGGATCACCTCATGGACTCCTATCACGCATCCCGCAACACCGTCCGCGGCGCTATCAGGGAGTTGACGACGCGCGGGCTGGTATACACGCTTCACGGGAAGGGCACGTTCGTGTCCGAGCCAGCCAGCCCGATCGTCACGACCCTGACCATTGACCCGGCCACGGGAGAAGGGCCGGCTTTCAAGTCGCAGGTAGCCGCGAGCGGCAGGTCACCGAGTGCGGGCAAGCCGGCCGTAGAAATTAGCAGGGCCGGACCCGACGTCGCCCGCCACCTGTGTATCCCCGAGGGCACAGATGTCATCATCAGATCTCAGGGGCTTTACCTAGACGGCCTGCCCTGGACGCTCCAGACCTCGTTCTATCCTCGAAGCCTTCTGGATCGCGCTCCCCGGCTGCTCGCGACGGGCGATATCGCGGAAGGAACGGTCGCCTATATGGCGGAACTCGGCATCCGGCAGGCTGGATACCGCGATGAAATCGAATGGCGACCGCCTAACGGTGCGGAGACTGCATACTTCGACCTTCCCACAGATGGACATGTCCAAATAGTCGAGATCCGGCGTATCGCTTTCGACCAAGACAAGAATCGGGTTAGGCTTACTGTTACTGTCTACCGAGCCGACAGAAATCAGTTCGCCATCAATGTTGGAGACGTGCCTCCTGGCGCGGCAACCTTATCATTAGAGTCATTCCAATGACTCTCTTCATTCTCCTGCATCGGCTCATTCCTGTTTTTTCACCGTGCTTGACACCGGATCTAATAGTCAATATCAATATTGACATAGCCGGCGGGCGGTATGAATTACCCGCGATTAGCTTCGGGGACGTTCTCGCTGGCAGACGGTGGTGTTCCAAATGTTGATCTTCCTTATCGGCGCACTCCTTGGGGTGCTCCTCGGCGGCACGCTCTGTGTCGCCTATCTTCGCCAGGAGATCGCGGCCGACATCGGCCCAAGGCTCAAGCGGCTCGAGTTCCAGCTCGACAACATCGAGGCCGCACTGAACCTAGCCGTTACCACCCGGTACGCGGACCTAATCACCCGATCCGCAGACGATCCCCGACGCCAGATCCCCTAGCCTAGCCAGCGACACCGCGACTGAACCTTTCCGTCCTGGACGTGACAGATTCGGTCAAGCCGACTTAGCTGGTGGCGGAGATGGTGGCGCTGCCTAGTACCGTGTCGTCGCGGTAGAGCACGGCGGCCTGGCCGGGGGCTACGCCGCGGGCCTGGGCACGGAGGTCGATGTGGAGGTTGTCGCCGTCTAGGGCGGCTACGCAGTCGTGGACCTCGCCGTGGGCGCGGAGCTGGACCTTGCACTCGATTGGGGTGAGCGGGGGCTCGCAGCCGGTCCACACCGGGCGGATCGCGGTGATCTTACGGACGCCCAGGGCGTCGGCGGGGCCGACTGTCACCGTGTTGCTGACTGGCTCGATGGACAACACGTAGCGGGGGCTGCCGTCGGGGGCCGGGCGGTCGATGCGCAGGCCCTTGCGCTGGCCGATGGTGAAGCCGTAAGCGCCCTCGTGGCGGCCGAGGACCGTGCCGTCCTGGTCGACGATCGTGCCCGGCTCCGAGCCGAGCTTGCGGGACAGGAAGCCGCGGGTGTCGCCGTCGGCGATGAAACAGACGTCGTGGCTGTCCGGCTTGTCGGCGACGAGCAGGCCGCGGGAACGGGCCTCCTCGCGGACAAGAGGCTTTGGTGTGTCGCCGAGCGGGAACATCGCGTGCGCGATCTGGTCCTTGTTCAGGACCGCGAGCACGTACGACTGGTCCTTGCCCGGGTCCACGGCCCGCTGGAGCGCGCCGGTGCCGGTGTCGATGCGGGCGTAGTGACCGGTGCAGACCGCGTCGAAGCCGAGGGCGAGGGCGCGGTCGAGGACCGCCTCGAACTTGATCTTCTCGTTGCAGCGCAGGCAGGGGTTCGGTGTCCGGCCCGCCGCGTACTCGGCGACGAAGTCGTCGACGACGTCGCGGGCGAACCGCTCGGCCATGTCCCAGACGTAGAACGGGATGCCGATCACATCGGCGGCGCGGCGGGCGTCGCGTGCGTCCTCGATCGTGCAGCAGCCGCGCGCCCCGGTCCGGTACGACTGCGGGTTGGACGACAACGCGAGATGGACGCCGGTCACGTCATGACCGGCATCGACCGCGCGTGCCGCCGCGGTGGCGGAGTCAACGCCGCCCGACATAGCGGCAAGAACCCGAAGACCCATAACTCTTCAAGGTTATCCGTCCCATTGCCAGGCATGGACATCTGAGACGCCGGTCACGGGGTCCGGGTGGTCAGCGCAGCCGCAGGTCCGGTCGGACTGCCGTGGAGCGTCATCCCGAACGCAGCGTGTTTCACGTCTCTGTGCCCGTTCCCCGAGGTACTCGAAGGCGCAGGCCTACGGCGGCGCGATCCCCCGCCAGCCGACTCCGGAGCGCTAAGGGCGCCGGCCACCGTCGGCCTGCCCGAAGGTGCTAGCGGGCGGCGGCGCGGCGGGCGCGGGCGGCCGCCTCGCCGATCACGGCGCCGAGGGCGTCCACGTCGGCCTGGGTGGTGGTGTGGCCGAGCGAGAACCGCAGCGATCCCCGGGCTCGTGACTCGTCGGCGCCCATGGCGAGCAGCACGTGGCTGGGCTCGGCCACGCCCGCGGTGCAGGCGGAACCAGTGGAGCACGCGATGCCCTTGGCGTCGAGCAGCAGCAGCAGCGCGTCGCCTTCGCAGCCGGGGAAGGAGAAGTGCGCGTTGCCAGGCAGCCGGTCCTGACCCGGCGGCGGGCCGTTGAGTACGGCGTCCGGCACCGCGCGCACGACCTGGCGGATCAGGTCATCACGCAGTGCGCCGATCCGCTTGGCCTCATCCGACTGGCGCTGCCCGCTGGTCACTGCGGCAACCGCGAAGGCCCTGATCGCCGGGGCGTCCAGGGTGCCCGACCTGATGTCGCGCTCCTGGCCGCCGCCGTGCAGCACCGGCACCGGGTTGATGTTCTTGGCGAGGATCAGCGCGCCGACCCCGATCGGGCCGCCGAGCTTGTGCGCGGTGACCGTCATCGCGTCCGCGCCCGACTCGGCGAAGGAGACCGGAAGCTGCGCGGCGGCCTGCACCGCGTCGGTGTGGAACGGCACGCCGGCCTCGTGCGCGACCGCGGCCAGAGACGCCACCGGCTGCACGGCGCCCACCTCGTTGTTCGCCCACATCACGCTGACGACGGCCGCGCTCGCCGGGTCATCGGACAGCGCGGCCCTGAGCACGTCGGCGGAAACGAGGCCGAACGAGTCCACCGTGAGCCAGTCGGCGCTCGCACCGTGCGCCTCGCAGAGCCAGCGCACGGAGTCGAACACAGCGTGGTGCTCGACCGCGGTGGTCAGCACCCGGCGGCGGCGCTCGTCAGCGGTTCGCCGCGCCCAGAACAGCCCCTTGACCGCGAGGTTGTCCGCCTCGGTGCCACCGCTGGTGAAGATCACCTCGCTGGCCCGTGCCCCGAATACCTCGGCGAGCTGCTCCCGCGACTCCTCGACGACGCGCCGGGCGCGGCGGCCGGCGCTGTGCAGGGACGACGGGTTGCCTAGCTGCGCTAGTTCCTCGGTCATCGCGGCGATGGCCTCGGGCAGCATCGGCGTGGTGGCGGCATGGTCGAGGTAGACGACCGGACTTGTACTCATGGCGTTGTAAGCCTAACCGAGCGTTCAGCAGGTACGGCATAAGACGACGCGACGACCAGGAGAACAAGGCCGCCGCGTCGTCTGAGCCCGGACTGTTTATCCCTTGTGCTTGGCTACCTCGTCGAGGAGCTGGGGGACGACGGTGAACAGGTCGCCGATCACGCCGAAGTCGGCGATCTCGAAGATGGGTGCTTCGGGGTCTTTGTTGATCGCCATGATGGTTTTGGAGGTCTGCATGCCGGCCCGGTGCTGGATGGCGCCGGAGATGCCGACCGCGACGTAGAGCTGGGGGGAGACGGTCTTGCCGGTCTGGCCGACCTGGAACTTGTGGGGGTACCAGCCGGCGTCGGTGACCGCGCGGGAGGCGCCCACGGCGGCGCCGAGGGCGTCGGCGAGGGTCTCGATGATCTTGAAGCCGTCCTCGGAGCCGGTGCCGCGCCCGCCGGAGACCACGATCTGCGCCTCGGTCAGGTCGGGCCGCTCGCCCTTCTCGGCGGTTACGCGCTCGGTGATGCGGGCCGACTTCGCCGCCTGCGACACGGTGAAGGAGACCGCCTCGACGGCCGCGGCGCCGGGAGACGGCTCGGCGGAGACGGCGTTCGGCCGCACCGCGATGACCGGGGTGCCGGTCTTGACGACGGCGTGCACGGTGATCGCGCCGCCGAAGTTCGCGTGCTCTGCTACCGGCGCCCCGTCGCCGCCCGCGGTCACGTTGATCGCGTCGGTCAGCACCCCGGAGTTCGTCTTGACCGCCAGCCGGGCGGCGGTCTCCTTGCCCTCGGTCGTCCCGGCCACCAGCACCGCGGCCGGCGCCTTCTCGCTCACGAGCGAGGCGAGCAGTTCGGCCGCCGGGGCGACCGGGAACTCGGCGAACTCGGCCGAGTCCGCCGCGTACACCTTGGCCGCGCCGTACTCCGCCAGCCGCGCCTGCGCGGCCTCCGCACCGGGACCCGTCCAGACCACGGACGGCGTGCCGAGCCGCCGGGCGACGGTCAGCAGCTCCAGGGTGACCTTCTTGACCTCGCCGGAATCGGTGTGCTCCGCCAGGACCAGTACCTCAGCCATGTAACCAAGTCCTCCCTAGATGAACTTCCGCTCGGCGAGGAACCCGGCCGCCTTGGCGCCGCCGTCCCCTTCGTCCTTCACGATCACGCCGGCAGCACGCGGCGGGCGGGCGGCGAAGTCCGCCACGCCGGTGGCGGCGTTCGCCAGGCCTACCGAGCCCGCGTCCACGGACAGGTCCGCGAGGGTCAGGGTCTGCACCGGCTTCTTCTTCGCCGCCATGATCCCCTTGAACGTGGGGTAGCGCGGCTCGTTGATCTTCTCCACCACCGACACCACGGCCGGCAGCTGCCCGGTCACCACCGCGTACCCGTCGTCGGTCACCCGCCGGATCGTCACCTCCGACCCGGAGATGTCCACCTTGGACGCCAGGGTCAGCTGCGGCACCCCCAGCCGCTCGGCCAGCATCGCTGGCACCACCCCGGTCCGCGCGTCGGTCGACTCCGACCCCAAGATCACCAGGTCGAACCCGGTCGAAGACAGCGCGGCGGCCAGCGCCGCCGACGTAGCCAGCGCGTCCGACCCGGCCAGCCCGTCGTCCACGACGTGGACCGCCTTGTCCGCGCCCATCGACAGCGCCTTGCGGATCGACTCGGCTGCCTTGGCCGGGCCCATCGACAAGATCGTCACCTCGCCGCCGTGCGCCTCCGCGATCTTCAGCCCCTCCTCGATCGCGTACTCATCGAGCTCGTTGATCAGCCCGTCGAGCGATGCCCGGTCCAGCGTGCCCTCCCCCGGCTTGAGCGTGCGCTCAACCGCGGTGTCAGGCACCTGCTTCACGCAGACGACGATATTCATGGACAACGCTGCCCTTCCTGCGTAGTCGACTCCTAGCAGAAGTCTATGTTACTCGCCAGTAGCCATGTTGTCCGCACCACTCTCGCCGGCCGGCACGCAAGCCAGCAGGCCGTCCGGCGGATCGGGAACGGGGGCTACCCGGCGACAGCTCGCTCCGCTGTCTCCACCACATTAGCGAGCAACAGCGCCCGGGTCACCGGCCCCACCCCCGCCGCGGTCCGGCGCGACCCGCCCGGCGACCGGGGCCACATCGCCGGCCGGGACCTCGGCCAGCTGGGCATCTTCGCAAGAACCGCGAAATATCCCGCAAAAAGAAAAAGGCCGAGAATGGCAAATTAATACCTATGCGCCATGCGACACGGACTCATTCAGGTAACGACCCTTCGCAATTTTTACATTCACACCTGTGATACTGGCATCGTTACCGAGAGCGCCATTGACAATACGGATAACGCTGGTGCTCTCACCTTTACCTTGCCCCCGGCCTGGCCCCATGGCCTGGTTAAGGAATGGAATGTCTGTCATTTCCGGCGTTACGGCCGCGGCGCCACAAGTCGCTCACCTCATGTGGTGGCAGCAGCTGCACCACTGGATTCCCATCGGCGTGGTCGGCGCTGTGTCGTGGACCGTATGGCTGACCCGGTTCACGCTGTCCAGGGTGTACCGTCCGGTGCCGGCCGGCTACCTGGCGAGCACCTCCGTGGTGGTGCCCGCCTTTCACGAGGACCCGGACATCGTCGAACGATGCCTCGACACCTGGCTCGCCGAGAACCCGGCCGAGATCGTCATCGTTCCCGACGTCGCCGACACCGAGGTGATCGCCCGGCTGGGCGCCCGCGCGCGTGCTGATCCGCGGATCACCGTGGTGCCCTTCGTCCACCAGGGGAAACGCTCGGCGCTCGGTGCCGGAATACGGCGGGCTAGCTGCGAAATCCTGGTTCTCTGCGACTCCGACACGAGCTGGGAGCCCGGCCTGCTCGCCGCGCTGCTCGCGCCGTTCAAGGACCCGAAGGTGGGCGGCGTAGGGACACGGCAGAATGCCTACCTGGCCGCCACAAGCGTATGGCGGCGCGTCGCCGACTGGATGATCGACGTCCGCTACCTCGACTACGTGCGCGCTCAGTCCCGCGCGGGCGCGGTGGCCTGCCTCTCCGGCCGGACCGTGGCCTACCGGCGCGCGGCCGTGCTGCCGGTGCTCGAACACCTGGAGGACGAGTTCTTCCTCGGTCGCCGCTGCATAGCGGGCGACGACGGCCGGCTCACCTGGCTGGTGCTCGCGTCCGGCTACCGGACCGTCTACCAGTCGACCGCGCGGGCCATGTCCATGTTCCCTGACAGCGGCCGCGCCTTCTTCAAGCAGCGGCTCCGCTGGAGCCGCAACTCCTACCGCACCTACTTCACTGCGATGTGGAAGGGCTGGCTGTGGCGGCAGCCGCTGGTCTGCCAGATCAGCGTGCTGCAGGTCATGCTGACCCCGGTCACCATGGGGTTCGCGGTCTACTACCTTTTCGCCTGGGTGCTGCATCCGCAGAAGCTTGACGCGCTCGCCGCGGTCGGCTGGCTACTCCTCGGCCGCGCCCTCCGCGGGTTCTCTCACCTGCGCGAACGCCCGTCCGACATCTGGGTGCTGCCGCTCGTCGCGGTGCTGACGATCATCATCGCCCTGCCGGTCAAGTCCTACGCGCTGCTGACCATGAACGTACATGGCTGGCTGACGAGGAGCGACGGCCAGATCGGCGGGGAGGGCCAGACCGCCGCGTCCATGAAGCAGACCATCGCCCCGTCCGCGCACTGAGCTCGATGCCCGCGAAGGAGAAACCCATCGCCAGGAAGACGCTCCGCTACGTGCCGTCCGGCTCCGCGGTCCGGGCGGGATCCGCCGTCTTCGTTTCCACGCTCTTCTTCGCGGTGCTCGCGATGCTGCCGAGCATCCTTCCCGCGCTGCATATCCAGCTCACCCCGGCAGCACCGCAGACCAGCTACGGGGTCACGCTGATGGTGGCCCCGTGGAACCCGCACGCCGTCCACGTGCCGCCCGTCGCCCAGCCGGTGTCCCCGAACGCGGTGCCGGCCACGCTCGCGACCGCCGGCGCGGCCAGTGAAGCCGCCATTGTCACCAGCGAGGACACACGGCTCCGGACGGTGCTGCGCATGACGCCCCATATCCGCCAGCCGACGGACGTCTCCCTGCAGGGCTCGCTTACGACCCTGGTGCTCCCCGCCGCCGCCAGCGCCTACACCGCACAGGCCCTCGTCCGGCTGGGCGCCATGGTGCTCCAGCCGCACAATGCGGCGCTGCTTGTCGAGAATGTCTACGTGGCCGCGGGCGCAACGCTCATCCTCGAGGGCCCGGCACTGCGCACGCTGTACATGGAAAGCGGGAACAAGGGTTTCGCCACCATCGTCGGGTGGGGCGGCAACCTGACGTTCGCCGGCACGGTGGCGCACCCGCTGACGATCACGGGCTGGGACCGCGCCGCCGGCGTCCCCGCCGCCGGGCAGGGCCACGGGCGGTCGTACATCCGCGATATTGACGGCCGGATGATCCTCACCGAGGTCCGCGCTTCCCGGCTTGGTTTCTGGAGCGGCCGGACCGGCGGTGTCGCCTGGACCGGCCTGACAAGCGGCCCGGCCACCGGCGGCGCGGTGGACTCCACGTTTACCGACGACACCTACGGGGCGTTCGTCTCGCGGGGTTCCGGCATTACCTTCGTCAACGACCTCTTCGAGTCCAACGAACTCGACGGCCTGCACATCCACCGCTATTCGCTGCATACCCGTGCGATCTCAAGCTCGGCCGTGCGCAACGGCGCCAACGGGTTCGCCGTGAGCCCGGCGTCTGAAGGCACGCTGCTTAATGACGACATCGCGGAGCACAACGGGGGGAACGGCTTCTACCTTGACGGACGGCCACTGGCCAGCGGCGCCTCGGCCTCGGGCGTCTCGGTCTCGCCAAGCGCCGGTACCACCGTGGAGTACAGCGCGGCGGTGGACAACGAGAAGATCGGCGTCCTGGTGGAGGGCGGCGTGACCACCGTGGTCAAGGGCGACCAGGTATGCGGCAGCACCAGCGCCATCGAGGTGAAAGACGGCGCATCGGAAACGGTTGTGACTGGGAACACCATCTTGTGCTCTCCGAGGTCCGGCATCTCCGTCGGCCCGTCCGCGCCTGGCGCGGTCCTCGCGGGAAACGCGATCGACGGCGCCAAGACCGCGCTCCTGATCAGCAATTCCGGCCGCATCCAGCTCGACGATAACCGGGTAGCCGGCGCGACCGTCTTCGGTGTCAACGTGCGCGGCACCACATCCGCGGTGAGCGGCGTCGGCAACAGTTTTTCTGGCAGCGGATTCCGGGTGGTCGGCTACCGCGCCGACACGCCGGCACCCTCCCTCGCCGGCAGCGACGCCAGCGGCTGGACCCACCACAGCCGGGTAACCCTGTGGAGCTACCTGTGGTTCCACCCGCTGGCGGCGATGTGGCTCGGCATCGCAACCCTGCTCCTGCTCACCTCCCGCTTGTCCAGGCGCCGCCGCGCACAGTCGCACCCGTACCCGGCGAGCACCCGGTGGCGCCCCGAACGCACCCATCTCTCCGCCGCCGCGGCCGCTCAGCCGCAGGTGTACGTAGCTGTACTGCGCGCACGTACGGCGTGTCGGGCGAACATGCCGCTGAACGGCCATGCGGCATTCACCGACCGGGCGACAGCCGGATCGCGTCCGCCGCGTAACACGGTGCCGCAGCCGGTGCTCGACTGGGAACGGCAGCCGGGGGAGGCGGATTCGCGGTGACGCGTTTTGCCGCCGGGCACCGGACGGCCGCCGTGGTCGCGGTCACTGCGGCGGCCGCGCTGGCGCTCGCCGGGTGCGGCGGCTCATCGCATGCGCCCGCCGTGTCCAAGTCGAAGACGACGCCAAGCGCGGCGGCGACCTGCGGCGGCGTGGCAGCGACGACGGTGTCGACCGCCGACCAGCTGCGCCAGGCCCTCGCGAAGGCCGTTCCAGGTACCACGCTCCTGCTCGCTCCCGGCGTGTACCAGGGCCACTTCGAGGGCACCGCGTCCGGCACGGCGGCGCTGCCGATCACGCTGTGCGGCCCGCGCGATGCGGTCCTTGACGGCGGCAGCGTGCGGAGCGGTTACGCGTTCCACCTTGATCACGCGAACTGGTGGCGGGTCGAGGGGTTCAGCGTCGAGGGCGGCCAGAAGGGAGTGGTCACCGACGCCTCCGATCACGACCTGATCGACGGGCTGTCCGTGCACGACATCGGCGACGAGGCGATCCACCTGCGGGACTTCAGCAGCTACGACACGGTAAGCCGCAACGTGATCCGCGACACAGGTCGCAACAGCAGTTTCTTCGGCGAGGGCATCTATGTCGGGTCCGCGAACAAGAACTGGTGCCGCTACAGCGGCTGCAAGCCGGACGGCAGCGACTACGACGTCATTACCGACAACAACATCGCCGACACCACGGCCGAGAACATCGACATCAAGGAGGGCACGATCGGCGGCCTCGTCTCGGGCAACCAGTTCAACGGGACCGGGATGAATCCCTCCTCCGCGACCTCCTGGGTAAACGTCAAGGGCAACGACTGGAGGATCACCGGTAACAGGGGGACCGACAGCGTTCAGAACGGGCTGTCCGACCACCAGGTGTACCCCGGGTGGGGGATAGACAACGTCTTCACGGCCAACGTGCTTACTGTCAACGGTCCCGGATACGGCATCTACGTCGAGAAAACCAGCCTTGGAGTCAAGGTGGAATGCGACAACGAAACGGCCGGCGCGGAACGCGGGCTGTCCAACATCGCCTGCACGCCGGCCAGCGGCGTGTTACCGGCTGCGCTCTGCCGTCTCCACCACGTTAGCGAGCAGCATCGCCCGGGTCATCGGCCCCACTCCGCCGGGGTTCGGCGCGACCCAGCCGGCGACCGAGGCCACGTCCGGCGCCACGTCTCCCACCAGGCCGGCCTCGGTCCTGGTGATGCCCACGTCGAGGACCGCGGCACCGGGCTTCACCATGTCCGCGGTCAGCAGCCCGGCCCGTCCGGCGGCGACCACCACGATGTCCGCGTTGCGCGTGTGCGCGGCGAGGTCCTTGGTGCCGGTGTGGCATGAGGTCACCGTCGCGTTCTCCGACTTCCTGGTCAGCAGCAGCCCGAGCGCACGCCCGACCGTGATGCCGCGTCCGATCACGGTCACCTCCGCCCCGGCGATCTCCACGCCGTAGCGCCGCAGCAGCACCACGATGCCGTGCGGCGTGCACGGCAGCGGCGCCTTCTCACCGAGCACAAGCTTGCCGAGGTTGACCGGGTGCAGGCCGTCCGCGTCCTTCGCGGGGTCGATCAGGTTCAGCACCGCCATCTCGTCGAGCCCGCGCGGCAGCGGCAGCTGCACGATGTACCCGGTGCAGGCCGGGTCCTCGTTCAGTTCCGCCACGGCCTCCTCGACCTGTGCCTGCGAGGCGGAGGCGGGCAGGTCGCGGCGGATCGAGGCGATTCCCACCTGCGCGCAGTCCCGGTGCTTGCCCGCCACGTAAGAGTGCGACCCCGGGTCGTCGCCGACCAGGATCGTGCCGAGTCCGGGCAGCACGCCGCGGGCGGCGAGCGCGGCCACCCGCTCCTTGAGATCTGCCTTGACCGCGGCGGCGGTCGCCTTACCGTCCAGAATCTGCGCGCTCATGCGGCGTGCTCCTCAGTGGTAGAAGTGCCGGACACCGGTGAAGTACAGCGTCACGCCCGCCGCCAGCGCGGCCTCGATCACGCCGTCGTCCCGGATGGAGCCGCCCGGTTCTGCCACCGCGCGGACCCCTGCCTCGGCAAGTATCTCGAAACCGTCAGGAAACGGGAAATACGCGTCAGACGAGGCCACAGATCCGGCGGCCCGATTTCCTGCTCTGGCCACAGCCAGCCGCGCCGAGTCGACCCGGTTCACCTGACCCATGCCCACGCCGACGGACGCGCCGTCCGCCGCGAGCAGGATCGCGTTCGACTTGACCGCCCGCACCGCCCGCCACGCGAACGCCAGGTCCGCGAGAGTCGCCGGGTCGGCCGGCTCCCCCGCCTTCAGTTCCCAGTTCGCGGGGTCGTCGCCGGGCGCGTCGATCCGGTCCCAGGTCTGTGCCAGCATCCCGCCGCTGACTGGCCGGAACTCAAAGTCAGGTGCCGAGGAACGGTTGCGGCTTCCCCCGTTACCAGCACCCGCCGCCCCCGGGGGGTTCGCGGGGTGTCCCCCCGGGTCGCCCGTATGCGCGCCGGGTACGATGGCGCCTTTTTCGCTCGGGCGCGCATACGGGGGCGGGGCGCAGCGCAGCAGCCGGATGTTCTTGAACCGCCCGGTCAGTATCTCCACCGCGGCTGGGTCGAAGTCCGGCGCGATCACGACCTCGGCGAACCCGTTGGTGATCTGCTCGGCCATCGCGTCCGTCACCGCGCTGTTGGCCGCGACCACCCCGCCGTAGGCCGACAGCGGGTCACAGGCCAGCGCCTTGGCGTGCGCGGCGGCGATGTTGGTGCCGATCGCGATGCCGCACGGGTTGGAGTGCTTGATGATCGCCACGCACGGCTCGGCGAAGTCGAAGGCCGCCCGGCGCGCCGAGTCCGCGTCGACGTAGTTGTTGTAGGACATCGCCTTGCCGTACAGGACTTCGGCGTTGGCGATGCCGGGATCGGCGGCCGCGCTGGCGGACTCAGCCGCAACCGTTCCTGCCGATCCAGCTTCTGACGTTGACTTCGCTGTGCTCGCCCGTGGGGACGACCCCCCCGAACCGCCCGTGTACAGCGCCGCCTTCTGGTGCGGGTTCTCGCCGTAGCGCAGCGCGCTTGACCGCCTCCATACCTGCGCGATCATGTCTGGCCAGCCGGTCTCCCGCGCGATCTCGTCGGGGGCGTAGCTGGCGGCGAACCAGGAGGAAACCGCCGCGTCATAGGCGGCCGTGTGCGCGTACGCGGCGGCGGCCAGGCGGCGGCGCTGCTGCACCGTGAAGCCCCCGGCGGCCAGGGCCTTCAGGACATCGCCGTACTGGGCCGGGCTGGTCACGACGGCCACGCCGCGGTGGTTCTTGGCAGCGGCGCGGACCATCGCCGGGCCGCCGATGTCGATCTGCTCGATGATCTCGCTGTCGTCCGCGCCGGACGCCACGGTCTGCTCGAACGGGTACAGGTTGGACACAAGGAGCTGGAACGGCTCGATGCCGAGATCGATCAACTGCCGTCCGTGCTCCGGGTTGAACGTGTCGGCGAGCAGGCCCGCGTGCACCCGCGGGTGCAGGGTCTTGACCCGGCCGTCGAGGCACTCGGGGAAGCCGGTCAGGTCCTCGACCCTGGTGACGGGGATGCCCGCCTGTCCGATCGTCTTCGCGGTGGTACCGGTCGAGACGATCTCCGCGCCGGCCTCGTGCAGTGCCCTGGCGAGCTCAGCCAGGCCGGCCTTGTCATAGACGCTGATCAGGGCCCGCCTGATCGGAATCGGAGTCACTGGCCGATCCTTACCTTCCTGTCCTCATTGACCGACCAGCCCTCGCGGGCCATCCGGCCGACCGTGTCGACGAGCAGCACGCGCTCGACGGCCTTGATCCGCTCGTGCAGCGTCGCCTCGTCGTCATCATCTCGCACCGTGACCGCCTGCTGCGCGAGGACCGGACCGGCGTCGACGCCCTCGTCCACGAGGAACACCGTGCACCCGGTGACCTTCACGCCGTAGGCCAGAGCGTCCGTGACCCCGTGCATGCCTGGGAAAGACGGCAGCAGCGCAGGGTGCGTGTTCAGGCAGCGGCCCTTGAAGCGGGCGAGGAAAGACTTGCCGACCAGCTTCATGAAACCGGCGCAGACGATCAGACCGGGGTCGTATTCCGCGCACGCGTGCGCGAGCGCCTCATCCCAGGCGCCCCTGGTCGCGAAGTCCGCCACCTTGACGGTGAACGTCGGGATATTCGCGGCCTTGGCCCGGTCGAGGGCGGGGATGCCGTCGCGGTCCGCGCCGACGGCGACGACGGTTGCCCCGTATGCCGGGTCCGCGCTCGCGTCGATGAGGGCCTGAAGGTTCGTCCCCGCCCCGGAGACGAGCACGACCAGCCTGGCGTTCATGGCAGCACCCTAACTTGACCCCTTTTCGCGCGGCCCTTCGCCCTAGAGTCTGGGTAGGAGCTCGCTGAATTACACCGTGTCAAGGAGTACTGGCGCCTGGGTCTGCGCGATCGCCGGAACGGCTCTTCCCGGCGTTGGTAATTCAGCGGGCTCCTGGAGGATCATCGGATAAAGAGACTTCGCTCATACGGCACAATGGGTTCCGAGATGGCCAGACTGACCGACCGCCCCCAGCCGGGATCACAGTCCCCGCCCGGGTCACCGTTCCTGCCGCCAGCGCCGCGGCCGCAGCTTCCGCCTGCCGATCCCAGGCTTCGTCAGCGTGCCATGGCCGCGCTCGTCCTCGCCATGCTCAGCCTGGTCGCGATGGTGCTGATCGGCAACCTGCAGCGCGCCGCCGCTGTGGCCGCGGTCGCGCTCGTCGTCGCCATCATCGCGCTCGTGCTCGCCTTCTCGGCGATGTCGCAGGCGAAGCGGGCCCGGACCAGGCGGCCGCGCGGCGCCGTGCCCGGGGTGGTGCTCGGCGTGGCCGGGCTCCTGTTCAGCGGTATGGCGCTGCTCGGTTTCCTGATCTTCGGAACCCAGCTTGACCAGTACTCCAGCTGCATGAACGGTGCCACCACGTCCGCCGCCCAGCAGGCCTGCCAGAACCAGCTTCAGAACTCGATCAGTAACCGGATCAGCGACCTCAGCGGCAGGTGAGCGGGTTACTCCCAGCCTTCGCCGTCCGCTTCCTGGCCGGCCCACGGGTTGACGCGGATGCGGTGGCCGCCCGCGTCGTCGGTCTCGTCGACGATGAGCACTGGCTGCAGGCCGCCGGCCCGGGCATGCGAGGCCGCGGACCTGGTCTGCGGGCCGGCCGGGCGGACGTTTCCTGTTTCTGCGGCTCCCGTTTCCCCGGCCTGGGCGGCGGCGAGCTTGATGCGGCGGACATGGTGGCGGATGATCAGCCAGTTGGCCGCGCCGGCGACCAGGGCGGCCGTCACCCCGACCTCAAGTACGGCAACCAGGCCAACCTCCGCCCCGGACGGCCCCACCGAGGCGAGCCGTCCGGCGCCGAGCGCACCGCCGGAGAACTTCGCTGCGAAGCCGATGATCACCGCGGTGAGCGTTCCGGTGAGCAGGCCCCAGAGCGGTGCCGCCTCCAGGGACGGCGTCGGCGCGATCCGCACGGTCATCAGCCCGGCGAGCGCGCCGGCCAGGTACGGCATGAGGAGCACGAAGAAGCCGAGCCAGGCGGGGAACGCGGCGCCCGAGCCGACCGGCAGCGCGGCGAGCATAGGGAAGGCCGGGATCGCGCCGAGTGCCGATCCCGACGGCGAGACGGCGGTGCCGACGCCGAACGCGAAGCCGGGGCCGAGCATGTACGCGATCGCCCAGATGACGGAGTTCGGCAGGTAGCAGAGGCTGGCGAGCAGCAGCAGCACCGATCCGACGACGCCCGGGCTGAGCGCGGCGACCGCGGCCTTGTAGGCGCTCAGGTGGACCAGGAGCGACGCGGCGCCGAGGACAGCGCCGAAGGCGGCGAGCAGCGCGAGCGCCGCCAGCATCCCCAGGATCACCGACCTGGGCCGGGGCGGTACCCGTCCGGCGAGCGTGCGCCACGGCGCGAGGGCGCGCGCC
>Ga0335075_10004582_pt1 | contig 21582 bp, 16 predicted proteins | sample Lox_Sample_24_FD_206723 | JGI IMG/M metagenome (GOLD analysis project Ga0335075, IMG submission 206723) | Soil microbial communities from Loxahatchee National Wildlife Refuge, Florida, United States - Lox_Sample_2.4 | ecosystem: Environmental > Terrestrial > Soil > Wetlands | place: USA...
CCCTGGCAGGGCTTTGCAACGAAATTGCCGAAACTTGCAAGTTGGCAAAGATGGGTAGCTACCTATGTTCACCAGGTTGCCGTTTTCCCGAATTTCGTTGCAAAGCCCAGGGAAAAAATGAACTGACACCGATTTCCCAGGGAAAAAATGAACTGACACCGATTTCCCAGGGAAAAAATGAACTGACACCGATTTCCCTGGCGTCGTCGAGCAGCAGGACGTTGGCGGCGTTCCCCGCCAGCGTCACTTCGACGACGTCGCCCTCAGCCAAGTCGAGTTCTTTGTGCAAGTATTCCATCGCCCACCCCGACGGAGAATCAACCTCATTGCGACGCCTGCATGGCAAGGTCAACCCTCATCAGTTTAGAATGCGGCGGAAATCCCCACAAGAGCGGCCAACCGGCATGGTGGAAAAAACCCCTTTTTGCTAGAATAAATCCAAGGAATTAACGGAAACATACGCTGGCGGCCGTCGTTTTTTCGACGCGGCGCCACGGAGGATATCTGCCTTGCCAGATGATATTCCCCCCTCGACGACTCCACCTACCGAACCGCCGAGTAGTGTTCCGCCTGAGCCAGGCAGCAACGGTAACGGCAACGGTTACGATCCGCTCAACATCGCCGACGAGCTGAAGGACAGCTATCTCACCTACGCCATGAGCGTCATCATCAGTCGGGCCTTGCCCGACGTCCGCGACGGCCTCAAACCGTCGCAGCGACGCATCCTCGTGGCCATGAACGATCTCGGCCTCGGCCCGACCGGCTCGACGAGCAAGTGCGCCGGCATCATCGGCGAGACGATGAAGCGCTACCATCCGCACGGCGATCAATCGATCTATCCGACCCTGGTGCGCATGGCGCAGGACTGGAACATGCGCTATTGCCTGGTGCATCCACAGGGCAATTTCGGCTCCATCGCCGGCCTGCCGCCCGCCGCCCATCGATACACCGAGGCGCGACTGACGCCCATCGGCGCCGAGATGCTGGCCGACCTGGAATCCGACACCGTCGATTACATCGACAGCTACGACGGCAAGTACCGCGAGCCGCTGGTGCTGCCCAGCAAGTTCCCGAACCTGCTGGTCAACGGCTCCGACGGCATCGCCGTGGGCATGGCCACCGACATCCCGCCGCACAATCTGCGCGAGGTCTGCGACGCCGCCATCAAGCTCATCGACGAGCCGGAAGCGACGCTGCCGGACCTGCTGGAGATAATCCCCGGTCCCGACTTTCCGACCGGCGGCATCATTTGCGGCCGCCAGGGCATTCTCGACGGCTACGCCACCGGCCGCGGCAAGATCACGCTCCGCGCCCGCGCCGACATCCGCGAGGAGAACGGCCAAACGCAGATCATCATCACCGAGGTGCCCTACCAGCAGACGCGCAACCGTCTCGCCGCCGCCATCGGCGAGATGGTCAAAGATGAGAAGATAAAAGGCATCAAAGATGTCCGCGATGAATCGAGCGCTCGCAACGGCGAGCCGGTGCGCCTGGTCGTCTACCTCAAGCGCGACGCCGATCCGAACCTGATCCTCAATCAGCTCTACCAGTATTCGCCGCTGGAAAAAACGGTCAGCATCATCCTGCTGGCGCTGGTGGACGGCCGGCCGGAGGTGTTGTCGCTCAAGCGCATGCTGGAGGAGTTCATCCGCCATCGCGCCTCGGTGATCCGCCGCCGCACCGAGCACCAGATGCGCGAGGCCAAGCGGCGAGCGCACGTCCTCGAAGGCCAGCTCATTGCCATTTCGTCGCTGGACGAAGTCATCAACATCTGCCGTCGTTCGCCGAGCCGAGCCGAGGCGAAGCTGCGTTTGCAGGGTCTCGAAGTGGCCGCCGCCGTCATGAGCCGGGCGCTGGGCGACGAGCATTTCCAGGCGCTCCAGCGCGAGATCGGCGTATCGCCGAGCTACCGCATGACGGAAGCCCAGGCCGAGGCCGTGGTGCGCATGCAGCTCGGCCAGCTCGCCGCCCTGGAGCGCGATGAGATCCTCAAGGAATACAACGACCTGCGCGGTAAGATCCTGAGCTACGAACAATTGCTCAGCAACGAGCAGAACATTCGCGAGGTCATCAAGAAGGACCTGCGCGAGCTGCGCGACAAGTACGGCGACGACCGCAAGACGGAGATCACCGGCGAGGTGGGCCGTCTCGACCTGGAAGACCTGATCGCCGAGGAGGACAACGCCGTCACCATCAGCCACGCCGGCTACATCAAACGGCTGCCGCTGAACACGTATCGCACGCAGCACCGCGGCGGCAAGGGCGTCTCCGGCGGCGCCACGCGCGAAGACGATTTCATCCAGCATTTCTTCGTCGCTTCGACGCATGCTTACTTGCTGTGCTTCACCAATCGCGGCCAGCTGTACTGGATCAAGGTCTACGACATCCCCGCCGGCAGCCGTACCTCGACCGGCCGGGCCATCGCCAACGTGCTGTCGCTCAAGCCGGAGGAGAAGATCACCAGTTTGATCCCGGTGCGCCGCTTCGACGCGGGCGTCCATCTCATCATGGCCACGCGCCGCGGCTTGGTGAAGAAGACGGCCTTGCAGGAGTACAGCCGGCCGCGCAGCGGCGGCATCATCGGCATCAGCCTCGACGAGGGCGACACGCTCATCGGTGTGGTGCCGACCCAGCCCACCGATGAAGTGGTGCTGTGTACGCGCAACGGTATGGCCATTCGTTTCGATGAATCCAACGCCCGCGCCATGGGCCGCAACGCCCGCGGCGTCAAGGGCATCAATTTGCAGGGCGATGACGAGGTAGTGGGCATGGTTGTCGCCGATCCGGAGGGGTATCTGCTGACGCTATGCGAGAACGGCTACGGCAAACGGACGCCGTTCGGCGCCAACACCGCCGGCGCCGAGCCTGCCGAGGCCGAAGAAGCAGTCGAGGAGCCGCCTATCGAGGAACCGGCTGCCGAGATCGTCGGTGAGGAGGAAGGCGTCGGCGAGCGCTCGGCCATGCACTATCGCAAGCAGCGTCGCGGCGGCAAGGGCATCCGCGACATCCGCACCAGCGAGCGCAACGGCAAGGTCGTCGGCGTGGTCTCGGTGCGCGAAGCCGACGACATCATGCTCATCACCACAAACGGCATGGTCAACCGCACGCACGTCCGCGAGATCCGCGTTGTTGGCCGCAACACGCAGGGCGTGCGCATCATGAACCTCAATGAGGGCGACAAGATCGCCAGCATCGCCCCGGTGGTCCGCGAGGAATCGGAAGAACGCGTGGAGTCGGAGGAAGCGCCGCCCCCGGCTCCTGGGGTCGAGTGACCCGCCGACGGGTCCACCTTGCCCAAATTCCGTGCGTTCGGAATTGCCAAAGGGAGCACCGGCCGGTATAAGCAGCAACGCAAATCGGCGTGAACACAGACTCGCCCTCTGTTGTCCACCCATCCCAATTTGTCCGGAGAGGACACGTGGACCACCTACTGGGTTGGTTGTCCGTTGTGCTGGCTGGCGGATGCCTGGCCGCTCCGCCCCGCATCGTTACTCCCGTGCTGAACGCGCCCCGCCCCATCGCGGCCCTCGACACGGTGTTTCTTGAAGAAATGACGTGGATGGAAGTGCGCGACGCCCTGCGCGGCGGCAAGACGACCGTTCTCGTGCCGACCGGCGGCGTGGAGCAAAACGGTCCTTACCTGGCCACCGGCAAGCACGATTACATCGTTCGGGCCGCTGGAGAGGCCATCGCCCGCCGGCTGGGAGACGCGTTGGTAGCCCCGATCGTGCCGTTCGTGCCGGAGGGCAACATCGACCCGCCGAGCGGCCACATGAAATATCCCGGCACCCTCAGCGTATCGGAGGACACCTACGAGCGGCTGCTGACCGACCTGTGTGCCAGTCTGCGCGTGCATGGTTTCCGGCACATCGTGCTTCTGGGCGATAGCGACGGCAATCAACGGGGAATGCAGGCTGTGGCCAACCGGCTCACGGCCAAATGGAGAGGCGAGAAAGTGCGCGTGCATTTTATCCCCCAGTTCTACGATTATTCCGAGGTGACGCGCTGGCTGGAGGCACAAGGCATCCACCTACAAAGCGACAGCGTGCATGACGATTTCATCGTGACGGCGCAGCTGATGGCCGTCAACCCAACCACGGTGCGCATGCACCAGCGTCTGGCAGCCGGACAATTTCGCATCAGCGGCATGGAGCTGAATCCGGAAGCGACGGTTGAGTGGGGCAAGAGAATTCTTGCTTTCCGTGCCGAACGAACCGTGCAAGCAATCCGCCAGGCCATTATAACCTGTAAACAAATGAGCCACAGATGAACACAGATGAACACGGATAAAAGACAAAAAGAGAGTAAGACAACAAACAGCGGCAGGGAGCGTTCCTCGCTATCGCTTTTCTTGTTGTTTTGATCCGTGTTTATCCGTGTTCATCTGTGGCTCATTTGTTTACAGGTTTTTACGAGGGAACGGGCAACACGACGAGATTGCGTAATGACCGAGTCGGATGAAGTCTGGATGCGCCGCGCCCTGGAGCTGGCGGAGCGCGGCCGCGGCTACGTCGAGCCGAATCCCCTCGTCGGCGCCGCCGTGGTGCATGACGGCCACCTCGTCGGCGAGGGTTGGCACCAGCGCTACGGCGAGGCTCACGCCGAAATCCACGCGCTCGCCGCGGCAGGCGAGGCGGCGCAGGGCGCTACCCTCTACGTCACCCTCGAACCCTGCTGTCATCACGGCAAGACGCCGCCCTGCACGGATGCCGTGCTGCGTGCCGGCATCCGTCGCGTTGTCGCCGCAATGCCCGATCCTTTCCCCGCCGTCGCCGGCAAGGGTGCGGAGCAGCTGCGACAGACCGGTGTCACCGTCGATTTCGGCGTCGGCGAATCGGAGGCCCGGCGGCTCAATGCTCCTTACCTGAAATTGCTGGCGACCGGCCGGCCGTGGGTGCATGCCAAGTGGGCCATGACCCTCGACGGTAAAATCGCCACGCGCAGCGGCGATTCGCGCTGGATCAGCAATGAAGCCTCGCGCCGCCGCGTCCACGAGCTGCGCGGCCGCATGGACGCCATCCTCGCCGGCATCGGCACCGTCCTCGCCGACAATCCGCAGCTCACGGCCCGGCCATCAGGACCGCGCACGCCAGCTCGCGTCGTCCTCGACAGTCAGGGCCGCATTCACGAGGATGCCATTGTGGTGCAGACCGCCCGCGTCACCCCGACCTTGATCGCCGCCACGGAGCGCATGCCGCAAGCGAAACGCACGGCGCTTCAATCCCACGGCTGCGAAGTGCTGATCCTGCCGGAGCATCATGGTCGCGTAAGTGTGGAGGCGCTTCTGACCGAATTGGGACGGCGGCGCTTCACGAACGTGCTGGTCGAGGGCGGCAGCGGTGTGTTCGGCGCGTTTCTCGATGCGGCGGCCCTCGACGAGCTGCACGTTTTCATAGGTCCCCGCCTGATCGGCGGCGCGATGGCGACCAGCGCGGTTGGCGGCAGCGGCGTGTCGCACATGACCGAGGCGCTGCGTTTGGCCGAATGGACGCATGAGCTGCTTGACGGCGATCTCTACATCCACGGTTCGCGCTGAAGAGAGGCTGCAAACCACAAGTCGATCCAAACATTTTCGGTTGTTGATGCCTTGAAAGCATCGCTCCTTGATGTTTCCCTCGAAGAATTAGTTGTAACAATCGTGGTCGTTTGCGGCTTCGCGGCCTTCTCCGCGAAGCCGCAAGCTCCCTTGCTTCAGGCGAATACTTCGGTGCCTTTCAGCACGGGACGCGGAAAGTCGTTGGCGCAGCGGACGCAGCTCTCCCGATCACACGGCACGGCGGCACCGCATTCCGGGCAAGCTTCCAACACCGGCCACGAGCGTCCGAAGCGATAGCCGATCCATCCCGGCAAACCGAGCAGCAGAACGAACAGTGGCCAGACAATTCGCTCCGTGCGGCTGACTCCGTAGCGAACTTGCCGGCGATAGCACAGCACGGTGCAGATCAGCGCGATTGTCTGCGCGAGAGCCAGAGCGGGCCAGAACTCCGTCAGCGCTCGGACCAGCGCCTCGGCGGGAGCTGCCGACAGCCCTTTGTTCAACAGCTCCTTGTATCGAGTCCGCACCGTCGAGCTGGCCAGTCCCAGCGGCGAGGGCATTGCCACGCCTCCGTAAACCCGCATCGATCGCAGATCGCCATAATGAGCCAGGGTTACCGCCGCCTCGCGGAACAGGCCATCCGCTTTGACCCAAAAAATCCGGTAGTCTTTCGTTGTCCCCAAGCTGTCATCCGGGCTGCTCTCGTACAAGACAGCCTCGCCGACGTTACTTTCCGCGAAGGTGAGATCCTGGTGGTGCAACGTTTCAGGGATTGGGTAGCGTGCCAGCTGGCGGCCCTCGGTATCAAGGATCAGGATCGCATCGTCGGTGCGGGCAGCCAATCGAAACAACGTACCTCGGACGGCGAGCTTCGCATGGGCCGATGCGGCTATCGAACAAAGCGGAGAATCGGCCAGAATTACCTGTACCGTGCGCTCGTGCAAGTCCGCATGGTACAATTTCCCATCGCGGCCGAAGATGTGAGCGTCCCATTCGGAAAGGAACCCTTGCGGTGCTCGGCCGCCGCTCTCCCTGACCGGGTAAGTCGTGGGATTTCTCAAGCTGCCGGCTCCGGCCAGCAGCCGTGAATTCTCAGCCCAGGTCGGGCCGTCGAAGGGAAACAATTCCTCCGCCGGCAACGGTTCCTTGCGGAAACCGGAGGTGCCCAGATAGCCGATACAGACCTTGCTCTTGCTATCGTAGCCGACAAAATAGCCGTTTCCTTGGGGCCGGCCGTCCGACAGGAAATACCAATAGGTCGCCGGCCATCGACCGTCCGGCAAGGCGCGCGCGCGCGCACTCCAGTCTAGTTCGTCCGTCGCGTGCGGTGGTGATGCCGGCAGGAAAGCCCCCCGCAGCTGGGCGGCAATCTCATCCTCGGCCGGCGTTGTGGGGTTGCCTTGCAAATCGTGGTAGCGCGTGCTCCAGCGGACACCGTCCGGATGAGAAGCGACGAGGAGAGTGCCATCCGGCAATAAGCATAGCTCCTCTCCCGCGCCGAGAGCCTCCTCGCGATAGTCGCTGAGGATCCACGAATCCGCCGCGAAACAGACAGCCATGAAACCAGTCGCCAGTACCGTCGCCAGCACCAGCGGCTGAAAGATTTGTTGTCGCGCCATGCCAGTCCTCCCTTGGGTTAAGCGTAATCGCGCACATGGGCCATGAAACAGATGTTGGCGATGAGCAGGCCGCACAGTACCAGGACGAGAGGGAAACCGAGATACCACCATCCCCACGCCGGCACCATCTGGTAAACCATCACCATCATCAGCAACGAGCCGACCAGCGGCAGCAGGCGAGTGCCGAACCAGCGCGCCGGACGCAAGCCGCTCAGGAACGCACCCAGGTACAGCAGCAACATCAAGAACAGGAGCCGCCAGGTTTCTCCGGTCATCGACCACTCAAACGGCCCGGGATGATGTCCCGGTAGGAACGCCCACCAGGCATAGAGCAGGATTGGCAAGCTGGCGCAGAGCAGGAAGACGGCTGCACCCGTCGCCAACTTAATCAAGAAGACCGTTTCGCGCCGCAGCGGGCGGTGCAGCAGAAAAAGATACGTTCCGCGCGACGACTCCCACGCCGATTGGCGGAAACCGAGCGCCAGGGCGAAGAGCGCCGAGATAAGAGTGTGCATCTCCGCGAAGCCGCCATCCAGAAAAGGGATTCCCATGGTGCCATGCGGCATAGCGGGCATCCAGTTGAACACCTTCGCCCCCATCGTGTTGACTGCCAGCGCCAGATACCACGCCAGCGCCACGGCCATGATGACGAACACCTCACGCAGCTCCTTCCACGCCAACACTTTCATCGGCCTGTCCTCCTTGATATTCGCCCTGATATTGGGAAAAAATCGGCAGCGCCCGCCGTGGGCCGCGCGTGTACTCGATGAACGCATCTTCAAGATTCAATTCGACGACTTCGACGCGGAGCGGCGACAGCGCCTCGACGGCAGCGCGTTGCCTCGGCCCATAACCGACAAACACCAGCTCGCGCCGCGTGCCGACGCGCCAATCGCTGAGCAATCCCGGACACGACGGCATCTCCGGCGGCTCGCGGCCAAACTCGGCGATCACCTTGCGCACCGACGACTTGAAATGCTCCGCTGGACAATCGACGCGCAGCACGCCGTCGATCATGACGCCGACGCGATCGGCCACGCGCTCCACGTCGCCGAGGACGTGCGAGCTGAACAGGATCGTGCGGCCGCGCCGCTGGATGATCTGGATCATCGATTCCAAAAAATCGCGGCGGACGTTGGTATCCAGGCCGAGCGTCGGATCGTCGAGGATCAACAATTCCGGGTCCGGCGCGAGGGCGAGCGCCAGCGACACCTGGGCACGCTGTCCCTTCGACAAGCGGCCAATCTTCGCTTTCGGCGACAGAGCGAAGTGATCGAGAATCTGCTCCACCAATTGGCGATCCGCATTCGGATAAAAGGAGCAGGTGAACGCGACTGCTTGCCGGATGGTCATGCCGGTGTAGAGGGGATGTCCCTCGGCCAGATAGGCGATGCGGGCGCGCGTCGAGGGCGAGAGTGTTTCGACATCTTCACCGAGCAGCTCGATGCGTCCATAATCGGGACGAACCATGCCGGTGAGCATTTTCAGCGTGGTGGACTTGCCGGCGCCATTGCGACCGAGCAGTCCGTAAACGGTCCCCCGCTGGATTCGTAGATCGAGATGATCCACCACCTTTCGGCCGCCGTAATACTTGGTCAGCCGTGAGGTTCGGATGGCATCGTCCATGACGTTCGCTCCTCCTTTCATGCCGCTTTCTCGCTTTGCCAGTGAAATTCGCGCACGCGCTGAGCGACCAGCCGCAGCACCTCGTCGGCGGAATAGCCGAGATGCACAGCCTCGGTCAGCCAGCGATCGAGCTGTTCGGTCAACCGCCGATCGCGCGCCCCTCGGGTCAGATCGTTGCGCGGCTGGGCCACGTAGATACCGCGGCCAGGCCGGCTGATCAGCAAGCCTTCGCGTTCCAGCTCGGTGTAGGCGCGCGCCACCGTGTTGGGGTTGACGACCAGCTCGCGCGCGAGCTGCCGCACCGAAGGAAGGTTCGCCTCCGGCTGAAGCTCGCCGCGCGCGATCCCTTCGCGAATCTGCTGGGCAAGCTGCTGATAGATAGGCGCTCGACTGGCGGTGTTGATGTGCAACCCCATGACTCATGCCTCCCTGCATGATTCCGGTGCTCAACTGTCTGCCTACGCTTAATACAGTTGCCGCAAAGAAACAAGAGGAGTTTTTCCACAACAAATTCTCTTCGTTTAGCCGCGACCCGAAGGGGAGCGCGTTCGCGCTCCCCTTCGGGTCGCGGCTAAACGAAGAGAATTGGGAATAACTGCGAAGTGATTATTTGACGTGTTTCAGAATCCACTGCGTCAGATCGTCCATCAGCGCCGGCGTGGCGGGATCCCAGCAGACCGTGTGATAAGCGCCATCGAGCTTTCGCCAGGTTTTGTCTTCCTTCGGCGTGGCGGCGCGGTCGAAGAAGCGGCGAACCACGGCATTTTCGATCACCTGGTCCTTCTCGGCGACGCAGAGGAACAGCGGCACCTTGATCGTCGCCGCGGCGCGCGACCATTCCCGCTGCATCTCATGGATCCTCAACAGATAGGATAGCTCAACTTCCTGAAGCGCCAGTTTGTCGCCCAGGCGCGCTTTCAGAAAACCCATCGATTGCGTGCTGGGCTTCATCTTCGCCTCGGTGCCGAGCGCGATGCGGTGTCGCGTGAGCAGGTTCTTGAGATCGCCGGCCGGCTTTTCCCATTGCGTCTTGTTCAGTCCGAAGGCCGGCACCATCAGGGCCAGGCCCGCGAGACGCTGCTCGCCGCGCCAGGCGTAGTCGGTGGCGATCACGCCGCCCATGCTGTCGCCCATCAGCACCACCGGCGCTTCCGGATAACGCTTGTGAATGAAGGCGAAGACGGCACCGATGTCGGCGCGGAGCACGTCGGGCGGAGCCAGCTCGCCGCGCGTGCCGTCGGAGCGGCCATGCCCGCGTAGATCCGGGACGATAAAGCGAATCCCCCGCGACGTGAAAGCAGAGGCGATGGAGCGATACGGCTCCCCGTGCATGCCAATGCCGTGAAGGAACAGAGCGGCCGGCTTGCCGGCAACGACCCGAGCCGGTGCCCATTCATGGACCACCAGCTTGGTATCGTCTCGTGAGAGGACTTGCCATCGCTTGTAGACAGGAGCCGCCGAGCCGGCCGGCACGGGAATCGAGATGGGATACGCTTCCTGGGCTTGCAGTGCGATGCCGCTCATGCTCGCGGTCATGCCTGCGATTAGCCACAATGCGGATTTCACAAGCGCTCTCCTTGGCGGCGATGAGTGGTCCGTCCTTGTTCACCGTGCCGGCTTCCGCCGTAGCTCGGCCAGCACGGGGCGGAGCTGGGCCATGATGCGGCGCATGTGGCTCGATTTGTTCAAGACATAAAAATGGATGCCGGGCACGCCGCGGCGCAGCAGCTCGATCGCCTGCGCAACGCATTGGCGAATGCCGACTTCCTCGGCGCGGCCGTCGTCGTCGCCGGCCGACTCCAGCTCGGCCTGGAGCGCCGGCGGGATCTTCGAGCCGCACAGCGACGTGATGCGCCGCACCTGCTTCGCCGACAATATCGGTAACAGGCCCGGTATAATCGGTTTCGTCACGTCCAAAGCGCGAGCAGCGTCCACGAACGAGAAGAAATCGGCGTTGTCGTAGAACAGCTGGGTGATGACGATGTCGGCGCCGGCATTCACCTTGTTCGTGAAGTGCCGCAAATCAGACTCGCGATCGGGCGATTCAATGTGTCTTTCGGGATAGCCGGCGACCGCCAGGCCGAAACCGTCGGCGTGGCGGCGACGGATGTGGGCGACCAGCTCGTTGCCGTGACAGTAACCGTCCGGCGGCGGCACGAACGCCGTTTCGCCGCGCGGCGGGTCGCCGCGCAGGGCGACGATGTTCTCGATGCCCGACCGCTGGATGTCGTCGAGAAGGCGGTCGAGATCGGCACGGCTGGAGCCGACGCAGGTGAGGTGACAGGCCGACTCCATGCGGTATTCGCGTTTGATGAGCGCCGCGATTTCCAGCGTCCGCTCGCGTGTCGAGCCGAGCGCGCCGTAGGTGACGGTCATGTAGCTCGGCGCCAGCTCGATCAGCTCCGGCACGACGCGGCGCAGCGACGCCATCGCCGCGTCGTTCTTGGGAGGGAAGACCTCGAAGGAAATGTGCGGGCAGGTCGCTCCGGCGTAAAATTCGGGAAATCGCATGAACCACTCCGAAAAAAAAGTCACCACGAATAACACGAATAACACGAATAAATATACGAGAAAATGAAAAAGTCTTCTTCCCTTGCTTACGCTTCGGGCCCTCACTTTGATTTATTCGTGTTATTCGTGTGATTCGTGGTGGCTGCTTCCTGTGCTCGTTCCGCCACCACGTCCAGCAGCAACGGGTGCCGGCCCAGCGGCTCGGCGAGACGGAAGTCGATGGACGGAAACCGCTCGGCCAGCTTCGCTCGCGCCGCGGACAGATCGCGACGGACGTGAACGCCCGCCGACAGAAAATACGGCACGAGAATCACGCGCTCGGCCCCCTGCTCGACACAGCGCGCGCCGCCTTCCTCAATGCCCGGCTCTGCCAGCTCCAGAAACGACGCTGCGACGATCGGCCGGCCGCGCGCCCGCAGCTCGGCGGCGACGTGCAGCAGGTCGGCGTTGGCCTCCTCCTGCCGGCTGCCGTGAGCAATGAGCAACAGGCCCGTTTTCACAAAGCGTCTCCCGGGGGGCGAGGTTTTGCTCATTGTACTGGGGAGCAAGGCTTGCCCACGATATACTTTCATATTGCGAATGGTTGGACAATCCCGAATCGGAGGGAGGAGAACGTGGCGGCTCATCGACGACCCACGCGCGCGGAAATCGCCGCCGCGGAGGGCAAGACACTTTCTGATCTGATTGCGCCGAACCTCAAGGTGCTGCTCTCTGGCATCAATCCCGGCCTGTACACGGCCGCGATCGGTCATCATTTCGGCCGGCCCGGCAATCGCTTCTGGCCGGCGCTGTATGCGTCCGGTTTCACGGATCGCTTGCTTTCTCCCTACGAGGAACACGAGCTGCTGCCGCGCGGCTACGGCATCACCAATATCGTCGCCCGCGCCAGTGCCCGCGCCGACGATCTCACCGACGAGGAGCTGCGCGAGGGGGCGCGAATCCTGGAGCGGAAGGTGGTCCGCTATCGACCCCGCTTCATCGCTTTCCTGGGAATCACCGCCTATCGCACGGCCTTCCAGCGGCCGGTCGCCGCACTCGGCCTTCAGCCGGAGATGCTGGCCGAGACAAAGATCTGGCTGCTGCCCAGTCCGAGCGGTCTGAACGCCCATCATTCGGCGGCCGACCTCGCCCGCCTGTTCGGCGAGCTGCGGCAGGCGGTCGAGCGCGGCGAGGAGTGAATTACTTCTTCGCCGATGGTTTGTCTTTCATCCACTTCTCGCGCAGGCGCGTGAACCAATCGCCTTCCTTGGGGGCGGGTCCGGGCGGGAAGGCGCCGATGTAGCTGGGCCAGGCGCCGCCGACGCCTCCCTTCGCCGAAGCACTGTCCGCAGGGAGGCGCAGGTAGTCCGGGTGGGCAGGATCCTTGGAGAGAAACGGCGGATCTTCAAACACGTCGGTGGCAGCGGGGGGATACACTCCCCGCCGGATGCAGCCGTTGTGGTCCACCTGCCAGGCCCTGTTCCCCAAACCGATCTTGGCTGCCTTCGCGTCCAGGTCCAGGCCCCGCGCCATGAGGTTGTTCCGGATGACGACCCTTTGCCTCGGTGCGGACTGCGCGAAGGTAATCCCCGAGGTGACGGACGTGTTGTTGCTGATCTCCAGGGTTTCGTCCACCGCGCATAAACCGCCGATCCAGGCCGAGGAGCTGTGAGGAAGAAAGACGTTGTGCCGGACCACGAGCTTGCGGGCGTGCTTGACCGTCACTACCAAATCGCAGCGCAGGAAATAGTTGTGTTCGACCAACACGACCGGCACTTCCCCTTCGCCCTCGACCAACCCGGCCACCAGGAGCCCTCCCCGGTAATCAAAAAGACAGTTGCGGACAACGACCGGTTTGAGCCCCGGCTCCTTTCGGTGCCAAGCTAGCCACACCGCCGCCGCCGCGCCCGACACCTTATCCCCGATCCCGCCGAAGAAGCAATCCTCAATGACGAGACCAGCAGGCTGATTTACACAGAAGAGGCTGTAGAACTCCACCTGCGCCGGGGCCAGGAAGCGAAAGCCGCTCAGACGAAAGCCGGTGAAGGACTCGAAGATGTGTCCGTGGCCGGGCGAGGAAGGGATTTTCGTCAGCTCGATGACGGTCTGTCGATCGCTGATCAGCCCGGTGTCCGGCGGCATGGCCCCGGCGCGCAGGGGTTCCCGGTACGGGCCGCGATCCAGCACCTTGACGACCTGATGCGGCTTGAGTGCCTCCAGCGCCGCCTGAATGGTCTTGAACTGGCCCGTGCCGTCCTGCGATACGGTGAGAATCTTGCGGCCCTTCAGCCATTCCGCCAGCGGCGGCGACTCCGGTATCTGCGTCGGAGGCGACACCGGCTTGGCAGCGGGAGCGACGTTGTCCCAGCGTTGGCGCAGTCGCGTGAACCAGTCGCCGTCCTTGGGAGCGGGACCGGGCGGCAGAGCGCCGATGTAGCTCGGCCAGGCGCCGCCGGCGCCGCCCTTGGCCGCTGGACTATCAGAGGGCAAACGCAGGTAATCCGGCGATTCTGGATTGAGGGACAGGAATTCCGCATCTTCAACCAGATCCGTGGCAGCTTTGGGAACGACAGGCTCCAAAAGTTTCGCATAGTCCAAGTAGCAGTTGTGCCCAATCCTCCAGCCCTTGGCTGCTTGCCGATGTTGCGCAGCCCCGAATTTGGTGTTGAAGGCGAAACCATACTTCAGGATGTTGTTGCAGACGGTCACGCCGCCCGTGGGCACGCTACCTAGGCACGCGGCCCCCATATGGGTACTCGTATTGTTGCTCAATTCCAAGAAAGTTGCATTCCCTTCGAGCTTCTGGAAGATTGGGCCTTCGTAATCGAACACGTTGTGCCGGATGATGAGTTTCTGAAGTCGGGGGGAGCCGCAGTAGATGCAGCCGGCTTTGTGGAAATAGTTGTTCTCAATCAAAACCACTGCCCTGTCGTGGTTCTCCTCTATGTGAAGACTCCCACCGTAGACGGCACACCGGCGCACCACGACCGGCGCCTTGATGAAGCGCGGTCCTGCAAACCTCAGAATGATGGGTTGCGAGAGGGGCCAGGGATCCAAAACCTCTTGTGGATCGAAGCAGCAATCCTCGATCACCAGTCCGGCAGGGCAAGTATCCCAACGAGTGAGGTAGCAAAATCGCTTGTTTGGAGGAGCGAGGAAGCGGAAGCCGCTCAGGCGGAAGCCATCAACTGACTCGAAATGGTGTCCGAAATCGACATCGGGCAACTGAGGATCCGGCTCCCACTTGGGAAGCTCCACGATGGTATTTTGCTCGCTGATCAGCCCCGTATCTTCCGGAACGGCTTTGAGACGCAAGGTTTCCCGGTAGGGTCCGCGATCGAGCACCTTGACGACCTGATGCGGCTTGAGTGCCTCCAGCGCCGCCTGGATGGTTTTGAACTGGCCCTTGCCGTCCTGCGCCACCGTCAGCACCTTGCGGCCCTTGAGCCATTCTTCGAGCGGCGGCGGCTCGGGAACCTGGACCGGAGGAGGGAGGTCCGCTCGCCTTAGCGGTGTGCCGGGTTGCCGCGTCACCTTCACAATCGCGCGGCCACCGCGTTCGAGGGTGAATTGGTTCGTCACCAGCTTCAGTCCGTCCTTGCCGTCCTTGAGGGCCACCTCATAGCTCCCCAGCGGCAGCTTGATTTCGTCGCCGGTTTTCTTGTCGCGGACCGTGTAGTCGCGTCCCCCGCCCGTGAATACCAACTCCACGTTAGGATCGACCGTTTCGATGGTGACGGTGCCATCTTCGGGACGGCCTAGCCGGATGACGATCACCGTCAGCAGGGCGGCGACGAGCAAAGCACCCGCAGCCGCGGCCCACAGGAGCTTTCGTCGCCGTCGCGGCGGAGCGAGAGTGCTTGCGGCTGCCCGCGCAGGGGATTTCTCAACGGCGATGTCCTGGAGCGATTGTGCCACGTCGCCGGCCATGGCCGGACGCTGCGACGGCTCCTTGGCCAACAGACGCAGAATCAAGTCGGCCAGCGGCGGCGGTACGTCGGCGTTGATCTCACGCGGCGATTTCGGCTGCTCGGTGGCCAGCGCCAGCAGCAAGCTCATCGTGTTGTCGCCCTTGAACGGCAGCTCGCCGGTGCAGAGGCGGAAGAGAACGCAGCCCAGACTGTACAGATCGCAGCGCGCGTCCACGGCGTCGCCGCGCGCTTGCTCCGGCGGCATGTACGCCGGTGTGCCGACGATGGCGCCGCTCTGCGTCAGGTGGACATCGTCGCTGGAGGAACGAGCCAATCCAAAATCGAGGATTTTCACGCGGCCGCGCTTGCCCTCCAGCCAGACGTTGGCCGGCTTGATGTCGCGATGAATCAGGCCGTGCTCGTGGGCCGCTTGCAGTCCCTCGGCGATCTCGCGGCCGATACGCAGCACCTCGGCCAAGGGCAACTTGCCCTCCCGCTTGATGCGGTCCTCCAGCGCTTCGCCCTCCAGGAACTCCATCGCCAAAAAGGGGGCGCCGCGGTCCTCGCCGACCTGGTGAATGGTGACGATGTGATCGTGCTTGAGCGAGGCGGCGGCGCGGGCCTCACGCAAGAAGCGCTGGCGCGCCGACTCGTTGGCAGCCAACGCCGGTAGCATGGCCTTGAGGGCCACCAGCCGTTGCAGCTGCGGATCTTCCGCCCGGAACACCACGCCCATGCCGCCGGCGCCCAGCACCTTCAACACACGGTACGATCCGAGCCGGCCGATCTCATCGGGCGCCTGCGACGGAGCGAGGAAAGCGCACAGCTCCTGCTCCTTGCTGCTCGCGGGCAGGTTGGCCACGGTCGCCGACTCCGAGGTTGAGGCGGGCGGCAGTGCCGCTGTCTCCATCGCTTCTGGGACCGCGGCCGGCCTCGCGGCAGGAGCCAGGACGACCTGCTTGCAGTGCGGACATTTCACCTTCTTGCCGGCCGCTTCCTGCTTGACGCGCAGCGGCTTACGACAGCTGCCGCAGGAAAACGTCAGCGTGCCGGCCGGAGGCGCGGCTCTCGACGCGACGACCGATCCGGTAGCCGACACGGACGCCCCTGCGGCCGGCTGCACCAGCTGGATCATGCGCTGCATCAACGCCGCCAGCTGTTGCTCCACCGGCGGCGACGCCACCGTCCGCGCTTGCTTGATCCAGTCGATCAGCGTGTCCTGTCCGGGCAACGACTGGATCTTTTGTACACAGGAATCGCAGTCTTCCAGGTGTTGCAGCAAAGCCTCCTTGTCGGCAACAGCCAGCTGGCCGGAGAACAGGCTTTGGTAATGCCGCAGGTCGGGGCAAGGCGTTGCGACAGGCATGGCATCCTCCTGGCGAGCGGGGTTGCGTCAGCGCCCCGAGAGGCGCGCCGGCGATAACAAATCTCTACTGTCAGTACGTGGTCGATGGAAAAATTCTACGCGAAAATTGTCTCGTCAATCGAGCATGCCGGCCATTTCCTCACGCAGACGGTCGAGGACGCGGAGCTTGGCGGCGTAGGCCGCCCCGATGGTCAGCTTCAGCTCGGCGGCCACCTCCGCGGCCGGCCGGCCCTCCACCGCTTGCTCCCAGAATGCCTTCCAGGTCGCCGGCTGGAAATCGCGGCTCATGATGGCCAGGGCGCGGTTGACCAGGTGTTGCCGATATTCCACTTCCCAGAAGTGCTCGTTGTTCGCCGCGGGCGCCGGGTCCTCCAACAGAGCGGCATCGCTCGGCACCGGCTGCCGCGCGCGTTTCCTCTGCCGATCGCGCCATTTATTGAGGGTGATGGTGCGCAGCCAGCCACGAAAACTTTTGTGACGATCGTAGTCGAACGCCGGCAGCGTTTGTACCAGGGTGACAAAAACGTCCTGGACAAGATCGGCGGCGTCGGCTTCCTGTAAGCCGGCCTGCCGCGCCCACGAGTAAATCAGAGGCGTGTAAAGGAGGACCAGCCGCTCCCACGCTTCCGGAGCGTGCGCCTGGCGCAGACGTTCGAGCAGACTGGCTGGAGTTCGCGTCATTGCGCCTCGTGAAACGGACCGTCCGAGAATGTTTCGCGAATCATCTCGCAGGCCCGGCATCGACATGGCGAGCTATATAGTGGTCGTAAGGCAATCGTAACGGGACGATCGCGGAAAGGGCAAGCAGATTTTGGAGAGCGGGGTTGCGTAAGCGCCCCGAGACGCCGACATGCGGGGCGCTTTCGCAACCCCGCTCGCCCTAGAAGGCGCTTACGCAAGCCCGCTCGCCAAAGAAGCTCTCTTGTTCCGGACAGGGGTATCGCGGTAAACTCGTTTTTTCTCATCGAGCACGGATGGACTCGTCACAGCGGTTCACGGAGGAACAAGCATGTGCGGCATCATCGGTTACACCGGCGCCCGCGAAGCGCAACCCATTCTTCTCGAAGGTCTGCACCGGCTGGAGTATCGCGGCTACGACAGCTCCGGCCTGGCGACGCTATCCGGAGGCGATCTGCACCTCCGCAAACGCGCGGGCCGCATTCACGATCTGGCCCGCTATCTGCGCGAGCGGCCGTCGCCCGGCAGCACCGGCATAAGCCACACCCGCTGGGCCACGCACGGACCCGCCAACGACCGCAACGCCCATCCCCACCTCGACGACGGCTGGCAGATTGCCGTCGTCCACAACGGCGTTATCGAAAACTACGCCACGCTGCGGCGCCAGCTCGAAAGCGAAGGCGCCGTTTTCCAGAGCGATACCGATACCGAGGTCATCGCCCAGCTCATTGCGCGCCAGCTGTCCACGGGCGAATCGTCGCCGGCCGACTTCATCGAGTCCGTTTCGAGTACTTTAGCGCTCCTCAAAGGAACCTATGGCCTGGCCGTCCTCAGCCGTCGACATCCCGGCATGATCCTCGGTGCGCGCCTGGGTAGTCCGCTGGTGCTTGGCATCGGCGAGGGCGAGAATTTCCTGGCCAGCGATCCCAGCGCCCTCGTCGGCCAGACGGCGCGGGTGGTTTATTTGCAAGACCATCAGCTGTGCGTGCTGACACCGCACGACTGGCACATTCTCGATCAAGACCGCACGCGTGTCGAGGCCGCCGTCCACACGATCGACTGGGATCCCTGTGATGCCGACAAGGGCGTGTTCGATCACTACATGCTCAAGGAGATCTACGAGCAGCCGGAGGCGCTGGAGAATGCCCTGCGCGGCCGGCTCGACGACTCCGACGCCACCGCTCACTTCGGCGGGCTTAACCTCGACACTCAGCAGCTCCGCCGCGCCGAGCGCATCATTTTGACGGCGTGCGGCACCAGCTATCACGCGGCCCTGGTCGGCGAGTATCTGTTCGAGGAATTCGCCCGTATTCCCGTCGAGGTCGAGTACGCCAGCGAGTTCCGCTATCGCAATCCGCCGATGGATCGCAACACCATCGTCATCGCCATCACACAATCGGGCGAGACGGCCGACACCCTGGCGGCGCTGCGCGAGTCCAAACGCAAGGGCCATCCAACTTTGGCCCTCTGCAATGTCGTCGGCAGCAGCATTGCCCGCGAGGCCGACGGCGGCGTCTATCTGCACGCCGGTCCGGAAATCGGCGTGGCCAGCACCAAGGCGTTCACCAACCAGGTCGCCGTCCTGGCCATGCTCGCTCTCTTCTTCGGGCGCATGCGCCATCTCTCCAGTCTGCAAGGGACGCAAATAATTCGCGAGCTGCGGGCGATCCCCGACGCCGTGCGCCGCGTGCTGTCCTGCCACGACGCGGTCCGCGGCATCGCCGAGCGTTACTGTCACGTCGCCAATTTTCTGTATTTGGGCCGGCAGTATCATTACCCGGTGGCCTTGGAGGGGGCGTTGAAGCTGAAGGAGATCAGCTACATCCACGCCGAGGGCTATCCCGCCGCCGAGATGAAGCACGGACCGATCGCTCTCGTCGATGAGGACACGCCCTCGGTGTTCCTTCTGCCGCGCGGCGCGATTTTCGACAAGGTGATGAGCAATTTGGAGGAAGTGAAGGCGCGGGGCGGTCCGGTGATCGCCATCGCGCACGAGGGCGATGAGGAGGTGGCCGCCCGCGCCGACGAGGTGATTTGCGTACCGGATGTGCCGGATTATTTGCAGCCGTTGGTGTCGGTGGTGCCGTTGCAGCTGCTGGCATATCACATCGCCCTGTTGCGCGACTGCGATGTGGACAAGCCGCGCAACCTGGCTAAGAGCGTCACGGTCGAATAACCATCCTTCTCCTGATCGAGAGGCAGGGGGACAAGTTAACGAGGGCGGTTATTCTCCCCCGAAAACTGCAGGCCGCTGTGGAAAATGCGCCCTCGATGAATCAAAGGAGGCCGAGATGCAATGGAGTAGGTTTCTTCCCAACCGCAATCCGGCCCCTCTCATGGTTGCGCTTATCGTCTCCTGGGGTCTGTTCAGCATCATGTGCGGGGAGCGGCTGCCGCGCAACGCCGGCTTCGGCTGGGACGGAGTTTGCTACCGGAGCATCACCTTGCACCTGTGGCAGCGAAACGACGAAGTTACCATGTACCACGGTATGCGATGCCTTCCTTGTGTGGTCATTCATTACAGCCTGAAGACCCTCGGCTTGCCCCTGGACGGTCCTCACATCTTTCAGGCCTTTCGCCTGTATAACCTGATTTGGTCCGTCGTGATCTTGCTAACGCTGCTGTCCATTGCCGACGAGCTGCGACTTGGTATCCAGGGGAAGTGGCTGATCTTCATCGGGCTGTGCTGTAGCTACGCGCATCTGAAACAGTACTATTACAGTCCAATCTTGTCGGACCTCTGGGGATTGGCTTTCTGCACCCTGGCCCTGCGCTCCTTTTTCAAACGGCAGCGTCTGGCCGTTGTCGGCTGGATATTTCTCGGCTCCTTCACCTGGGCCATCGTGCCTTACTTCGGCGCCTTGTTGATCCTCTTCCCCTACAGAGGATCGGCTTCGCGCGAGTCCTCCCTCGCATCGGCTGAAGGCCCTGGCTGGCCGGCACGGACCCTGGCCGTCCTGGTTGCCGTGCTCATTGCCGCCTTCGCCGCCTACTTGGTCTGGGTAGAACGGTACTACGGCACCCCGCCCGCTCAGATAAGCCATCGAGCCTTGCCGGTGAGCGTTGCCTGTCTGGCCCTGTTCCTCTATTTCGCCTTCCAGGAAATTCCCTACTCCGGGCTTTTGCCGCGCTGGCGCGATTTGGCTTCTCTCGATCTTCTCAGGCGGCTGGGGCTGCTGGCCGGGCTATTCGTCCTGCTTCGCGCCGGCGGCCTGCTCCTTCAGCCCTATTTTTCGACGAAGCAACACGTTACCCAAGGCTCTCTCTTTTTCCTCAGGACGATCTGTGCCTTCAGTGTGGCCAAGCCGCTGGTTTTCCTTCTCGCGCAGGTCGTCTACTACGGTCCTGCCGTGATCTTGCTGGTATTGCTCTGGCGGCCGATCGTCCGGGAGGCCCAGCGGTATGGAGTAGCGACCGTCTTGGGGCTTACTCTGGGCCTGTTTCTGGCCCTCTGTTCCGAGCCGCGTTATCCCCTCGTCTTTTTCCCGTTGTTCCTGATCCTGCTGACCAGCGCACTGAGAGAGCAATCGCTGGGGTTCGGCCGACTGGCGGCATTCGCGGGGCTCGGCTTATTCTTGTCCAAGGCCTGGATGCCTCTGAACTGGGCTCCCTGGCCCCCGGACGAGCCGTTCCACTACGAGGACGTTTTTCGCTTTCCGATGCAGGCCTTCTTCATGAACGTCGGGACCTGGATGACGACCTCCACCTACGCCATCCAAGCCGTCGTCGTGGTGGTCGTAACCATCATCATCAAGTATCGCATCCTGCCATGCCCCCCAATCAGCCGAGGCGGAATTGCCCGCCAGAGCGCAGCTGCTCACCGTCGCTGTACCCCTGTTGAGAATGCCGCCGCCGTTGCCGGTCCCGGCATTACCGTCCTCGATGGTTAGGCCGCGTTGAAATTGCACACTGCGACCGGTAAGGAGGATAGTTGGCACATTGGGGAGCCTCGTCAGCGTCATGACGGCGCGGATGTACAGATCAATGGGATAGACGGCGACACCTCCGACACGCACGAGCACCTCGCCGGTCTACGGCGCCGGTTGCGGGAGATCGCCGTACTGGATACCATCGAGTCCCAGAAGAATTTCGGTTAGCCGCAATATCGTTTACTGAAGGGAGCTGAATGAGTCGTTGCTCATATTCGTTAGCCCGCCAAGCTCCTCGTTCACCTTGAAGATCATCACACAATTGTCCTGACGCCGGCCAGCGCATTCCCAAATTATGCAAGCTCCTTGTGACAAATGGGTTAAGACATAAACCGAAGACCTTCCAGCTTCGGATTCCGGCATCGGGCGCACGACACCCGTAGCTGAGGGCGCAGATACCCCGAAGTGGCAGAAAATCGGAAATGGT
>Ga0335075_10004583_pt1 | contig 21581 bp, 23 predicted proteins | sample Lox_Sample_24_FD_206723 | JGI IMG/M metagenome (GOLD analysis project Ga0335075, IMG submission 206723) | Soil microbial communities from Loxahatchee National Wildlife Refuge, Florida, United States - Lox_Sample_2.4 | ecosystem: Environmental > Terrestrial > Soil > Wetlands | place: USA...
CGACCGACGAGCGCCAGCCCGCTGTAGGGGTGCGGCCGCCGGGGCCTTCGTGCGTCTGCCGCCTGCCTGTGGAGCGGCGCTTCGATGACGACGTTGCCAGTGCCCGACGATTCGGGAATCACGGGACGCGACCAGGGTCCGGTCAATCTCACGGTGCCGGTCGCAGCGTTCTTCGACGTAGACAACACGCTCATCCGCGGGGCATCGATCTACCATTTCGCCCGCGGTCTCGCCGCCCGCAACCTTCTTGGCCCGACTGACGTAATCCGGATGACCATGCGGCACGTCTCGTTCCGGGTGCACGGCACAGAAGATCTCAGCCAGGTTGACTCCGTGCGGCAGGCGGCGCTGGCGTTCGTCGCCGGCCGGCGCGTCGACGACATGGTCCAGCTCGGCGAGGAAATCTACAACGAGACGATCGCGAGCCGGATCTGGGAAGGCACCAAGGAGCTGACCGAGCGTCATCTCGCTGCCGGCGAGCAGGTATGGCTCGTCACCGCCACGCCCGTCGAGCTGGCTGACATCCTGGCCCGCGAGCTTGGGCTTACCGGCGCGCTCGGGACCGTTGCCGAGATCGAAGACGGCGTGTACACCGGTCGCTTGGTGGGCGGCCTGCTGCACAAAGAGGCCAAGGCCACCGCAATCCGAGCGCTGGCCGAGCGCGAGGGGCTCGATCTGGCCAGGTGCACGGCGTATAGCGATTCGGCCAATGACCTGCCGATGCTGAGCCTGGTCGGGCACCCGAACGTGGTCAATCCCGACCGTCGTCTTCGCGCCGAGGCCGCGCGCCGAGGCTGGCCTGTGCATGAATTCCGGTCGGGCCGCCGCGCCACGGCGATTGTGGTCCTGGCCGCCGCCGGCGCCGGGGCCATCGCCGGTGGAGCCGCCGCAGGTCTCGCGATCCGCCGGCGGCGGCTGTCAACCTAAGCCAGAGCTAACTGGCGTCCTGATTTGCCGTCGCTCAGTCGTTTGAGCCAGCGGCAGCGGGGCAGGGTCAACAGCCGTTCCACCGTTACCTACCCGAGCGAGGTGCTGAGTGTGCTGACGCTAACCGACAGGGCCGCCGACACGATCCGTGCGCTAACGTCTCAGCCCGGTGTTCCCGCTGACGCTGGTCTTCGCATGTCTATCCAGGGCAGCGACGAGGGCAGGCTGGCGCTGTCCCTGGAAGGCCGCCAGCCCGACGACGCCGTGATCGAAGACGCCGGCGCCCGTGTATACGTGCAGCACGACGCCGCGAGCGCTGTCGAAGACCGGCAGCTCGATGCGCAGCTCGACGAGGAGGGGCGCGCGTCGTTCGTCCTCACCGACCGCGCTTAGCGTGCGTGCCGGCGCCTTTGCCGTCACGGATCATTACCGACCGATTAACACTTAACCGGGCAGGCCGGTCCACCTCTGCCGAACTGGCTAGTGTCGTGGGCCGGTCTGTGCATTCTGCCTCGGTCGGGTGGCCATTCTGCCGGCGCGGAGGTGGCCATTTGCGCGGCTGCCAACCGGGAGCACTGCCGCGTGGCTGGGTCGCTGATACCCTGCCAAGATGGCTCAAACGAGCGGTGTCGCACGAACCGTTCGGCCGCTCGTCCGCGCCGACCTGAAGAGTACGGTCGCGGCGCTGACCAGGGCATTCCTTGACGATCCGGTCATGAAGTGGATCTTCCCGGACGATCGGATGCGCGAGCGTCGACTGCCGCCATTCTTCGCCTCCGCGCTGCGCAGCACTGGCCTGCATTCCGAGGACACCGAGGTAGTTGTCGCCGCCGGACGGGTGCAGGGCTGTGCAATCTGGATGGCACCGGGGACCTGGCGGCCGCCGTTGCGGCGGCAGCTTGCCGCGCTGCCGTCTGTCATGTTCCGGCTCCGATCCCGGCTTCCCGTGGCCAGCGTGACCTATGGCGCCCTGCAGCGGGTTCATCCGGAGCGTCCGCACTGGTACCTGTCGGGGATCGGGACTGATCCGCCCGCCCAGGGCACCGGGGTCGGCAGCGAGTTGATGCGGTCACGGCTCGTCCGGTGCGATGCCGCCGGGGAAGCGGCCTACCTGGAGTCCAGCAACGAAAGCAATGTGCCGTTCTACCAGCGGCATGGCTTCCGAGTTACTGGCGAGCTGACCATTCCGGGCGGCGGGCCGACGTTCTGGCTGATGTGGCGAGAGCCGCAGCCTGAATCAGCATGACGGGCAGTTGAGCCCGAGGGGAACAGGAGGAGCAACGCCGATGCAGGTCATCGCGGGAGCCGGCGAGTTCAGCAGCCCGGGTGGCGGGGAACAGGTGGCGTGGGTCGAGCACCTGCGGGTCCCGGACCTGAGCGTCGGCACCTATTCGATCCCGGCGGCTGGCGCCGACGGCCAGGCGCCGCACAGCGAGGACGAGATTTACCTGGTGACGGCCGGCGAGGCGACGATCGAATCCGGCGGCATGCGGGTACCAGTCCGTCGTGGCGCTGTTATTTACGTCCCAGCCGGGGAAGTACACAGGTTCACCGATATAACCGAGGATCTTGCCGTGGTCGTGATCTTTGCCCCTGCCGAGTACTCGCGGTCGCGCTGACGGACGGCAGAGCTAGCTGCACCGGGGGTTCAACTGCTCCGGTTCCCGGCTACTCCGGTTCCCGGCTACCCCGGCGGCCGGCCAACACCCAGGGCTACGGCCGGACGTTGTTTTGCCCGTATTAAGAAGTTAGCGTTACAGTGGGTAAAGGGATGGAAACAAATCCGGGACTGGCCTCGGCCGGCCTGGGGCAGGAGGCGGTCGGGATGAGCGGCAGGACAGTCCCGGATGCCGAGAGGCTCCTGACTCCCGCCGAAGTGGCGGCAATGTTCCGGGTCGATCCCAAGACCGTGACGCGCTGGGCGCGCGACGGGCGGCTGACGTCGGTGCGGACGCTTGGCGGGCACCGCCGGTACCGGGAGAGCGAAGTGCTGGCGCTGCTGCGCGCCGCGCATACCGAAGCTGCCGGGGAATAGGCACCGGGCAGTAGCTGCGGCGTCATCAGGCACCGCAGGCTGGCGGTAACTGGCGGCCCTAGGAGGTCCGTCGGGTCAGCAGCCGGGTCAGAGCGCGGAGAGCCCGTCCAGACCTTGGAGAACACTGTCTCCTCGAGTGCATAGAGTTGCCCTGTGGCAGATCCGGCGAGCTATCGTCCGGCGCCCGGCTCAATCCCGGAGTCGCCTGGCGTCTACCGGTTCCGTGACGGCCGGGGCCGGGTCGTATACGTCGGCAAGGCTAAGAATCTGCGCTCCAGGCTCAACTCTTATTTTGCTGATTTCGCCGGCTTGCACCCGCGCACCCAGTCGATGCTGCTCGCCGCCGCGCAGGTGGACTGGACCGTCGTGGGCACCGAGGTCGAGGCGCTGCAACTCGAGTACTCCTGGATCAAGGAGTTCGACCCCCGGTTCAACGTGCGCTACCGCGACGACAAGAGCTATCCGTACCTGGCCGTCACCATGGATGAGGACTTCCCGCGGGTGCAGGTCATGCGCGGGGCGAAGCGACGCGGCGTCCGGTACTTCGGCCCCTACTCGCACGCCTGGGCGATCAGGGACACCGTTGACACCCTGCTTCGGGTGTTCCCAGTCCGGACATGCTCAGCCGGAGTCTTCAAGCGGGCCGGCCAGATCGGCCGCCCATGCCTGCTCGGCTACATCGGCAAGTGCTCCGCTCCATGCGTCGGCCGGATCGACGCCGCCGAGCACCGGGCGCTAGCTGAAGAGTTCTGCGATTTCATGGCGGGCCAGACCGGCAAGTTCATCCGGCGGCTGGAAGCGCAGATGCGCGCGGCGGCCGGGGCAGAGGAGTACGAGCGGGCTGCCAGGCTGCGCGATGACATCCAGGCGCTGCAGCGCGCCCTGGAGAAGCAGGCGGTCGTGCTGCCCGACGGCACGGACTGTGACGTGATCGCGCTCGCGGAGGATCAGCTAGAGGCGGCGGTGCAAGTGTTCTACGTGCGCAGCGGCCGAGTTCGCGGGCAGCGAGGGTGGGTCCTGGAGAAGGTCGAAGACGTCAGCACTGCCGAGCTTGTCGAGCACTTCCTCGGGCAGGTCTATGGCTCCGATCCGGTGGCGTCAGACCGGCCGATCGCATCAGCGGGGGCCTCGAGCCGAGCCGGGCGCAGCCGGTCGGATACCGATGAGCCTTCGGCAATCCCGCGCGAGGTGCTGGTGCCCGTCCTGCCACCAGATCAGGCGACGGTCGAGGAGTGGCTCACGGCCAGGCGGGGCGGCCGGGTCAGCCTGCGAGTACCACAGCGCGGCGACAAGAAGGCGCTGCTGGACACCGTGGCACGGAATGCGGGTGAGTCACTCGCGCAACACAAGATGCGCCGGGCCAGTGACCTCACCACACGCAGCGTCGCCCTGAACGAGATTCAGGAGTCACTGGGGCTGGACGACGCACCGTTGCGGATCGAGAGCTACGACGTCTCTAACCTTCAGGGGACGCACGTAGTGGCGTCAATGGTCGTCTTCGAGGACGGCCTGGCCAGGAAATCTGAGTACCGCCGGTTCGCGATCAAGGGCCTGGACGGCACGGATGACGTCGCTGCGATCCACGAGGTGATCACCAGGCGCTTCCGCCGTTACCTTGACGAGCGGCCGGCCGGCCAATCCGCCACAAGCGAATCCGGTGGCGGCACCGGCAACCTTGAGACGGCCGTGCAGGCGGGGACGGCCGGCGACGCTCAGGCGCGGCATAAGTTCGCCTACCCGCCAAACCTGCTGGTGATAGACGGCGGCCCGGCTCAGGTTGCCGCGGCGGTACGAGCACTGGATGAGCTCGGCATTGTGGATGTGGCCGTCTGCGGTCTGGCCAAGCGGCTGGAGGAGGTCTGGCTGCCAGGCGAGGACGGGCCGGTGATTCTGCCGCGCAGCAGCGAGGGACTTTACTTGCTGCAGCGTGTTCGCGACGAGGCGCACAGATTCGCGATTGCTTATCACCGGGCGAAGCGCGGGGCCGCTCTGACCGCGAGCGAACTCGATGACATCCCCGGCCTGGGCCCGGCCCGGCGGGCTACGCTACTTCGCCAGTTCGGCTCAGTGCGCAAGCTCGGAGCGGCGACGGTGCAAGATATTGCCGCCGTGGAGGGCTTTGGTCCACGGACTGCTGAGGCGGTCTATCAGGCACTGCACCGGAACGGCAGTGCGAGCGGGAACGGCAGTGCCGGCGGGGACGGCAGTGCGGGCGGGAACGAGCACAATGCGCACACCGATGGCGGCGATGGGGGCGGGGCAGCATGAACGCGGACGGGATGCCGCAGCAGGAGATTGTCATCATTACCGGGTTGTCGGGCGCCGGGCGGAGCACGGCGGCTAAGTCGCTGGAGGACCTGGACTGGTTCGTCGCCGATAACCTGCCCGCTGACATGCTGCCCACGATGGCAGATCTTGCCAGGCGGGCGAGGGGATCCGTGCCGCGGCTGGCCGCTGTCGTCGATATCCGCAGCCGCGCCTTCTCCACGGACCTGAAGTCGGCGATCAGCGACCTGAATGTGCGCGGTGTCCGGCCGTACGTGGTCTTCCTTGAAGCCGCCGACGAGACGCTAGTGCGCAGGTTTGACAGTGTCGCGCGGCCGCACCCGCTGCAGGGCAGCGGCCGGATCGTCGATGGCATCGCGGCGGAGCGCGAGCTGTTGCAGGGCATGCGCGCAGAGGCCGACCTGATCATTGACACCAGCGCGCTGAACGTGCACGAGCTGCGCGCCAGGATGCGGGACGCGTTCGCCACGGAGGCAGAATCCGCACTGCGCGTGAGCGTGGTCTCGTTCGGGTTCAAGTACGGCCTGCCGATGGACGCGGACATGGTGGCCGACTGCCGGTTTCTGCCGAATCCGCACTGGATACCGGACCTGGCTCCGCAGACCGGCCGCGATGCTCCGGTCATCGAATACGTGCTCAGCCAGCCAGGCGCAACGGAGTTCCTGGACGCATTCGTGCGCGCGGTCGAGGTGGCACTGGCTGGCTACGACCAGAGCGGCCGGCACTTCGTCCTGCTCGCCGTCGGCTGCACCGGCGGCAAGCACCGCAGCGTCGTCATGGCGGACGAGATGGCGGCCCGGCTGTCACAGAACTGGCCAGCTATCCAGGTCGCGCACCGCGACCTCGGCCGCGAGTAGGCGCGGCGCGTGTCAGCATGAGCGAATCTGCCACAACGCCCGGCAGGCCGCAGAACCGCAAGGTGGTTGCACTCGGCGGCGGGCACGGCCTGTATGCGTCGCTGTCCGGCCTGCGCCGGGTCACCAGGGACCTGACTGCGGTCGTTACCGTTGCCGACGATGGCGGGTCGAGCGGCAGGCTCCGGCGGGAGTTCGGCGTGCTGCCGCCTGGCGATCTGCGGATGGCGCTCGCCGCGCTGTGCGGCGACGACGCCTGGGGAACTACGTGGAGCCGGGTGATCCAGCATCGGTTTGCAGGCGGCGGCGACCTGCAGGGCGAAGAGGGTCTCACCGGGCATGCCGTCGGCAACGTGCTCATTGTGGCGCTGTGGGAACTGCTCGGCGACACCGTCCAGGGTCTGGAGTGGGTCGCCAGACTGCTCGGTGCGCATGGCCGGGTGCTGCCGATGGCGGCCGTGCCGCTGGACCTGGTGGCAGAAGTTGAGGGGGCAGATCCGGACAGGCCGGGCGAGGTGACCACGGTTCGGGGACAGGTGGCCTGCGCGGAGACGACAGGACGGGTACGGTCGGTATCACTAATACCCGCTGACCCGCCCGCGTGCCCGGAGGCCGTGCAGGCGATCGGGGCGGCGGACTGGGTGGTGCTCGGACCCGGCTCGTGGTTCACCAGCGTGCTACCGCACCTGCTGGTGCCAGAGCTGGCCGCGGCGCTGGTAGGGACTCGAGCGCGGAGGCTGGTAGCGCTGAATCTGGCGCCGCAACCCGGTGAGACGGAGGGTTTCTCGCCGCATACCCACCTGGAGGTCCTGGCCGAGCACGCACCTGATCTGGCGATTGATGTCGTGCTTGCCGACCGTGCTGCGGCCGGTGGAGCGACGACCGACCTGGAGAAGGCTGCTGGCCTGTTGGGCGCCCGCCTCGTGCTGGCCGATCTAGCCGTTGATGACGGGTCACCACGGCACGATCCGAGGCGACTGGCAGGCGCGTTCGCGCAGATATTTGAGGGGGAGTGAGACCCATGGCGCTGACCGGCCTGGTCAAGGATGAGCTCAGCAGAGTAAACGTGCTGAAGCCATGCTGCCGCAAGGCCGAGGTGTCGACCATTCTGCGGTTCGCAGGCGGTCTGCATCTAGCTGCCGGCCGAATCGTCGTGGAGGCCGAGCTGGACACCGGCGCGGCTGCACGCCGCTTGCGCAAGGACATTGCCGAGGTGTTCGGTCACGCTTCCGATCTCGTCGTGCTGGCTCCCGGCGGCTTGCGCAAGGGCAACCGATACGTCGTCCGGGTGCACACCGACGGGGACAGCCTTGCCCGGCAGTCTGGCCTGGTGGACAACCACGGCCGCCCGGTCCGCGGACTACCCCGGCAAGTGGTCTCGGGCACGTCCTGCGACTGCGAGGCGGCCTGGCGTGGGGCGTTCCTGGCGCACGGCAGCCTTACCGAGCCTGGCCGTTCCATGTCTCTTGAGTTGACCTGCCCAGGCCCGGAGGCCGCGCTGGCGATGGTAGGGGCAGCGCGGCGCCTCAAGATTCATGCCAAGGCGCGCGACGTCCGCGGGGTAGATCGCGTCGTCATCCGCGACGGTGACTCCATCAGCGCCCTGCTGACCCGCCTGGGCGCGCACGACAGCGTGCTCGCCTGGGAGGAGCGCCGCATCCGCCGCGAAGTCAGGGCCACGGCGAATCGGCTCGCCAACTTTGATGACGCTAACCTCCGGCGCAGCGCGCGCGCTGCCGTCGCCGCCGGCGCACGGGTCGAGCGGGCCCTGGAGATCCTCGGCAGCGAGGCACCTGACCACCTGATCCTGGCCGGCGAACTCCGGATCAAGCACCGGCAGGCGAGTCTGGAGGAGCTCGGCCAGCTGGCCGAGCCGGCGCTCACCAAGGATGCGATTGCCGGCCGGATCAGGCGGCTGCTCGCGCTGGCTGACCGCCGCGCCCTGGAGCTGGGCGTGCCGAATACCGAAGCGACACTGACCGCGGACATGCTGGTGCCCTGACTACCGCCGATCTGCGTTGTCCGACAGCGACACCGGGCATTGTTCATGCGGACCATCCAAACCAGCGTCCGGCGCGCTGTGGCAGGGCGCGGACGCTAGTCAGTCCCGACGAAACGCCGTAGCTTCGCTCGTCCGTGCGGACCTGCTACTGCTATGGCAGCAGTAGCCACGCACAGACACTTCCACGGACCGGGACGAGGCGGTCGCGTGCGCCGCTTTGTCGCAAATTGTGCCTCCCGGGCGTGCCCATACGGCGTGAGGTACCAAGCGTGACTATAAAAGGGCCCCAGCAGCTAATCCACGTCCGATAGCCCCGGCTGGGCCGGGGCTCAACTGGCTGGGCCGGGGCTCAACTGGCTGGGCCGGGGCTGAACTGGCTGGGCCGGGGCTGAACTGGCTGGGCCTGGCTCAACTGGCCGGGTCGGCGGCTGATCCGTAGCCGCGCGCTGGCGTTACATCCTCGCCCGGTTCCCCGTCGGCGCCTGGCGCAGTGTCCGTCATCGGCGCAAGGCTGGCGGGTGCCGTACCGTCTGCGGCTGCACCGTCTGCGGCTGCACCGTCTGCCGCCCTGCCGTCTGCGGTCGAGCTGTTTGTTGCGGGAGCGTCGGCGGCCGTACCCTCTGCTGCCGGGGTCGTGGCGGCAGGGTCGATGTCTGATGCCTGCGCGCCCGGTGCTTGCTCGGCCATTGCCTGGACGAGTGCGGTCGGCCCCGATGCCTTAGCCGGCAGCCCTGCAGCAGCTCGCTGGCCGCGAAGCGGTACGCGGATCGCGGCGTACGCGGCGATCACCCAGAAAAGCAGCCCGAAGACACCGACAGCGCTGGGGTAACTGCGGAGTATGACGTTCAGGTTGGCGAAGATCGTGCTCACGCTGACCTGCTCGTCGAGCAGGGTGAATACGATCGCCAGGAAGGTGCCGAGCGCGCAGCCGGCCACGGCAATTACCGCGCCGGCTAGGATCGTTGGCCGGTGACCAGGCCGGAACTTGGCCACCGCCGCGCCAGCACCGAGGCCGATGAGCAGGCCGATCAGCGACAGCTGCCGGTGGATGACCAGCGCAGCAAGCCCCCAGAGCACGGCGCCGCCAACTGCCGCGGCAATGGCCAGGCCCAGCGCGAGAAGGGTGCTCGCTTTTCCGGCAGGCCGGGAAGGCGACCGGCTGACGCCGTAGATCATGATGATCTCCTTCGCGCCGGCGCCGAGCCGGCAAGGCAACGGCAGCCAGCATAGGCCAGCTCGGGGGGTCGCCAAGGCGGCTCAATAACGTCGAGGAAGGCTGTTCCGGTAGGGTTGCGACCGCCAGCTGCGGACGGCGAGAGACCAGGGGAGTGTACTGCAGTGAGTGTGCGGGTGGGAATTAATGGATTTGGTCGGATTGGACGGAATTTCTGGCGGGCCGTGCACGCCGGTGCCGGAGGCGACATCGAGATCGTCGCGGCGAACGACCTAGGCGACCTCCCTACGTTCGCTCACCTGCTGAAATACGACACAGTCCTGGGCACGCTCGACATCGACGTGACCGCGGACGGCGACACCCTTCGCGTCGGTAGCCACTCGATCAAGATGCTGGCAGAGCGGGACCCCGCCGCGCTGCCATGGGGTGAGCTAGGCGTTGACGTCGTGATCGAGTCCACCGGCCGGTTCACCAGTGCTGGCGATGCCGGCAAGCACCTGGCGGGCGGTGCCCGGAAGGTCATCATCTCGGCCCCGGCCAAGGGCGAGGACATCACCGTCGTGATGGGCGTCAATGACGGGTCCTACGACCCGGCGCGGCACAACATCATCTCCAACGCGTCCTGCACGACGAACTGCGTGGCGCCGATGGCCAAGGTCCTGAGTGACGCCTTCGGCATCCGCAAGGGCCTGATGACGACCATCCACGCCTACACCAATGACCAGGTGATCCTGGATTTCCCGCACAAGGATTTGCGCCGGGCCAGGGCGGCCGCGCAGAACATCATCCCGACTACCACGGGCGCGGCAAAGGCCACTGCCCTGGTCCTGCCTGAGCTCAAGGGCAAGCTGGACGGGCTGGCCATGCGGGTCCCGGTGGTGGACGGCTCGGTGACCGACCTGGTCGTCCAGCTGGACCGGGAGGCTACCGTCGACGAGGTCAATGCCGCGTATCGCGCTGCCGCCGACGGGCCGCTCAAGGGCTACCTGCACTACACCACCGACCCGATCGTGTCTTCCGACATCGTCGGCACGCCGTATTCGTGCACGTTCGACTCGCTGCTGACCATGTCTTTCGGAGACCAGGTCAAGGTCGTCGGCTGGTACGACAACGAGTGGGGCTACTCCAACCGGCTGGCCGATGTGGCCGCACTAGTCGGCAACACCCTGCCCGCCCGGTCCTGAGTGCCGCGGATGAAGGGGATAGCCGGACTGGATGTCGCCGGACAGGTCGTCCTGCTCCGGGCGGACCTTAATGTGCCCTTGGACGGCAGCGCAATCACCGACGACGGCCGCATCAGGGCGAGCCTTCCGACCATCAACAAGCTGCGGGAACGCGGCGCCAGGGTGCTGATCGCCGCGCACCTGGGGCGGCCTAAAGGCGACAGTTACGCCGACCGCGCGGCAGGCGGCCCGTCGCTAGCACCGGTTGCGGCCAGGCTGGCGGAGCTGCTGGGCGCGCCCGTACCGCTGGCCGCGGACGTGGCCGGGGAGTCAGCGGCCGCGATTGTGGCCGGGCTGGCCAATGCCGACGTGGCGCTACTGGAGAACATCCGGTTCGAGCCTGCCGAGACCAGCAAGGATCCGGCCGAGCGAGCCGAGCTCGCCCGGCGGCTGGCCGACCTGGCCACGCTCTACGTCGCAGACGGGTTTGGCGCCCTGCACCGCAGGCACGCCAGCGTGTACGACCTGCCGGGGCTCCTGCCGCACGCGGCCGGGGACCTGGTCGTGGCTGAGGTCGCGGTGCTGGAGCGGCTGACCGCGGACCCGGCTCGACCCTACGTAGTCGTGCTTGGCGGCTCTAAGCCCTCCGACAAGCTGGCAGTCATCTCCAACCTGCTGAACAAGGCCGACCGGATCCTGATCGGCGGCGGCATGTCCTACACGTTCCTGAAGGCCAAGGGCTACGAGGTCGGGAAGTCGCTGCTGGAGGCCGACAAGATTGACCAGGTGACCCAGGTCATGGCTGACGCGCAGGCGCGCGGCATCGACCTGGTGCTTCCGGTCGACCTGGTGGGCGCGGCGAGCTTCGCACCCGACGCCGAGCACCAGGTGTATCCGGTAACTGACTTCCCGGCCGACCGCGAGGGCGTTGACATCGGGCCGGCCACCAGGGAGCTGTTCGCCGCGAAACTGGCCGACGCCGCGACCGTTTTCTGGAACGGTCCAGTGGGCGTGTTCGAGTTCCCGGCATTCTCGGCCGGCACCAGGGCCGTAGCGGAGGCGATCAGCAAGCTGCCCGGTCTGACCGTCGTCGGCGGCGGCGACTCGGCCGCGGCAGTGCGCCGCCTCGGGCTGCCTGAGGATGGCTTCAGCCACATCTCCACCGGTGGCGGGGCCAGCCTCGAGTACCTGGAGGGAACGACACTGCCTGGGCTCGCGGCACTCGCAGATGATGCAGCCTCAGCGGGCGAATCGAGGTGACTGCTGCGGTCGGCCGGAAGCCGCTGATTCTCGGCAACTGGAAGATGCACTGCAATCACTTCGAGGCGATCACGCTCACCCAGAAGCTCGGATTCTCGCTGACCGACAAGGATTTCGTCGCCGCCGACATCGGGGTCCTGCCGCCGTTCACCGCGCTGCGCAGCGTGCAGACCCTGATTGACGCCGACAAGCTCCGGCTGCTGTTCGGGGCGCAGGATGTCTCGCCGCACGGGGACGGCGCCTACACGGGCGATATCTCAGCCCGGATGCTGGCCAAATTTGGCTGCCAGTTCGTCGTGGCCGGGCACTCTGAGCGCCGCCAGTACCATCACGAGGACGACGCCCTGGTCAACGCCAAGGTCAGGGCCATTTGCTCGGGCGGTATGACGCCCGTGCTTTGCGTCGGCGAGCCGCTTGAAGTCCGCAAGGCTGGCCGGCAACTGGAATTCACGCTCAGCCAGCTGGACGGGGGCCTGGCAGGCCTGTCAGCCGAGCAGGTGGCCGCTATCGTCGTCGCCTACGAGCCGGTGTGGGCCATTGGAACCGGGGAAGTGGCCACTCCGGAGAACGCCCAGGAGGTCTGCGGCGCGATCCGAGCCCGCATTTCCGCCATTCACGGGGACGCGGCGGGGAAGAGTGCGCGTATCCTGTATGGCGGGTCAGTGAAGCCTGACAACATGCCCGCGATCATGACCGAGCCGGACGTGGACGGGGCACTAGTCGGCGGCGCGAGCCTGGATGCCGGTGAGTTCGTGAGAATCTGCCGGTATCGTGAGCCACGGGGGGCAAGCCCCCGGTGAGCCCGAACGGCTGCGCCTCCCGGCGGGAGGCGGGGCCCCGGTGAGCCGCCCGCCAGGCACTCCGCGGCGCCGCCGAGCATAGAGAGACGAGATACCGCAGTGATTGTCGCATTGTCAGTGATCTTGATCATCACGAGCCTGCTGATGATTCTGCTTGTCCTGCTGCACAAGGGCAAAGGCGGTGGCCTGTCCGACCTATTCGGCGGCGGCATGTCCTCCTCGCTCGGCTCGTCATCAGTAGTTGAGCGGAATCTGGACCGGATCACCATCTTCACTGGGATCATCTGGTTCGTGTGCATCGTCGGCCTGGGGATCCTGGACAAGCACTGAGGACCTCAGACAACTACGTCCGGCAGCCCGGACCACTGGCTGCAGCGGGCACTGATCTTCGTACGGCACGAACTGCATAGGGCATGAGCGCCGGTGCGGCGGCACGTGCGGCGGAGCGATCCGCACGTCTTTCGAGCAAGGGGTGAGCAGTGAGTAGTGGCAACGCCATACGCGGCAGCCGAGTCGGGGCCGGCCCAATGGGTGAGGCCGAGCGCGGCGAGGCAGCGCCGCGGGTGCGGGTGTCTTTCTGGTGCTGCAACCGGCACGAGACCATCCCTAGCTTTGCCTCTGATGCAGCCATCCCCGAGTTCTGGGACTGCCCGCGCTGTGGCCTGCCGGCCGGTCAGGACGAGGCAAACCCGCCCGCTCCACCACACGCTGAGCCCTACAAGACTCACCTTGCTTACGTCAAGGAACGCCGCAACGACACTGACGGCGCCGCGATCCTCGCCGAGGCGCTTGACCGTCTCCGCAAGGGCGCCTGATCCGGCTGTCGATCGGGGCCCGCAGAGCTCAACAGGTGGCTGCTGTAGTTCGGGCGACTCGCTAGCTTACGCCGGACGGTAGTAGGGCTCGGACCTCTTGTTGAAGATGAGCACTATTGCCGAGAGCATGACCAGCCAGAGAACGGCCAGGCTGATCAGGTCCGCCGGTGCGTACACCGCGGCGCCGATGCTCAGCATCCACGGCAGGATCAGCGTGACGAGGCTGAAGTAGCTCACCAGGGCGATCCGGGCCCCGTGATGTCCGCGGCCGTTCGCCCACGCCAGCCACAGCCACCCGACAACGATCAGGGGTAGCGCGGCCTCGACTGCGGTGATGTGAACGAGCATGAGCGGCCATCGCGCTGCAGCCGCCCTGACCATCGCAGCCCTGACGCTTGGCTCGCTGGCTACTGTGCTGATCCAGCAGGCCAGCGACACCGCGGCACCGGTGTACATCAGCCGGATTGCGGCAATGACCGTGTGCGGTGCCGAGGCCGGGATGCGGAGCCGCATTGTCAGCGCGGCCTTGACGAGATTGGTCGCGTCCGCCAGCCCGACCCGCTGCTGCCCATCGCGGGCGATGTCCATCAGTACGCCGAGCATCTCCGCCTCGTGCTCGCGCCTGAAAGCTGCGGGATACCACGCGAGCAGTCTGCTGTACCTTCGCTCCAGGTCGGCCGCGTCGGTCATGTCGCCATCCCTTCCGCTAGCTTGAGCCGCGACAACGCGGCGATGGCGTTTGCGTGCAGCCTGGTCGCTTCGGCGGCCAGTTGCTTGGTGCCAGCGGGTGTCAGCCTGTAATACCGGCGCAGGCGGTTGCCCACGATCTCCTCGCGGTCGACCGCGACCATGCCCTCATCGCTAAGCCGATCGAGGGCCGCGTACAACGTCCCGGCGCGCATCCGCACTCTGCCATGTGAGATCTCCTGCACGGCGGTCATGATCCCGTAACCGTGCTGGCTGGAGTCCGCCAGCGCGGTGAGGATCAGGAACGTCGTCTCCTGCATCGCACGCTGCGCCATAACAAATGTATAGTCTGTTGACCTGTACATTGTCAAGAGTCAGCCGGAAAGAGTCAGACGTTTCTGCGCCCCGCGGCCGTGGCGGTTCGCGGGGCGCAGCGATCGGGGATCTCACCGGCTACTCTTACGGCGCTTGAGCATCTTGACTATCTGGATGATCAGGATCACCATCGCCGCCACCTCCCTCCGGCCACGCGGGTTGCCACGGAAGGTCCTGGGTGGCGCGCCCGATGTCGCGCCGAGTTACCGCGGCTAGGGCCTGCCCGAGCCGCACGTGTAGTTCATCTGCGGTCAGCCTGCCCTGCGCGAAGTGATAGCCAAGCGCTGCCGCTGCCGCGTCGCGGTCGGCGTCGCTTATTCGCAGGTCAGAGTGCGCCACCAGGCGGGCGGGCTCGATGGGCCGTTCGCCGCAGGAAGACGCGAGCCGGTAGTACCGCCGGGGGCGGCCGCCCGCGACTTCGTACCGGTCGATCCTGACCAGGTCGTCAGCGCGCAGCCTGTCAAGAACCGTGAACAGCGTCCCCGCGCGCAACTGGACCCGCCCGCTGGACATCTCACGGACGCGCGCCACGATCTCGCAACCGTGCTGGCTCTCGCCCGCGAGCGCAGCCATGATCAGGCAGGTCGCCTGGTAAAGCGAACGCGATGTCATATCTGCTTTATATACTGGCTAACTGAATATTGCAAGCTTGCTGCGGGCCTGACTGAAGTACGCCGACGACAGGATTCACCTCTCGAGCGGGGGCGGAAGCGGCCGGATGCCCGGTGAAGTGACTGAGTGGCGCGGAGTCCGCCGACCTGCGTGAGCAGCGCCGTGCAATCGCCACGACGATGGCACAGCGCCGCGGATGGGGCGGTGGACGCATCAGGCCGTCCTTCAGCGACCCTGAATCCGTTCGGGACGGCGCTGACGCCGGTAAGCTCACGCACGTCGGCACTGGATCTTGTGTTGATGGGGCGTGAATCGACAACTGCCGCCCCTGGGGCGTCAGTTGCAACCTCACGCCCCAAGGGCGCGCCGTCAGAGGGAGACCACGATGGGGCTGGCCTACGACCGGACGGGGTCCGGCCCGCCGCTGATGCTGTTCCATGGCGTCGGCCACCGGCGGCAGGCATGGGGTGCTGTCGTGGACCTGCTCACGCCATACCGGGAACTGATTCTCGTTGACCTGCCCGGCCATGGCGAGTCGCCGCCGCTGGTGACGGCCGGGCGACCGCCTGTCCCGGTGCTGCTTGAGGCTGTCCTAGGCCTGGCGGACGAACTCGGCTTCGAGCGGCCGCATATGGCCGGTAATTCGCTTGGCGGTCGGCTCGCGCTTGAGGCCGGCGCCGCAGGCCGAGCAGCCTCGGTGACTGCGCTGTCCCCGGCTGGCTTCTTCCGCAGCCGGGGCGACATGCTGTACGCGCGTTCGATCTTCAAGATCATGCAGGCCTCCGGGCGGGTCCTGCAGCCAGTGGGTCCGGCACTGCTGCGCAGCACGGCTGGCCGCGGCCTGGTCTACAGCGCTGTGGTGAACCACCCGTCCCGGCTGACGCCCGAGCAGGCGAACGGCGATATGGCGGCGTTCCTGGCTGCCAGCGACGCGCTGGACGCTGTGCTGGCCGGGATCGGCCAGTTCGCCGGTCAGCTCCCGGCTGACGTGCCGGTGACGATCGCCTGGGGCGCCAAGGACCGGCTGCTCTCTCGGCGGCAGGCGGCAGTGGCTAAGGCTCAGCTCCCGGCGGCGCGGTTTGTCCTGCTCCCTGGCTGCGGGCATGTGCCGATGACCGATGATCCTGAGCTGGTGGCCGATGCGCTGCTGCGCGGCAGCGATGCCGCCGACGCCACGCGCTGATCCAGCGCGACGCGCTGTCTAGGCTGGCTCGCTCTTATCCTCGATCTCCCAGAGGTGGTCGAGTACGTGCCAGCCGATCCGCCGGGCTGCATACCGAGGCGGCCAGCCCGTTGGCGGCGTTACCAGCCCCACCGGATCTCGAAGCGCTGCGCCGATCAGACCGCGAAGACGCCTCTGCGCGTCTGGTGCGGATCTCTCGTCCTTGCTCAGCGACACGCCCATCTTCCGGGCGTACTCCAGCTCACCGCCCGCGACGTGAGCGACGATCTGGTCGGTGTCACGGCCACCGCCTCGCGGGCCCTTACGCAGCTGCGCTGGAGCCCCGGCGGCGGTCCGATCAAACGCGGTCCATGCAGCTTGCAGCAGGTCCGCGAGCCTGGCCCCGTCGGTCGCTGGCAGCGGACTGTGCTCCGACGTGGCGACCTCGCCAAGCGCGCCGAAGTCAGCATTCTTCGCCACGCCGACATGCCGTTCGACGATGACAGGCGCTCCGTCCGGCGCCGTCATCCCGGCGAGCCGAACGATCTCGGCGTAGCGCGGCAGGTAATCAGCCAGTGCACCGACAGCCAAGTCTTCGGTCTTCGCACTCCGCGCCCAGCCGGGCCAGTCCAGCGCAGAAGCGAAGACGCGCCGGCTGCCCGACTCGATGAAGACCTGGATCACCGCTGCAGCCCCGGCCACGTCGGTCAGTGCGCGAACGCGCTGCGCTCGCCGGGCGGCAGTAGCGGGACGGGGCTGCACTCGGCCGCGGAGAGCGCCTTGACCTGGGCGCGCAGGTCGTCGAGCAGCTGGCCTGCCAGGTCCCGGCTGAACCCGTTGCGGACCACGATCCGCAGCACGGCAGTGTCTTGCATGTTCTCGGGGAAGGTGTAGGCAGGGACAAGCCAGCCGCGCTGGCGCAGGCGCTCGGAGACGTCGAAGACGGTGTAGCCGGCCGCGTCCGGATCCGTCAGCTTGAAGGCCAGCACGGGCAGGTCGGAGCCATCGGATAGCAGATCGAACGGGCCGATTGCGGCAATCTCGGCTGCCAGGTAGCGCGCCACGTCCTGGCTTGTGAGCTGAACCTGCCGGTAGCCCTCAAAGCCGAGCCGCAGGAAGTTGTAGTACTGCGCTGCCACCTGCGACCCGGGCCGGGAGAAGTTCAGCGCGAATGTCGGCATCTGGCCGCCCAGATAGTTCACGCGGAAGATCAGGTCGTCCGGCAGCGCCGCCGCGTCGCGCCAGATGATCCATCCGACGCCTGGATACACCAGTCCGTACTTATGCCCGGAGGTATTGATCGATGCAACCCGCGGCACCCGGAAGTCCCACTCCAGGTCAGGCGAAAGGAACGGGGCGACGAAGCCGCCGGAGGCCGCGTCCACGTGTACCGGGATGTCAAGGCCCGTCTGCCGCTGCAGCCCGTCCAGGGCTCCGGCAATCTCCGCTACCGGCTCGTAGCTGCCGTCCATGGTGGAGCCGAGCACGGCGACGACTCCGATCGTGTTCTCGTCGCAGTGCGCCGCGGCTTGCGGCCCGGTCAGGTGGAGTCGGTCCGGCTCCATCGGCACGAGCCTCGGCTCGACTTGCCAGTAGCGGCAGAACTTCTCCCAGCACACCTGCACGTTGGCGCCCATGACCAGGTTCGGCTTCTCGGTCGCCCCAGGTGCCTCGCCGCGGCGAGCGCGCCAGCGCCACAGCAGCGCGAGGCCACCAAGCATCGCGGCCTCACTAGAACCCGTCGTGGAGCAGCCAGTGGCCGAGTCCGATTCATCGGCGCCCTTATCGCTGCTCGCGTCGCCTGCTGCCGCCGCCGGGCTGCCCGCAGGCGCGTGCCACAGGTGAGCAAGGATGCTGACGCAGCGCCGCTCGAGCTCGGCTGTCTGCGGGTACTCATCCTTGTCGATCATGTTCTTGCTGAAGCACTCAGCCATCAGCAGCTCGGCCTGCGGTTCCATCCACGTCGTAACGAAGGTGGCCAGGTTGAGTCTGGCATTGCCGTCCAGGATCAGTTCATCTCTGACGACCTGAAGCGCGGCGTCGGGTTCCATGGAATGCATGGGGAGCCGGTGCTTGGGCACCGGGTGGTCGATCCGGCAGTACAGCGGGTTGATGTCAAGCAGCGCGGGCCCGCGGGCCTCGTCGACCTTGGGGTGCAATGCCATGACGTGCTCCTCGTTGTGTCAGTGCTCACGGACGTAACGGCTAAACAGGAAGCTCTCGTCGGCGAGCACGTGCCGGAGTGACAGCCGGGATGTCGTGCCGTCGGCGGCGCTGGCAGGCACGTTCACGATGCGGCCGGCTGACCCGGCGGCAAGCACCGGGCTGGTGGTCAGGCATAGCTCGTCGAGCAGCCCGGCGTTCGCCAACTCCCCAAGCAGGGTAGGACCGCCTTCGGTCAGGATGTGGTTGTAGCCCATCCGGTGCAGCTCGGCGATTGCCGCGACGATATCGACTTGCTGCTGGCCTGCCTCGATGATCCGGGCATGACGGGCGACCGCCGCCTTCCGGTCGGCCGGAGCCGACGCGGCCGTGATCACAATCGTCTGCGCGCCAGCGGCCGCGCCGGAAAGCAACTGGCCGTCCGGGTCAAGACGCAGCCTGGCGCTCACCACGGCGATGGCCGGCACCGGTGCACCCGACGGACGCAGCTCCTGCCATAGCCCGTCGGCCTGGGCCGGCCGGTAGTGCTCCGTGCTGGCCGTGCCGGCGCCTACCAGGATCAGGTCCGTCAGGCTACGCAGGACCGTGAAGAGCATGCGGTCGGCCGGCCCGGATAGTCCGCCAGACCGTCCGTTGAGCCATGCTGCGCCGTCGACGCTGGAAACCATGTTGGCGCGCAGCCATCCCGCAGGCGGGCGGTCGGCCGAGTCTGCGGCAGCCTCGTTCCCGAACAGACGGGCGAGCTCCCGCACGACCGCCGGTAGCGGGCCCGGCGCGGCCTTCGGTATGGGCGGGAACTCAGGACCCTGAACCGGATAGATCTGGCGCACGGCCAGCAGTCAATCAGATCCAGGCGAATGACAGCCCCCGCGACCCTGGAATGGCGGAGGTCGCAGCCGTGAAATGGCGCTCGCGTGACGAGCGGCTTGCCCGCGTTTTGTCCGCTGCTGCTAACCAGCGCTAGCGCGCAGGACGACGATGGCTCGGCCAGCGACGTCGCGGATGGTTCCTGGCTTCAGCGGATCGTTCGTACGCGCGGCGCCAGGCTCGGTCGCTGGCGCCGCGCGGCCGTTGGCGGCTGCGGCCCCGGCCCCCACCGGAGCCTGACTCAAGGGTTCCGCCGTGTCCGCCACCACTTCCCAGGCAGGCGCGAGTTCGGGTCCCGGCAGGGTGAAGGACACCGGCTGGTCACCAGCGTTGAACAGCAGCAGGAAGCTCTGGTCGGTTATGGCCTCGCCACGGGGGCCAGGTTCGGTGATGGCGTCTCCGTTGAGCAGGACTGCCAGCGACCGCGCAAATCCGCCGCGCCAGTCCGCGACAGTCATCTCGGTGCCTGCCGGGGTCAGCCAGCTGATGTCGCGCATCATGCCGCCGGGAGATCCAGCTGGGCCTGAGGTCTCGCCGCTGAAGAACCGCCGCCGCCTGAAGACCGGGTGCTCGCGGCGCAGCGCAATCAGCGCGCAGGTGAAGTCGAGCAGGCCGGCATTCTTCCCGGCCGCCTCCCAGTCCACCCAGGAGATCTCGTTGTCCTGGCAGTAGGCGTTGTTGTTGCCCTGCTGAGTCCGGCCTAGCTCGTCGCCTGCCAGCAGCATCGGCACGCCCTGTGAGCAGAACAGCGTGACAAGGAAGTTGCGCACCTGGCGCGCGCGCAGCTCGGTGATGGCCGGGTCATCGGTCGGGCCCTCAGTCCCGCAGTTCCAGGATCTGTTGTCGTCCGTACCGTCGGCGTTGTTATCGCCGTTCCCCTCATTGTGCTTGGAGTTATAGCTGACCAGGTCAGCCATCGTGAAGCCGTCGTGGCAGGTGACGAAATTCACCGAGGCGACCGGGCGGCGGGCGCTGGTCTCGTACAGGTCGCTCGAGCCGCTCAGCCGGGAGGCGAACTCGGGCAGCGCGGCCGGCTGGCCTCGCCAGAAGTCCCGCACCGTGTCGCGGTACTTGCCGTTCCACTCGGTCCACAGCGGCGGGAACTTGCCGACCTGGTACCCCCCGGCTCCCACATCCCAGGGCTCGGCGATCAGCTTGACCTGAGAGACCACCGGATCCTGCTGGACGAGCTCGAAAAAGGCCGACAGCCGGTCCACCTCATGCAGCTCGCGGGCGAGCGCCGACGCCAGGTCGAAGCGGAACCCGTCCACGTGCATGTCCAGGATCCAGTACCGCAGCGAGTCCATGATCAGTTGAAGCGCGTGCGGGTGGCGGACGTTGAGACTGTTCCCGCACCCGGTGTAGTCGAGGTAGACCGACGGGTCGGAGTCGTCGAGCCGGTAGTAGGCCGCATTGTCGATGCCCCGGAAGGACAGTGTCGGGCCGAGCGCACCTGATTCGGCGGTGTGGTTGTAGACGACGTCAAGGATGACCTCGATGCCCGCCGCATGCAGCGCCTTCACCATCGACTTGAACTCCGCGACCTGGCCATGCGGTTCCGCAGAGCCTGAGTATGCATTGTGCGGTGCGAAGAACCCGATGGTGTTGTAGCCCCAGTAGTTGGTCAGGCCACGCTCGGCTAGCTTGTGCTCGGAGACAGACTGATGCACTGGCATCAGCTCGATCGCCGTGATACCGAGCTTGGTCAGATGATCGATAACCGGCGGCGACGCCAGGCCCGAATAGGTGCCGCGCAGCTCTGGCGGGACCTGGGGATGGCGCATCGTCAGGCCGCGGACGTGGGCTTCGTAGATCACCGTCTGGTGGTAGGGCGTCCGCGGCTGCCGGCCGCCCGTCCAGTCGAAGTAAGGATTGATCACGACGTTCCGCGGCATGAACGGCGCGCTGTCGGTATCGCTCGGCTGCGCCGGATCGTCGGGCTGGTAACCAAACAGCGCCGGATCCCAGCGCAGGCTGCCGTCGACGGCTTTGCCATACGGGTCAAGCAGCAGCTTCGCGGGATTGCAGCGGTGTCCCCGACGGGGATCATAGGGACCGGTAACGCGGTAGGCATACCGCTGGCCAGGCCCGACGGCTGGCAGGTAGCAGTGCCAGACAAAGCCATCCACCTCGGTGAGGTCCAGGGGCGTCTGGTTGCCATCAGCGTCGAACAGGCACAGCTGAACACGCTCGGCTACTTCGGAGAAGATCGCAAAGTTGGTGCCCGACCCGTCCCACGTCGCGCCAAGCGGGTATGCGGCGCCAGGCCAGATCTGCATCCGCTGACCCTACCTGCTGGTAACAACAGAGCGGGCCAAGATTGGCGCGAGGTCGAGCCCGTCGGGCAGGCTGCCGAAGGGCGTAGCCGGGCCACCGGCGGAGCCGGGCGCGCCGTCGCT
>Ga0335075_10004584_pt1 | contig 21577 bp, 16 predicted proteins | sample Lox_Sample_24_FD_206723 | JGI IMG/M metagenome (GOLD analysis project Ga0335075, IMG submission 206723) | Soil microbial communities from Loxahatchee National Wildlife Refuge, Florida, United States - Lox_Sample_2.4 | ecosystem: Environmental > Terrestrial > Soil > Wetlands | place: USA...
TCGAGGCCTCGTTCCGCGGAGCCGGCTGGAACGTGATCAAGGTGATCTGGGGCCGGGACTGGGACCCGCTGCTGGCCAAGGACACCGACGGCGCCCTGGTGAACAAGATGAACACCACGCCGGACGGCCAGTTCCAGACGTACGCGGTCGAGTCCGGCGCCTACACCAGGGAGAACTTCTTTGGCGGCGACCCGCGCCTGCGGGCCATGGTCGAGCATCTGTCCGATGACGAGATCCGCAACCTGTCCCGCGGCGGGCACGACTACCGGAAGGTGTACGCGGCCTTCAAGGCGGCCACCGAGCACGTCGGCCAGCCGACCGTGATACTCGCCCACACGATCAAGGGCTGGACGCTTGGCCCGGACTTCGAAGCCCGCAATGCTACCCATCAGATGAAGAAGCTGACGGTGGCCGAGCTGAAGGAGTTCCGTGACCGGCTGTACCTGGAGATCCCGGACGCCGCGCTGGAAGCCGAGCTCCCGCCGTACTACCACCCGGGTGAGAAGTCCGACGAGATCCAGTACATGCGCGAGCGCCGGGCGGCACTCGGCGGTTACCTGCCGAGGCGGGTAGTGCGGGCCAAGCCACTGGCATTGCCCGCTGACGCGGTCTACGAAGAGCTGCGCCGTGGCTCCGGCAAGCAGCCGGTCGCCACCACGATGGCCTTCGTGCGCCTGCTCAAGGACCTGATGAAGGACCCGGAAATCGGCGCGCGCTTCGCCCCCGTTATCCCGGACGAGGCGCGCACATTCGGCATGGACTCGCTGTTCCCGACCGCGAAGATCTACGACCCGCAAGGGCAGACCTACGAGGCAGTCGACCGCAACCTGCTGCTCTCGTACAAGGAGTCAGCCCGCGGCCAGATCCTGCACGAGGGGATCAGCGAGGCCGGCGCGATGGCCTCCACGGCGGCGGCGGGCACTGCCTACGCCACCCACGGCACGCACATGATCCCCGTCTACATCTTCTACTCGATGTTCGGGTTCCAGCGGACCGGCGACCAGATGTGGTCGATGGGTGACCAGCTCGGCCGCGGCTTCCTGCTCGGGGCGACCGCGGGCCGCACCACGCTCACCGGCGAGGGGCTGCAGCACAATGACGGGCATTCAGTACTGCTCGCCTCGGTCAGCCCGGCCTGCGTGAGCTACGACGCCGCGTGGGCATACGAGCTCGCCTACATCGTCAAGGACGCGCTCCGCCGGATGTACGGGTCCAGCCCCGAGCACCCCGACGGCGAGGACATCTTCTACTACCTCACGGTCTATAACGAGCCGTACCTTCAGCCCGCCGAGCCGTCTGGCTACGAAGGCGGCAGTGAGGCGCTCGAGCGGGCGATCCTTAACGGTTTGTACCGGTACTCGGCCGCTCCCGACCTGCCCGCGGACAGCCCAGCCGGCATCTCGAGCACGGGCTCGCACCCGCAGGCCCAGATCCTCGCCTCCGGCGTCGGGCTGCGCTGGGCGCTTGACGCACAGCGGCTGCTGGCGCAGGACTGGGGCGTCAGGGCCGGAGCCTGGTCAGCTACGTCCTGGACCGAGCTTCGCCGCGAGGCGCTCCGGTGCGAGGAGTGGAACATGCTCCAGCCCGAGGCCGACCATCAGGTCCCGTACGTGACGCGGGCTCTGGAGGGGTATCCGGGGCCGGTCGTCGCGGTCAGCGACTGGATCCGGGCCGTCCCGGACCAGATCGCCCGCTGGGTGCCGGCGCCGTTTACCTCGCTCGGAACTGATGGCTGGGGTTTCTCCGACACCCGGCCGGCCGCCCGCCGGTTCTTCCACGTCGACGCCGAGTCGATCACCGTGGCCGTGCTGGCCCAGCTCGCCCGGCTGGGCGAGGTCAAGCCCGAAGCGGTCAGCCAGGCCATCGCCAAGTACGGTCTCGACCTCGCCGTGAGCGAAATGCTCTGAGCGGTGGCATTCCGGCTCCGGATGAGCGCAGAGCTCAGCGACTGGCTCGCTGAGCTCTGCGCAGCCGGACCGGGCTCCAGTGAGTGGCTGGCCGCGACGGAGACGGGCGCTGCTATCGCCGCCGTCGTGACGGCCACTGATCCGGGTGATCTTGCGCTTGTCACCGACCTGGCGGCGACCACGGCCATCACGTCTGGAGACGATCTGCTCGTGGAGCTCGACCACGCCTATCAGCAGCTGCTCGAGGGGCTCCAGCGGCTCCGGCGGCAGGTCGCGGAGGCTGCCAGCTTCCGCCACACGTCGCGGGGCCGGAGCACGCCGTCCGGACATTTTCCGCTGCCGTTCACTGCGGACGAGATCGCCGCCTTCACTGAGCGCGAGCGTGCGCTGACGGAGCGCTCGCAGCACAGTCAGGTGGCCGTGGACCGGTTCCGGACCACGAAGGAGACAGCGAAGGCGCGTTATGTCGCTGCCAGGGCGACCAGGGAAATCCTCCTGGCCCTGCTCGCTCCCGACGCAGGCCCGGTGCTGACCCCCGACGAGCTTGCGCGTGCGCGGGCAGAACTCCCGGAGGCGGAGGCTAACCTCGCGGCAGTATCCGGGGAGATCGCGGCCGCCGTGACCGGGGCCGCGCGCTTGTCGCGGGCAATGGCCCGCGACGGCAAATCGGGCGGCAGCGGTGAGCCGACTGCTGCGGCGCAGCCGGGCGGTGACGCCGGCGACGTAGTGACTGCAGGGCTACTGGAGCTACACGCCGATCCGCTGGGCACCGACACCCGGATCCTGCTTGCCATCGAGCCTCCCGATACCGTCACGCTCCTTGCAGTGCTGGACGGCTCCGCTGCGGTGAGCGAGCACCGGCACCTGGCGATCAAGCTGGCAGGCGAGTTGCTGACCGAACTGCGCACTGCAGGCTGGCCGCACGATCCGGACGATGCTGACGGGCCCGGCAGCAGCGACGGCGCCGAGCTCACATTTGCGGACGCCGGCGCGTTCCTGGCCACATACTTTCCCGGCTTCGCGGCCGCGGTGAAGCGGCGGTCGGCCGCGCTTACGGCCGCCAGCACGCTCCAGCGCCTGCGCCAGGAGCAGCAGCTCAGCCTCGCGGACCTGGCCGGCCGCACCGGCCAGGCAGCACGCGAGCTGCGGAAGCTGGAGGCAGGCGAGCTAGCCGGCGCGTCCGTGGCCGACGCTGCCGCGTATGTCCGGGCTCTCGGCGGCCGGCTCCGCGTGACGGCCGAGTTCAACGGGGAGCAGCAGGTCCTGCTCTAGGACGCCTGGCACCCGCGGCGCGCACGATCATCTCCTCGCTGACGGCATATCCGAACCGGCTGACATCGATCATCAGGTCGTACAGGTTCGGGTCACCGGGGTGCACCCCATAGAAATGGTGCAGGTAAGCGTCGCGGGCGCGGTCGGTCTGGACCTGAACCCGCCGTGCCGTCGGCAGGTCATATCCGACGTGCGCGGCCGCCTGAGCAATGCGCCAGTCAGCCGGGCCGTCCAGCCGGACCCGCAGCACGCCGGGGTGGCTGGCCAGGACCACCGTCGCGCCCCGGCCGAGTACCACCCCACCGGTCCGGCAGGCCATCTGCCAGAGCACGAGCTCGGTGGCCAGCTGAAAGGTGCGCTCATCACAGAGCACATCCTCACGCTGCAGCACCCCGCTGCCGTACAGGGCCGAGCCGCGAGCCATCGTGGAGATCAGCCGCTCCATGCCCTCCTCAGACCGGTCATCGTGGCCGACGGCCGCGGGCACCGGCGTCCGCGACGCCTCCGCGACCTCGGCGGGTATGGACCCGTCCAGCAACGGTAGTCCGAGTCGGTCCGCCACGATGGGGCCGAGCACCGCGCTGCCGGCGCCGAACGCGCCCGAGATGGCCACGACCAGCCTGGGACTGTCGGCGCTGATTGCCTGCTCACGCGAGCGCACTACCTGGCCCGCCAGGTCCTCAGCCAGGTCGTCTGGGCACAGATCGGCCGATACCGGGGCCGGGACGGGTGCCGGGGCCGGGACGAGTTCCGGGACTGCCGGAGCCGCAGTCGCCTGCGCCCTGGCCGGCGCCGCCTCGACGTGGTAGTACTTCCCGCCGCGCAGCCAGGACGCGACCGCGGCGACCACCGCAGCGGCCACCGAGAACGCGAAGGCGCCCCGAAGGCCGTCGGCGAATGGCTGCGCGATCAGCGACGGGAAGAAGCTCCGGCTCGTGAGACTGGCCACGGTCGAGGCGGGCAGGCGAGCCAGGATGCCGGTGGGCGCGAGCAGCGACCCGATGGGGTTATAGCCGAGCAGCGCCGCGAACAGCAAGCCGACCGGCGGCTGGTGCGCGACTCGCCCGGCCGCCGCGGCCGGCACCCCATGCGCCGTCAGCCCGCGGAGCAGGGCCGGGGCCAGCGAGCCGGACAGGCCGATCACGATCAGCGTGAAGAACAGGCCGATGGACAGCACCATGCCGGTGTTCTGGAATGTCATCACCATGCCCGATCCGGCACCGCGCTGCTCCCGCGGCAGGCTGTTCATGATCCCCGCCCGGTTCGGCGAGGAGAACAGGCCCATGCCGAGGCCGTTGAGCAGGAGCAGGACGGCGAATACCGGATAGGCGAAGTCGACGGGAAGCACCGCCAGCAACGCGAAGGACACGGCGGCGGCAATCATGCCCGCGGTCGCGAACGGCCGGGCCCCGAAACGGTCCGACAGATACCCCGAGACCGGGCCGGCAATCAGGAAGCCCGCCGTGAGCGGCAACATGTAGATGCCTGCCCACAACGGGGTCACCGCGAAGGTGTAGCCGTGCAGCGGCAGCCAGATCCCCTGTAGCCAGATGATGAGCGTGAACAGCAGGCCGCCGCGGGCGAGCGCGGCGAGCAGGCCGGCGAAGTTCCCGGCGCTGAACGCCCGGATCCGGAACAGCGGCATCCGGAACATCGGATCCGGCACCTTTGTCTCGATCCAGGTGAACAGGACCAGGATGAGGATGCCCACGATCAGCGCGCCGAGGACCTTCGGGTTGGTCCAGCCCATGGCGCTGTGGCCGTACGGCTCGATGCCGTAGGTGATGGCGACGAGCACCAGGATCAGGCCGACTCCGAAGGAGATGTTGCCCCACCAGTCGATAGAAGCGGGCGCGCGATGGCCGACGTCGCGCAGCTTCCGGTACGCCCAAACGGTTCCGAACAGCCCGAACGGGACGGAGACCACGAACACCAGGCGCCACTCGACCGGCCCGAGCAGTCCGCCGAGTATCAGCCCGATGAAGCTGCCCGCGATCCCGGCGACTGCGTTGATGCCCAGCGCCAGCCCGCGCTGATCCTCGGGGAAGGCATCCGTCAGGATCGCGCTCGAGTTAGCCATCAGGAAGGCGCCGCCGATGCCTTGCAGGATCCGCATCGCGATCAGCCACAAGGCGGCGGCCGTTCCGGACAGCCAGGTGACCGAGAGCAGGATCGAGAACAGCGTGAAGACCGCGAATCCGAGGTTGTACATGCGGACGCGGCCGTACATGTCGCCGATCCGGCCGAAGCTCACCACCAGGACCGCGGTGACCAGCAGGTAGCCCAGCAGGAGCCACAGCAGGTACGCCGTGTTGCCAGGGAGCAGCGGATCGAGCCGGATGCCGGTAAAGATGTTGGGCAGCGCTATCAGCAGGATGGACGAGTTCAGCGTGGCCATCAGGACGCCGATCGTGGTATTGGACAGCGCTATCCACTTGTACCGGGGGTCGGCCGTCGGTTGCTCCTGCACGGCGGGGTCATACCCAGGCCGATGGCTTATCGTTAGCGCGTGGCGGCCGTTGATTTTGCCTGCGCCTGATGGGCTCCGGGGCGGCGGCAGCGCTGCGGCCGCTGCGCTACCGCAGCTTCGCGGTGCTATGGACGGCCAGCCTGGTCTCAAATGTTGGGACCTGGATGCAGACGGTCGCCGTCGGCGCCCTAGTGATCTCGCGCACCGGCCAGGCCAGCTGGGCCGTACTGGTAGCGGCAGGCGCGTTCCTGCCGATCGGACTGCTGTCGCCAGTAGGCGGCGCGCTCGCGGACCGCCTGCCCCGCCGACCGGTCATCGCGGCCGGCAACCTCATCGAGGGAGTCGTCGCGGCAGTCATCGCCTGGCTGGTCGGGACCGGCCACGACGCGCCCTACGACCTGCTCGCGCTGGTGACCGTGCAGGGTGCGGTATCTGCCCTTATCGGACCATTCAGCCAGGCAATCCTGCCTGACCTGGTGCCACGGTCAGAGTTCCTGGCAGCTAGCTCGCTCAACTCAGCGCAGTGGAACGCCGGCCGCATCCTGGGACCGGCGCTGGCCGGGGCGGCCGTGGCCGCGTTCGGCTTCCCGGCCAGCTTCGACGCGAACGCGGTCTCCTTCCTGGCAGTCGTCGCTGCGCTTGCCTTCATCCGGCTGTCCCCGCCTCCTGGCAGCACCGGACCCCTGCTGCGCTCCATGTACGACGGATTCCGGGCAGCGTGGGAGCAGCCCTCCTGCCGTGCCGCCACGATCTCCATAGGGGTCGTCGCCTTCCTCGCCGCGCCCTTCATCGCGCTGGTACCAGCTGTCGCGCACGCCCTCACAAACGGCGGCGCGACCCAGGTCGCGGCGGCGACTGCCGTGCTCACCACAGCGCAGGGCGCTGGCGCGGTCGCCGGGGCACTGTGCATCCCGCCGCTTGCCATGCGCTTCGGCCGGGGCCGGGTCCTGACATCGAGCCTGGCGCTGCTGCCGTTGGCCCTGATCGCGTACGGCGCCGCGCCGTCGCTCTGGCTTGCGGTGGCGGCGCTGTTTATCGTCGGCATGGTCTACATGAGTGTCCTGTCCGGCCTTCAGACAGTCGCGCAACTGAAGGCTCCGGCTGCCTACCGGGGCCGGGTGCTGAGCTTTTTCCTGGTCGCGCTCGGCGTGGCCTACCCGATCGGATCGCTGGCGCAGGGACCGGTTGCTAACCATCTGGGCGTCGGCTGGACCACGACGGGCTCCGCGCTCCTGCTCGGCGTCATCGCGCTGACCGTTGGCTGGCGCTGGCCGGGCTTCCTCCGGTCCATGGCCGGAAGCGACGCTGACGGGACGCCAACCGAAGCCGCGCCGGTAGCCGAGCCGGCCACTGAGCGCGGCTGACACGCGCACCGTGCGGGGCCGACCACCTTCCATCGCATGGCACGCTGAGACCATGGCAGTAACGGCCACCACCAACGGCCAGCCCGCGCGACCTCACGGCCGGGTCAGGGACGACACCATCGACCGCCTCGATGCGGCCATGGGCACCCTCGGCACTGCGGCCATGCTGTCGATGGACGAGCAACTGCCCTGGTTCCGCGCCTTGTCCGCGGAGAACAGGTCGTGGCTCGGACTCGTCGCCCAGGCCGCCATCGCCGGATTCCTGGACTGGCTCAAGCACCCGGAGCGGACCAAGCCGCCCGCGGTGGGCGGTGAGGTGTTCGGCACAGCGCCACGCGAGCTGGCCAGGGCGGTGACCCTGCAGCAGGCGGTGGAGATGGTCCGCGTCATCGTCGACGTGGTCGAGTCGCAGGTGGATGACCTCGCCGCGCCAGGCGGCGAGGCCGAGTTGCGCGAGGCCGTGCTCCGCTATTCAAGGGAGATCGCGTTCGGCACCGCGCGGGTGTACGCGCGGACAGCCGAGGCGCGCGGGGCCTGGGATGCGCGTCTGGAAGCGCTTGTGATCGAATCCCTGGTCCGCGGCGAAGTCGACGACGGACTGCAGTCCTGGGCGTCGGCGCTCAACTGGTCGTTCAGCCCCGTGACAGTGATCATCGGGACGACAGGTGCCAGTACCGGGAGCGGCACCGGGGCAGAGGGGCTGATCGACGAATTCCGGGCGCTGGCCCGGCGGGCGCGCCTGGACCTGCTGGCGGGCGTGCACGGTAACCGGCTGGTGCTGGTCGTCGGCGGCGGCACTAGCCCGCTCGACGCGGCTCGCCACTTCGCTGGCCGGTTCGGGCCTGGTCCGGTGGTCGTCGGGCCGGCGGCCGCCGACCTGCAGTCCGCGGTCGCATCCGCCGGGGCTGCGCTGGCAGGCCTGCGAGCCGCCCAGGGCTGGCCGGAGGCGCCGCGGCCGGTGCTGGCCAGCGACCTGCTGCCAGAGCGCGCTCTGGACGGGGACAACTCTGCCCGGGCCACCCTGATCGACACCGTCTACGAGCCACTGCTGAGCGGCGGCACGGCGCTACTTGACACCGTGATGACATACCTGGAGCAGGGAAACTCCCTGGAAGCCACCGCGCGGCTGCTGTTCGTTCACCCCAACACCGTCCGGTACCGGCTGCGCCGGGTAACCGAGCTCACCGGCATCACTCCGGGTGACGGCAGGGGCGGTTTTGCGCTATGGACGGCGGTGGTTCTGGGCCGCCTAGCGCACAAGCGAGCATGACTTATAGAGTTTCTACATACCCACCTGCAGAAACTTCGTTTACTTCGGCATAGGTATGGCGGACTCCTACAGTGCACGCTAGAGCAATGCTCCTCATCGCGGCGCCTGGCCAAGGCGCGCAAACGCCCGGATTCCTGTCGGCCTGGCTAGAGCTTCCCGGTTTCCGCGCCAGGCTCGAGGCGTGGTCCGAGCTGGCGGGCTGCGACCTGATCAAGGCCGGCACGACCGCGGACGCCGAGGAAATCAGGGACACTGCCGTGGCCCAGCCGCTGCTGCTCGCCGCAGCCCTGGCCACCGCGATGGACCAGGTGTCTACCGGGGCACACCCGGTCAGCAAGCAGTCCGTGGCAGTCGCCGGGCACAGCGTGGGCGAACTGGCCGCCGGAGTGCTCGCGGACGTAATCACGGCGCCGGACGCGATGCGGCTAGTCCGGGTCAGGGCCCGCGGCATGGCCGCCGCTGCCGCAGCCGAGCCCACGGGCATGACCGCGGTGCTCGGCGGAGATGAGGCCGACGTGCTCGCCGCGATCGATGCACTCGGGCTGACCCCTGCGAACGTGAACGGCGCCGGCCAGATCGTGGCCGCCGGAACCCTTGCCCAGCTGGCGGCGTTCGCCGAGAATCCGCCGGCCGGAGCCAGGTTGAGGCCGCTGTCAGTAGCCGGCGCCTTCCACACTCATCACATGGCGCCAGCCGTTGACGCACTGGCTGCCGCCGCACAGCAGGTTGAAGTCTGCGACCCGGTCAGGCCGCTGCTGTCCAACCGCGACGGCGCGGTGGTCAAATCCGGCCCGGAGTGGATGGATCGCGTCATTAACCAGGTCAGTGCTCCGGTCCGGTGGGACCTGTGCATGCAGACCATGGAGTCGCTCGGCGTTACCGCGCTCATCGAACTGCCGCCAGCCGGGACGCTGACCGGCCTGGCCAAGCGGGCGCTGCGCGGCATCAGACTGGTCAGCCTGAAGAGCCCGGACGACCTCGACGAGGCCCGCGCGCTGCTGGCCGAGCACGCTGACAGCCACGACGACCACCACGCGCCAGACTGGCGGCTGCTCGTCGCGCCGGTTGGCGGGACCTTCCGCGCACCGGATGGCCATCCGGCAGCGGCCGGGCCTGGCACGCACGTCGGCGACCGCACCGACCTCGGGCACGTTGAGGCCCGCGGCGGCAATAACGCCGTTACCGCCGCTTTCCCCGCCACGGTCATCGAATGGCTGGTCGAGGATGGCGACCCGGTGAGCGCGGGCCAGCCCCTGCTCCGGCTCCAGCCCGCTGAAGCCGCTGCGGTCCAGGCCGGCCCGACCAGCAGCTGATCCAGGTCGGGCCAACACAGCACAGGACAACACAGCACATCAACCGCGAGTAGCGAAAGGCAGCAGGGCAAATGCGACTCACCGAAGGCCAACCGGGTGCACGGATACTTGCTTTCGGCGGGTACCAGCCGGCACGGGTGGTGACTAACGACGAGCTGGCACAGACGGTCGACACGAACGACGAGTGGATTCGCAGCCGCGTCGGCATCGCCAGCCGCCGCATCGCGGGTCCGGACGAAACCGTTGCCGACATGGCGGTGCAGGCTGGGGGCAAGGCTCTTGCCGCCAGCGGTCTGTCACCGGCCGACGTGGATCTGGTGATCGTCGCCACCTGCACGCCCGAGGTGCAGATCCCGAACGTGTCCGCGTCTGTGGCTAAGCGGCTCGGCATCGTCGCGCCTGGCGCCTACGACCTGAACGCCGCCTGCGCCGGATTCTGCTACGCGCTGGCGAACGCTGCAGACGCGGTCCGCACCGGCACCGCGAGGAACGTGCTGGTCGTCGGCGCGGAGAAACTGTCCCAGTGGATCGACTGGACTGACCGGTCGACCTGCATCATCTTCGCTGACGGCGCTGGGGCCGCAGTCGTCGGCCCGGTTGCCGACCCTGGCGACGCGCCCGGCATCGGACCGGTGCACTGGGGTAGCGACGGCGGCCTGGCGGACAAGATCTTCATCGCCGACCGGAACTCGTTCATCTTCCAGGAAGGGCAGACGGTCTTCCGCTGGACGACCAGCGCGCTCGCCCCGATCGCCCTGACGGCGTGCGAGAAGGCCGGCGTGGACCCGGCCGACCTGAGCGCATTCATCCCGCATCAGGCGAACCTGCGGATCGTGGAGGCGATCGCACGCAAGCTGCACGCCCCGCAGGCGGTCGTGGCACAGGACATCGTGACCGCCGGCAACACCTCGTCGGCATCGATCCCGCTGGCGCTGTCCCGGATGATCGAGCGCGGCGAGGTCGCCTCCGGCTCGAAGGCGCTGCTGCTCGGCTTCGGCGCCGGCATGTGCTATGCGGCGCAGGTGATCACGGTACCCTGACCCAGCCCTGGCCGCAGGGCGCGACCAAGGCGCACATTACGTGCAACAGTTTCCCGCCAGAAGGAGAGCACAAGAGCAATGGCCATGACCGAGCAGGAAATCCTTGAAGGTCTCGGCGAGATCGTCGACGAGGTAGCGGGCGTTCCCGCCGACCAGGTCACGCCTGACAAGACCTTCGTCGACGACCTCGACATCGACTCGCTGTCGATGGTCGAGATCGCGGTAGCGGCTCAGGACAAGTTCGGCGTCGAGATCCCCGACGACCAGCTGAAAGACCTGAAGACCGTTCAGGACGTCATCGACTACGTCCGCCGCGCTGAGGTTTCTGCCTGACGGCCGGGCCTGGCGCGAGGGCTAGGCGCACCGCGCCGTCAGGTTTTCCGCGGCCCACGGGGGCCTGCCCCCGTGGGTGCGCCGGGCCAGCCCCAACTCGACGAGGAGCACAACGACAGTGGGTACAGACCGGACGCGAGTCGTCGTCACCGGCCTTGGCGCTATCACCCCGGTAGGGGCGGACGTGCCGAGCACCTGGGAAGCGCTGAAGGCCGGCCGAAGCGGCGTGCAAACGCTGACCGACGACTGGGCGGCCGAGCTGCCGACCAGGATCGCCGCCTGGGCTGCCGCCGACCCGGCCACGCTGATCGACCGCGTGCAGGCCCGCCGGCTCGACCGGTGCGAGCAGTTCGCGCTGGTGGCTGCCCGCGAGGCGTGGGCCGATGCGGGGTCACCCGACGTCGAAGCCGAACGGCTCGGCGTCGTGGTGTCCAGCGGCATCGGTGGTATCGCCTCGACGCTGTCGGCCTACGACACCCTCAAGGAGAAGGGCTGGCAGCGGCTGTCGCCGTTCACGGTGCCGATGCTGATGCCGAACGGTGCCGCTGGCTGGCTCGCCATCGAGCTCGGCGCGAAGGCGGAGGTGCATACCACGGTCAGCGCGTGCGCCTCCGGTGCCGAGGCGATCGGCTATGCCATGGACATGATCCGGGCTGGCCGAGCCGACGTCGTGCTCGCCGGCGGCACCGAGGCGGCGATCATCCAGCTGAACATAGCTGCGTTCGCTGCCATGCGCGCGCTGTGCACCACCAGGAATGACGACCCGGTCCACGCCTCCCGGCCGTTCGACAAGGGCCGGGACGGCTTCGTGCTCGGCGAGGGCGCCGGGATGGTGATCCTGGAATCCGAGGAGCACGCCGCAGCCCGCGGTGCACAGGTGTACGCGGTGGCAGCCGGCGTCGGCTACTCATCCGACGCGCACCACATCGCCCAGCCGGAGCCGGAAGGTGCCGGCCTTAAGCTCGTGCTGCGGCGAACGCTCGCCGACGCCGCCGTGCGGCCCGGGCAGGTCGTGCACGTGAACGCGCACGCGACCTCCACGCCGGCCGGCGACGTAGTCGAGGCGCAGGCAATCGCGGCCGCTCTCGGTGACGCGGCGCCAGGCGTAGTTGTCTCGGCCACTAAGTCGATGACGGGTCACCTGCTTGGCGGCGCAGGGGCAGTGGAGTCAGTCGCCGCAATCCTCGCCCTGCGCGAGCGCCTCGCACCGCCGACCATCAACCTGGACGACCCCGACGACGACGCCGGCCTGACGATCTCGGCTAAGCCCCAGCAGCTCTCGCCGCGCGCCGAGGGGCCGATGGCCGTCATCAACAACTCGTTCGGCTTCGGCGGCGCCAATGTCGCCCTTACCTTCACCGAGGCGTAAGCCGTTGCCACCGCCTCCGAGCGTGCCCCCCGAGCAGGACGCTCCCGCTTCCCCCGAGGAGATCGACGTGACCATGGTGGACTCAGCAGTAGCCACGCAACTGCACCCGCCGGCGCCCAGCAACGCCAAGCGAGCGGCGCCAGCCGCGAAGTCGGGCGACGCCGCGCCGGGAGGCACGGGGCCTGGAGCCACCGCACCGGTCGCTGCCGGGCTGGCGCGCGAGCCGCAGGCGCGCCTCGAGGCGCTCTTCGACCCGGGCACGCTTGAGCTTCTGTTCCCCGCCGACGACAGCGGCGTCCTAGCGGGAACGGGCCGTGTCAGCGGACTGCCCGTCGTCGCGTTCGCCAGTGACCCGCGATTCCAGGGCGGTGCCATGGGCATCGCGGGCTGCACGGCGATCGTTGCCGCGCATGACCGCGCGATCCAGATCGGCGCGCCCATCATCGGGCTGTGGCACTCCGGCGGCGCTCGCATCCTGGAGGGCGTGGAGAGCCTTCACGCCGTCGGCATGGTCTTCGCCGCCATGACGAGGGCGTCCGGCAAGGTACCGCAGATCTCGGTGGTGCTCGGGGCGGCAGCCGGCGGCGCGGCATACGGCCCGGCGCTGACTGACCTGGTGATCTTGTCCGACCAGGGGCGGATCTTCGTCACCGGCCCGGACGTGGTGCGCAGCGTCACCGGCGAGAACGTGGACATGGAGCGGCTCGGCGGGCCCGAGCCGCACAGCCGGCGCTCAGGCGTGGTGCACGTCGTCACGCCCACCGACGCCGAGGCGGTACAGCGAGCGCGCGAACTGGTAATGCTGCTGGGGCGCCAGGAGATGCCGGCCAACGGCGACCTGCCCGATACCGATCTCGGCGCGCTGCTGCCAGACTCGCCCAAGCGCGCTTACGACGTCCATCCGCTGATCGGCGGCCTGCTCGACGGGCCCGGTATCGAGCTTCACCCGCGCTGGGCGCCCAACATCGTCACCGCCCTCGGGCGGCTCGGCGGACGGACCGTTGGCGTCATCGCCAACAACCCGCTGCGCCTCGGCGGCTGCCTGGACGCCACCTCGGCGGAGAAGGCTGCAAGGTTCGTACGGATGTGCGACGCGTTCGGCGTGCCACTGGTCGTCCTGGTGGACGTTCCCGGCTACCTGCCGGGCGTCGGCCAGGAGTGGGACGGCGTGGTCCGCCGGGGCGCCAAGCTGCTGCACGCGTTCGCGGAGGCTGTGGTGCCCCGGGTGACGTTGATCACACGCAAGGCTTACGGCGGCGCATACATCGCGATGAACTCGCGTGCGCTGGGCGCCACAAAAGTGTTCGCCTGGCCGGGCGCCGAGGTGGCGGTCATGGGCTCAGTGGCGGCAGTCCGCATCATCCACCGGCGCACGCTTGCTGCGGCTGCAGCTGAGGAGCGGCAGCAGGTCGAGACCCGCCTGGCCGCCGAGCACGATGAGATCGTCGGCGGGCTGCCCCGCGCAGTTTCCCTTGGCGTCATAGACGAGGTCATCGAGCCCGCCAAAACGAGGCAGGCTATTCTCGACGCCATCGTCCACGCCCCGCACGCGCGCGGCCAGCACGGCAACATTCCGCTCTAACAAGGCACGTTTCCGCCTCCGCGGAAACGTGCGGGAATGCTCCGCGGGGACGGTATGGTAAGGCAGCGGAGGCTCACCGGGAGAGAAAGTTCTCCTGGTGAACTCTTTAATAACGCTAGCCCTTAGCTTGTGAGTGGTTGGCTAAAGTTGTCGCGCGTTGGTTAAGTTTCCGCAGTACGGTCGCTACGGCTGGGGCCCCGCCGAAAGCCTGGCCAGACCACCAAAACTCCTGAGGAGCCAGCTACTTGCCCCGGCTACGCCCGACTCGACGCCGTAACACAACTAACCCTCGTGGCAGTCTCGGCACAGCGGTCGTGCTGCCAGCGGCAGCGGGCGGCGGTGGCGGTGCGCCCGGCCTGGTCATGCGAAGCAGCCAGGCTCCCTCAGTAGATCTGCTACAGCGCGTTCTGAATGGTCTTCGCGGTAGCGCTTCCGGCGCCCTCGGAAGTGATGGCGAGATGGGCAGCCACCCGTCGCGGGCTCGTCGGGCGCTAGCCATACTGCGCTACCACTGGCTGGCCACAACACTCATTGTCGCTGGTGCCGTACTGCGCGTAATCACCTGGATGGCGTACCACCCGGCGATCCTCTACATCGACTCGGTCAAGTATCTCTACCACGGCTGGCAAGGCTCTGACCCGCTCGGCTACAAGGTGCCGCTGAAGATCGTCCTGGCGATCGGCGACCTGGGGACGGTCACAGCCCTCCAGCACCTGATCGGTCTCGGCATCGGCGTGGCCCTGTACATGCTGCTGATCCGCCGCGGCGTCAACCGCTGGCTGGGAGCCCTCGCCATCGCGCCGATCCTGCTTGACGCCTACCAGCTGCAGGCTGAGGCGACGATCATGCCGGACGTCCTGTTCGAGGGGATGGCTGTCGCCGCACTTGTCGTCTTGCTGTGGAGGCCGACGGCCAACTGGGCGATGATCGTGGCCTCCGGCCTTCTCCTCGGCCTTGGCGCCACGGTACGCGAGGTTGGCCTGTGGATGATCGCCCCGGCCGTGCTCTACCTGCTCGGCTGCCGGTACCTGCGCGTCAACCGCGACGACTGGTACCTCGCGGTGCTGAAGTCCTGCATCATGTGCCTGGCTTTCCTGCTGCCGATCGTCACGTACTGCAGCATCTCCTACGCGAATTCCGGGCACTTCCGGCTGTCGGTGAAAGGCAGCGCGGCCGGCCGCATGGCCAAGGCTGCCGACTGTGCGACGCTCAAGCTCCCGGCTTACCTCAAGCCGATGTGTCCGTCTCCGTATTACCAGCGGTACAGCCCCGACTGGCTTGAGCACTCTGCGCTGTCGCCGATGATCAAGAACTTCCCGGTCAGCAACCGCCTGCAGCTGGTCTCGATCTTTGACCACGCCGTCGAGCGCCAGCAGCCGCTGCGGGTGATCGGCTCGGTGCTGAAGGACTCCCTCATTCTGTTCGAGCCGAGCCGGAATGCCAGCATCGAGACCACCGCGATCTCGCGCTGGCAGTTCCAGCACTATTTCCAGGGTTACACGCCAGAGTTCGTCACCTGCGGCAGCACGCTGGCGCAGGAGACGCCCCATGTCGGGCCGGATGGCCGGCTGATACCGGGCCTGGGCTCGCTGTGCCGCACCTCCAACCATGTGAACCGCATCATCGTCGGTACTCAGCTGACCCACAGCTCGCCAGTGCACGAATTCCTGCTGACCCCGTCGTGGGGCGGCAAGTTTGAGGTCGACGGTCCGCTGGCCTCGTTCCTGCGGGACTACCAGCTGTACGGCGGCTACACGCCCGGTCCGCTGTTCCTGCTCTTCGCGATCGCCGGGCTGATTGGGTCCGTGATCGCTCTGGTGTACCGCCGGGGCAGCCCGCGGGCGCGTCACCTCGCGCTCGCGAGCCTGGTCTTCTTCGTTACCGCGCTCGGCTTGCTGCTTATCGCTGACGTGTACGTGTTCTCCTGGCGGTACCAGCTGCAGGCTCTGATCAGCTTGCCGCCAGCTGGCGTACTCGGCGCGACGGCTGTGCTGGAGGCGGTCCGGTACCGCCGGAGGGCCACCCAGAAGGCTCCCGAGATCGAGTCGACACCGGCCGCTGCGGCTCCGGCCACCTGACGCACCTCAACCGGCTTTGCCATTTCGGCAACGACGTTTGCTGTGTCCGGCCGGTCTCGGGCATCGTGTGGTGGACGTGACCGCGCACGGGAGATGAGCAAGTGAGCCACGAGCATCCACCGATCGGAACTATCGGCTTCACCAGGGAATTCTGGGACGACCGCTATAGCTCAGCGGGCCAGCTGTGGAGCGGTCAGCCCAACCCGCAGCTGGTCGCCCAGACAGCTGGCCTGACACCCGGCGATGCTCTGGACGTTGGCTGCGGGGAGGGAGCGGACGCCATCTGGCTGGCGGCGCAGGGCTGGACGGTCACCGCGGTGGACATCTCGGTGGTGGCGCTTGACCGCGCCGCGGCCCACGCTGCCGCGCAAGGCGCCGAAATCGCCGGCCGGATCAGCTGGCGTCCGGCGGACCTGTACAGCTGGGATCCAGGCTCGCAGCAATTCGACTTGGTATCGGCACAGTTCATGTACCTGCCGGAGGCTGAGCTCACATCGCTGCACCGGCGCCTGGCCGCCGCGGTGCGGCCAGGTGGCACCCTGCTGATCGTCCTGCATCATCCCGACAGCCTGCACGCGGGCCACGCCGCCGGACCTGGCCTGGCGGACACCGCGAACGGACGAGAGCTGCTGGCCCTCGCCGCCCAGCCCGAGCGGCTGGCCGCCACACTCGACCCCGGAGCCTACGACATCGAGGTCGCCGATGTCATCACGCGCCAGGCGACCGGTCCCGACGGGCAGCCCGCGACCGCGACTGACACGGTGCTGCGGGCTGCCCGACGTCCCTGACGAGCAATTGTCAAATCCCGTGGATCATGGGTGGAGTCACGTTGCTCGTAGCCACGCATCAAGGGCAGCAAAGTCCGCGTTGGTGAGTCCTTGGGAGGAGTCGACGTGATGAAGAAGGGCCCGGCCACGGTGGTGCGCGGACACCCAGTCCCGGTCGGCGTCGGTGATCTCGTCGTCGACCCAGGCGAATGAGCGTCCGGTCGCCCATCGCACCAGTGCCCGGGTCTTCCAGTGCAGGCCGAACCACTGGTCCTCGCGTTCACCGTCGGCCGATGGTTCCGGCCAGTTCACGACCGGCAGTTGTGGCAGCCCGATCCGGGGTGCTACCTCGGCGTTGGCCTCGCCTTCCCAGGTCGAGGCCCAGACCAGTTCGCACGGCAGCGCCGCCAGCCGAAGCCCCACCCGGGGGCTGAGCCGGGTCAGGTGCGTGTCCGGTGCCGCGTCTCCCGGCCTGGCTTGCGGGTCCTGGCCGAACGGAAGAAGGGTCCCGTCGACATCGAGGAACAGCAGCGGGATCGCCAGGGACCACGGTGGCATCGGGTTGTACCTTCCCGGCCGGCGCGCCAACGCCGGTCATTGCTTGAGACTCGACACGGTCACCGGGAAGGTACACCCCTTCCCGGCCGATCCACAGGTCTCAAGCATTGCTCTCCCTGACTCCTGGCCGGACTAGTGGTCCACCGCCTAGCGGTTGACTGTGGTCATATCCGCGTACCGATCCCCGGACGGCTGACCGACATTCTGATCAAGCCACGCGATGTCCTCGCCGGTGAGCTCGACTTCAGCAGCGGCGAGGTTCTCCGCTAGGTAAGTGCGCCGTTTGGTGCCGGGAATCGGCACGATGTCCTGCCCGCGGGACAGCACCCAGGCCAGCGCGAGCTGCCCCGGAGTGCAACCCTTCGTCGTCGCCAGCTGCTCGACGATACCGGCCAGGGTTACGTTGCGGTCGAAGTTCTCGTCCGCGAACCGCGGGAACCGGCCAGTGCGCGAGTCACCCTCAGGTAGGTCGCTGGCGCTCTTGATCGAGCCGGTCAGAAGCCCGCGGCCGAGCGGGCTGTACGCGACGAAGCCGATTCCTAGCTCACGAACGGTAGGCAGGATCTCCGTCTCGACGTCGCGGGTGAACAAGCTGTACTCGGTCTGCAGCGCACTGATCGGGTGTACTGCGCTGGCCCGGCGAATGGTCTGCGGCCCGGCTTCAGACAGCCCGAGGTGGCGGACCTTACCGGCCTGCACCAGCGCGGCCATCGCGCCGACGGTGTCTTCGATCGGCACCGCCGGGTCCACTCGGTGCTGGTAGTACAGGTCGATGTGCTCGACACCGAGCCGGGACAGCGACGCGTCGCAGGCCGCCAGGACGTACTCCGGACGTCCGTTGACACCGACAAAGGACCCGTCCTCGCGCCGCTCGTTCCCGAACTTGGTGGCGAGCACGACCTCGTCCCGCCGTCCGGCGATGGCCTTGCCGACCAGCCGCTCGTTCGTGAACGGGCCGTACATGTCCGCGGTGTCCAGGAAGTTGCAACCTAGCTCGAGCGCGCGGTGGATGGTTGCGATCGACTCGGCGTCGTCGCCTGCGCCGTAGAACTCCGACATCCCCATGCAACCGAGGCCGATGGCGGAGACTGAAAGTGATCCGAGGTGTCTTGTCTGCATATGAACACCATACCGGAGGTTCCTCCGGTACGGTCAGGCCGGCGCTTCGCGCCGAGCCGCCGCGGGAATGCTGCGCACCGAAAGCACGCTGTTCCCAGACATGCAGACCTCGTTGCCGCTAGCGGTGCTGGACTTCGTCGGGATCGAGTACGGCGAGAGTGCCGCGTCGGCGCTTGCCGGGGCGGTCAGTGTCGCCCAGACCGTGGAGGCAGCGGGCTACCGGCGGTACTGGGTCTCTGAGCACCACAACATGACAAGCCTGGCGTGCAGCGCGCCGGAGCTGCTGATTGCCCATGTTGGCGCGTTCACCTCGAGCATCAGGGTGGGCGCCGCCGGAATCATGCTGCCGAACCACTCATCGCTCAAGGTCGCCGAGACCTTCAGGACACTGCTCGCGATGTACCCAGGGCGGGTTGACCTGGCACTCGGCCGGGCCCCTGGCACAGATCCGCTGACCGCCCACGTTCTTCGCCGCGGCATGGTGGCCGACGCCGCTGCGGAGTTCCCGGCCCAGGTTGGTGAACTCCTGGCGTTTCTCGGGGATGGCTTCCCCGACGGGCATCCGTACCAGCGGCTCGTCGCTGCGCCGCTGATCGAGGAGCGACCGGAGCTCTTCGTGCTCGGCTCGAGCCCGTACGGACCGCAGTTCGCGGCCGTCAACGGGTTCGCCGCTGTCTTCGCCCACCACATGAGCCCGGAGCTTGCGGTTCCCGCGCTGCGGGCCTACCGCCGCCAGTTCACTCCGCGCGAGGAGGGCGCGCAGCCCTATTCCGCGATGTCGGTGCTTGCCTTTGCCAGCGAGGACCCGGATGCGGTGATCGACTTCGAGGCGGCCTGGACACTCACCATCCAGAACATCCGCCGCGGCATCCGGGAACCGTTGCGGCCGGAGGCCGTCAGGGAGCTGGCCAGCTCGCCGGACTTCCGCACCAGCCGGAACGAGGACGGCCGGATGGTGACCGGAGAGCCGAAGGCAGTCGCGGAGCGATTGCTGGAGCTCAGGCATGATGCCGAGGTTGATGAGATCGTCGTGGTCACGCCGAGCCTCGACCGTGAGCGCAGGAAGGCTAGTTACGCCGCCATCGCGGAAGCGTGGCGCTCTGCCACCTGACCAGAGCGCACTCTTGGACGCGCCGCGACCGCCTGGGCGGCCTGGTCAGCGGTAGGTTCTACATCGTGGCTGGCAGTACCAGGATCGTCGTCGTCGGTGGCGGCATCGTGGCCGCGAGCGCGGCCTATCACCTAGCGCGCGAGGGCGCATCGGTGATTACTGTCGAGGCCGAATTTCCCGGCCCGGCAACGGGCGCCGGAGCGGGCATCATCTGCCCGTGGGGCGACCATGGAAACGAGGCCTGCTACCAGCTTGCTGCCGACGGGGCTCGTTACTACCCGGAACTACTCGCCATGCTGGCCGGCGACGGAGAGGCCGATACGAGCTACGCCAGGGTCGGCGCGCTGTGCGTGGCCGATGAGACTGCGCCGCTGCAGGCGATCGAGAAGTTGCTTCTGTCGCGCCGGTCAGCCAGACCCGAGATAGGCGACGTTCGCCTGGTCGAGCCGGGCGAGCCGAAGCGAGCGTTCCCGCCACTGGCGGCGGGCTTGCGCGGGTTGTGGATCAGCGGTGGCGCCAGGGTCGACGGCCGCTCGATCCGCGACTGTCTCATGCGCGCCGCCGAGCGACACGGCGCGCAGCGGCTGCGCGGCGCGGCAGTGCTCGAGTCTGAGGGCGTGCGGGTCGATGGCGAGCACATATCGGCGGATGCCGTTGTCGTGGCGGCCGGCGCCTGGACCGCGCAGGTCTGCGCGCCGCTCGGCATCAAATTGCCGATCGGGCCGCAGCGGGGCCAGATCATCCACGTCGGCCTGCCGGGCGCCGACACCGCCGGGTGGCCGGTCATCTTGCCGCCTGAAGACCCGTATCTGCTCGGTTTCCCCGGCGGGCGAGTTGTTTTCGGAGCCACCCGTGAGAACGCCGGGTACGACTACCGCGCGACGGTCGGCGGCGTCGGCGCGATGCTGGCGGCTGCTGCCGCGATCGCGCCGGGCCTCACCGAAGCGACGCTGCTCGAGGTACGGATCGGCTTCCGTCCTGCGACCGCCGACGGGCGCCCGCTGCTCGGCAAAGCGGCTGATGGCGTCATCATCGCGGCTGGCAATGGCCCGGAGGGACTGACAGCCGGGCCCTGGACGGGACGCGCGGCGGCCGCAGTCGCGCTGGGCCAGCAGCCAGAGATCGACGTCGCACCGTTTGACCCAGCGCGCTTTAACTTGGTTGCCGGCCACTGAACCGAAATGCACACTGTGCAGATGGGCACGTCAGAAGTCATTTACCGACACGATCTCGCAGTGGTCCATCACCGCGGATTCGGCTTCCATGCCGCTGCCTGCGCTCCCGGGATCCTGGAACTCCTCGCCCCGGTACACGCCCGGCGAGGGCTCGTGCTCGAGCTGGGATGCGGAACGGGCCTGCTCACAAAGGAGCTGGCTGCGGCAGGCCACCGCGTCATCGCCTCCGACGCATCGCCGGCGATGCTCGACGTCGCCCGCGAGACGCTAGGCGGGCTTGTGCAAGATCTGCGCCAGATTACTCTTCCTCATGACCGGCTGCCGCAGGCCGACGCGATCGTGGCCATCGGTCATCCGCTCAGCTACCTTCCTGACGCTCGGGCCATTGACCAGGCGCTGATCGCGATCGCCGCAGCATTGCGCCCTGGTGGCGTGCTGGCGCTGGATATCTGCGACCTGGAATGGGGACGTGCACGGCTGGACACGCCGCATTTCGCGCACGCCGGCGAGGACTGGGCGATCATCACCAAGTTCTCGATGCCTGCCGCGGACCGGTTCGTTCGCGACATCACGACCTTCCTGCCGAACGCCGACGGGTCGTGGCGCCGTGACAGCGAGCACCACGAAAACGTGCTCATCGACACGGCACTGATCCCCGCGCTGCTGCGTGAGCACGGCGTTGAGGCTCAGGTCAGGGGCTCGTTCGGCACGGAGAGCAACCCTCCAGGGCTGCAAGCGGTGGTCGGGCACAAGCTGCCTGCTTAGCCTCAGCCACGCGCGCCAGCGCGGGACGGGACGTGGCGCAGGCTCAATTCGGATCGTCCGGCTCGATCACGTTGCCCTCTTTCA
>Ga0335075_10004585_pt1 | contig 21570 bp, 20 predicted proteins | sample Lox_Sample_24_FD_206723 | JGI IMG/M metagenome (GOLD analysis project Ga0335075, IMG submission 206723) | Soil microbial communities from Loxahatchee National Wildlife Refuge, Florida, United States - Lox_Sample_2.4 | ecosystem: Environmental > Terrestrial > Soil > Wetlands | place: USA...
CAATGCCGTTGCCGGTTTCCCTGGCTATAAGCAACTCACCGACGAAGCGGTGCTCGAAGCCAAGCCCGACTTCATCCTGATGATGAACCGCACCGGCAGCGACGACCACACCGCACTGGACGCGCAACTTATCGCGCACCCGGCGATCGCCTCGACGCCGGCTGGCCAGAACAAGGCGATCGTGCGCATGGACGGCGCTTACCTGCTCGGTTTCGGTCCGCGCACCGCGGCCGCCGCGCGCGACCTCACCGCCGCACTCTACGGCAGTTCGCTGCCGCAGAACTGATGGCCGCGGAGGACCGCGCGGTGATGCCGCGCTTCGCCACTGCCGCGCCGGCGGGCGACCGTTCGGCGCGCGCCAAATTTGCGCTGATCGTCCTGCTCGTGCTGCTTGGCGCGACGGTGCTCGTCAGCCTCACCGCCGGCGCATCGGACGCATCGCCGTGGACCTTGCTCGCTGAATGGCTGCGCGGCGACGGCGTGCTTTCCGAGCGCGACCGGCTCATCATCTACGATATCCGCATGCCGCGCGTGCTGCTTGGCGCGCTGATCGGCGCGGCGCTCGCGGTCTCCGGTGCGGTCATGCAGGGCCTCTTCCGCAACCCGCTCGCCGACCCGGGCCTGATCGGCGTGTCGGCCGGCGCCGCGCTGGGAGCCGTCTCGGTCATCGTGCTCGGCCCGACGCTCTTCTTCGGCTACACGGCCACGCTCGGCATCTACGCGCTGCCGGTCGCCGCCTTTGCCGGCGGCCTCATCACGACACTCATCCTCTACCGTATCTCGACTCGCCAAGGCCGAACCTCGGTTGCGACCATGCTGCTGGCCGGCATCGCCATCGCCGCGCTCGCCAATGCGCTACTCGGTTATCTCGTTTTCATTGCCGACGACCGGCAGTTGCGCGACATCACCTTCTGGAACCTCGGCTCCATTGCCGGTGCGACCTGGGTCAAGGTCGTCGCCATCGGCCCGATCATCGCGCTTGCCGTCGCCACCGCGCCGTTCCTCGCCAAGGGCCTCAACGCGCTGACATTGGGCGAGGCCACCGCCGCGCATCTCGGCGTGCCGGTGCAGCGCTTCAAATATATCGCCATCGTCGCAGTCGCCGCCGCCACCGGGGCGTCCGTCGCGGTCAGCGGCGGCATCGGTTTTGTCGGAATTGTCGTGCCGCATCTGCTCAGGCTCTCCATCGGCCCGGACAACCGTTATCTGCTGCCGGCCTCCGCACTGCTCGGCGCCAGCCTCCTGCTCATCGCCGATGCGGTCAGCCGCACAATCGTCGCGCCGGCCGAACTGCCGATCGGCATCGTCACGGCGGCGGCAGGCGCGCCGGTGTTCCTCTGGATCCTGCTGAGCCGCCGCGGCCTGCTCCACCTCTAGGAGACAATGATGATCGAAGCCCGCGACGTCGCCGTTTCCCTTAGCCGCAAACGCATCCTGACCGGCATCGACTTCGTCGCTCGCCCAGGTGAGATCGCGGCGATCGTCGGTCCGAACGGCTCCGGCAAATCGACCTTCCTGAAAGCCTTGTCGGGCGACCTTCCGTTTGACGGCGGAATCGCGATCAACGGACGTGCGATTAACGCCATAAAGCCGTGGGAAGCCGCGACCACGCGCGCCGTGCTGCCGCAGGCCACGGCGCTGTCCTTCCCGTTCACCGTCTACGAGGTGGTGAAGCTCGGCGTCACCGGCGGCCGCTCCGGCGTGCTGCAAGGCGAGGAGCAGCGTTTGCCCGAGCGCGCGCTGACAAAGGTCGACCTTGACGGCTTTGCCGGACGTTTTTACCAGGAGCTTTCGGGCGGCGAACAGCAGCGCGTTCAGCTTGCCCGCGTCCTCTGCCAGGTCTGGGCGCCGGTGCTCGACGGCACGCCGCGCTGGCTCCTGCTCGACGAGCCGGTCTCCAGTCTCGATATCCGCCACCAGCTTCTGGTGATGAACGTCGCGCGCGATTTCGCCAAGCGCGGTGGCGGCGTCGTCGCCATCCTGCACGACCTCAACCTGACCGCCATGTATGCCGACGCCGTGCACGTGCTGCACAATGGCCGCCTTGCCGCCGCCGGCGCGCCGAAGGACGTGCTCGACGACAGCCTGATCGCGCGCGTCTTCGAGTGCGACCTCAAGGTCGGCGCACTGCCTGTCGGTAACGTGCCCTTCGTCCTGCCGCAGTCGGCCACACTCCCATAAGGCTCCGCCAAAGTCGGCAGCTTGATTGCTGCCCTGCCCGCCACTAGCGTGCGCGCGTGGCGAAGCTCAGTGCATACCGGCAGAAGCGCAATTTCTCGGAGACGCCCGAACCGTCAGGCGCGGCAGCGGTCGCGGACGGCAATGTCTTCGTCATCCACAAGCACTCCGCGACGGCGGACCACTACGACCTGAGGTTGCAGGTTGGCGGCGTGCTAAAAAGCTGGGCGGTGCCGAAAGGCCCGTCCCTCAATCCGGCCGATAAACGGCTTGCCGTGCAGACCGAGGACCACCCGCTCGAATATGCCGACTTCGAAGGTGTCATTCCGGAAGGCCAGTATGGCGGCGGGCCAATGATCCTGTGGGATCGCGGCACATGGGCGCCGATGGAAGATGTCGAAACGGGCCTCGAGAAAGGCGCGTTCAAATTCCGGCTCGCCGGCGAAAAGCTGATTGGCGGCTGGATGCTGGCGCGGCTGAAGGGCAAGCCGGGCGATAAAGGCAAGGTCAACTGGCTGCTCTTCAAGGAGCGCGACCTCGCCGCGGACGCCAAGCGGGACATCATCGCCGAGCAGCCGGAAAGCGTGAAATCCGGGCTGACGACCGAACAGCTTCTGGCGCAGTCGAAGAAGGTGAACCCGGCCAAGCCCGCAAAGGCGGTCAAGCCGGCTGACCTGAAACCCGGCGCGCTCGCCGGCGCGAAGAAAGCGAAGATGCCGGCGCATATCGATCCGCAACTCGCCTCGCCGGCGGACAAGGCCCCGGCCGGCGACGACTGGCTTCACGAGATCAAGTTCGACGGTTACCGCACGCAGGCCTACGTTTCCGAAGGGACCGTGCGGTTGGTCACGCGCTCGGGCCTCGACTGGACGCATCGTTATGGCGACCTCGCCGATGCGTTCAAGCTGCTGCCCTGCCGCGAGGCGATCATCGACGGCGAGATCGTCGTCACGGACGATCAAGGCATCGCGCGCTTTGAGCTGCTACAGGACGCACTGACCACCGGCCCACACGGCCGGCTCGTCTTCTTCGCCTTCGACCTCGTTCATCTCGACGGCTACGACCTTAGCAAAGCACCGCTCGTGAAGCGCAAGGACCTGCTGGCGAAACTGCTCGCCATCCCGACACGCTCGAATTTCGCCATCCAGCTTTCAGATCACGTCATTGGCGGCGGCGCGGCCATGTTCGAGCGCGCCAGCGAGATGGGCGTCGAGGGCATCGTCTCGAAGCGCGCCGACGCGCCCTACAAATCGGGTCGCTCGTCCGCCTGGCTGAAACTCAAGGCGCAAAAGGTCGGCGACTTCATCATCGCCGGCTACACGACCTCGCCCCAGGCGGAGGGCCTTGCGGCGCTCGGGCTCGCGCAACGTGTCGACGGCGAGTTGCGCTATTGCGGCAAGGTCGGCACCGGTTGGGATTCAGCACTCGCGCATACGTTGTTGCAGAAGGTCGGACCGCTGGCCGGCGGCGCGGCGACGCTCGACGACATGCCGAAAGGCATGGTGCCGGTGCGGCCGGTGCTCAGCGCGCATATCCACTATTCCAACCTGACCGGCGAGGGTTATGTCCGCCACGCCGTGTTCAAGAGCCTGCGCGAGCCGGAAGTCTCGGCAGGTGCCGCGCCGGCAAAGAAGCTGATCTCGGAAGCCGACCTCGCCACGATCTGGGTGACCAATCCGGAGCGGCGGCTGTTCGGCAAGACCGGCCCGACCAAGCTCGACATCGCGGTCTATTACGCGCATGTCGGCAATTACATGCTGCCGCACATTCTCGAGCGCCCGGTCTCTCTGGTTCGTTGCCCGACTGCCCGGCCGCAGGACTGTTTCTTCCAGCGCCACGCCTTTTCCGGCATGCCGCCCTCGGTCGCCACGATCGAGACGGAAAACTCGGAGGGCGAGGAGAAAAGCTACATCTCGGTCGAGGACGCCAAGGCCTACCTGGCGCTGGCGCAGTTCGGCGTGGTCGAGTTCCACACCTGGGGCTCGACCCGGAAGAAACTCGACAAGCCCGACCGCCTGGTGTTCGACCTCGACCCCGGCGAAGGCATCAACTGGCGCGAGGTGGTCGAGGCCGCCGTCCATGTCAAAGCCGAGCTGGAGCGGCTGAAGCTGGTGCCTTTCGTGAAGACGTCGGGCGGCCGCGGCATTCACATCGTCGTGCCGGTCAAGCCGACGCTCAACTGGAAACAGGCGCACAAGGCGACCAGCGACATTGCCGAGCGCATCGCCAAAAAGGACCCGGCCGTTTTCACCGCCGTCATGGGCAAAGCCAACCGCAAGAAGCGGATTTTCATCGATTTTCACCGCAATGCCCGCAGCGCCACCTCGGCGGCCGCCTATTCGCTCCGCGCCCGGCCCGGTCTGACGGCTTCGACGCCGCTCTCCTGGGCGGACCTTGAATCCATCGACGCTCCTGAAGATTTGAATTATTCTTCGCTGCCCGCACTTCTGGCAGTTTCCGGGGACCCTTGGGCCGAAATTAACGGTTCAGCGCGGACTCTGACGGTAAAGTAGAGGCATAGTTGCGTTTCGTAGGAGAGTTCCATGGCGCCACGGGCGAGCTGGAAGGGGTACATTAAACTGAGTCTGGTGAGCTGCCCGGTGCGGCTTTACCCGGCCACGAGCACGGCCGAACGCATTTCGTTCAACCAGCTTCATAAGGACACGCACAACCGCATCAACATGAAGCCGGTCGACCCCGAACTCGGCCTGGTGGAGCGCTCCGACCTCGTCAAAGGTTACGAATACGAACCCAAGCAATACGTCATCGTCGACGAAAGCGACCTCGAGGCAGTGCGGATCGAGGCCAGCCATACGATCAATATCGAAGCATTCGTCGACGAAGGATCGATCGATCCGGTCTATCTCGACTCGCCCTATTATCTCGCGCCGGACGGCGCAATGGCGGAAGAGACCTTCGTCGTGCTGCGTGAGGCGATGCGCCAGGCGGGCAAGGCGGCGATCGGCCGGCTGGTCCTTTCCAGCCGCGAACGCGTGATAACGATCTCGCCGCGCGAAAACGGCATGTTCGTGTCGACGCTGCGCAACCCGAACGAAGTGCGGGGCACGGCCGAATATTTCGGCAACATCCCGGTCGGTAAGCCTGAGAAGGAAATGCTCGACCTCGCCAGGAAGCTGATCGAACAGAAGGAAACGAAGTTCGAGCCGGAGAACTACGAGGATCGCTACGAGACGGCCCTGATGGAGATGATCAAGCAGAAGCTGAAAGGCCACAAGCCGATCGTCGCCGCGGCACCTGAACGTGGCAACGTCATCAACCTGATGGATGCGCTGAAGCAGAGCCTGTCGCAGTCGAAGCCGGCGGCGAAGAGCAAGCCGAAGGCCGAACCGGTCGCGAAAGCAGCACCCGCCAAGAAAGCGGCTGGAAAGGGCTCCAAGAAAGGCTGATGCGGAGTGCCCACACGAGCTTCGGGCTGGTAGGGGCGCTTGCGGCGTTCCCCTTCCGGCTTGCGGTTCGCGAGGTCAAACGGCAGGGCCGCATCATCCGCCGCGGCATCACGCGCCGCACGACGACCGTCGTGTTCGGGCGCCGCCTGCTCGAGCGCGCCAAGGCGTCCGACATCGAAGCGATGCATAAAGCCGCCGGCGGCCGCGAGATCATCGGCGAATGTGCCTTCCTGCGCCGCCTTGGTCTCATGGAACGCAGCGCGCAGCAGGGCGTGCTGTCGCGCGAGGCGCTGAGCGACCAGGCGAAGCTGCCGCTCAATGACCTCGACATGCTTGCCCTCTTCGACGCCTTCGAGGAGGATCACGAGCCGTTCTCGTTCCGCGACCTGATCCTCGCCAAGAAGTATGCCGGACTAGTTGCAGACGGCGCGGACTGGCTAACGATTGCGCGCTCGATCCACCGCTCCGGCGAACCGGAAGCGCTGACCGCGCTGACGCTCAAGGTCGACGAACGCGCCGGCATTCATGCGCGCACGCCGCACGGCCAGAGCGAGCTAGACGGGCAGTTGCGCCTGCCGATGCCCTCGCAGGGCGACACCGACCTCGACGAACTGTTCGTGCGCGCCGAAGCGGCGGAGGCGTCGGGCGACTACACGACGGCGATCGACGCCTACCGTCGCTGCATCGCCATGGATCCGAATGACGCGGTGCTCGCCTTCAATCTCGCAAACTGCCTGCATGAGGCCGGCCAGCCGGCCGACGCCGAGCGGTATTATCTGCGTGCGGTGAAGCTCGACCCGGGCTTTGCCGAGGCCTGGTTCAATTTCGGCGGATTGCTGCGCGAGCAGGGCAAGCTCGACGGCGCGCGGCGGCACCTGAAGCGCGCGATCGACCTCGACGCATCCTATGCCGATCCGGTCTTCAACCTCGCCGCGCTCGAATTCGACGCCAGCAATTTTTCCGAAGCCCGGCTCTGGTGGAAACGCTATCTGGAGCTCGACCAGCACTCAGAATGGGCGCAGCGCGCCCGCCGAGGCGTACAGTTCGTCGACCTGCAGGAGGCGGCTAAGGCACGGTCGAAATAGCAGTTACATATGCATTGGAGAGATTTGGTGGAGCCAAGGGGAGTCGAACCCCTGACCTCTTGAATGCCATTCAAGCGCTCTCCCAACTGAGCTATGGCCCCACATCCGGCATTAAGCGGCGCCTACGGGCTCCCTTACCGGCACCGTCCCGCGCGTCCATGGGACGCCCATTCCGGCGAAGAGGTCGAACGGGGCTTTGGTGCGCCCCGCCGTATCCGGCGATCCCGGAGGACCGCCGTTTGAGGGCGGCTTCTAACCCCGCCCCTTCGTAAGATCAAGTGTTATCAGGCGCGACGTCCGCCGCCCCTTAAGCGGCGCGCCGCTCAGCTTTCCTCGTCGTCGTCGCCGACATTGACCATGTCGTCGACGCTCTCGTCGTCTTCCTCTTCCTCTTCGAGGAAGGTGTCGTCATCGTCGTCGCCGAGATCGACATCATCGTCATCATCGTCAGAGGCAGCATCGTCGCCGCCCGCTGCCTCTTCATCGGCTTCCTCGAGCGAAACGAGTTCCGCGCCCTCTTCCTCGTTGTCCACTTCCTTGGCCTCGACCTCTTCTTCTTCCTCGTCGGCAGCCGAGGCACTGCCGGAGTCAAAGTATGAGCGCGGGTAGGAGATGCCCGTATAGGGCGAAACGATCGGATCCTTGTTCAGGTCGTAGAATTTCCGGCCCGTCTCGGGATCGATCCGCTTGGTACCAAGTTGGGTTTTAGCCACCGTAAGCCTCGTCGTCCAAAAAGAGGTGGTCCCTTAGCCACAGTTTCGGCCCCTGTCAAAGCGAAATGATGTGCTCCGAAAACCCCCGGAACAGCGCGGTTTCGCCCGATATTTTTTCGGGATGACGGACCCGGTGCCCCCGTGCTAGGACAATTTCGCACCAACGACCACTCGCGGCCTATCCTGCCCGACGCGCAGCCTGCCGCATAAATCCCAGGACATTTGCCATGGCGCATGACGCCAAACCAAGACCCGCGACCGCGCGGCGTTCGGACTCCTTGCGCGGAACTGCCCGCGTGCCGGGCGACAAATCGATCTCGCACCGCTCCTTCATGTTCGGCGGCTTGGCCTCCGGCGAAACCCGCATCACCGGCCTGCTCGAGGGCGAGGACGTGATGCGCACCGGCGAGGCCATGAAGGCGATGGGCGCCCGTATCGAGAAGCGCGGGAGCGAATGGATCATCCAGGGCGTCGGCAATGGTTGCCTGCTGAAACCGCAAGCGCCGCTCGACTTCGGCAATGCCGGCACCGGTTCGCGGCTCACCATGGGCCTCGTCGGCACCTATGACATGGAAACGACCTTCATCGGCGATGCCTCGTTGCAGAGCCGGCCGATGGCGCGCGTGCTCAATCCGCTGCGCGAAATGGGCGTGCAGGTGGTCAAGGCCGCATCAGGCGACCGCATGCCGCTGACGCTGCGCGGACCTAGGACCGCCGCGCCGATCGAATATCGCGTGCCGATGGCCTCGGCGCAGGTGAAGTCAGCCGTGCTGCTTGCGGGCCTGAACACGCCGGGCGTCACCACCGTGATCGAGCCGATCATGACGCGCGACCACACGGAAAAGATGCTGCGCGGCTTTGGCGCCAACCTTGAGGTTGAGACCGACAGAGACAAGGTCCGCCATATCCGCATCGAGGGCCAGGGGAAGCTCGCCGGCCAGGTCATCGCCGTGCCTGGCGATCCCTCCTCGGCCAGCTTCCCGCTGGTCGCGGCGCTGATCGTGCCCGGCTCGGACGTCACCATCGAGAACGTGCTCATGAACCCGACCCGGACCGGGCTTATGCTCACACTGCACGAAATGGGCGGGCAAATCGAGGTGCTCAATCCACGCAATGCCGGCGGCGAGGACGTCGCCGACCTGCGCGTGCGCGGCTCCGAGCTGAAGGGCGTTGCCGTGCCGGCCGATCGCGCGCCGTCGATGATCGACGAATATCCGGTGCTGGCCGTCGCCGCCTCATTCGCCGAGGGTGAGACGCTGATGCAGGGTCTGGACGAGTTGCGGGTCAAGGAAAGCGACCGGCTGGCCGCCGTGGCGCGCGGGCTGGAAACCAACGGCGTCGACTGCACCGAGGGCAAGGACTGGCTGACCGTCCGCGGAAAGCCCGGCGGCAAGGATCTTGGCGGCGGCATTGTCGCCACGCATCTCGACCACCGCATCGCCATGGCCTTCCTGGTCATGGGGCTGGTCACGGAAAAGCCGGTCACCATCGACGATCAGGCGATGATTGCGACGAGTTTCCCGGAATTCATGGGATTGATGACGAGATTGGGAGCGGAGATTGGGTGAGGCTGGCGCGAACAAAACCTACGTGATATACGTATTTCACGTAGGAAAGCCACAGTATGAAGACCTTTGCCTTCTCCGACCTGAACCGCCAGTCTGGCGAGGTTCTGGATGCCGCGCTCGCGGCTCCGGTGACGCTCACCAAACACGGCAAGCCGAAGGTCGTCGTCATGTCGATCGCCGAGTTCGAACGGCTGACCTATCCGCGCGCTTACTCCATCCATGACATGCCGGATGATGTACGGGACGAACTTCTGGCCGGCCTCAATGAGCTGGTCAAGAACGGATGAGTTCGTTCGAACCTGGGGAAATCTACGCCTATAACTATCTCTGGCTTCGACAACACAGGACAGGCGAGGAGTCCGGGCGAAAGGTGCGGCCTTGCGCTCTGATATTCCGATCGACTTGGAACCCGCCGCGTCTCTACCTGTTCGCCATCACGACACAGCAACCCGACGAGTCGCGCGAAGCTATAGAAATCCCGGCCAAGGAGAGATCGCTAGGTGGACTCGATAGTCGGTGCTGGCTTGTCATCGACGAACTCAACATCACCTTGCAGACGCGGCTTTACGATTTTCAGTCGACCGACCCGCTTGGCCGATTTTCAGAGACATTCACGAGGATGCTGGCTGCACGCATCAGCGCAGCTGTAAGAGCCGGCATGACGATGGCCATCAAACGGAATTAGACGACGATGCCTGCTCCCCTCCTCATCGCCATCGACGGCCCGGCCGCGTCCGGTAAAGGCACGCTGGCGCGGCGGCTGGCGGATTATTACCATTTGCCGCATCTCGACACGGGGCTCACCTACCGCGCCGTCGGGCATGCGCTGCTGGCCCACGGCCTGCCCCTCGACAATGTGTCGGCGGCGGAGACCGCGGCACGTCAGGTCGATCTTGGCCATCTCGACCGCGAGGCGCTGTCGGCCCATGCGGTGGCTGATGCTGCCTCAAAAGTGGCCGTATTTCCGTCGGTCCGGCGGATTCTTGTCGACAAACAACGCGACTTCGCCCGCCAACCGGGCGGCGCGGTGGTCGACGGCCGCGACATAGGCACGGTGGTCTGTCCGGACGCGGATGTGAAGCTCTTCGTCACCGCCAGCCCGGAGGTCCGCGCCGGCCGCCGGCTGCGGGACATCCAGTCGCGCGGCGGTACGGCGAGCCTCACCGACATCCTGGCCGACATCCGGCGGCGGGATGAGCGCGACATGGGCCGGGCGGACTCACCGCTGGTGCGCGCGCCCGATGCGCACTTGCTCGATACGTCCGAAATGTCTATAGAGGCCGCGTTTCAGGCGGCCCGTGCCATCGTCGATGGCGTTCTGGCCAAGAGAAACAAGGCCTGAATGGTTGCGCCACAAGGCGTTGAACACCATCTAAGCCTCGAACCGCCTGCCAGCATTCTTCATGCGCCGACGTCGCGAAAGCGGCACCCAAGGGCCTTGCCGTAGATGGCTTTGCCCGGAATGTCCCGGCAGGCAACCGCAACGCTAACCCAGGCGCACGCCTCGCCAGAAAGAGCGGGGCTCTCCAGGAGCATCAATGTCCAAAGCTAATCCCACGCGCGACGATTTCGCCGCGCTCCTCGAAGAATCATTTTCCGATGGCCATTCCGGCGAAGGTCAGGTCGTGCGCGGCACGATCACCGCGATCGAAAAGGACATGGCCATCATCGACGTCGGCCTCAAGGTTGAGGGCCGCGTCGCGCTGAAGGAATTCGGCGCCAAGGCCAAGGACGGCCAGATGAAGGTCGGCGACACGGTCGAAGTCTATGTCGAGCGCATCGAGAACGCGCTTGGCGAGGCCATGCTGTCGCGCGACAAAGCCCGCCGCGAAGAGAGCTGGGGCCGTCTCGAAGAGAAGTTCGCCAAGGGCGAGCGCGTCGAGGGCGTCATCTTCAACCAGGTCAAGGGCGGGTTCACCGTCGATCTCGACGGCGCCGTGGCCTTCCTGCCGCGTTCGCAGGTCGACATCCGTCCGATCCGCGACGTCACCCCGCTCATGCACAACCCGCAGCCGTTCGAGATCCTCAAGATGGATCGCCGGCGCGGCAACATCGTCGTGTCGCGCCGCACCGTGCTTGAAGAGAGCCGTGCGGAGCAGCGCTCCGAGATCGTCCAGAACCTCGAAGAGGGTCAGGTGGTCGAGGGCGTGGTCAAGAACATCACCGACTACGGTGCGTTCGTCGACCTCGGCGGCATCGACGGCCTGCTGCACGTCACCGACATGGCATGGCGCCGTGTCAACCATCCGACCGAGATCTTGAACATCGGCCAGACGGTGAAGGTGCAGATCATCCGCATCAACCAGGAAACCCACCGCATCTCGCTCGGCATGAAGCAGCTCGAGTCGGATCCGTGGGGCGATATCGGGTCGAAGTTCCCGCTCGGCAAGAAGATCCGCGGCACCGTCACGAACATCACCGACTACGGTGCGTTCGTGGAGCTGGAGCCGGGCATCGAAGGCCTCATCCACGTTTCGGAAATGTCGTGGACGAAGAAGAACGTGCACCCCGGCAAGATCCTGTCGACGACCCAGGAAGTCGACGTTGTCGTGCTCGAGGTCGATCCGTCGAAGCGCCGCATTTCGCTTGGCCTCAAGCAGACGCTCGAGAATCCGTGGGAAGCGTTCGCCCGCAACCATCCGGTCGGCTCCCAGGTCGAGGGCGAGGTCAAGAACAAGACCGAGTTCGGCCTGTTCATCGGCCTGGAAGGCGACGTGGACGGCATGGTTCACCTCTCCGACCTCGACTGGAACCGTCCGGGCGAGCAGGTCATTGAAGAGTACAACAAGGGTGACGTGGTCAAAGCCCAGGTGCTCGATGTCGACCAGGAGAAGGAGCGTATCTCGCTCGGCATCAAGCAGCTCAAGAAGGATTCCGTCGGCGCCGCCGCGGCCTCCGGCGAGCTACGCAAGAACGCCGTCGTGACCGCCGAAGTCGTCGCGATCAAGGATGGCGGCCTCGACGTCCGTCTGGTCGATCACGGCATCGAGACGTTCATCAAGCGCTCGGACCTGTCGCGCGATCGCGACGAGCAGCGTCCGGAACGCTTCGCGGTCGGCCAGAAGGTCGATGCGCGCGTCATCGCCTTCGACAAGAAGACCCGTAAGCTGTCGATCTCGATCAAGGCGCTGGAAATCGCCGAAGAGAAGGAAGCGGTCGCCCAGTACGGCTCGACCGACTCCGGCGCGTCGCTCGGCGACATTCTCGGCGCGGCGCTGAAGAAGCAGACGAAGGACGACTGATTGCCCCCGCAATCGGGCGGACGACTGATCGTCTCCGAGTTGAAATACGAACCCCGCCGGAGCGATCCGGCGAGGTTTTCTTTGCCGGAATGCGGCGTGGAACGAGGCCGGACTTGGCGCGTTGATAGGAGACGGCGCGAAATTTTCTGCGCTATCCCATTCAAACGAAAGGAGTTTTGCGATGAACTGGAATCAGGTTGAAGGGAACTGGGAAGAGTTCAAAGGCAAGGCCCAGCAGCAGTGGGGCAAGCTCACCAATGACGATCTGGATGTGATCGAGGGCAAGCGCAAGGAACTCGCGGGCAAGATCCAGAAGCACTACGGCAAGGCAGAAGCCGACGCTGAGCGCGAAATCGATGATTGGCTCGCCCGTCACTAGCGAACCGTCTCACGCAAAAAAGCCCGGCTTTGGTCGGGCTTTTTCATGTCCGAGGGCCTAAGAGGTCAGCTGGCGATCCATTGCAAGAGCTGCGCATGCAGCTCGGCCGAGATGACTATCCCTTCCTGTTCTGACGTCTTCCGCGCTTCGGCCTTTGAGCGGCCAGGGATGTGCACGTCGTAATCGGCCGCGAGCCGCCGGAGATGAGCGGCGACGCGCTGCTGGAAATCCGGATCGATCAGTTCTGGCGCGATGGCAACGATAAAGAGACCGGATCCCGGTCCCTTGCTGCCTGCACCCCATGGCGGCGCATCGACCGACCATGTCGCGCCGCCCACACCGGCGGCCAACACCTCCACCATCAGCGCGATGTTGCCACCGCGCGCGCCACCAAAGGCGAGCAGCGTGCCTTTCACAGCTTCCGCCGGATCGGTCGTCGGCTTGCCTTGGCTGTCCAGCGCCCAGCCTTCCGGAATGCTACGGCCTTCTTCCGCTGCGCGGCGGATGTTGACGAAGGCGGTGGCGCTCGACGCCTGGTCGATCAGCAGCGGCACGCCGTCCGCGCTGGGCGCGGCAAAGGCGAGCGGATTGGTGCAATAGACAGGTTTCGTGCCACCTGAACCCGCGACGAGAGCGGGACCATTGGTCGCCGCAAAGGCGACCAGTCCGCGTTCCGCGAGACGGCCGGCGAAGTAACCGAGCGAGCCGCAGGTGAAGGCGTTCTTCTGCGCGAACACGGCGACGCCGAAATCTTGCGCGGTCGTAACGAAATCATCGAAGGCAAGATCGAAGCCCGGTTGCGCCGCGCCGCCGTTCGCGTCGGAGACGAAGATCGCTTTTGCCGGCCGCGTGATTTCCGGCAACGCATTGCCGTTGATGCGGCCGGCTTCGATGGCCGTCAGATGATCCATGAAATGGCTGATGCCGACGGTTGGCTGGCCGTCTGCTTCGGCAGCGACAGCGGAGATCGCCAGCGGCTCCGCGGTCTCGCGGCGCGCGCCCGCTGCCATCGCCGCATCGATGCAAAGCCGCCGCGCTTCGTCGAGCGAAAGCCTCACCGTGTCTGTTTTCGCCATGCGTCCCTCCATCACGCACCTTTGCCTGTCCCACTTCACGGCGCAAGGAAGAGCCGGCCTGGATTCGGGGAGGATCCAGACCGGCAGTCGGGGAGGGTTCGCGAAAAGGTCAAGGAGGGACGGTCCGCGCCGGCTTTCCTCAGGTCCGGTGACTGACGGCGACCAGTGCGCCCTTGACGTGATTGTGTCGCGGCGAACCAGTGGAAGGTTCAAAGATTTTTTCGGCTCAACCGAGCCGGTTCGGAATCCGCGCCTCGAGCTTGCGGAACAGGAAGACGAGGACGCCGGTCATGCAGAGATAGATCAGTGCAAGCAGCAGCAGCGGCTCGTAGATGATGAAGGTGTCCTGCCGCACCCGCGACGCCACCGCATAAATGTCGATGACAGTGATGGTCGCGACCAGCGGCGTACACTTCAACTGCAGCACCGTCTCGCCGGCCAGCGTCGGCAACGCGCTGCGTAAAGCCTGCGGCAGCCAGATACGGCGAAAGACCGTCCAGCGCCGCATGCCGAAGGCGCGCGCCGCTTCGAGCTGCCCGCGCGCCACGCCGGCAAAGGCGCCGCGCATCACCTCGCCTTCATAGGCAGCGTAGGAGAGCGTGAGCGACAGCACCGCGTATGGCCACGCCTGGCGAAGATACGGCCACAGGAAGGATTCGCGGATCCATGGAAATTGCGGGAACAGCGAGCCAAGGCCGTAATAGAGCAGCCAGAGCTGAAGCAGGAGCGGTGTGCCGCGGATGACCGTGCAGAACCACAGCGCGGGATAGGACAGCCAGCGCGGGCCGGTCACCTGCACAAGCCCGATTGGGATCGCCAGCAGCAGACCGAGCGCTGACGTCACCACCAGCAACCAGATGGTCGTCCAGAGGCCCCTCAGCGCGAGGCCGGTGTAGTTCGGGATCCAGTCCCAGCGCATCGTGAAGGCGGCGAGCAGCACCAGACCGATCGCCACAAGGATCAAGCCAATACGGTGCGGCTGCAGCCAGAGCGACGCTCGCGTGGCAGGCGCTACGGTGATGTCCGCGACGCTCATCAATGGCCTCCAACCCACGGCATACCGCGGCGCGCCCAATTCTCGACGCGGGCGATCACGATGTTGGAGACGAGCGTCAGCAGCAGATAGAGCGCACCCGCCGCCATGTAGAAGGTGAAGTAAGCCTTGGTCGCACCCGCGGCCTGCCGCGTCTCCAGCGTCAGTTCGCTGAACGAGCCTACCACTGCGAGCAGCGCAGTGTCCTTCGTCGCGATCAGCCAGAGATTGGCGAGGCCTGGAATGGCGAAGGGCAGCATCGCCGGCAGCGTGATGCGCCGCATCAAGAGCATCGGCGGCATGCCGTAAGCGCGCGCCGCTTCGATCTGGCCCTGCGGCACGGCAAGGATCGCGCCGCGCAGCACCTCGGTCGAATAGGCGCCTTGCACGACACCAAGCACAACGATGCCGGCGATCAAGCCGTTGATGTCGACCGGCGAAGATCCGATCCCGACCAGCACGCGATTGATGAGGTCGCCGCCGGCGTAATAGAGCAGCAGGATCAGGATCAGCTCCGGCACACCGCGCACGACAGTCGTGTAAACCTCGAGCAGGTCGCGCGTGATCGGCCCGCCGTAAAGCTTGCCGTACGCGCCCGCCGTGCCGATCAAAAGGCCGAGCGCATAGGCGCCGATGGCAATGTAAATCGAGTTGACCAGCCCGCGCAGGAGATTGCCGCCCCAACCCGGCGGATAGGGCGCAAGCAGCTCCAGCGTGCCGACCTGGAGCAAGGGGGTCAGGAGCGTTTCGATCGCGCTGTCCTCAGACGATCCCCTCTCCCCGCAAGCGGGGAGAGGGTAAGGGTGAGGGGCAAAAACTCACCCGCGTTCCGGTCATTTCACTGGCCGTAAATGTCGAAATCGAAGTACTTCTTGGTGATCTCGTCGTATTTGCCGTTGTCGCGGACAGCCTTGATCGCGGCGTTGAGCTTCTCCTTCAGCTCCGTGTCTTCCTTGCGCACGCCGCCGCCGACGCCAGGTCCGAGGATTTCGGCATCCTCGGCGACATGGCCCTTCAGGTCGCAGCAGGCTTTGCCCTGGTCCGACTTCAGGAATGCATCGAGCGCAATCGAGTCCGCCTGCACCGCGTCGACGCGGCCGGCGGCCAGATCCTGGTTCGCTTCATCCTGCGTCTGGTATTCCTTGATCTCCGCGGCTTCGGCGAAGTGCTTCTTCGCATAGGCCGAGTGCGTGGTGGAAACCTGCACGCCGAGGATCTTGCCCTTCAGGTCGGCCGGCGTCGCGCCGAACTTCTCGCTTATCGGTCCAATGATGGCGGTCGGCGTGTTGTAGTATTTGTTGGTGAAGTCGATCGTCTGCATGCGTTCCGGCGTGATCGACATCGAGTTCCAGATCACGTCGATCTTTTTTGTCGTCAATGCCGGGATGATGCCATCCCAGGCGGTCGGCACGATCGTGCACGTCAATTTCGCCTCGGCGCACACCGCGTCCATGAGCTCGATTTCCCAGCCGACCCATTTGCCGGACGCATCCGTCGACGCAAACGGCGGATATGGCTCCGGCGCCATGCCGAATTTCACTTCCTGCGCGGTAGCTGCGCCAAGCGATGCGCCGAACGCGGCGGCGAGCACCGCCGCTTTGATCATTGTCTTCATGCTGGTTCTCCCATTCATTTTCTGGTTCCCTCTTCCCCGGCCCGCTAGTGACCGACATTCTTGATGAACTGTTTCAGCCGCTCCGATTTCGGCGCGCCGAAAATTTCCTCGGGCGATCCCTCTTCCTCGACCTGACCGTTGTAGAGATAGACGACATGCGTCGCGACCTGGCGCGCGAATTTCATCTCATGCGTGACCAGCACCATGGTGCGGCCTTCATTGGCGAGATCGGCGATCACCTTCAGCACCTCGCCGACGAGCTCCGGATCGAGCGCCGAGGTTGGCTCGTCGAACAGCATGACGCGCGGCTGGATGGCGAGCGCACGCGCGATCGCGCCGCGCTGCTGCTGTCCGCCTGACAGAAAGGCCGGATAGACGTCGCGCTTCTCGGAGAGGCCGACGCGCGCCAGCAGTTTTTCCGCGCTGGCGATCGCTTCGTCCTTGCGCACGCCCAGCACATGCACCGGCACCTCGATGACGTTCTCGATCAGCGTCATGTGGCTCCACAGGTTGAAGCTCTGGAACACCATGCCGAGCTTGGAGCGGATGCGCTCGATCTGGCGACGCTCGGCCGGCATCGAGCCGCCATGACCGTCGGACTTCAGCTTTATCTCTTCGCCATTGACCCTGATGATGCCGCTGGTCGGGTTCTCCAGGCAGTTGATGCAGCGCAGCAGCGTCGACTTGCCTGAGCCGGAGCCGCCGATGATGGCAACCACCTCGCCGTCGCGCGCCGACAGCGATACGCCCTTCAGCACATGCAACTGGCCGAATTTCTTATGCAGGTTTTCGACATGAATGGCTTCGGCGGCGCCGGTTTCGGCGGGCACCTTGGTGACACGGACGGCGGGTATCGCCGTCATGCCGGTGTCACTCCGCGTCGCGTCCGGTCTTTCGCCGGCTGCTGGACTCGTCCCATGGAACCCGTCACGCTTACCCCTGTTCGGACAGGATGGACCGCAGTCCTTCCCGCCGTCAACCGGTCTGGCGCAATCTTGTGCCGTTTCCGGGGCTTGCCCTCGGGATGAGCAGACCGCTAGATCAGCCGGCAGAGCGAGGTTTTGCATGAATATCCGCCCGTCCAATGCTTATGGTGCGCAGTCGATGGCGGCGCCGCTGGCGCGCGTCATCATGCGCTCGGCCGCCGGCGCCATGCGGGGCGCCGACGCTGCCAAATGGCATTATGGCCCGACGTTTGACCCTGTCCGGGCTGCGGAACAGCACAGAGCGCTCGCCGAGCTTGTCACAGCTTCTGGTGCAACGATCGACTGGCTCGCCGACAGCGGCGACGGTCTGGCGGATTCGGTGTTCACCCACGACCCGTCGCTCGTGACCGACCATGGCGCCATCATCCTGTCGATGGGCAAGAAATTGCGCGAACCGGAACCGGGCCTGCACGAGGCCGCCTATCAGCGCATGGGTGTGCCGATCCTCGGGCGTATCGAGAAGCCGGGGCAGGTCGAGGGTGGCGACTGCGTCTGGGTAGACCGCACCACGCTGGCCGTCGGGCGCGGCGTGCGCACCAACCAGGCCGGCATCCAGCAGCTCTCCAACATTCTTGGGCCGCACGGGGTTTCGGTGTTCGGCTTCGATCTGCCGCTCTGGCAGGGCGAGGAAGCCTGCCTGCATCTGATGAGCGTGATCTCGCCGCTGGCCGACGATCTCGCGCTGGTTTTCTCGCCGCTGCTGCCGGCGCCTTTCTGGCAGATGTTGCGCGAGAAAGGCATCCGGCTGGTCGAAGGCGATGCGGAAGAATTCCACGCATCCTTTGGCCTCAGCCTCAACGTGCTGCCCACCGCGCCGCGCGAGGTGATCGCCGTCGCCGGATTTCCGAAAACGAAGGCGGCGATGGAAGCCGCCGGCTGCACGGTGCAAACCTTTGAGGCCGACGCGCTCTGCATCGCCTGCGAAGGCGGACCCACCTGTTTGACGCGACCGGTGCTGCGCGCGTGACAACGGTCGGCGAAGCTCTCATCTCCCTTCTCGAGGCCTATGGCGTCGACACGGTTTTCGGCATTCCCGGCGTCCACACGGTCGAGCTCTATCGCGGTCTCGCCCGCTCGCAGATCCGCCACATCACGCCGCGCCACGAACAGGGTGCCGCCTTCATGGCGGACGGTTATGCGCGCGTTTCGGGCAAGCCCGGCGTCGCGCTGCTCATCACCGGTCCCGGTCTCACCAATGCGCTTACCGCTCTCGCGCAGGCGCGCAACGATTCCGTGCCGATGCTCGTCATCACCGGCGTCAATGCGCAGCCGACGCTGGGCAAGGGCCTTGGCTACCTCCACGAACTTCCCGACCAGCGCGGCATGACCGATCTCGTCGCACTCTATTCGCAGCGCGTCCAGGAGGCACGCCAACTGCCTGCCGCCATCCGCCGGGCGTTTTCCGTCTTCGCCTCGGAGCGGCCGGGTCCGGTCCATATCGAAATCCCGATCGACGTGATGGGCCTGCCGGCGGACGGACTGGTTCCCGAACCGCTGACCGCGAAACCGCCTGTCGCCGACGCCGGCGCGATCGCCGAAGCGGCACAGCGCGCCGCGGCGGCCAGGCGGCCGCTGATCCTCGCGGGCGGCGGCGCGAAGAAAGCCGACGCCGCACTCCGGGTCCTGGCCGAGCGGCTCGACGCGCCCGTCGTCACCACCGCGAACGGACGCGGTCTGCTGTACCAGCACCCGCTCAATGTGCCGGCGAGCCCGAGCCTCGAGGCGGTGCGGACACTGATGGCCGAGGCCGATCTGGTGATCGCGGCCGGCACCGAATTCGGCCCGACGGACTACGACATGTACGCCAATGGCCGCTTTGTTTTGCCGGCAAACCTGATCCGCATCGACATCGACCGCTGGCAATTGGAACGGCGGCCGGCATCGATCGCCATCCAGGCTGACTGTGAGGACGCGCTGATACGGCTGGTGGGCGAATTGCCGGAGCAGATCCGCGCGCATGACGGCGGCGCGCGCGCCGAACGCACGCGCGCCGCGGCGCTTGATGAAATCGGCCCGGTGATGCGGGCGCAGCTTGCCGCCGTCGAGGCGATCCGCAATGCGCTGCCCGGCGCGATCATCGTCGGCGACTCCACGCAGCCGGTCTACGCCGCCAATCTCTACTACGACCACGATCGGCCGGGCGGCTGGTTCAACGCCGCCACCGGCTACGGCGCGCTGGGTTATGGCCCGCCCGCCGCGATCGGGGCGCAGCTCGCCGCGCCGGAGACGCCCGTCGTCTGCCTCGCCGGCGACGGCGGCTTCCAGTTCACTATGCCCGAACTGGGTGCCGCGGTGGATGCGAATACGCCGGTGATCTTCGTCGTCTGGAACAATCTCGGCTATCGCGAGATCGAGGAATCGATGCGCAGCGTCGGCGTCGAGCCGGTTGGTGTGTCCCCTGCCCCGCCGGATTTTCTGAAGATAGCCGACGCCTACGGCATCGCGGCCGAGCGCCTCGGCGATCCGGCTGATCTTGCCGAAGCGCTGCTGCGGGGGCGTGGGTCGGGCAAACCCTATCTGATCGAGCTGGTCATCCCCTAGATCGCCGTATTTGCGTTCCCCGTGAAACGGACTAAGAGACTGCCGAGAAAGCCCGCGTGGAGCCAGCCATGACCATCGTCACCCAGACCCCTAAACTCGTCACCATCTTCGGCGGGTCTGGCTTTGTCGGGCGTCACGTTGTGCGGGCGCTGGCCAAGCGCGGCTATCGCATCCGTGTCGCGTGCCGCCGGCCCGATCTCGCCGGCCATCTCCAGCCGCTCGGCAATGTCGGCCAGATCCAGGCGGTGCAGGCCAATGTGCGTGTCCGCTGGTCGATCGACCGCGCGGTGGAGGACGCCGACCACGTCGTCAACCTCGTCGCCATTCTTCACGAATCCGGCCGCCAGACCTTCACCGCCGTTCACGAGGAGGCCCCGCGCGCCGTCGCGGAATCGGCCAAGGCCGCGGGCGCCGGCCTGACGCATATGTCGGCGCTCGGCGCCGACGTGCATTCGAAGTCGCGCTACGCCGAAACCAAGGCGCGCGGCGAGCAGGCTGTGCTCGGCACGATGAAAAAGGCCGTCATCTTCCGCCCTTCTGTCATCTTCGGACAGGAAGACGCCTTCTTCAACCGTTTCGCCAATATGGCGCGCATCTCGCCGGCCCTGCCGCTGATCGGCGGCGGCCTCACGAAATTCCAGCTCGCCTTTGCCGGTGACGTCGCTGAGGCGATCGCGCGCTCGGTCGACGGCAAGGTCGACGGCGGCAAGATCTATGAGCTTGGCGGACCGGAGATCAAAACCTTCCGCGAATCCATGGAGGAGATGCTCGAGGTCATCGACCGGAAGCGGCTGCTCGTTCACATCCCGTGGTCGATTGCACGGTTGCAGGGCTCGATCCTCGGCATGCTGCCCAATCCGATGCTGACCTCCGATCAGGTGACGTTGCTCGAAACCGACAATCTCGTCTCGCACGAGGCCGAGAAGGCAAAGCGCACCTTCGCCGGCATCGGCATCCAGCCGCAATCGACCGAGGCGATCCTGCCTTCCTATCTCTGGCGCTATCGCCCCGCCGGCCAGTTCACCAAGAAGCAGATCACGCAGCAGTAAACCGCTTGGACTTGATCGCCAGTCTCCTGCCGGACGGCATTCCCGTCTGGGTCGCAGCCCTGCTGGTGGTGGCGAGCTTTTTCACCTCGGCGCTCACCGCGACGTTCGGTATCGGTGGGGGCATCGCCATGCTGGCGCTGATGGGCATCTTCGTGCCGGTCGCCGCGCTGATCCCAGTGCATGGCGCGGTGCAGCTCGGCTCCAACTCTGGCCGTGCCTGGCATCAGCGCGCGTATGTACGCTGGGATGTCTTTGCCCCCTTCCTCGCGGGCAGCATCGTCGGGGCGGTCATCGGCGCCTTCGTCGTCATTCAGCTCCCCGACGCGCTCATGAAGCTCATCCTGGGAGCCTTCATCATCGCCATCACTTGGACGGCGATCCCGGGCATCGCCGAGATTGGCCGCGCCGGCTTGGCGATCGCGAGCGCGGTCCTTGCTCTGCTGTCAATGATGCTTGGCGCGACCGGGCCATTGCTCTCCGCGCTGCTCTCCCAGATGATCCCAGGTGATCGCAAGGCGCTGGTCGCCACCATGGCGGGCGGCATGACGATCCAGCATGTGCTGAAGGTGATCGTCTTCAGCATCGCCGGCTTCGCGTTCCACGAATGGTTCGCGCTCGTCGCGGCGATGATCGTCACCGGCTATCTCGGCACGGTCTACGGCAGCACGCTCCTGGAGAAGCTCGACGAGAATGTCTTC
>Ga0335075_10004586_pt1 | contig 21569 bp, 24 predicted proteins | sample Lox_Sample_24_FD_206723 | JGI IMG/M metagenome (GOLD analysis project Ga0335075, IMG submission 206723) | Soil microbial communities from Loxahatchee National Wildlife Refuge, Florida, United States - Lox_Sample_2.4 | ecosystem: Environmental > Terrestrial > Soil > Wetlands | place: USA...
TCACCGGTTTCCTCGGCCCGAACGGCGCCGGGAAGACCACCACCATGCGGATGATCCTGGGTCTGGACGCGCCGACGCAGGGGTCGGTAACCGTAGGCGGGCGCAGCTACCGAGACCTGCCGGCGCCTATGCATGAGGTCGGCGCTCTCCTCGACGCCAAGGCGCTGCACGGTGGCCGCCGGGCCCGCGACCACCTGCTATGCCTGGCTCTGAGCAACGGGATCCCCCGCAGCCGGGTGGACGAGGTGCTCCGCATCGTCGGTCTGGAGGGCGTGGCCAGGCGTCGGGCGAAGGGCTTCTCGCTGGGCATGGGTCAGCGGCTCGGCATCGCCTCGGCGCTCCTCGGGGACCCGGCCGTGCTCATCTTCGACGAACCGGTGAACGGCCTCGACCCCGACGGCATCCACTGGGTCCGGACTCTGCTGCGGGGGCTCGCCGCCGAGGGCCGCACCGTGCTGGTGTCCAGCCATTTGATGAGTGAGATGGCCTTGACCGCCGACCACCTGCTGGTGATCGGCAAGGGCCGGCTCATCGCCGATACCAGCGTGGACGAATTCGTGCGGTCCAGTTCCCGGCAGTCGGTACATGTCCGAAGTCCCCAAGCGGCCGACTTGGCCGCCCGCTGCCGGGAGGCGGGTGCCACCGTCCTGGCCGGCAGCATCTCCCAGGGGGTGGCCGCACCCGTGGCCGGCACGGACGCCGGTACCGACCCCGACGTTATCGAGATCACCGGGATCGACAGCGCTGAGGTGGGACGGCTGGCCGCCGTCCATGGCATCGCCCTGTCCGAGCTCATCCCCGTCCGAGCCTCGCTGGAGGAGGCGTTCATGGAATTGACCAAAGAGAGCGTGGAGTACCAGGCGGCCGGGGCACCCCGATGACCGACGCCGCGATCGCCCTCACCCGCCCGGACCACCAGGCGGCCGTCCGCGCAGCCACCTTCGGCGACGTGCTGCGCTCAGAGTGGGCCAAGCTCCGTTCGGTCCGATCGACTTTCTGGGCGCTGACCGTGACCGTCGTGCTCGGCATCGCCCTGGGGGCCGTCATCAGCGCGGCCACCGCCCACGCCTACGCCAAGTTCAGCCTCTCCGACAAGCTGAGCTGGGACCCGACCGGGGTCAGCCAATCGGGGGTGGCCATCGCCGAGCTGGCCATCGTTGTGCTCGGGGTGCTCTGCATCAGCTCCGAATACTCCTCAGGGATGATCCGCACCAGTCTGATCGCCGTCCCGAAGCGAGGCCGGGTCCTGGCAGCCAAGGCGCTGGTCGTGGCTGTGGTGACCTTCGTCGTGGGCGAGGTCACCTGCTTCGCGGCGTTCTTCGCGGGTCAGGCCCTCATCAGCGGCCACGCCCCCCACGCCGCGATCGGCGATCCAGGGGTGGCCCGGGCGGTGGTGGGAGGAGGACTGTACCTGGCCGCCCTGGCGGTGCTCAGCGTCGCGGCGGGGGCCTTGCTCCGGCACCCGGCCGCCGCCATCGCCTGCATGATGGCCGTCGTGCTCGTCCTCCCCCTGATCGCGCAGGCGCTGCCGGACTCGTGGCGGAACCCGGTCACCGAGTTCTGGCCGACCCAGGCCGGAAGCCAGATCACTAGCGTCTACCACTCCGCCCACACCCTCCAGCCCTGGCCCGGCTTCGGCGTGATGTGCCTGTTCGTCGTCATCGTGTACGCCATCGCATGGACGCTGCTGGACCGCCGGGACGCATGATGGCGGTCAGGGCGGCGCCAGCGAGCTGGTCGCGGCGCCGTGTCAGGCAGGCGGCCTCAGCCGTGTTGCCCGCTAGCTCGATGGCTTTGTCGTAGGCGCGCGCGAGTGCTGACTGCGGCCGAGCCGGCGCAGCAGGTCGGCGCGGGCCGCATGGTAGGCGTGATAGCCGGACAGCTTGTCCTCAAGACGGTCGACGGCTGCTAGTGCCACCTCGGGGCCGTCAAGCTCGGCGATCGCGATGGCCCGGTTGAGGGCGATGATCGGCGAGGGGTCGGTGGCAAATGCTTCGGCAGCCGCCTCCTCGGCCATGTCCAGGTCACCGAAACGCCGGGTCTGGGCGGCGACCACACGTGCCCACTCCTCGTGGTGGGCACGGGTGACCGCCTCCCGCGCATCGGTCCGGCTCACAGGAACGGCCGCACCTCGACCTTCCGATTGCAGGCCTTCGACCCCTCGGTGGCGAGCTTGAGCGCCACGTCGAGGTCGGCGGCCTCGATGACCCAGAGGCCGCCGAGGTACTCCTTCGACTCCACGAAGGGCCCGTCGGTGAACATGGCAACCTCGCCCCTGTTGTCGATGACGGTGGCCGTGCTTGGCACCGCTAGGCCGCCGGCGAAGACCCAGTGACCCTCGGCCTGAAGCCGCTCATTGAACGCATCGAGCGCTGCCTCCTCGTCCGGGATGGCGGAACCGCCGTGCGCCGGGCGGGAGCTGTCGATCACGGAAACCAGGTACTGCATCTCGGTCATCTCCTGTGGTTCGGGCCGCCTCTGGCGGGCGGCCGCTCACCATCGCTACGAACGTCGCTGCCCCGATCCGACACCGCCGCCCGGATTCCTTCAAGGCGGCCTGGCCGCTCAATTGTGGACGGCCGCGCCGGTTCGATCCCGATAGGCGGCTCCACCTGACCAGCGGGAACCTCCGCGAAGCCTTACGGATCGCGGGTCCTGGTAGCAGTTTCTCCGAACAGAGCCCAACCGAGCCTGAGCACGGCGCGGTCAGACTCCGCCGTTTGACGGTCAGTAGCAGCCCGAAACCGTTTTTCAGATGCCTTGAGGTCACGTGCGTTCTCGATCTGTAGCAAGTCATAGGCCAGCAGCCCAGCGACGCTGCGGCGATAAATGTCAGCAATGTCTTATCGCCATAATCCAGGTTGGGACGTTGCCCCAGCCTGAGCAGGCGTACCTTCAACGCTTGCCGCAGTTTGCCGGACGTCGGCGCTGCCAAAGTTGTCAGTAGCTTCGGGCTTGCTGGTCGTCATAGAGGTCCGTCCATGGGCGCATTGCCCAATATGCTGTGACGGGTGGTTCCCGGGTAGGCGTGCGCCAAAACTGGCTGCGATACCGGGTGTGGGAGGACGGATGTCCCTGCAGGTGAGGCGGCTGCACCTGGCAACAATGCTCGAGGAATTGCCGGTACACGGATTTCTCGTGACCCACTCGGGTGGCGCTGTCCTGGTCGATACCGGCGTCGGCGGTCCTCAGCAAGTGCTGGCTGATCACCGCGTCGTCAACCGCTCGGTCGCCGACGCACTCGACGAGCACGACATGACGCCCGGTGACATCGACCTGGTCATCAACACCCACCTGCATTTCGACCACTGCGGGCAGAACGCCGTGTTCAAGCACGCCGCTTTCTATGTCCAGTCAGCCGAGCTGGCGCGGGCCCGCCGGGAATCGCCCCAGCTGGCGGGCTGGTTCGACTTCGCGGATGCGCGGTTCGAGTTGCTGGACGGCGACGCCGAGATCCTGCCGGGCCTGTCGGTCGTCGCGACGCCGGGTCATACCGTCGGGCATCAGAGCGTCGTGGTGAGCACCGATAATGGTGCGGAAGTCCTGATCGGCGACGCCGCGTATCAGCGCCGGCTGTATCTGGAACCCGATGACGGTGACCTGCCGCCGGGTCAGGCAAGCGATCCGGCCGCGTGGCGCAAGTCGGTCGGCCGGGTACACGCGCTGCGGCCCGACCGGGTGCACTTCTGCCACGACACCGAGGTCGTCCACTCCTAGTGCGCACGTGGCCGGGCACTGCACGGTTTGAGTCGTTCGGCCGTGGTCAGCGCACCGGTCGCACGTCAGCGGTGGGGTTCTGGCGCCCTTCGGATCAGGATCCGTAGTAGAGCCGGTCGAGGCCGATGAGCTGAACCGAGGGGTCTTTTGCTGCTCGCTGCGTCAGTGCCTCGCTGAACTCGGTGCCGCTGAACAGGAACAGCCTTGCGCTCTTCGCGCCGGGTTCGCCTTTCGCCCGGAGCAGATCGCGGATCTGCTCAAGTCTCTTCAGGTGTCTGGTCGTCACGGGATCCTGCCACTTCGCCTCGCCGATGGCGAGCAGGACGTCCCGATCACCATCGCCACGGCCGAAGGCTGCGACGTCGACTTCTGCGGTCTTCCGCTCGTCCGCATCGGAGACCGTTCCGCTGGCCACCCGGACGGGGTAATAACCTCCGTAGGTTTCTGGGCCGGCATGCCAACGCGCCCATTGCCGGCAGATCTCCTCGAACCGCGGCCCGACCACGTTGCTGTGGAAGGCATGCTGCGAGCGCCGCCAGACCTGCTCGGCGCGGCCGGGGCGTTCCAGGTCTCCCCACGCCGGGCGCATGATCGCGTGGTAGAAGGTCAGGAGCGGCTCGGCGATGCGGTAGGCCGACCGGTTCCGTTTGAATGCTTCCGTCTCGTGTGTGATGAGCCCGGCGTCATGCAGAACGACTAGCGGGTGGGCCAGGTCGGTGGATTTGCGCCCCAGGTAGCCGGCGATGCCGCCGCGGGTGGTGTTGCCGTCGGCGATCGCCGCGAGCACCGCGTGGTAAAGCGCGGTGTCGCGAATGTCCGGTTCCTCGGCGAGGATGTAGCGGGCCTCGCGGAATAGCGGTCGGCCTGGGTTCAGGACCGTCCGGCACACCCACGGATCAAAGTCGTTAGCGTCGGCAGGGGTGTCATCCTGGACGAACTCCCGGCGGTACGCAGGGGTACCACCCACGATGGCGTTGGTCAGCACAGCGGTGCGGAGGTCCGCTAGTCCCCAGAACTCCCTCGCGAGCCGGAAGTCGAGTGTCTGGACGACCAGTTCGAGTCCTGCCCTTCCCCGCAGCGGAGCGCTTCCTGCCAGTAGCTTGCCCATGAATGAGAGGGCCGAGCCGCACAACAGCAGGCGCACCGGGCTACCCCGCCGCTGAGCGGACGGTTCGAGAGCACGCTGGATCAGGGACGGAAGGGCCGGAGTGGCCTTGGCGAGGAAGGGAAACTCGTCGATTACCACGGGCTTCGGCCCGTTAACCGCGATGCGCATCAGCCGGGGGATGGCCTCATCCCACCCTGCAAACCGGAAGGGCACCGGTTCGTCAAGATAAGCGGCGAGAGCCTCTCCGAACTGGCGCAGGGAGTCGGCCTCAGTTGTCTCGGCAGCGGTGAACATGAAGCCGTTCGCCTTGACGGTGAGGGCGTCGACGAGGAAGGTCTTGCCTTGGCGGCGTCGGCCGGAGACGATGCCCAGGGTGGCGCGCGGAGTACTGTCGCTCGCGAAGCGAGTGAGCTCTCCCCACTCAAAATCACGGTCGAACATGTCCCTGGGCTTGCTCCACGCCACGGCCCGGTCTCCTTGATAGCTTGGATAACTACGCTTATTATAACTCTGGTTATCCAAGCTGATATAAGGCTCGCGCGAAACTGGAGTCCCGACGCTCGGTCCGCTGAGCGTCGGGCCAGTCTCTGACGCCAGAGGAGGAACCTTGGCCAGCGCGGACTATCAGCAGGTGCGCGACAACCTGCGGCGCGCGTATGACGGTGCGGCCGACCGACGCGATCGCAAGGTTAAGGAGCCATGGAAGCTGGCCGAGCGGGCAGCGTTCCTGCGCCGCCTGCAGGAGGCGAACTGCACGCGGATGCTGGAGATCGGCGCCGGCTCTGGCCAGGACAGCGTGTTCTTCGCCAGCCAGGGTCTTGACGTAGTGGCCACGGACCTGTCGGCGGCCATGGTGGCGCTGTGCCGCGACAAGGGCATAAACGCGCGGGTGATGGACTTCAGCCAGCTGGACTTTCCGGCCGAGTCCTTCGATGCAGTGCACGCAATGAACTGCCTCCTGCACGTGCCGAACGCTGAACTGCCTGCCGTGCTGGCATCCATCGCCCGTGTTCTGCGGCCCGGCGGCCTGTTCTTTCTCGGCGTTTACGGCGGTAGCGAGCATGCGAAAGAAGGCCTGGCTGACTCCGACGACCACGTTCCCGCCCGGTTCTTTTCCTGGCGGACGGACGATCAGATGCGCCGGTTCGCGGGCGAGTCATTCGACATCGTCGACTTCCACATCGCCCAAGCGGATACGCAGTACAGATTCCAGTCGCTGACCCTGCGCCGCCCGATCCGGTCGCGTTGACCGGCGAGTGGAGCACGCCCGTTCCCTCGACCCGGCTGGGTCGCTCAGGCGTTCAGTTTGCCGGCGCCGACATCCAGCATGAGGATCGTCGCCAGCAGGTCGTCTGCCAAGCCGGGCAGCTCGTCGATGCGGCCTCCGAGGATCCGGCTGAACACGACCTCGTGGATGCCGCCAACGATCGTTTCTGCCGTTAGCGCTGCCCGCCGGCAACCAGGCAGGAGTTCGTGGATGTTGTCTTCGATTATCTCCGCGAACATCCGCATCGCTTCGTTTCGCTTGGCCATGGCACGCGGTCCGGCGGCGAGGACTTCCACGATGCACATCCGGGCGACGTCAGGCTCACTGGCAGTGACCTCGAGATACGCCCTGATACCCGCGCGCAGCCGGTCCTGGACAGTCCTCTCTTCGAAATAGGCGCGCCGGATGTGCCTGGCCTGCTGGCGCACCACAGCCTCGTAGGCGGCGAGAAACGCGTCTTCCTTGTTCTTGAAGTGCTCGTAGAACGTCCGTCGGGAAACGCCGGCTCGCGCGACGATCGCTTCCACGCTCATTTCCGCGTAACCGAGCTCGGCGGCGGATTGCGCAACCGCGGCCATGATCCGTTCCTGCTGATTCGCGGCAACAACGCTGCGCAGCAGTCCGTGTCGTCCGCTAGGCAGCTGATGGGAGCGGCGCCGGCGGCCGTCCGGCAGCTCGGCTAGCTCACCGCCGCCTCGCTGTCTCGAGCTGCCCTGGGACTCTCCTGCGCCCATGCCTCATTGTATACGGGCTTGTTTCTGGTAACGGGGCCGTTGGTCCCACGCGTCCGGCGCTGGCCTGGAACGGTGCGGCCGAGCCGAATACAGAGCTTAGAAAATGACCGGTTCGCAAGGATATTAAGGATATTGACTGAGCTGACGGCGGAGCGTACGTTCGCACTCAACGAGACACATCTGTGTTTCTCATGTTCGTTGCCGTGCGATTGCACACGGAGCAAGAGGAGTGCTGCTTAAGGCACAAGGAGGCGTCAATGAAGGCATCCAGCCAGTGGATTCGCCGCGCGGTCCTGTGGGGCGCGACGGGAGCAGTCGCGGCCGCGATGATCGTCGCCGGGACATCAGCAGAGGCCGCGCGCACGACCCTCCATCCGGGTTCCAGCCAATCGAACGCGGCGGCCAGCCCGAAAGGGATTGGTTATCCGCCGCCGAAGGGCATCTACAAGCCATTCACCGACTGCCCGCTGCTGAATCCCCTCATGCAGGAATCGACTCCGGGAAGTGCGACCGGATGCGTCGCCGGGGAGGTCATCTCGGGCTCGATCAAGATCGGTAACATCACGACAAAGGTGAGAGCTACGGCGGCCGTTAAGTTTCCGGTGGCTGTGCAGTTCGGCATCTGGTCTCCGCCGAACGCGGGATCCAACCAGTTCACCGGCGGGGTCCTGCCGCCGCCCGCCGGCCTTTCCGCGCAACTTGTCAGCGCCCCTCAGTTCGTCCGTGGCGGGCTGCTCAAGGCGCTAGGTTGCCCAGACAACAAAGTCCCCGCTGTTCGGAGGCTGTGTCACGAGGCCGAAAACCGGGGCGGGAAATATCTGAAGATGTTTGCTTCTGCCGAGTCGGCCGGCCCGATCACCAACTTCCAGCTCCTGACGTGGACGCAGCCGGTGGAGTTCCACCTCGTGAACCCGCTCCTCGGCTCGAACTGCTACATCGGTTCAAGCGACAATCCGGTAGTGCTCAACCCAACGCTCAACGGGAGCGCGGTCATCGAGACAGACCCGCACCCGAGGTACCACCCGGATACCGATGTCATTAAGATCAACGGCGCGACGGCGACAGACACCATCTTCACCGCGCCGGGCGTGACCGGCTGCGGCCCAGGAGGGACCGCAAACGTCGCAGTCGATGAGGCGATCGATGCCGCAGTTGGCCTGCCCTCGGCATCGGGGACCAATAGCTTCACGCTCAAAGGCACGTTCTATCTGGCTGCCTGCTTCGCGCCGCAGAACATGGCGAAAATCCTGTTGTCAGCTTTCAGAGCCAGCGCGCGGACCAACGGCAAGGCAGTCCACGTCCCGCTCACTCCCGCGAGCTTGCGACACTTCGGGATCAGGCTGCATCATCGCTGAACTCGGCACGATGGCTGCTCGATAGCCCGGTGAGCTGGCGAAGGGCCGCGTGGTAGCACGCGGCCCTTCGCATCCGCTCGTCAGCCCGAATCGGGCAGGCTGCCCGCCGACTCTCATCCAGGCCGCAGCATCCGGTCCGGTTCAGCAACCGCCGGGCGGGCCTGGCACACCAGGTCCGAGGGCAGGCTGGTCCACCATGCCACCCGGCCCGGTCCGTACTTCGCCGCCGAGGTGAACGACATACCAGCGGCCGCGCCACGAGATAAGCGAAGCGATCCCGAACGACCTGTCCTGGCCCGCGACCCGGTAGACGACTCGCGCTCCTGCCACATGCCAGTAGCCGACGCCGTTGTAGCAGACGCCCGGGTCAATCCAGCCCGCTTCCTGCTCCGGGACGAGGACCCGGACGAGCCTGGCGTTCCTGACTGCCCTGCCAATCAGGTCGTGCGCGGCCACGACGTCAGCCCTGAACTCCGCCACAAGGCGGTCGCGCCAGTCGGCGGCCGGATCCGCGATTGCCTTGACCTGTTCGTACGCAACCAGAGGAAAGAAGGCCTGCATGGCGAGATCCGGGCGGCCTGAGACGACGCCCGCCCACAGGTCAGTCATCTCACTTTGGAAGACCGCGCTGTGCGCAACCGGGAGCGCACGAGTCTGATGCAGGCCGGCCATGACGGCCGGCACCGGCACGACAACGGGCCATGCCGACACCGATGCCGATGCGGACACCGAAGGAGACGCAGATGCGGCAGCGGCGCTCCCCGTATCCGGTACGGTGCCATGCGCACTATCCGGCACCCCCGACGCGCCGGAACTGGCTGATCCGCTGCAACCGGCCGCCAATGCGGCCATGACGGCCAGGCCCGCCGTCGCGAGCAGCCCGGACCGCAACCGCGCCGGCGCTGCGGGCCGGAGCCGTCTCATGGCCAGTATGGTAAGCCGGCCTCGCGCGGACCGAACTGGCCGTCGCCGCTCATGGAATCAGCGCGATCTTGCCGGAAACGTGGCCGCCCATGCTGCGGCGGTGCGCGTCGGCAGCGTTCTCGAGCGGGAACGACTGCTCCACCAGAACTCGCAGCCGGCCCTGCCCGGCCAGCCGGGCCAGCTCAAGCCGGGCCGCCTCGCGGATTGCCGTACCAGGGTCCGCGCCTGGTGCGCCGCCGAGCACCTTGATGCCGAGTTCCAGCCCGCGGCGGGCCGCAGCGATAGTGGCGATCCGAGTCCGGTCCGCCACGAGTGCCAGCGACACATCACCGGCCTCGTCCGTGCCCACCAGGTCCAGCGCCGCTGTCACGCCTTGCGGCGCTACCGCGCGGACCCGGTCTGCCAGCCCGTCGCCGTAGGCAACCGGAATCGCGCCGAACTCGCGAAGCAAGTCGTGCCGCGCCCGACTCGCCGTACCGACCACGGTTGCGCCACGGTCGGTGGCGAGCTGGATCGCCATCAGGCCCACACCGCCGGGGGCACCGTGCACGAGCACGGTGTCTCCCGCTCCGACAGCGGTTGCCGCCAGCGCGTGCCACGCCGTCGCCCCCGCGAGCATGAGGCCGCTGGCCTCCGCCCAGCTCAGGACCGGTGGCTTCGGTACGAGCGACTGGGCCGGAACCACAAGCTCGGCTGCGTACCCGCCGTTCACCCGGAAGGCGATGACCTCGTCGCCGATGGCGACTGGTCCGGCTGGCCCGATCGCCTCCGGTCCGACTGCAGTGACCTGGCCGGCTGCTTCGAGGCCAAGCCTGAGTGGCAGCCGACCGGGATCGCTGCCGAACAAGCCGCTGTAGCTCTTGTAGTCGACCGGGTTCACGCCGCTGGCGCGGACCTCGATGCGAGCTTCTCCGGGGCCTGGCGCGGCCAGCGTCTCGTCGGCAACAGCCAGCACTTCTGGACCGCCGTACGCGGTCGCGACGACAATGCGTGACATGCGGACACCTTACGCCGCACGTTCATCAGGAATCCGTCACCAGAGACCTCCGGCGGGAACGAGCACTTGCCCCTAGCGGATCGCCCCACGCGCGGCGAGACTGCTACGCAGAGCCGGGACGGCTCGATGAATTGCAGTCCGGAAGGAGAGCCGTGCCGATGGGTGCGACGCAGATGGGCAGGTTTCGGCGCAGTGGCCGCTGGGCAGCACGGCGAGTGGCGGCAGCCGGGTGGGCGGCGCTTCTCGGAGTTGCGCTGTCTGTCACTGTGCTGTCTGTCCCCGGGCTGTCCGGCGCAGCGCAGGCGGCATATCCAGGAAGCGACGGGCTGATCGCCTTAGTCCGGGGCGGCAATATCTACACCGTCAACCCGGCGCATCCCGCGGGAAGCTTGGTAAGGCTCACGACAGATGGCCATGACGCGGGGCCGCGCTGGTCACCGAACGGTGAGCGGATCGCTTATGTCGACCGGGGCAACCTGTGGGTGATGAACGCGAACGGGAGTCATAAGAAGCGCCTTACCGTTGCCGCGCCCAGGTACACCGCTTCGCGGCCGACATGGTCGCCGAACGGCCGCTACCTGGCGTTCGTACGTACTCAGCGCGGGCACGCCTACGGCTACCTCACGCGGTACAGCTTCACGTCGCGGACCATCAACGTCTTCACGACCACGATCAACAGCCGGCTGATCCGGGTGGCGGCCAGGCCCGCGGCGGTCGCCTGGGCGTGGGCGCTAACCAGCCCGGGCGGCAGGACACACGGGTCCTACCTCGCCTTCGAAGGCGCTGGGAAGCTATGCGCGTATGCGAGCGAGTACTGCCTGGACCTGCTCGGCTTCCCCAGGCAGTCGGGTCATGCCAACGGCTTCCCGTCGGCAGAAGCCGCTCCCACCAAGTTCCGGCTGACCGACCCGGACTGGGTTCCGGATAACCCGCTGTACTACAGCGATCTCATGACAACTCAAGAGAACTGCCCCGCTGGCCACTGCACGCCGGTCGGGCTGGACCTGACCGTACAGCTGCCGCCCTCGCCGGCGTACCTCGGCGGCTACCAGGGCGTGTACTCTCCCACCGGCAACCTCATCGCATATGTCCGCAAGCTTCACGGTCGGCCAGTGATCTACGTAGCGGGTCCGCTCTCCGGTCCGGCCCGGCTGACTGGCGGGAGCCAGCCCGACTGGCAGCCGGTTGTCCCGACAACGACTCAGCAGGCGAAGGGCGGAGCGTGAACCAGGAAGAACGGCGCCAGTTCGTCCGTGACCACCGGACGTGCATCTTCGGCTACGCGAGGAAAGCCCATGGGCCGGCGATGACCGTCGTCTACTACGTCATGGACGGCGATGATCTGCTGGTCTCGACCATGGCGGAACGCAGCAAGGCCAAGGCAGTAGCTCGCGACGGGCGGGTGAGCTTGTGCGTTCTGGACGAGAACTGGCCGCTGACGTACTTGCAGGTCTACGGCAACGGCCGGGTAGAAACCGATCCTGAGCTGGCGGCGGAAGTCCTCGCCAAAGTCGTGGGCCTGATGGCAGGCGAAGAGGTCCCGGCGAGCCGCATGCCGCAGATCGCTGAAATGGCCAGGCAAGAACAGCGGGTCGTGCTCCGGGTACGCCCGTACGCGACGTTCGAGACGCCGCCCCGGCACGTTCACAAGATGAGCGACATCGACACGCTGACGCACTTCACTAGCACGTCACTGCCCTGGTGAGCCAGCCAGCTGTGCGGGCCTCGATTGTCGGCAGGCTCCGGGCGGCAGGCTGCGTTTTTGCCGAGGATGAGGCCGACTTGCTCATCGCGGCGGCGGCGACCCTAGATCAGCTCGAGGACATGGTTCAACGGCGCGTGTCCGGGCTGCCGCTCGAGCACGTTGTCGGCTGGGCCGAGTTCTGCGGCTTGCGCATCGCGGTCGGCCCCGGCGTCTTCGTTCCGCGGCGCCGCAGCGAGTTCCTGGTAGGCCAGGCGGTCGCGGCAGCACGCCAGTCGGCTTCTCCTGGCGGTCCCTGGCTGGTCGCAGACCTGTGCTGCGGCTCGGGCGCGGTCGGCGTGGCGGTGGCCGCCGGGCTCAGCGCTCTCGGCCGGGTCGAACTGCATGCCGCTGATATCGAGCCGGCCGCCGTGCAGTGCGCTCGGGAGAACGTCGCCGGCGTCGGCGGGACCGTCTATCAGGGCGATCTCTACGACGCGCTCCCGCCAGGGCTCGCTGGCCGGGTAGCCGTGCTCGTCGTCAACGCACCGTATGTGCCGACCAGTGAGATCGCCATGATGCCGCCAGAGGCCCGGCTGCACGAGCCGTTCGTCGCGCTCGATGGTGGCCCGGACGGCGTCATGATTCATCGCCGGGTCGCGGCGGCTGCGCCGGGCTGGCTGGCCTCTGGTGGCTGCCTGCTGATCGAGACGAGCGAACGGCAGGCCCCGCAGACCGCGGCAGCGATGACGGCCGCCGGGCTGACGCCGATGGTCTCCACCGATGAGGAGATGGACGCCACGGTCGTCATCGGGACCCGCAGCCGCCGCTGAATCGACGCTGCCGCTAACGGACGAACGTTCCGAGGCCCGCGATGCCATAGATAAGGTCCTCATCCTTGAGCACCTTGAGTGCGGCGCCTACGGTCATGTCGGACACGCCGTAAGCCTCAGCAAGCTGTGCCCTGGTCGGCAGCTTTCCGGTTAGCTCGCCCGACTCGATCTGATCCCGCAAGTCGTCAGCTATCCGGCGATACGGAAACTTCGGCTCTTCCTCCATAGCTGCGCCACCGTAATGACCTAATCCGCCCGACTGCTAGCTTGCCTAGCCTGCTCAAATACAGGCTTACCTAACCCGGCATGACCTAACCTAGGATGACGGGATGGATGATCTGAGCGAGCGGCGCGTGTCGGCGCTGATTACCGATCTGGGCTTCCAAGCGGCCGAAATCCGCACGCAGGGAGCGCTGCTCGCTCATGTCTGCCTTCGGAAAGACCGGGCAGCCGTGCGGGTGCTGGCTGAGGACTTGATGGTCCGCTACGTCAAGTTCGCGGAAACCTACCAGCGGCTGGTGATCGTCGACCACACCGATTTTGGCGTGAGTGAGCCTGCGGCGCCTAAGCCTGGCCAGGGTCATCTAACCGCCGACGGGGGCGACCCTGGCCAGCTGTAACAGATAAGCAGGAAGCCCCGGCAGCCTCAGGCTGCCGGGGCTCCTTTGCGTTGAGGCGCAGGTCAGCTCTTTGCCCGCCGCGCGTCCGTGAGGCATATCACGCCCCGTTCTATTAAAGATACGCTACGTAGCGTATAGATTATCGACAGGCCGCCCGGTGCGCGTGCGGGACACGCGGCCGGGCCAAGGAACCGACCTGACTGGATGTCAGAACCATGTCAAACATGCCCCCGCGCCCGGTGCCGCATCGGCGCGAACCGTGGACAGCCGCCCGGCTCGCCGCCGAGCTGATCTGGCGGGACCGGGCCGACCAACCGTACGAAATCGTCCGCGAGCGACGCCTGGCTGCGCTTGAGGAAGCGCTGGTGTCCAGGAGAGCCCGCAGGCGTCTGCGTCGCGAACTTTCTCACGGCGCCAGAAGGTTTGCCTGGGCGGGACCATCGTTCTACGCCCGCCGGATCGAGGCTATCGGCAACGAGATTCTGTGCTGGCGCGACCCGCGGTGATGCGGTGAAGTGAGGGCCGGGCGGCGCGCTTCGGCACCGGGATGCAGCTAGCAGTCTGGTCGCGGTAGCGGGATTACGGGCCCCAGTTCCAGCGGCTAAAACCCTGCCACTGCCCGGAGACGGCTGAACTCCTGTGCCAGCCGGTCCAGCTGGTAGGAGGCATTAAGGCCGCTCGGGTTGGGAAGCACCCACACGCGGACCCCGCCCGGCAGGTCAGGCTGCGGCCCGACCACTGCGCGGGGCTGCCCGAAGGCGGCCCGGTAGGCAGTCACGCCCAGGACCGCGAGCCACAAGGCCCCGAGTTCGGCCGCCATGGCGGTGAGTGCCGCGCCGCCCGCCCGGAGTTCTGAGGCGTCAAGCTCGTCGGCCCTCGCGGTCGCGCGGGCTACAACGTTCGTGATGCCGAGGCCCGCGTCGAGTAGCAGATGCTGCTCGGCCGGCTGAAGCTGGCGATCAGTGAACCCGGACTGGTACAAGGCGGGCCAGAACCGGTTACCGGGCCTGGCGAAGTGGTAACCCGTTGCGGCCGAGTACAGGCTCGGGTTGATCCCGGCGAACAGCACTCGCAGGCCCGGAGCGACCAGGTCCGGAATCGTCCGCCCGCGGGCCGCCGCGATGTCTGCCCGGGTCGGGCGGGCAGGCGCGCGGGCTGCAGCGGGAACACGCACCAGGCCGGTCACAGCCACCAGGCTACGGCCCGGATGGCCGACAATGGGCTGGTGATCACCGTTGACCCGGAGTCATTCGAGCAGATGGTCGCCAAGGCGCTCGACTCACTTCCCGCCGACTTCGCCGACCGCATCAAAAACGTGGCCGTCCTCGTCGAGCACGGGCCAGGGCCGCGTGGCCTGCTGGGCCTCTACCAGGGGATCCCGCTAACCAGCCGGGACTCCGGCTACGCCGGCGTGCTGCCGGACAGGATCACCATCTATCAGCAAGCCATCTGCGCGATCTGCAACACCGAGGCCGAAGTTGTCGAGCAGGTGCGCCGGACGGTCATCCACGAAGTCGGGCACTACTTCGGGATCTCCGATCAGCGCCTGCGGGAGCTGGGCTGGTGACCGGGGACTGCGTTCGTGGCAGCACGGCCTAGAGGAGCAGGATTCCGCCGAACACAAGAGCCACGACCGAGCCAGCCTGCCAGAACCACCACCAGAAGCCGTGCGGGATCTTGGTTTTGCCGTGCAGCAGCTTGGCGTCGCCGTTGGCCTTGCCGTGGATCCTGATCATCTTCACGCTCGACACCAGCAGGAACCAGGTGATCGCGTAGGCGGCGATCACCTGCACGCTGACGCTCGCGAAGCCGGCGACCATGAGTAGCAGCACGAACACGGCGATCACCGACAGGACGCCGAAGCTTCTGCGCAGCATCGTCATGATGGCGAGCACGCCCGCCAGCCCGATCCAGAGCACGGCGACGATGTAACCGGCCCTGATCAGCTCGGCGGCTCCGATTCCGAACAGACTCGGCCCTAGATAGCCGGTAATCCAGACCGCCGCTGTGCCAACCGAGCCGCCTCCCGCGAACTTCGTCAGCCCTTCAGCCTTCGAACTGACCGTGATGCCGCCGACTTTGCGGCCGAGCACCGAGCTCATGGTGGCGTGCGCGCCTTCGTGCACGATCGTGGTGACGTGCTGGGTCACCGGCCACAGCCACCGTAAGAACGCGGCGCCAATCGCCAGGATCGCGAGCGACGCCGACAATGGTCCGGACAGATGTGTTTGGACCTGACCAATCCGCTGCAGCGACGCCACTAGCGCCGATGCCGTCATCGGGCCTCCCGCACCCACGTTTGCGCCGACGCGGTCGCGCCGACCTGCTTTCCACTAGCATGCGCGACAAAGTCCCGGTACGAAAGAAATTCACAATCGGGCCGGGAACGCACGTTGTCACACCCCGAGGCTCCCCTTCGCTGCGGCTTCGAACACACGGAAGGGCAGCAGCCGCTTGGCTATCAGGCCGATTCGCTCCCCGGACTTACCGACGGAAACCCGGCGCGGCGCCCTGCCGGACTCGAGCACGCGCTGCACGGTCACGGCCACTTGCCCGGCAGGCGCGCCGCCAGCTTCGTCCCGTTCCATGATGCTCACCGCACGGGTCATCGCATCGGCATACGCCGCGTCGCCCGGCCTGGCCTCCGCGCGCCGCCTGTTTGCGGTGAAGTCAGTCGCAATATTGCCTGGCTGCACGAGCGTGATCTGGATAGCGAACGGCGCGACCTCGTAGGCAAGTGCCTCGGCGAAGCCCTCGAGCGCGAACTTGCTCGCGCTGTAATACGCCTGGAACGGGATGCCGATAACGCCGCCGATCGAGCTGATCAGCACGATGCGCCCGTGCTGCTGCGCACGCATCTGCGGGAGCACCGCCTGAACGACCCGGACGCAGCCCCAGAAGTTGGTCTCGAACTGTGCCTTGGCCTCGGCGATGCTGGTGTACTCGGCCGCGCCAGCGATACCCCAGCCAGCAGCAGCGATCAGCGCGTCAATCCGGCCGTGGCGCTCGATGATGCCCGCGACGCCTGCCTGCACCGACGAGTCTTCGTCTACGTTCATGACGAGACCAGTCCAGGCTGCGCCGGGCGCTGACGTCCTGCCGTCTGCCGTGCTGTCGCCTGCCGCGGCGCCGGGAGCAGAGCCTCGGGTGCCTCGCCGGCTGGCTCCGGTGACTGCCCAGCCGGCCGTGGCGAGACGGTCCGCGCATGCCTTGCCGATTCCCGCTGATGCCCCGGTGACTAGCGCCACTCGTCGCGCCTCTGCCATCGCGGCCTCTGCCATCGCGGTCCTGATCTTTCGAACGGGCCGCGTGTGCGCAGCGGCGCTGTCGGTAGTGCTGGCTACAGTCATTGTCCATGACAGCGCTGCCCGGTGTTCTTGATGTGCTCAACGAGGATCAGCGCCGGGCAGCGACCCATCATGGCAGCCCGCTGCTGATACTTGCCGGCGCTGGCACCGGGAAGACAGGCACGCTGGTGGCCCGTGCGGCATGGCTGCGGGAGCAGGGCATCCAGCCGAGCCGGATCCTGCTGCTTACGTTCACCCGGCGCGCTGCCGATGACATGCTTGCCAGGGCGCAGCCGCCCGACGGTAACGCGGCCGACCGGATCTTCGGCGGCACCTTCCACGCGGTGGCGCACCGGATCATCAGAACCCATGCCGAGGCTTTCGCGCTGCCGCCGGAGTTCAGCGTCATCGACCCCGCGGATTCCGCGGACGTGATGGACACCCTGCGCGATGCCCACGGTCTGGTGGGCACGAATACCGGCCGCCGCTCTCCGCGCGCCGCCACGTGTGCCGAGATCTACTCCCGGTGCGTCAGCACCAGCAGCCAGCTAGCCGATGTCGTCGCCGAGGGATATCCGTGGTGCGTGCCCTTCACCGAGCAGCTGGCCGGGCTGTTCACCGACTTCGTCAGTTACAAAAGACGGCACGGCCTGGTGGACTTCGACGACTTGCTGCTGCTGTGGCGAGCTGCCCTCGCCGACCCGTCAGCCGGCCCGGCGCTGCGGAGCCTGTTCGACGCGGTGCTGATCGATGAGTACCAGGACGTGAACGCTGTCCAGGCCGAAATTGTCCGGCTGCTGCAGCCCGACGGGTCCGGCCTCACCTGCGTCGGTGACGACGCACAGGCGATCTACGCCTTCCGCGGTGCCGACCCCGCGCACCTGCGCGCGCTTGCCAGCACCTACGGGGACCTGGCGGTCATCCGGCTGTCCCGCAACTACCGCTCCCGGCAAGCGGTTCTCGGCCTGGCGAACGTGGTTCGCCCGCAGTACGAAGGGCTGGAGCTAGCGCTGTCGGCCGAGCGAGGCGAGGGGCACCGGCCACTGCTGATCCGTTGTCACGATGAGGCAACCCAGGCCCGCGAGATATGCGCGCGGGTGCTGGCGGATTACGAAGCCGGTGTCCAGCTTCAGCGTCAGGCGGTACTCGTGCGGTCTGCGCATCACAGTGACTTGCTGGAGATCGAGCTGGCCGCACGCGGCATCCCGTACGTGAAATACGGCGGCCTGCGGTTCACCGAGGCCGCCCACGTGAAGGACTTCATCGCCGCGGCCAGGATCGTCGCGAACCCGGCGGACGACCTGGCCTGGTTCCGGCTGCTCCGGCTGCACGAGGGCATCGGCCCGGTCCTCGCCAGGCGGGTGATCGAGACGATGCGGATCGCGGAGCCGCAGCCGTTCGATCGCTGGCTCGACGCCGAGCCGTTGCTCCCGCAGCGATGCGCCGCGGCCGTCGGGAGTACCGTCGGGCAGCTTGCGCAGGCAGCACGGCAAGAGCGGACAGCGGACCGGGCGGCGTCCGTCCTGGCCGCGCTGCACGGTCCGATGGGGGCACGGTACGCCGATGCCGCCGCCCGGTTCGCCGACCTGGAACGGCTGGCTGACGCGGCCGCGGACAGCCCGTCGTTGCACGACGCGCTGGTCCAGCTGGCGCTAGACCCGCCAGTGTCCGCGTCGGACCTGGCCGGCAAGCCGCGGCTGGATGACGACTACCTGGTGATCTCCACGATGCATTCGGCCAAGGGGCTGGAGTGGCCAGTCGTGCACTTGCCGCAGCTGGTCGACGGCGCGGTGCCAAGCGACATGGCGCTGACGACGCCGGCCGGGCTGGAAGAGGAGCAGCGCCTGTTCTACGTGGCCGTCACCCGGGCGCGGGACCGGCTCTACCTGTACGCACCGTTGCGGATGCATCATCACCGGATGGCCCGCGACGACCGGCACAGCTACGGGCAGCTGACCAGGTTCCTGAGCAGAGCGGCCCTCGCGCACTGCGAGGAGATCCAGGCCATCCCGCCCCGGCCGGTGCTGACTCCCACGGCGCCACTAGCCGCCAGCGTGGACCGCGAGTTGCAGTCGTTGTGGGGCGCGCCGTCGGCAGGAGGGTAAAGTCAAGTGTTCAACTTCTTCGAGCGCCCGGAGGGCAAACTTGACCACCCCGACCCTGCAGATCATCATCGCCAGCACGCGCCCCGGCCGGGTCGGGCCGTCGGTAGCGGCCTGGTTCCGCGACAGGGCGATCAAGACGGGCAGCTTCGAGGTCGAGCTCATCGACCTGGCTGAGGTCAACCTGCCTATGTTCGACGAGCCCAAGCACCCGCGTTTCGGCGAGTACGTGCACCAGCACACCAAGGACTGGAGCGCGACGATCCGGCGCGGTGATGCCTACGTCTTCGTGATCCCGGAGTACAACTACGGGTTCAACGCGGCGATCAAGAACGCCATCGACTACCTCAACAAGGAGTGGCAGTACAAGCCGCTGGGTTTCGTCAGTTACGGCGGCGTGGCCGCCGGGACCCGGGCCGTGCAGATGCTCAAGCAGGTCGTCACGGCCGTCAAGATGGTGCCGATGGCTGACGCAGTGCACATCCCGTTCGTGCAGCAGTTCCTCGACTCCGAGCGGGTACTGCAGCCGAACCAGATCATGGAGGACGCTGCCACCGCCTTGCTCGCCGAGCTAGCAAGGTGGACCAGCGCGACTGTGCAGCTACGCGCTGAAGGCTAGCCCGCCGTACCGCCCGGCGGGTAGCGGCGGGCGTTGTCGTCCAGCTTCGCGTTGGCCGCGGCGGCCAGATCGACCTCCAGAACGTCGGCCAGCAAGATCAGGTACAGCAGCACGTCCGACATTTCCTCGCCCGCCCGGCTGCGCAGCGGCTCGGATGCGGCGAGTTTGGCCGCAGAGTCGGCGGGCAGCCACTGGAACAACTCGGCGAGTTCGCCGACCTCGCCCACCAGGGCCAGCAGCACTGACTTCGGGTCGTGGTAACGGCTCCAGCCCCGGTCAGCTGCGAACTGGCGGACGCGGCCCCGGAGCAGCTCAAGGTCGGACACAGTGCCAGCATGACACGGGCCAGCATGACACGGGCCAGCATGACACGGCCGTCACCTCGGGACTAACTCGCCGGCCGACAAGTGCGAGAAGATCAGGTCCACAATGAAATGCCACCGGCTGAAGGACAGTTGGAGGATTGCTGTATGAATTCTCGTGGCCATATCTGGCAGCTGGTCGGGGCCTGCGCGCTTGCCGCGCTGACCGTAACCCTTGGTGCGTGCGGCGGCAGCAGCCCGGGCTCGGCGGGCTCGTCTGCTCCGGCAGGCACTTCTTCGGCAGCCGCTACGTCGCCAGTGACGTCTGCGACCGCATCGGCGAGCGGCGGCGCGAACGCCGGGGCGGCGGCCGCGATCGCCGCTAACTGGGAGGCGTTCTTCAGCGCCAAGACCTCAAACAGCAAGCGGGTGGCGCTGCTGCAGGACGGAACTCAGTTCGCCTCGGTGATCAAGAGCCAGTCAGGCTCTAGCCTTGCCGCCTTGGCCACCGCTAAGGTCACAAATGTCACCGTAAATTCGGCTACCCAGGCCACGGTGAAGTACAACATCCTCGTGGGCGGCACGCCTGAGCTGAAGAACCAGACAGGGACGGCAGTGCTCCAGAACGGGACCTGGAAGGTGGGCGTGGCGAGCTTCTGCGGGCTGCTGACCATCGAGAATGCTGGCAAGACAGCGGGGCTTCCGGCCGCTTGCAAGACAGCTGCCTAGCCGGTGGCCGGCTCGGTCGAGGTTCCCGCGGGCGAAGCTGCGATCGCCAGACACGGCGGTCGCTCCCTCGCCCTGGCGGTGCTGTGCGTCGTGGTGTTCCTGACATTCCTCGACAACACTGTCGTCAGCGTTGCGCTCGGGAACGTCCAGACCGAACTTCACGCGGGTGTCGCGGGCCTGCAATGGGTGGTCGGCGCCTACGCGCTGACCTTCGCCGGCGCCATGCTGGGCTTTGGCATGGTCGGAGACGAGTTCGGCCGCAAGCGCGTCATGGTGATCGGCATCGTCGTCTTCTGCGGCGGGTCGATCCTGTCCGCCGAGGCATCCAGCATCGGCGTGCTGATAGCCGGGCGGGCAATCATGGGGTTCGGCGCGGCCGCAAGCGAGCCCGGAACCTTGTCGATGATCCGGCACATCTACACCGACGAGCGCAGCAGGGCCTGGGCACTGGCGGTCTGGACCTCGGTTACCGGAGTGGCGCTCGCGATGGGGCCGGTGATCGGCGGCGCACTCCTCGGCGAGTGGGACTGGCGGGCGATCTTCTGGTTCAACCTCATTGTCGGCGCTATCGCGCTGCTCGGCGTGCTCGTGGTGCTGCCGGAGAACGCTGACCCCGACGGGCATCGCGTCGACACCACCGGCGTGGTATTCGGCGCGCTCGCGCTGTCCGCCCTGGCATTCGCGGTAATACTCGCGGAGAGCTCAGGCTATGGCTCGGCACGGGTAATCCCGCTGCTATGCGTCAGCTTCCTCGCGGTTATCGCCTTCTTCTGGTGGGAGCGCAGGGCGGTGCATCCGCTGCTGGACCTGCGCTTCATCCGGGTGCCGCGGTTCGCGGTCGCGAACGTGGTCGCCTTCTGCTCGTACTTCGCCACCTTCGCGGTCTTCTTCTTCACCGCGCTCTATCTGGAGGAAGTGGCCGGCTACAGCGGTTATCGGATCGCACTTCTCTTTGTGCCCATGATGGTGCTGCTGGCTGCGGCCGCGCTGCTGGCGGGGCGCTCGACCGTGGTGATCGGGGCGCGATGGACGATTTCCATCGGCTGCCTGCTGTTCGCTCTCGGGCTACTGCTGACCTCTTTTGCCATCAGCCCGCATCCGGCTTACCTGTCGCTGGCCGGCGCCCTCGCGCTGACCGGTATCGGCGTCGGCGCGACGGTCGTGCCGGCCACGTCGTCGGCGCTGTCGGCGGTACCTCCGGAGCGCTCAGGCATGGCGGCCTCCACCACCAACACCAGCCGTGAGATCGGTGCGGTCACCGGGGTCGCGGTGCTCGGCGCGCTAGTGTCGGCCC
>Ga0335075_10004587_pt1 | contig 21569 bp, 21 predicted proteins | sample Lox_Sample_24_FD_206723 | JGI IMG/M metagenome (GOLD analysis project Ga0335075, IMG submission 206723) | Soil microbial communities from Loxahatchee National Wildlife Refuge, Florida, United States - Lox_Sample_2.4 | ecosystem: Environmental > Terrestrial > Soil > Wetlands | place: USA...
CACCTCTCCCCCGCTTCGCAGGGGCGAGGAACCTAAATTCTGATGCGTCGGCGCTTTTCCAGCTTGGGTTCCTCGCCCCCATGAAATGGGGGAGAGGTGGCGAGCCCGAAACGGCGGCAAAGCCGCCGTCGGCGAGACGGAGAGGGGGGCGTCAGCGTAGCGTGATCGCTGGCCTTGGCATGTTCGCGGCGAGGTCGAAGCTGGTCAGCTCTCCCCGTGAACGGGGAGAAGGAAGAGGCGCCAGCGCGCTGCCGCCATCACCCATCCATCCTCGGCCGGTAATCCTCGCTTCCCCAGTGCAGGACGCGGCGGCGTGTGCGGGCGACGCTTTCCGGTTCGTAGTGACGCGACAGCGAACCCAGCGCGGTCTTGAGCACGACCTTGGCCGAGCGCACGGGCCACCCACGTTCAGCTTCGACCTGTTCGAACCCTTTGAGGAAACAGCAGATGTCGATCAGCACGCCGTCGAGCTCGGGTCCGACGGCATCGATCGCCTGCTCGACCCGCTGGCGCGCGGCGAGTGCTGCGTCGGTGAGATCGGCCATGCCGCCGGCACCGTCACGGCGGCCGGACGCGACCGAGGCGATCCAGTTGGCGCCAAGCCGCGGCATGATCTGGCCGCGCGTGTAGTCCGCCCGCAATCGCTCGCCGGCGCGAAACTCGCGCTCCGACAGGAACGGTTTTCCGTTCCTGTCCTTGCGCCGGAAGAGCTGGCCGAGCGGCGATTCCGCCAGGTTGACCGTCGCGATCTGACGCCCGCCGGGCAGCTCGATCTGCCGCTGCTCGAGGTCGCGATGCTGGTCGAGCAGTCCGTCCGGCGTCTGGCGGCGCAGGAAGGAATGTCCCGCATCGGTCAATGCGAGCCGCGCGCCGTCACGGGCAAGGATGCCGAGGCTCGCCATATGCTTGAGGTCGCTCGCGGAGGCGGACACCGTTCCACGCTCGCCGGCGTCGAGCAGCAGCTTGCCGGCACTTGACGCGGGGCGCGTCTCAACCTGTCCCGCTGCAAGGAAGCGCGCGAGCCGCAGGATCGCTTTGATGTCGGGATCGCGGTTCATCAGAAGCTCTCCCTGGGCCGGAGAGAAACGCTGACGATCCTTTCGACCGTCTGCACGACGCGATCGAATTCCGGATGATCGCGCAGATCCTCGATCAGGTGACAGGCGTGGAGGACCGTGGTGCGATCCTTGCCAAAGCCTCGCGCCACCTCGGCCATCGAGAGGCCGAGCACGACATGGACGACATACATCGCGATCTGCCGCACGCGCGCGATGTCTGCGCTGCCCGAGCGGCCCAGCCAGCGCACTTCGCGAGAGCTGACGCCAAAATAGGCGGAGGCGAGGTCGATGGTTCCGTCGCAAAGCGCGAAGATGTGCTCCTCACGCGCGAGACGGTGCCGCCCGTGGAGACTTTGCACGCGCGGCTTGACCGGCGGTGGGGCATGGACGGCGATGGATTTGAGCGATGCGGCCGGCACGAACTTATCCTCCTCGAGATATAGGAATAAGTTCTTATTGCTGGAGTCAGAAAGGGGGTGAACAAAAAAAGAACGAGACTACTGACATCTTTCGCGCAAGCCGTTGTATTTGCTGAAATCGGCAAAGTTTTTTCCTCGTTCCCAACGGGGAGTCTGTCCACGCCCCTCCGCGATGCTTCGAAACTCTCCGCAACGGAGAGCAGGCGCTCTCCGGCATCAATCGGAGAACGTCGTCATGCGGGATTTTTCAGAGGAAATACGCGCCTTCAAAGCGCGAAAGGCGGAGGAGATGGCGGCAGCGGGTCGGCTGGCCGCCTTCCGGCTGGCGACAGGGATCGATCTCGACGACGGCTTGAGCGCGGCCGGCGAGAAAAAGGAGATACTGGTCGCGAAGCTGAAGCGCCTGATCGAACGGGAGAGACTAAAGGGCCTGCGCCGACACTGGAGCTATGACCTCAACCGTCATATCGCCTTGAAGCAGGCGCTCGACAGGATCGACGGCCGCCGCGGCGAAGAACGTAAGCCTGGCAAGCGCCATCGGCAGCGGCCGAAAAAACAAAACGGCGCCAGAGGCGCCGTTTGATGATCGCTTCTGCAGCGTTTTTATCGTCCCTTGCGCTTGCGACCGAGGCCCATCTTCTTCGCGAGCTGCGAACGCGCCGCTGCGTAGTTCGGGGCGACCATCGGGTAGGAAGCGTCGAGGCCCCACTTCTCGCGATACTGGTCCGGGGTGAGGCTGTAGTGGGTCATCAGGTGTCGCTTCAGCGACTTGAACTTCTTCCCGTCCTCGAGACAGATGATGTAGTCGTCGTGGATGGACTTCTTCGGATTGACCGCCGGTTTCGGTTTCTCGGCGGCGACCAGGTCGCCAGTGCCGCCGACACGACCGAGCGCGGCATGAACGTCGGCGATCAGGTTTGGAAGTTCAGCGGCAGGCACTGGATTGTTGCTGACATAGGCCGCCACAACGTCGGCTGTCAGTTCGATAAGCATTTCGTGGTTTTTTGCAGGTGCTTCTGCGACGTCCATATTTTTCGGGCCCCAACTTAAGTTTTAACTTCCCAATTGCGCCACTTATGTTCTGGTTATCGGGCGGGAACGTGTCCGTACGGCTTGCATACGCGACGATTCGTACCGGCTCTTCTAATGGACGCGCGGCTAGTTCAAGTCAATTCTGTATCTCGACTGCGGACGTAAAAAAGAGTGTAATCACACAGTTTGTTGAAATTTGTTCACCTGTCCCGAATTAGAACGTGATGATTTAAAAGGTTTTCCTGCAAGGTTAACTTAAGCATCGTGTGAATAATCGAATTTGCGCTGCTCAGAGAGCAATAAAACGTCGATTGAGATAGCGTGCAGTTCAGTCGGAATAATCCCACCCTATGTTTTGGCTTGCGCAAAAGGAAGCAGGGCGTTCTTGAAAACGCGCGGCGTTTTGCAATCAGGTGTTGCTTTCGCCGCGCCGCATATCCTTGCCGGGAGTGGCTGTCGCAACGACCTCAGTGCGGTGTGATGTAACGGCCATAAACCCAGCCGGCGACGAAATTGCCGTTTTGCGCTGGATCGTGCCAGACCTGACACCATTTATAGCGGACGATCTGCGCCTGCTGGTGAGCCGGCAGCCCGGCAATATTGAAGAGGTCGACGCCGCCGGTGCATTTGCCCGTCATCGACAGGACGGCGCCGTTCGGATAGGCAGCCTGTTTTTGCGACGTGCTTGACGGAAATTTGCGCACATTGAGCACGTCGCCCCACGGAACATTGGAGACTTCCCAGGCCACGAAGGCCGCGGCGCGCGCCTGGCCGGCCATGAAGGCGACGGTCGAAGCGATGGCAAGCGCGATGGTCGTGTTGGTGATGGTCCTGATCATGTCTTTCCTCCGGATGCCTGAATAAAGCGGATGGCGACACTAACCTTCAACGCCTTGAACCTCTGCTGATCGGCGTATTCATTTCACATTCAAGAACCAACACGACTATGGACGCAATGACCAAGAAACCTGTTTTTCCCTTGAAGACCCCGCCGCTGCCCGAGAAGCGCCTTGTCTCGGACACACGCCACGGCATCACGCGCACGGATGATTATGCCTGGCTGCGCGCCGACAACTGGCAGGAGGTGTTCAAGGATCCGTCCGTGCTCGATCCCGCGATCCGCGCGCACCTGACGGCGGAGAACGAATACCAGGCCGAACTGATGGCCGACACCGAAGGGCTGCGGAAGACACTCTTTGCGGAGATGAAGGGCCGCATCAAGGAGGACGATTCCTCGGTGCCGATGAAGGATGGCCCGTTTGCCTACGGCTCCTCCTACAAGAAGGGCGGCGAACAGCCACGCTATTTCCGCACGCCGCGTGACGGCGGCGCGGAGGAGATCGTGCTCGACGGCGATCATGAAGCCGAGGGCAAGACCTATTTCCGCATCGGCGACGTCGATCATGCGTCGGATCACACGCGGCTGCTCTGGGCCTATGACGACAAGGGTTCGGAATTCTATACGCTGAAGGTGCGCGACATCGCCTCCGGGACTGATATTTCCGACGAGGTTCCGGACACCGGCGGCTCGGGCGTCTGGGCAGCGGAGAACAGCGGCTTCTTCTATACGCGGCTCGACGCCAACCATCGGCCTTCGCGCATCTACTTCCACAAGATCGGCGAGGACGCGGCGAATGACCGGCTGATTTTCGAGGAGGCCGACCCAGGCTTCTTCATGGATGTCGACGGCACGCGCGACGGCAAGTGGGTATTCATCGCGATCAGCGATCACGAGACGTCGGAATACCACGTCCTGCCGGCCGACGATCCGTTTGCCCAGCCGCGACTGGTCGCAGCGCGCGAGCGCGAAGTGCAGTACGGGATAGAGCAGGGGGGAGACGTCTTCTTCGTGCTCACCAATGCCGACGGCGCGAAGGACTTCAAGGTGATGACCGCACCGGTCACTTCACCCGGCCGCGAAAACTGGACGGACCTCGTGCCGCACAATCCTGGCGTGCTGATCCTCTCCATTCTCGCCTTCGAGGGTTTCCTCGTGCGGCTGGAGCGCAAGGACGGCTTGCCGCGTATCGTCGTGCGCGATCGCGCCAGCGGCGAGGAGCATGTGATCGCGTTCGACGAGGAAGCCTATTCGCTCGGCCTCTCGGGCTCCTACGAATACGACACCGAGTGGATGCGCTTCACCTATTCGTCGATGACGACGCCGGCGCAGCAGTTCGACTACAATATGAGGACGCGCGAGCGGGTCCTTCTAAAGACTCAGGAAGTTCCGTCCGGCCACGATCCGGAAAACTATGTGACGCGCCGCCTGATGGCGCCGGCTGAAGATGGCGAACTGGTGCCGATCTCGCTGCTCTATCATCGCGACACCAAGCTCGACGGTTCGGCGCCTTGCCTGCTCTACGGCTACGGCTCCTACGGCATCACCGTGCCGGCGGCCTTCAACACCAACTGCCTGTCGCTGGTCGACCGCGGCTTCGTCTATGCGATCGCGCATATCCGCGGCGGCAAGGACAAGGGTTATTCCTGGTATGACGACGGCAAGCGGGCGAAGAAGGAGAACACGTTTCGCGACTTCATCGCGGCGGCGAACCACCTGGTCGCCGAGTGCTATACATCGCACGACCGCATCGTGGCGCAGGGCGGTTCGGCCGGTGGCATGCTGGTAGGCGCGGTCGTCAACATGGCGCCCGACGCCTTTGGCGGCATCGTCGCGGAAGTCCCCTTCGTCGACGTGCTCAACACCATGCTGGATGACACCTTACCGCTGACGCCGCCGGAATGGCCGGAGTGGGGCAATCCGATCGCATCGGAAGCGGATTATGAGACGATCGCCGCCTACTCGCCCTATGACAATGTCGGTGCACACGCCTATCCGCCGATCCTCGCCGTGGCCGGATTGACCGACCCGCGCGTCACCTACTGGGAGTCGGCGAAATGGGTGGCGAAGTTGAGGGACAGGAAGACGGACGACAATGCCGTGCTGTTCAAGATCAACATGGACGCCGGCCATGCAGGCGCCTCGGGGCGCTTCTCGCGGCTCGAGGAGATCGCCTACGTCTACGCCTTCGCGCTGAAGATCGTGGGCAAGGCCGCGGTCTGAAATCAGCGGTCTGAAAAATCAGGTGGGACGGACGATCATTCCGCTCGCAATTTGCCGGAGAAACCGGTAGCGCGTTCGGCCGTAAAGCAGCAGAACGCATGGAATTCCCGATGCTCCTCATCCGAACCTATCTCGACAAGTCACTCATCCAGGGCATCGGCGTCTACGCCAAGGACAGCATCGCGAAGGGCGCGATCGTCTGGAAACTCGACGAGCGGTTCGACCGGCTGCTGGAGCTGGACGTCTGCAACGCGCAGTCGGGACCGGTGAGAGATTACCTCGACCGCTATTGTTATCCGCGCCGCAACGACCCGCGCTTTGTGGTCTTCGAGGCCGACGATGCGCGCTATATGAATCACGCCGACCAGCCCAACTGCGATTTCTCCAACGGTGATGTCGCGTACGCGCTCAGGGACATCGCGGCCGGCGAGGAGCTCACCTGCGACTACAATGTCTTCTTCGACGAAGGGTTCGAGTTTCTCGGCGACCGCTAAATCGCTAGACGGCCTGCGCCGCCAGCGCGGTCTCGGCGTCGCGCTTGATGCGCCTCACCATGGAACGCAGTCCGTTGGACCGCTGCGGCGTCAGATGCTCGTCGAGGCCGAGTTTTTTCATGACTGCCTCGGCATCGATTTTCACGATCTCGCTGGCGTGCTTGCCAGAGAATAGCGTGAGCATGATCGCGACGAGTCCACGTACGATGTGCGCATCGGAATCGCCGGTGAAACTCAAAACCGGGTCGGACCCGTCTGCCCGCTTCGTCACCAGCCAGACCTGGCTGACGCAGCCCTGCACCTTGTACTGGTCGGTCTTCTGACTGTCCGGAAACGGCCCGAGATCCTGGCCGAGCTCGATCACGTAACGATAACGGTCCTCCCAGTCGTCCAGGAGGGCGAAATCGTCGTAGATGCTGTCGATCGTCGTGGCCATTCTGCCTGTCATATAGGCGCGCGCGACCCCAACGTCACGGGGAAAAGAAAAACGTCGCGCACCGGGAGGCTCGGTACGCGACGTGCGCCTAAGACGGCGAAATTTGCTCGCCAGCTACCTGACGGCCGGCTTGGGGCTCGGCGTCGGAACGGTGCCGGTCAGAATGGTTGTGTCGGGAATGGTTGCGGCGAGGCCGGCGTCGGCATGGGCTGCTTCCACGATCGCGGTCGGATCGATCTCGGAGACATCCGCATCGTCATTGCCCATCAATTCCGAGGCGATGCGCACACTCTCCTGCGCGCGCACGCCGATCGTCTGGATCGCGGCGCTGCCGGTCGCGCAGGCATCGGGCTGGCGCTCGCAGAAGCCGGAGAAATCCGTGATCGCGGCGCGTGCCGCCACGAACGCCTGAAGCGGGCCGACCTGCTGGCCATCGGTGCCGCCGAGCGGCAGGAACAAAAGCACGAGCGAAAACCAGAACGCCGTGCGGATCAGAAAGAACATTGCCTCACCCTCTTACCCCCGGACGAAGCCTCACGGACTTCATCTCATTGCGCGCGACATTGGCATCGCCGAGCGAAGGAGCGCTTGAACGACAAGGAGGCTTTTTCGTCAAAAACGATTCGAATTCGAGAGGATAAAACTCTTCGCAAGTTTGAGTTTGTTTTTAACCGCCGTGTTTACCTTCACTTTACCATATAAGGCACTGAAATTTCGCCGCAATTTCTGGGTTAGCCTGTTTAGATGGCGTGCTCCGCCACCCTTTGTTGCGCTCGGTGGAGGCTTACCAACCGTTTACCATGGAAGCAGGTGGGCGAGGATTTTCGCTGATTTCCTCCAACAATCCGCCCGGCTCGTGCGTCAAATCCGTATGACTTATCCTTTCTTTAAGCGCGTCGTGAAAAGTTCGTTCACAACCAAAAGAGCCGCATGGCGGACGGTGTACGGGTGCGTTGCGTTGAGTGCTTTTGCCACCAGATCGAACAACTGGCGCACCGGCGAGGTCCTGGACCGGCTCGTGCATCCGGCTGTCGCCGATGAACAGACCCGCGAGATCCAACGCCGACTGATCGGCGTGCTGCTGGCCGCGCCGTTCTTCATTGGCGCCGGCATCGCGCAAAGCCTTTCCACGATGCTCGGCATCAGCGGAACCCTTGCCGCGGTCAGCGCATGTTTCGGCGCTGCGTGGCTCGGCGCACTGGCTGTCGCCTCAACCGGCAGAGACGTGCTCGCGGCCGGCATAGCGCTCGCCGTCGCCACGGTGCTGACTGCGACGGTTATTGCCGGCTCAGGCGGGCTCGCGTCGCCCATGGCGCTGTTATCGGCAGCGCTGCTTCTCGAGATAGTGTGGGTGTACAGAACGAGTCGCGCGGCCGCACTCGGCGGCGGCGCGATGCTGGCCGCACTCTTGCTTGCAAGCGTGTTCGGCGCCGGCGAACCGGGCCTCGCGCAATGGCTCCTGCCGATCGCCTATGCAGGGTCGATGGGGCTGCGCGCCCTCAATCTGCCGGTGCGCGACACGAAGGATGAACCCAGGGCGGTGGAAGGGCTGTTCCTCAAATCGGCAATCTGCTTCGAGCTCGACAAGGCCGGCGACGTCTCGAACGTACAGGGCAATGTCGAAGGTCTGTTCGGGCTGTCAAAGAACTTGCTCTACGCGACAGGACTGTTCGACCGCGTGCATGTGGCGGACCGTGTGCATTTCCTGTGTGCACTGGCCGATGCGCGTGAGGGAAAGACCAATCCAGTGGAACTGCGTGTTCGCGTGCCGGGCGAGGCGCCTGCGGATCACTTCCGTACGTTTCTTGCCGAGTTCCACGGCGCCCCCGAGAGTGTGACCGCTATCTTCCGCGACAATGGACTTGTCGGAGCCTTGCGCGGGGAGCTTGCCGAAGCACGCGAGAAGGCTGCGGAGGTCGAGGTGGTGAAGGGCCGCTTCCTCGCCGCCGTCAGCCACGAACTGCGCACGCCGCTCAATTCGATCATCGGCTTTTCCGACATGCTGCTACACGAGGTCGCGTGTCCGCTGACGGATATGAAGCAGCGGGAATACGTTACCCTTATTCGCGAATCCGGAACGCACCTGCTCGATGTGGTGAACTCGATCCTCGACGTGTCGAAGATCGAGTCTGGCGCCTATCCGATCCAAACGGAGCCGTTCCGTTTCGCCGATGCGGTTGCGATGTCATCGGCGATGATGGCGCTTCAGGCCCGGCAGAAGTCGATCGCGATCCACGAACGGCTCGGCGCCAATCTCGGCGAGCTTCACGCCGACCGCCGCGCCATGCATCAGATCCTGATCAATCTGGTCTCGAATGCCGTGAAGTTCACCCCGGCCGGCGGCGAAGTGACGATCGGCGCGAAGCGCCTCGGCACGCGCCTTCACTTCTGGGTCAGCGATACCGGCATCGGCATTTCGGAAGCCGACATGGAGCGGCTGGGCGAGCCGTTCATGCAGGTGCAGAACGACTATACGCGCCAATATGAGGGCACGGGGCTCGGCCTATCGGTGGTGAAGGGGCTCGTCGCGCTGCATGACGGCACGATGTCGGTCGAAAGCGCGCTGGGCGAGGGGACGACCGTATCGATCAGCGTGCCTGTGTTCGGCCCAAAGCGCAGCGATGGCAGGCCGGTGAAGGTGCCTTTCGGTCAAGAGGATGGTGAGAGCAATGCCGCGATCCGCAAAGCCGGTTGACGACTACGAAGAATTCAATCCGCTCCGCGAAGGCGCGTCCGCGATCGGCGCCGCGATCGGGCGCAATCCTGTCGCCGTCGGCGGCACCACCGCCTTCCTCGTCGCCTTCTTCTACGTTTCCGCCAATGCGGTGTGGTACCAGCCGCATTTCCACAATGGTGCGTTCTTCGCCACGCGCGACGTCGCCGACCTGTCGAAGCCGGCGATCGACGAGCCATCCGAGACGACGATCGTGATCGAGCGCGAGCCGGAGGTCGAGACGATACCGACGCCCGAAGTGGCGCCACAGCCCGGCGATCCGATCGTCGAACGCGTGCAGTCGATTTTGAGCGATCTCGATTTTTATGCCGGCGATGTGGACGGCCTGATTGGCCCGAACACCCGAACCGCGATCGAGGCCTACCGCTCCAAGGTCGGTCTGCCGGCGTCCGGCGAAATCGACGATCAACTGCTCGACCATCTTGGCGCCCGCGACACCACCTCCGCCGTGACGCCGAGACCGGCGCCGCGCGAGGTTGCGATTGCGACTCCGGCCTCGGCAATCGAAAATTCCGACGCTGCCGACGTGACGCCTGCGGAAAAGCCAGCCGCCACAGAAGGCGATCCGCTGGTGATGAAAGTTCAGGCCGGCCTGAAGGCCTTCGGTCACGAGGCGATGGAAATCGACGGCGTGCTCGGCTCCAAGACAAAGGCCGCCATCAAGGAGTTCCAGACGCTGTTCGGCATGCCGGTGACGGGTGAGCCGAATGAGGCGCTCTACGCGAAAATGCGGAAAGAGGGCCTCGTGAACTAACTTGCGCTCGGCCACGCGCCGCGCGACAAGCCCGCCATGCGTCTTACCACCGATCTCTGGATCGCCGCCCTGATGCGCCGCGTCTTTGGCGAGGGCGGTTTCGCGGCCGTGATGCGCAGGGGTGCGTCGGAGGCGGGCGCTGCCTTCATCGTGATCCGCGACCGCGAGGGCAGGGCGACGCTCTACGGTCCCGCGCCGCAGACGAGCTATGACAGCGGCCGGCCGGAAGATCGGCAGTTTTCGCAACTGGCCGCCGGCGTCGAGATGGACCAGGTCGAGACGCGCCTGCAGAAGGAGGCGCGGTTCGATCCGGACTTCTGGGTGGTTGAACTGGAGCCTGGAAAAACCGGCGTCGAAGAATTGCTGTCGATCTCGGAGCCGTAAGGCTTTACGACGCCTGCCGGATCTCTTTCCGCTCATCGGAATTGGCGACGTCGAGCGTCGGCGCCGTTGGCCTGACACGGCGGACGGCGGTCGCGATCGATTCAGTCTTCCAGCCACGGGCTTTTTCACGCGCCGCTTCAGGATGGCAGAGGTGATAGCGCTCCAGGAAAAGGCGGATCGCTTCTGCGTGGCCGAAGGCAGTCGGATAGTTCGCCGCCACGATGAGGAACGCCGAGTCTTCGGGAACGTCGAGCGATTTCAGCGCGTGGAGCAGATCGGCATAACCAGTCGCACCGCAGATCAGCCGCGCCTGCGCGTAGTCGATATGAAGCGCGTCGGCCAGCGCTGTCTCGAAGAAGGCGGGATGGCCCGTGAGTGCTGTGTCGCGAAGCCGTTTCAGCGCGGCCGGCGTCAGCAGCGGGGGCAGTTCCAGAACGGCGTTGAACTCTTCCGGTCTGTCCGGCGGCAGCATCATGGCGCGCAGTTGTTCACGCACGGCCTCAGCCTTGCCGAAACTCCTCGCCGGCGCGGGCGAGGCTGGCACCGGGTCGTTCGCCGCAGGCGTGTGGGTCTGCACGGTCGTCTCCTGGTTCTCTTCCGCCATTGCCGCGAGCGCGAAAAGCTGGCGCAGCTCCAGCACCTCCAGCGGTTCATCGTCTACCGCGCCTTCCGGCTCGACCACCGCGACCGGCTTCCGTTCCGGTTTCGCCTCGCGCTCGGCGCTGGCGGTCAAGGCCCGGATCAGGTCGGCGATGACCGGGTTCAGCCCGTCGCGCTTGGCGATGACGCGCGCGTGCAGGATGCCATGGCGGCCGACCAGCGCGATGAGTTCAACGTCGGTCAGAACCTTGGAGCGCAGCAGCAGCGGCGCAGCGATATGCAGCGGCTGATCGGCAAGCTTGTTGACCAGCGCGGCCGGTGCGAAATCGGTTTCGGACAGCGCGGCGGCGACGTAGCGGAGCGAGTCCTTCGACACGCTGTCGAACAGCGGCATGACCAGATCTTCGAGCTGCGAGATTTCGTTGCGTGTCGGTCGCGTGAGCGAACAGAAGGCGGAAACGGCGGCACGGAAGAGACGCTCGGAGCGGCCGGTTTCGGTTTTGGCGGCAATCTGACGGAAGTCGCTGGAAGACACTGAATACGCCTGACGCAATACGATTGAACACGCCGGCATTTCGCGAGGTGATGCAGCGCCGGCACACCCTTCAATTTAGCGCGGAACCGTTAGGAAGGCGTTAACCCTATGCTGCGCGTTATTGCCGTGGGAGGCGTTGCGTACTGCTCCGACGGGCCGAGGGGAATATGGGCACGCTACTCACGTTTACGCGGCAGGGAACCGCAAGACCGAGCAAACCGCCGACTGGCGGTGCGTCGATCATCATCTTTCCGGGCGTGCGTTACGAACGCCCGACGCCGGACCGCCCTGGCGGCACGGCGAGCGCCGGCAGGACCGCGCGCGCAAGGAAGACGAGAACGAGCTAGACCCTCGTGCATGCTCGCGCGGGGACTACACCACCCCGCAGCTGACGCTCTTCAGAAACGTCGAGACGATCGCGGCATAGCTGTCATCCGGCGCGAAGGCGCGGATCACGACGATGCCCTCACCGATATTGGCTTCGACGAACACCGACCGCTCGAGCGCGGCGGGTAGTTCCTTGCGCACCTCGACGATCTGCGCGGGCGTCATCACCGCGAAATCGAGCGTCGTACCTTCCTGCGTGTGATCATTGAAGGAATAGACGTTCTGGCCGTTGCGGTCATAGACCGACACCGACCAGAAGGGCACTTCTCCGGTTCCACCGACGTGGGCGATGCCGTCGGCAAGATCGAAGCGGCAGGCGATCGCCTTGAAGAACGGATCGGCGGAGCGGATCAGCGGCTTCTCGCCGGCAGGAACCTCGAGCGGCGTGACGCCGTAAAGGTCGGCCATTTCGGTCAGCCGGGACCACGCGTCGCGCTCCGAATAGGCGGGAATCAGGAACAGGATCGCGATGTGGACGATGCCCGCTCCGACGAGGCCGACGGCGAGCGCGTAGAGCAGCCTAGACATCGCAGCCGACCTTCAGCACCTCAGGCAGTTCGACGGCGTCGATGCCGGAGCTCGACGCGATCGGCGTGTCGTAGAGCGTCAGCACGACGGTGAAGTTTCCAGCGCCGTCGATGCCCAGCCAGTTGCCCGGCGTGGCGCTCGGACTGATGGCGATGGCGAAGGCGTTGTCGGCGGCGCGCAAAAGCCCGATCGAATTGACGGCCGGCTTGCGCTTCCTCCGCGTGTCGAGCTCGACAAGATTGTCGTCCGCGGCATAGAGCGTCCAGAAGCGCGCGGGCGGCGTGGCGCCCTGCACGACATACGAACAGGTGCGGGTCAGGCGCGCACCCGCGGAATCGCGCTGCGCGATAAAGGTGAGGCCTTCGGCGCGCCCGAGCGCCAGCACACCTTCGCGCGCCACGCGTGCTTTGGAATAGGGGTCGGCGTCGGGCGTGCCGATGTTGGGGAACGCAGTCCAGCCGCCGATGTTGACCGCGCCGATGCCTTCCTGCGAGCCCAGGGCGTACCACACGCTTCCCGCCCCGCCGGCGATGGCGACTGTGGCGGCGAGGAGGACAAGAAAAACGGTGCGAAGCATGCGAGGCCCAGAAGTCGGCTACCGGATAGCCCGGCAAGGAAGGGAAGGGCAAGCGGGCGAGGGCTTAGTTTCAAACCGGATTGGACGGCGTTTCGGCGGTGCGCAGCGATCCGCCCGGTGCGGCGCGCGCGGTGCTGCCAGGCGATGCCGTCGCCGGCCGCTCCGAAATCAGCGTTCTTGCGTCTTCGAGATACGGACGGCTGACCGGCAGACGTCGCCCGTCGGTGAGCTCGATCAGCGTCCGCTTTCCGTCGCGGGCGATCCGCACCGCATAGCCGCGTGCGACCCAATGCGAGCGATGGATCTGCGCGCCGGGATAACTCGCGAGTTCGCGCACCGCATCGGCAAACCGGATGAGGATCATCGCCGACCCGCGGGCCGTTGTCGCGAGCGCATAATGGTCCTGCATCGAAAGGGAGATCAGCTCTCGCCCGAGCTCGCGCGGCAGGCGATCGAGGAATGGCGAGTCGGCTGGCCGCTCTTCGGCGCCGGCTGCGGGCGCAGAATGCGGCGGCTCGAAGATCACGAAATGGACGATGCCCAGCGGCAGGTAGATCAGCGTGATGCAGAGCCAGAACCAGATCAGGTGGTAGTGGTCGGGGGCGGCCGCGCCGCGCAATGTCACCTCGATCAGTCCGATCAGTCCGGCGGCCGGGATAGCCGCGAGGATCGCGGCTAGACCAAGACGCGGCAAGCGCGGCCAGTTCGCCAGCCAGGCGGCGCCGAGCAGATAATTGGCGGTGATGTGAAAGAGAAGGCCGCAGCCGCCGATCGCCGCGGCCCAATAGGCGAACCGGACCGGCGCGGAAAGCTCGTTATAGGTGCCGAACGGCCCGGTCACGGTCATCAGCACGATGATCAGCGAGTCGACGATCAGGATCCGCCGCAACCTCGGGGAGAGGTGAAATTCACGCATCGTGAAATGTCCATCCTCCTGAAATCGCGAAAAATCCGGCGCCTTCACGCAAGCCCGTTCGCTAGGACAAAGTTTTAGCGACAATCACCCGTCTTCACAAAGGAAAACGGATTGAGGCCGAGCGCTTTTGCGGCGCCGGGTGGTCCGCGTTGTTTCAGGCAAGGAGAAATCCATGACGGCGCACATATTCACGACCAACTTCGTCAGCAGCGGCCACATCGCTGTTATGGCGAACGACTTCGATACCGCTTATGTCGCTCCCGGGATCACGGTCGGATCAACCGACGCCGATGTTATCCGGGGGACGGGGGACGGCTATAATGTCATCGTCGCCGGACGAGTTGTCGCCGACGGGACGGGCGTCAGGCTTGGCGTCAACGGGTCGACCTCCAACAGTCACACAGCCACGATCCGCGTCGGCGCGGAGGTGGTTGGCGCCACCGCTGTTTCGTTAAGTTCCTACGACGTCAGATTCGAGAATGCCGGCCTCATCTACGGAACAGGATACGGCATATATGTGAGTGGCAACAATACAAGCACGACGAGCACGATCACGAACTCCGGCCGGATCGAAGGGGTTTATGCCATCGGCGGCAATCTCGAGGAGAGACTGACACTTACCAATTCCGGCACAATCAAGGGCGAAATATACAGCTTCGGCGGCGGAAGCCTGGTGGACCGAGTGACCAATACGGGCCTTATGGTCGGAACCGTGGGGCTTAACACCGGCGATGATCTTTACGACGGCCGGCTTGGGAGGGTGGTCGGCACGGTCAACGGCCACGACGGAAAAGACACGATCCTTGGTGGCAAGGAAGCCAACACGTTCAGCGGCGGCAGCGGCAGCGATATCATCAATGGCGGTTTCGGCATCGACAAGCTGACCGGCGGCGGCGGCAACGACTTCTTCGTCTTCAATGTCAAAGTGGCCGCCGCGAACCGCGATGTGATCGACGACTTCAACGCCAACGGCAACGACACGATGCGGCTCGAGAATGCCATGTTCACCAAGATCGGTGCAGTGGGCGTGTTGAAGGCCGCTGCGTTCAAGCTGTCGACGCAAACCAAGGATGCCGACGACCGCATCATCTACAACAAGGCAACCGGACAGGTCTTCTACGATGCCGACGGCTCCGGAGCCGTCGCTCCAGTTCTCTTCGCGACGCTCACCAATGAGCCGACACTGACGCGCTTCGACTTCCAGGTGATCTGACTGCCGTCATGCGTTGGTGCGGGGGAAATGCGAGCGCCATGAGCGCGCCCGTCCGGCTACAGCGCCGAGAGCGTGTTCGGCTCCGGCGGCGTGTCGAGCACAGGCGCGGTGCGGAAGGCTTCCGACATATCGCGCAGAAGCTGCGTCGTGCGGCTGGACAGAACCGGCGGACGCTCGGCATCGACGGCGGGGTTCGCGGCTTCTTCCTTGGCCGCTTCTTCCGCTTTCGCTGCGACAACCTCGTCGACGAATGGCTTCTCGATATAGGGGATCGGCTTCAGATCGATGTTCTGATGCGCGAACTCCATGACGCGTTCCCAGGTCATCGCCGGCAGGGAGCCGCCGGTCATGTTGCGGGTCGGGCGGAAGTCGTCATTGCCGAGCCAGACGGCGGCCGTGTAGTTGCCCGTGTAGCCGACATACCACGCGTCGCGGTAGGCTTGCGTCGTGCCCGTCTTGCCGGCCGAGCGGATGTTGGGGAGCGCGGCGCGCCTGCCGGTGCCTACTTCCGGCACCTGAACCATGATCTCATTCATCGACTTGGTGGCCTCGACCGAGAGCACGCGGTGCGGTTTCGGCGCGTCGCGCGCGAAATCGTAAAGCACATCGCCCGAGTGGGTGAGCAATTGCGTGATGCCGTGGCGCGAGCCCGTCATGCCGCCTTGCGCGAAGACGCTGTAACCGGTCGCCTGGTCCATGACCGTCATGCCGGAAATGCCAAGCACCATGGTCTTGTGCTCCGACAGCACCGATTCCACGCCCATGTGCGCCGCCATCTGGCGGATCGGTTCGATGCCGAGATGGTCCTTGGCCAGGCGCACCGGCACGGTGTTGATCGATTTCACCAGCGCGGTGGTCAGCGTCATGCGGCCCGAATAGCCGCGCGTATAGTTCTTCGGCGACCATTTGCCCCACGAGATCGGCCCGTCGGAGATCACCGATTCCGGCGTGAAGCCGTTCTCCATCGCCGTCGCGTAGACATACGGCTTGAAGGACGAGCCGGTCTGGCGCAGCGCCTTCGTGGCGCGGTTGAACTGGCTGGTGCCGTAGTCGAGGCCGCCGACCACGGCGCGCACCGCGCCGTTGTTCTCGATCACCACCATGGCGCCTTCGGTGACGCCATAATCCTTGCCGTACTGCTTCAGGTGGAAGTCGACGGAATCCTCAGCCGCACGCTGCAGATTGAGGTCGATGGTGGTGCGCGCGACGAAAGCGTGATTGTTGATGTGCTTGCTCTGCGCGATTTTCTTCACTTCCTCGAACGCCCAGTCGAGGAAGTAGTCCGGGCTCTTCTTGTTGCCGCGGTCGACCACGTCGGCCGGATGCAGCCGGGCGGTGAGCACCTGACCTTCGGTCATGAAGCCGGATTCGACCATGTTGGTGAGCACCGTGTTGGCGCGGGCGCGCGCAGCGGGCAGGTTGATGTGCGGGGCGTATTTGGCGGGCGCCTTGAACAGGCCGGCGAGCATAGCCGCCTCCGCGAGGTTCAATTCCTTCACGCCCTTGCCAAAATAGAAATCGGCCGCCGCGGCGATGCCGAACGTGCCGCCGCCCATGTAGCCGCGGTCGAGATAGAGCTGCAGGATCTCCTTCTTGGACAGGTTCATTTCCAGCCAAACCGCCAGAAATGCCTCCTTCACCTTGCGTTCGACCGTGCGCTCATTGGTGAGGAACAGGTTCTTGGCGAGCTGCTGGGTGAGGGTGGAGCCGCCCTGAACGACGGAATTGGCGCGCACGTTCTCCGACATGGCGCGGAAAAGTCCGAGGAAATCGATGCCCCAGTGTTCGAAGAAACGCCGGTCCTCGGTGGCGAGCACCGCCTTGATCACGTGGTCGGGCAGCTCGTCCACCGGCACGGAGTCGCGCTGGATGATGCCGCGCTGGCCGATTTCCTCGCCATACCGGTCAAGGAACGTGACAGCGAAATCGTCCTGGGCGCGCCAGTCCTTACCGGTCTCTTCGAAAGCCGGCATGGCGAGCGTCAGGAGAACGACCGTTCCGACGGCGCCCAAAGTGGCGGTTTCGCCCAGAATCTCGAAAATCCAGCGCCGCCAGCCGGTGACCTTGAAACGGCGGAAGAAGATGGTGAGGCTTTCCCAGACCTGGGAGAGCTTGAAACCAGCCTCATAGAGGGTGGAATCGATCCAGGCGTCGACCGCCATCAGGCGGCCTGCCTTTGGCGCGCGCGGTTTGCGCGGTTCGATCGAACTGTCCATCCCAAGTTGCCCGGTTGCCTAGGCCGACCTGACCTCGCCACGAAGGCGTTTTCAGGGCGGCCGTTTCGCGTCCCCCGATACGGATTTACTCCCTCATTCCGCATCGCGGCAAGGACGAACGGGCAACACTCCAAAGATGTTCCGATCACGGTAAAGGGAGCGGCGTCTGCGGGGGAGCAGGCTGCGCCGCGTGCAGAACGATGGGGCAGCATCTTGCCGCCCCGCAGGCGCGCACCTCCCAAAAGCATCCACTCAAAATGTCATCCGCTGGCGGAGCCAGCGCAACTCTGAAGGAGAATGAAAGATGGTCACGAGAATCGTGAACAATGACAGCGCTGGAAACCTCAACAGCGCCGCAGATTTTTTTGGCGTTCAGGATGACTTTATCGCCGTCCAGGCGACGGGAATGCCCATTTACACATTCGACGGCAACGATCGCGTCGACGCCAGCCGGTCTTTGGGCACCCAACAAGCATATCTTGGGTTCGGCAACGATACCTACCGGGGTGGAATAACCGGACTCGACACCGTTTTCGACGGTGACGGCGCCGATTTCGTCGATCTCGCGGGTGGCTCCGACTATGCTTACGCCGGCGCCGGAAACGACGTTTTGCGCGGCGGCGCCGGATTAGACACGCTCAGTTTCTCCTTCGAATCGTACGACGGCTACGGCATCGCTATCGTGAGCAGCGGACCAGGCATCACGATCAATCTCGCCATGACGACCGCGCAGAATTTCGGCCGGTTTGGCGTCGACACAATCACGGGCTTCGAAAACGTTACCGGCAGCGGCGGGAACGACAAGATCTACGGCGCAAGCGGGGCTAATATTCTGGCGGGCGAGGTGGGAAACGATCTTATCGAGGGGCGCGGCGGAAACGACGAGATTTATGCCGGCCCCGGTGCAGACATCGTGGTCGGAGGGCCAGGCGCCGACACCATATTCCTGCTCACGGCGGACAATGCGCGCGACACGGTGCGCTATCTGAGCACTGCTGAAAGCGGCACCACCGCCGCGACACGCGATGAGCTGTGGGATTTCGCGCACAACGCCGGCGCGACGGGCGACCGCATCAATCTGAGCGCCATCGACGCCAACCCATTCCTTGCGGGCAATCAGAGCTTCGTCTGGCGTGCCGGCCTCCCGTTCCGGGCAAATGTGGTTGGCGAGGTCCGCTTCATGGACGCTGGCGTGGATGTGCTCATCCAGGTCGATACCGACAACGACAACGGCGCAGAGATGACGATCCTGGTGAAGAACATCGCGTCGCTGGCGGCGTATGATTTCGTTTTCTAGGCAGACATTCCGCTTCTCTGCGCCCGCGCGGCCTGCGCTGCACAGGAGAGCCTTTTCGGCGGCGTCAGCCAACCGGAAACGGATGCACGGTCTTTAGTAGGGCGACGAGCTGACCCTGCTGGTGTGTTCCGGTCTTGCGGAAGATGCGGATCAGATAGTTGCGCGCGGTGCCGAACCCGATGCCGATGGACTGAGCCGCATCGGCCAGCGATACGCCCGCCGCGAGTTGCGTCGCCAGCCGCGCCTCGGCCGGCGTGAGATCGAAGAGGCTGGTGAGCACGGTGATCGACGGCACCATGGCGGTGGGCGTCGGCACGGTCGCGGCGACGAGGAGGTCCGCGCCGGTGAAGATGTCGAGCGCCTGACGGCGCAGCGGCACCGCGTGGAGAATGACCGCAGGACGGCCCTCGTCACGCCGCACCGGGATCGAGCGGACGACGCCGTGATGCGCGTTGCCGGCGAGCGCTTCCTGGAAGAGCGCGTTGGCCGGCGGATCGCCGATCGCCATGCGGCCGTGAGCGGCCGGCAAAAAGACATCGGCCATCGTCGTCACCAGATCGTTGGTTGCGAGCACCTTGCCCGATGCGGCAATCACCGCGGCCGGTAGGCCTATCGCCTGAAGTGCGGAGACAGTCGCCTGCGCCTGCTCGAGTCTCAACCGCGCGGCGATCAGCCCGGCCCGGGCGAGATGCGGACGAATGCCATCGAGCAGGCCGATCGCCGCGGGCGCGAATGCGCCGTCCTTCAACCAGCGCTGGAAGACGAAGGTCGCGAGCTCGCCGCTCGGCAGCGGCACCGCCGCGCAGACATGCGCGCCGACGCCGAATGACCGGAGCTTGATGCGTGCCGGATCGTGCTCGATCTGGTCGGGCGTCATGAAATCGTCGACCACGACGAAGCTCGCCGGCTGCGCGGCGTACATTTTCTGCACGCTGTCCGATATCTTCCAAACGTCGCCGCCGACGAACTCGTCGAAGAGCCCCTTGAGGTTGTCTTGGGTCGCGCCGCGCGGCGGCCCACTCTCGCTGAACAGGAAAAACTGCCCGCTGGCGGAGTCCGAGATCGCGCTGATGGCTTCGAGTGCCTTCGGCCAGCCGTCCGGAACGAAGGCGGCTTCATAGATACGGTCGACGATCCCGGACGCCGGGTCGTCACTGCGATTGGCCATAACAATCCCCGCGTGCCGGCCCTGCACCCCCAAGCAACCCCACTTTTCAGGAACCTGCGCGGCCCGTCAACGCAAATTGGTGCCATTTGGCAGGCGACGAGATCGGACTTCAACGTCGGCAACGATACGATCGAGCTGCATCACCTCGCGTTTACGAAGATCGGTGCTGTCGGCGCCTTCAAGGCATCCGCCTTCAAGCTTTCGACGCAGGTGAAGGATGCCGACGACCGCATCATCTACAACAAGACGACGGGCGGCGTTTTCTACGACCGCGATGGCTCGGGCGCGGCCGCGCCGGTTCTCTTCGTCACGCTATTGAACAGGCCGATCGTGACGGCCGCGGATTTTCAGAGTGATCTGACGCCCCGGCCGTTTCGTCCATGCGGCCCGGCAGCGCAAATTGATGCCATTTGGCATCTGTTCAGCCGCCGGGATGCCGATGCACCTTCGGCGTGAAGCAACGCGCGGCCGTTCCCGCGTTGCTGCGTGGGCGGGTCTCTAGCGCTGAAATTTAGGTAGCAAAATCCGAAATTTAGGTAGCCGAATTGCTGGGCCGCTGAAGTGCAGATTGCTAGGTTTGATCAGCGAGCAATTCGCTTCAAATCGGAACCCGGCATCATCTGGCAGGAGCGCGCCGTCTCCACCGAAGGGGTGTGTGACGCGCACGGACGGGAGCAAGGCATGGCCTACGTCGATCCAGCAGGCAATAATCTGAACAGCATCATCGCCGACGGCCAGATTTTCCTGAACGATGGCAACGACACAGTCGTCGCGACATTTGCGGGCTACGTTTTCGTGGAGGGCGGAACGGGCAATGATCATATCTCGCGCGCCGCGTCTGTCGCGGCCGGAGAATTGTATGGCGGGGCAGGTGACGACACGATTCACGGTGGCCTTGGAGAGGAGTGGCTCTATGGCGGGTCAGGCGTGGACATCCTTTCCGGCGGGGGATCACGCGACCACCTCTCCGGAGACGATGGGAACGACGATCTTTTCGGCGGTTCCGGGGACGACAACCTCTATGGCGGCGAAGGCGCCGACGAACTCATGGGCGACGCGCATGACGATCGGCTCTTTGGCGGTGACGGGAGCGATACGCTGAAAGGCGGATCCGGAATCGACCGGATGAGCGGCGATGACGGTGACGATCATTACGAAGTCACCGAGGGCGGCGACAGGGTCCTGGAGCATGCCAACGAAGGCAAGGACACGGTTTTCGCCAACATCACTTATACGCTGCCGGTCAATGTCGAAGACCTCATCCTTTTCGACAATGCGTCAAGAAATGGAACCGGCAACGCGCTCGCCAACGGGATGCGCGGCAATACCGGCTCCAATGAGCTCAGGGGTCTCGGCGGCGATGACGTCCTCGACGGACAGGATGGGGTCGACACGCTGATCGGCGGCGCGGGCAGGGACTTTCTGACCGGCGGGGCAAGCAATGACGTGTTCAGTTACACGGCCAGATCGGAGTCCGTCGTTGGCGTCAACGCCGACCGCATTCTCGATTTCGACGATGCCGGAAACGATCGCATCAATCTGTCGGCGCTGTTCGGACCCGCGATGACGTACCGCCACAATCAGGCTTTCACAGCGCCTGGGCAGGTGCGCATCAACGACGTTGCCGGCGCGGATGTGATCGTTGAGGTGAATCTCGTCGGCACCAGCGGCGCCGATTTCGCGATCAGGCTGACGGGCACCACGCTGGCATCGATGACGGCATCGGACTTCGTGCTTTGAATCATCGGTCGTCGCCTGGC
>Ga0335075_10004590_pt1 | contig 21564 bp, 22 predicted proteins | sample Lox_Sample_24_FD_206723 | JGI IMG/M metagenome (GOLD analysis project Ga0335075, IMG submission 206723) | Soil microbial communities from Loxahatchee National Wildlife Refuge, Florida, United States - Lox_Sample_2.4 | ecosystem: Environmental > Terrestrial > Soil > Wetlands | place: USA...
ACCAACGGCGACCTCGACACCTACTGGGACTACCACCGCCAGCAAGAACACAAGCGCAACTACCAAACCGCCGCCTAACCACCCTCCCCCCAAAAGAGCCACACCCGTGGCCCACAGGGCCAATACCCATCCGCGGACGACGGGCCACCGAGGCAGCAGTGGCTGCTCACAGCGCCTTAGCGAAGTCGAATTCGTTACCTTCTGGGTCAGCCATGAGCGTCCAGGTGTACCCGTACTCGTCTCGGCCAGCGACGCGGGTGGCGCCGAGCTCGACAAGACGCGCGACCTCGACTTCCGGGTCGGCCGCGACGACATCCAGGTGCAAGCGGTTCTTGACTGTCTTCGGCTCCGGCACGCGGGCAGACAGCCAGGTGGGGTTGGCGTCGCGTTCGACCGGTCCCCATCCCGCCCGGTCCCGGCGTCCGTTAAATCCTATGCTGGCGAACTCGCTCGACGCTCCCGAATCCAGCGGGCGCCCAATCGCTGCAGACCAAAAGCGGCCAACCACCAGAGCGTCGAGGCAGTCGAACACCACGCAGGCGATCTTGATAGTCACCGAACCTCCCGCATGTCCCATTCACCGGCCCGGCTGCCCGTGTCCGTCTTGCCACTCCGGACGCCCGCGTCCACGCAGGGCGAGCAGGCACCGCCCATCCTTGCCCATCACCAATCGCCTAGACGGGCCCGGATCCGCTGGGTACGGCCGGGAGGCGTTCACCACAGGCAAGCGAGGCATCCGGGACGCCAGATGCGGGTTCACCGCCTTCCTCGGACCCGCCGATTGCGCAATCGACGCACTCTATCGGTCCGTGCCAATACCCCAACACGCCGCCTCAGATTGAAGCGACGTACGATCTTTAGCGCTGACTGCCGCGTATAAGCCCGCAGCCGGGGTCTGTACGCGGCAGTTTCTGGACTGTGCGGCCGAGCACCTCCGCTGTACGGTGCGGCCGGTGAAGTGCCCGACGCCGCGGGCATCCCCTGGTCGGCGAGCCGACGGTTTTACAGCCCTATCCTCCTGCGTGAGGCTTATGCCGCTGACCTGCGGTTATGTGCTTCGAGGCGTGATTTGGGGCCGCCGCCGTCCGCTATGCGTCCGTGCGCTGGGAGCCGGCGGCGAGGTGACGCACGGACGGGGCACGGACGGCGGCGTCAGGAGGCTGCGCCTTCGCGCCCCGATCCGGGCCTTTGTGGCCTTTGACCTGCGTGTTCAAGATGCCATTTCACCTTCGCCGTCTTCCTCGTCCCCCGGTTCTGGCTGGGTGTCCTTGGTGCCGAGGGCGTCGGTGATGCGCTGGTTGGCGGCGTCGGCCTGGCCGTCGATGCAGTGGGCGTAGATCTTGAGCAGGACCGCGACGCCGTGCCCGGCGCGGCGGGCGACCTCGGTGGCCGGCACCCCGGAGTTGAGCCACAGCGAGACTGCGGCGTGCCGCAGGTCGTAGGGGCGGCGGCCGAGCGGGGAGCGGTACTGCGCCTCGGTGAGGGCCGCCTGGCGGGCCTCGGCCCACACGGCGCTGTAAGCCGAGTCCTGGATGAGGCCGCCCCGGCTCGTCTGGAAGATCCGCCCGTCCGGCGTGGTGCCGTACTTCTTGATGTGGGCGCGCATCAGCTTGACGAGTTCGGGCGGGATGGGGATGGTGCGGGTCTCGTTGTCGGCGCGGTGCTTGAGGCCGCGTTCCTGGCGGGAGGTGCCATGGTCGGTCCAGGCCGTCCCGGCCCGGGAGGCGGAGGCCGCCAGGACGATCCTCCCCCACCCTTTCTTCGGCAGGTACAGGTCCAGTTCGCGGAGCATGACCGCCTCCGAGGGGCGCAGCGCGGCGTAGTACAGGCAGCCGTAGAACGCCTCCAGGTGCGCGCCCCGGTCAGACAGCCCCCGCGCGGCAGCCAGGAGCTTCCTCGCCTGGGCGGGGCTGACCACCACCCTGCGGTCGACCGTCTGGGCGACGGCGGGGGCGGTCCACTGGATGCGGTCGATGGGGTTGGAGGGCAGGCGGCCGAGTTCGACGGCGTAGCCGAGGGCGTTGTAGAACACCGACCGCTTGCGCCGCTGGGTCGACCCGGCGGCGGGCTTGCCGGTCAGGGTCTTGGCGCACGCGCCGAGCGCGACCCGCACGGTGGCCGGGTCGTCCAGCGCGCTGAGCGGCAGCGAGGCGCGGGCGGCCCAGCCGAGGGCGAGGGCGATGTCGCGCGGCGGGTCGGTGTCGCGGGTGGCGGGGTTGAACGCCCAGGCGAACAGCGCCCGGCGCAGCACCCTCGGCTCGGGCGCGCCCTTCTCCTTACCGGCGAGGGCGACCGTGACGGTCACCAGCGACTCGGCGACCGACCGGCGGGAGACCGGGGCCAGGCCCGCCCACTTGGCCTCGGCGTAGCCGCGAGCGTGCTCATACCAGGTGACCATCTCCTCCTCGGTGGTCTCGGCGGCGGGCAGGCCGGTGCGGGGGCTGAAGGGCCGGCGGTCGCGGGCGGCGTCCTTGAGGTTGTCGAGGAACCCGTCGGCGAGGGTCTTGTTCTTGAACGACTTGCAGTGCTCCTGCCCGTTGACGGCCCACCGCACCCGGTACCGGCCGCCGCTGGCGTTGTCGGCGATCTTCCTGGTGTCCCAGAACCTGACGTCGTAACTGTCCATCTGCTGTCTGCTCCTGTCCGTCTTGTGTGTCCTCTTCTTCCAGGCGACGCAGCCACTGGCTGAGTGCGCTGCGCCGGACCCGCACCCCGCCGCCGGGCAGCCGCACGACCGGCGGCCCGGCGCCTTGCCGGCGCCAGCGGTAGAAGGCGGCCCGGGAAACCCGCAGCTCGGCGATCACCTCCTCGATCGTCAGCAGCGGGTCGCCCGGCGTTCCGGGGTCGTCGGCCGGGGTTGCGGGGGGCCGGCCGGGAGCGGTTGTCGTTCCCGGGGGCGGCCCGTCCGTGGGTCCGCGACGACGGACGCTCCGCTCGGCCCGCCGCGTCAAGTCCGGCCCCCGCCGGGCCGACGGCAGGCGGCTGCCCGGGGCGGCCGGCCTTGGCCAGGGGGGAAAGAGGCAAGGCCCCGCGGTCGCAATGGGCGGCGGGGCTGGCGGGCGGCCCGGCCCTGCCGGAGGGGAAGGCCGGCAGGGGCGGGCGCGGGGCGGTCCCGGGCGGTGACCTCGTGCGCGCCCTCGCCGTTGCCGGGAGTGGAGGCGGCCGGCCCTGGTGCCGGCCGGCGGGGCGGGCTGGCCTGCCGCCCGGGACCGCAGGCATCCACCCTCGACTCCGCCCGCCGCGTCAAGTCGGCCCGGCCCGGCGCGGGGGCGGGCTTGACGCCCGGCCCCGAGCTACGGGTCGATGCTGGCCGGCACCCGGCCGACCAGGAGGGGCCGACCCGGTACGAGGGCCGGCCGCCGGGCGGGTACCGCGAGGGGGGCACGGGGGCGCGCACCGCGACGGTGCGCGCCCCCGTCGTACACGCGCCCGCCGGGCATCCCGGTACCGCCTCGCCCGGCCGCGCGCAGCGCGTTATTCTGTCCGAAGGATCTGTCATAGGCCGCTCCCTTGGGCCTCCCGGTTTTCCGTCCCACTACAGAAATCGGGTTTTTGGGGCCTTTTTTCGCCAGCGCCCCTGAAATTGGTACTGGTGAGGCAAAAAAGCGCGCTTGTTGCGGGAGTGCCGTTTACTTCCGGTGGCCCTTCATGTACCTCGCGCGGGCCGGCCGTGTACCCGGCGGGAAACGATGCCGGTCAGCGCCCTGATATACCCGGCCGGGAGCAGCCGGCGGCCGGCGCGGCGGGAAGGGGTTAACGCTCGTCCGCGACCCCAGGTCGGCCGCGTACAACGCGAAGACGGCGCGGCCGGGGCGGCATGGGTTGCCGTCCCGGCCGCGCCGTCCGCGCGGGCCGCGCGTTACGCCGCGTTGGCCGCCGTCTCCGCGCTGGCGGCGGGGTCGCCGGCCGCGTCCGGGGCGGCGGGGGCAGCCTCCGGGGCGGGGCCGGCGGCGAGCCGGTAGGTGCGGGGCTTGTCGGTGACCATCTCGGCGGTGCCGAGGCTGACCAGCTTGTCGAGGGCGTTGGCGACCGCGCCGGCCGAGCGGGTGAGCACCTTGCCGACCTGGTGGGGTGTGAAGGCGGTGTCGGGGAACTTGCGCAGGTGGTCCTCGACCAGGTCGCGCAGCGCGCCGGGCCGGGTGGCGGGGGCGCGCCGGCCCGATGCGGCGGCCTTGACCGCCCGCCGCCCCTGGGCGGCCAGGTCCCGGGCGGTGTCCAGGGCGGCGAGGGCGACGTCGAGGTTCCCGGCGGCGAGGGCCTTGCCGGCCTCGTCGGCGGCCTGGGCGATGGCCGCGACGGTCCCGGCGGCCTCGGCGGTGACGGCCGGGTCCGGCCCCGGCTCGGTGCCAGCGTCCGCCTGCTGGTCCCCGGCCGTGCGGCCTGCGGGGACCGGGGCGGGCTGACTCGCGCCGACCGCGCTGCCGGCCGGCTCGTCGGCGGGCTGCCCAGCGTCGGCGGCGCTGACCGCGTCGGTCTCGGCGGGCGGGGCCTCGTCGGCCGGGGCTTCCGGGGCGGGGGCTGGCGTCCAGGTGTCGGCGATGCCGGGCCGGCTGCCCTTCACCCGGGTGGCGGTGCCGTTCTTCTCGTGCGCGATCAGGGCCTGCCGGGCGGCGGCGGTGCTGATCCCGGCGCGGGCGGCGATCACCGCGACCGTCGCGCCGGCGGGGTCGGCCGACAGCGCGGCCAGGACGGCCGCTGCGGGGCTGTCGCCGGCCGCCGGGGCAACGGGCGCGGGGGCCGGGGTCGTCGCCGTGTCGGCGGCGCTGCGGGCCGCGTGCGGGGCGGCGGGGGCGGGGGTGCTGGTGCGTGCCATGATGGTGACTCCGTTTCTATTCTCCGGCGCTATTCCTGGTTTTCGTTTTGACTGCGCCGGTGTTTTCTGGACGACAATTGCTCTGGTCCCGGCGTGAAGTCAAGCGGCTCCGCGACAATTCCAGATGCCGTTTTCCACGTCGGCCGGCGGGCACGGAAATACGCCGACTCCCTGTCTTAACCTGGCATGACGACTCGCGAGCACGACTCGGACGACGGTTCCCCGGTTGGCGGCCGACCCGAATTCTTACTTTCAGGCTTTGACGCCCCGGCTTTTCTGCACCGGTCGCCTTTTCTTTCCAGCAGTGTTTATCTGGTGCCGCGATCTGGGGTGCGGGCGGCCTTTCCCGGGGCGGGACGGCGGCGAAGCCACCGGGGCGGGCCGGGAGGCGGGCGGGCCGCCTCCCGGCCCGGGTCAGGCGGTGCGGGCGCTGGCGGCGACCGCGCGGGCGACCGCCGCGCTGGTGGCGGCGGGGTCGGCGAGGATGACCACCCGCGCGCCGGTCATCGTGTTGGCGGTGTCGCTGGGGGCGATCCAGATGACCAGGCAGCCCGAGGCCGCCAGGCGGGTGATGAGCTTCTGGCCGTCGGCGTGCTGGGTGCCCTTGTACCGGCCGTCGGAGACGATCACCAGGATGCGCGTGGCCCCGGGCCGCGCGAGGCCGAGCGCGCCGTCCAGGGCGCTGACCGCGCGGGTGAAGTCCTCGTACTTGCCGGCCGCGCTGAACTCGGCGACCCGGGCGGGGACCGCGCCGGGGTAGGTGACCGGGCGGACGTGCCGCCCGTAGGTGACGGCAGCGGTGCGGGCGGCGGGCAGGCTCGCGGTCGCGCGGGCCAGGACCCAGGCGGTCGAGGCGACCGGCCCGGTGAAGCCGCTCATCGAGCCGGACACGTCGCAGGCGACCCCCACGGCCAGCGGCGGGGCGGGTACCCGGCGGCGCTCGACTCGCGTGAACGGCCTCGCGGTGGGCATGGCTCCGGCGGCGCGCTGGGCGTCGGCCGTCACGGCGTGCCGCATCCGCAGCCGGCCGGGCGGGGTCGCCGAGCTGATCTTGGTCTCGGCGCGGCTTCCGGCGCTGGCCTCGCGCAGCGCGCGGGCCAGCCGCCTCGCGGCGGCCTGCTCCTCCGGGGTGGGCTCGCGGGTGAGGCCCGTGGTGCCGCCGGAGGCGTCGCCGGGGTCGCGGGCGAAGACCCGCGCGGAGGCATCGCCGGCCTGACGGCGGGCCTTGCTCTCGGCCTCGCGGGCCTCGGCCGCCCCGGGCGGGAACGGGGGCGGCGGCGCGAACTCGGCCTTCGAGGCGTCCTCGACCCGGGCGGTCGCCTCGCCGACCGCCGAGGCGACCGGCGACGGCGGCCCTCCCGCCTCCGACGGGTCCGCCTTCGGGGCGGGCTGGTCGGGCTGGACGCCGAGGATGCGGCACCAGCGGCGGCCGAGCCGCACCATGCCCCGCGCGTCGTCGTCGCGGGTGCGGTGGGCCTCGCGCCACACCTGGCGGAGCTGGCCCAGCTTCTCCTCGCCGATGACCGTGGCGACCGCCCTGGCGACCGGCTCGGCCTCGGCGCTCTCAAGGATGCCGGCGTCTTCGCGGGCGAGGATCAGCGCGGCGGCCGACCCGGCCTCGGCCGCGCTCGCGGGCGGGGCAGCGGCGGCGGTGAAGTCGCCGATCACGATCTGGCAGGTGCACGCGCGCAGCCAGGCCCGGTCACCGGGCCGCCTGCGGACCTGGCGGGCCTCGATCCGAGATTCCTCCAGCGCGGTCGCCGCCGCCGACCAGGCGGCATCGGTGCCCTTGGGGGCGCACCAGCGGGAGTGGGCGGCGTGCGCGCACTCGTGGACCGTCGCGCCCCACAGGGCCGGGTAGCGCTCGCGGTCGGCCGGGTTGGCGGGGTCGGCGGTGGCCGGGTCGACGCCGAGGTGGTCGGCGTTGACCTCGATCTCGGCGCTGGCCGGCAGGAAGCAGGCGGGCGCTCCCCGGCCCGCGCCGGGGGCGACGGTCACGGTCAGGTCGGCGCGATCAGCGACCGGGACGACCTGCGCGGTCATCTTCGCGGAGAAGGCCAGCCAGGCAGCGGCGGGGCGGGGGCGGCTTGCGGGGGCGGGGGCGGGCGGGGTCGCGCTCATCACAGTGCTCCTTCCAGGGCAGGCGAGGGGCGGGGGTTAGATCTGGCGGCCGAGGGCGAGCGGGGCGACGGTCTTGCCGAAGGTCTTGGCGAGGGTGCTGGCGACCACGTCGCGGTCCTCGGCCGGGGCGACCCCGGCGAGGTTGGCCAGCGCGGTGTCCAGCCCGAAAATCTTCGTGATCTTGGCGAAGGCGAGCAGCTCGCGGAGCTGGGGTGCCCAGCCGGTCTCGCCGTTGGCCTGCCGCGTGGCCAGGTTGCGGGCGGCGGTGATCGCCCGGGAGTCGATGCCCAGCGACCTGGCCAGGTCGTAATCGGTCGCGACCTCGAACTGGAAGGTGAAGCGGCTGGACAGGGCCTCGGTCAGGACGGCCCCGTGAACTCCCGGGTTGTGGCCCGCTACCACGTAGAAGCCGTCGGCGGCGGTGATCGTCTCGCCCTTGTGCGCCTTGACGACTACCTCGCGCCGCCCGTCGAGCGCGGGGTAGCAGACGGCGAGGACCGCCGGGGAGATGAGGGTCGCGTCGTCGATGAAAAGGACCCGGCCTTCCTGCATGGCCCTGATGAGGGGGCCGTAGATGAACTCGTACGTGCCGTCGGGCTTCTGGGTGTACTCGCCGACGAAGTCGCCCACCGTGGTGTCGCCGTCGCCGGCGATGGTGATCAGGTCGGGGAAGGCCGCCTCGACCAGGCTGGTCTTGCCCGTGCCGGGCGGCCCGGCGAGCAGGGAGGGGACGCCTTCGGCGCGCAGGGTGCGCAGCGCTTCGACGTCGGCCATGCCGGCCAGCACGCGGGGCCGGTAGACCTGCCCGCCGGGGCGGGTCACCGGGCCGGGCTTGGCCGGCGGGGCGGGAGCCTTCGGCGCAGCCGGCTTCGGGGCGGCCGACGGCGCTGGCGAGGCTGGCGGGGCGGCCGGCTTCGGCGTGGTCGGCGAGGCGGCCGACGGCGCGGCCGGGGCGGCCTTGGGCGGGGCGGGGGCCTTGGGGGTGATGGCGGCGGCTGCGGCGGCGGTGGCCGAGTTGGCCTCGTAGCGCAGCGGCTTGCCCGTGATGCGGGCGGCCTCGGCGCGGTCGGCGAGGGTGGTCAGCGCGTTGCCGACCGCGCCGGCCGACCGGCCGAGGTCTTTGGCGATCTCGCCGACCGTGTGCGGTCCGGGGCGGGCGGCGAGCCACTCGGCAACCTGGCGGCGAAGCTGGCCGTTGCCGAGGCGGCCCTTGGGGGCCGGGGCTGAAATAGCGGGGGCGGTCATCGGGAATACCTCCGGGAAATGCGAGGGCGAGAATTGCGGGCGGGCGCGCGCTTCGCCATGACCCAGGCTATTAATTACCGGGGAATTTCCCCCCGGAATTTCTGGGTACGCCACGACGCTATCTCGCCTTTTCCGAGGCAGTCAACGCCTTTCCGCCTCGAATTCACGCATTTCCTCGCTAATTTCCGCGCTATTCGTTACTCACCGCGCCTGAATTGATTACCGTCCGCCCTCGCGCCTTTCCGCCGCCGCCGGCCGCCTTTCCGCGCCTGCCCTCGCCGCCTGCCAGCCTCCTCGCGCGCCTGCCCTCACCTGGCCGCACGCCCTCGCGGGGCCGGGCGGGCGCGGGCCTGCGGGCACGGACCAGGGGGGCGAGGGCCGGATACTGAGCGGATACAATGCCACGGACAGGAGACTGGGAATTAACGCCTGTCATGCATCTGCGGCCCGCCATTTACGATTGTTTTAAGAGCTTTGCGCTTATATAAGTCTGGGAGTCCACCGGAAGGTTTATTACCGCCACGTCCTGCGCGTCCGCCACTGAAAGTGGGCTCCGCTGTCGGCAGGTACCCGTATTAGCTGGCAGATTAGCTGGCGACATGGAAGGGTCACAGGTTCGCGAAGCCGGGTAAACGGTCTGCGAATTCCGCTGACCGTCTTTGCCGCCCCGGGGGAACCCGGGCGGCGGCCCTCCGCGCCGGCAGCAGGCGGCCCCTGCCGCGAGCGGCCGGCCCGTGGCCGGCGAGCCCGTCCGGTAGGTTGCCACGCCTTCGCGGTGCCTGTCGAGCCGCCGCCCGCGCCACGGCGCGTCCGCCCCGCGCGGGCACACCGCGACGGCAGCCGGCCTGCCCTCCGCGGACCAGGGCTCTGGCCGGCGGGGAGGCGGCCAGGGTCAGGCGGCGCGGGAGGTTCCCGGCGGCAGGCCCTGGTCGGAGCGGAGCTGGCGCAGCAGCTCGGAGGCGGCCTGGTTGGACACGCCGAGGCGGGCGCGCAGCGCGTCGCGGGTGATCGGCTGCCCGTGCTGGTCCTGATGCTCGGCGGCGGCCCGCCGCGCGGCTATCAGGAGCGCCTCGTCCCCGCCGTCCCGGGCCTCGTCCCCGGAATCTTGCACCGGGGACGGCCGTCCCCGCCAGGACGGCTCGCCAACAGCGCCGTCCTCGCTGGCAATGGCGCGGGGGCGGCGGGCGGCGCGGCGCTCGATCATCGAGACCGCCACCAGGAACGCGACGGGCGGCACAGCGGCCACGATCCGGCCCCAGGCCGTCGGCTGCGCCTGGGCGAGGTTCGCCGCCAGGCTCAGCAGCACCCCGCCCGCGAGTACCGCCGTCGGCCACGACAGCCGCCGGGTGACAACGCCCTGCTGCTTGTCGCGCTGGCGCTCGCGAGCGGCCATGACGCAGGTCAAGTCGATGCAAACGGCCACAGCCCAGGACATCGGGCCGCGCTGGCCGTGCTCGGCGGCGGTGTCGCGGATGTGAATGAACGACCCGGCCCCGGCGATCACCGCGAGCACGGTGACCGGCAGCGCGTCGGCGACCGCCAGCAGGCGGCGGCCCGCGCTCACCAGCCGTCCCGCCGTCCTGCCTGTCCCGGACGGCCCGGCGGGCCGTCCCCGCCCCGTCCCGGCCTCGCGCCGTTGCCGCCGTGCCCGAGCGGGGCCGTCCCGGTGAACGCTGACTTCTTCACGCCTGGTCGCCTCCTGAACACGCGGCCGGTCCTGACCCGCCGACGGCTGCCGCGCCGCCGGCAACGAGGGAGGCGCGCCCCGGACCAGCTGGGGCGGAACTCCCCCCGTCCCCCCGCACCAACAGAAATCGGGTTTTCGAGGCTGTTTTTCGCTGCCTGGCCGAAATTAGTTACCAGAGGGGCAAAATAGCTGTTTGTTACGGGAGTTACATGTACCTGGCTTGTACCTTTTATGGTCCTCTCGTGTACCTGCGATATACCTGGGGCCGTCTTTCCGCCGGTCCCGGCCCTCGCCCGGCGGTGGTCCGTTAACCGTCGCTTATCACGCGCAGCGCGGGCCTGGAGGACCAAGCGTGCCTTGGTCCTGTACGCGGACACAGTTCCGCGCCCTTCCCAGGGAGGCCGCGCTGGCGGGGCGTCAGGTCCCGCCGCTGGTGTTCAGCGCCTGGGACTCCGCGACCCGGAACGCCGCCACGGCGGTCGTGAACAGCGGCGGCAGCGCCCCGCCCGCCCCGCCGGCCCCCTGCCAGGTGACGTCCCATGTGATCGTGGCCGTCGCCCGGAAAGCCCCGCCCGGCTGCCCGGCGCTGGAGCTGGTGTATGTGTGCCCGCAGTCCGGCGAGGCCGACGCAGGGTTGTCCGCGCTCGTGTACGGGGTGCCCGCCCCGTGGCAGGTCACCGTCGAGCCATCGCCGGGATGCCAGGTGACCGAGACCGGGGTGGCGGTCGCGGTCACGCTCTCTCCCGGCACCGTGGCCGTCTTCGACTCCGGCACCCATTCCGCGGGATTGATCCACAGCCAGGTCGGCAGGTTCGTGAGCTGCAAGGCCGCCTGGGCGGGGCTGGAGCGGATCACCGGGCTGGGCAGCCCAAGGGTCTGGCGGGCAAGAGCGGCCAGTGCCGCCGGGTCCGGCGGCCCCGGCCCTGCTGCGGGAGCGCCCGCCGGGGCGGCTGCGCCGATCGGGCAGGCCAGTGTCTGCACCGTGACCTGGCAGCCCGCCGGGACGCAGCCGAACGTCTTGTTCACCGTCCCCGCGCAGCCGCCCGCCGCGCCTGCGGCGGCGGTCCCGGCCGACGGCTGGCCGCCCGCCTGGGGGCCGGGGCTGGCCGGGGCGCCGGCCGACGGGCCTGTCCCGGCCGTCACGTCGCACTGCGGCGCGTACGACTGACCGCACGTCACGCCGCCGTAAGGGGTCCCGCTCCCCGGGCCTCCGCCGGCCAGCGCGGCCTGCTGCCCTCCGGCCAGCAGCAGGGCGACTGCAAGCCCGGCCGCCAGCAGGCAGGCAAGGACGCGGCTCAGCATGAGCCGGCCTTCTCTACCACCAGGTACGTCACCTTCCAGGTGCCGTCGAACGGCTGCACCTGCGCGTAGATCGCCTGCCGCCCCGGTGCCCCGCCGGCGGCGGGCTTGCCGGACCTGTAGTACGTGCCGCTGCCCGCCGAATCCGAGCAGTCGGTGACCTTGGCCTCGGACGTTCCCAGCGACGTCTTCGTCATCGTCACGGCCACGGAGTGCGACGGCGTTCCCCGGGTCACGATCCCCTCTTCGTGGTACTGGTACAGGCCGTGGATCAGCAGCTCCAGCGCCGAGCCCGCCGCGTAGTGATCCAGCGACGGCGACTGGTAGTCGGCCGTCCGCGAGGCGGTGAAGAACGCCTGCCACATGCCCAGGTACGCCTCCCGGGCCAGTACCTGCGGGTCGCCGGCTGCGGCCGTGCTGGCCGGGGCCGACGCCGTGCGGTCCGGCAGCGCCGTCGACTGGCTGACGGGCGTGCCCGAGGCGCACCCCGCCAGCCCGGTCGCGCAGCACGCGAGGACCGCCATGCGCAAGGTTCTCCTGCCACCGCGCAACCCCGGCCACCTCCCGATAGTCGCCGAACCCCGGAGGTGACTACCGTCATAGCACCCAGGCGGATAGCACTTCAAAGTGCCATCCATCGCACCTCGCGGTAAGGCCCGCGCCCCAGCGCCCCGATCCTGCGCGGGCACGACCGCTGACCAGCGCCTCCGCACGCCAGCGGCCGAGGCGTCTCAGACTGCCGCGTAACGCGATTTTCCTGAGCTGCCCATGCGGCTGTCGTGCCTGTCGTCGGCCAGGCGGGCTGGGGAGGCGTTTACGTCCTGCCGCAGTCTCTGGCCCGGTCATGCCGACTAGCGCCATGCCCGCCGCTGGCCGGTCCGTACGCCAGGTCGCCATGCCGGGACCGCGCCAGCGGGCCGCCCGGACGCCGCCACGCGGCCCGCTGGCGCGGTCCCGGCCGCCGCCGGGCACCGTGGGGCGTTCCCGGCGGCGGGGCCGCGCTGTGCCGCTCACCGGGCGTGGTGGCGGGCTGCTTTCCCGGCCGTCCGCAGGCGTGCGGCGGGGGTCGTGCGTGCGGGCTTCGGGAGGTCAGCGGACGAGGGCGAGGACTTCGTCGCGGATGGCGGTCATGGCGTCGCGGGTGGGTGCTTCGACGTTGAGGCGGAGCAGGGGCTCGGTGTTGGAGGGGCGGAGGTTGAACCAGCGGCCGTCGCCGAGGTTGACGGTGAGCCCGTCGAGCCGGTCGCTGGTTACGCCGGGGCGGGCGTAGGCGGCCTCGACCTCGTCCAGCTTGGCGGGGACGTCATCGACGTGGCTGTTGATCTCGCCGGAGGCGGCGTAGCGGCTGTACTGGCCGGTCAGTTCCGACAGCGGCCGGTCCTGGGTGCCGAGGGCGGCCAGGACGTGCAGGGCGGTGAGCATGCCGGTGTCTGCGCGCCAGAAGTCGCGGAAGTAGTAGTGGCCGGAGTGCTCGCCGCCGAAGGCGGCGTCGTGCTCGGCCATGAGCGCCTTCATGTAGGAGTGGCCGACGCGGGAGCGGACTGGGGTGCCGCCGTGCTCGCGGATGATCTCGGTGGCGGCGGCGCTGGTGATGACGTTGTGCACGATGGCCGAGCCCGGGTAGCGGGCCAGCTCGCGGGCGGCGACCAGGCCGACGATCGCCGAGGGCGGAACCGGCTCGCCTCGTTCGTCGATGAAGAAGCAGCGGTCGGCGTCGCCGTCGAAGGCCAGCCCGATGTCCGCGCCGGCCTCGCGGACCCTGGCCTGGCAGTCGAGCAGGTTCTTGGGCTCCAGCGGGTTGGCCTCGTGGTTGGGGAAGGTGCCGTCCAGCTCGAAGTACAGCGGGACCAGCTCGACGGGCAGCCCGGCCAGCACGCCGGGGACCATGTGCCCGGCCATGCCGTTGCCGGCGTCCGCGACCACCTTCAGCGGCCGGATTCCCTCCAGGGGCACGAGGGAGTGCAGGTGGCGGACGTAGTCGGCGCGCATATCCTGGCTGGTGACAGTGCCGGGGGCAGCGGCCGGGGCGAGGATGTCGCCGGCGGCGAGCCAGGCGCGGATCTGGGCCAGCCCGGTGTCCTCGCCGACCGGGGCGGCGCCGGCCCGGCACAGCTTGATGCCGTTGTAGGCGGCGGGGTTGTGGCTGGCGGTGATCATGGCGGCCGGGATGTCGAGGGCGCCGGAGACGTAGTAGGCGTAGTCGGTGGACCCCAGGCCCGCGTCCAAGACGTCCGCGCCTGCTGATGCCGCGCCCTCGGCCAGGGCGGCGGCCAGGTCCGGGGACGAGTCGCGCATGTCCCGGGCGACGGCCAGGCGGCGGGTGCCGGTGAGGCGGACAAACAGCGCGCCCACGTCGCGGGCGATACCCGCGTTCATCTCGTCGGGGACGGTACCCCGGATGTCGTATGCCTTGACGAGCCGGTTGAAGTCGGCCACGGTAGCTTCTCCTGATTCCTCATCGGTGCTCACGGTAAGCGAGCGAAATACTACTGACGACCCGGCGGGTGCCGGGCCGGGTTACGCCGGCCGCGCCGCGTCCTGGCGGGCGGCCGGGGGCGCGCACGCCAGGCCGGACGGGTCGCTGCGCGGCAGCGCGACCGCGTGGACGGGAAGGTCGCTGACGGTGGCGAGGACAGGGGCGACGGCGTCATCGGGAACGAGGGCGAACAGGCAGCCGCCGTGCCCGGAGCCGGATAGCTTCGCGCCGTAGGCCCCGGCGGCCAGCACCCGGCTCACGCACTCCTCGATCAGCGGGGTGGAGCAGGCCACCTGGTCGCGCAGCAGCGCGTGCGCGGCGCTGAGCAGCCTCCCGGCCTCGCGGTAGTCCGGCTGGGGACTGCGCAAGAGCGCAGTCAGTGCCTGGACCAGCGCGGTGGTCTCCGCGACGTAGGTGACCATGGCGGGCTCGCGGGCCTGGAAGCGCTCGCGCTTGCTCGCGAGCACGGTGGCGGTGGCGCGGCGCTGCCGGGTGTCGATTAGCACGACCGGCAGGGGCAGCGAGGCGGTGATCAGGCCGGCGTGCGGCTGGCCGCCGGCCGAGATCTGGTTGACGCCGCCGCTGGCGCAGGCCAGGAAGTCCATCCACCCGGCCCCCGTTCCCAGCTCGCCTGTTTCGGCCTGCCGTGCCAGCGCGCACGCGGTCGCAGTGTCCGGCGGCTCGCCCGTGCGCAGGGCCGACAGCGCGGTGACCACCGCGAGGGTGAGGGCGGCGCTGGAGGAGACCCCGGCCCCGACCGGCAGGTCGGTGCTGGCGGTGACGACCACCCCGGCGAGGCCGGCGGCGGGCAGGGTGACCTTGGCGGCGGCCTGCATGTGGTCGAGCACGTCGCCGTCGTAGACCGAGGCGGCGGCGCGGGCGGCGGGCACCAGCCGCGTCCGGTACAGCGGCGGCCCCGAGATCAGCGCGAGGGCGTCGGAGCCGGATGCGCGCCAGGCGGTCACCCTCGTGCGCAGCGGGACCGCCGCCGTGACCGAGTTCCCGCCGGTCATCCAGTCCAGTGATTCCCCGGCCAGGCAGATCCGCCCCGGCACCGAGGCCGTCGCGACTTCGCGGGCGCGCGAGGCGCGGGGCGCGCTCACCGGCGGGTCTCCGGCAGCGCCTGCACGCAGGTGCGGCAGGCGGGCGAGGCGGACCAGTCCGCGGCCGCGTGGCGGGCGCGCCAGGCGGTCATGACCTCGCCGTTCCACAGCTCCGCGAGGGTCACGCCCGCGGCCGACCCGACCTCGTACCGCTCGTGCTCAGGAGCGGAGTCGGGGATCACGTTGCAGCACATCTTGACGATGCCCCGGTAGTCGACCGACAGCGAGGTCGCGGTCATCTGGCACGGCTGCGTGCGCGGCCCTGCCTGGCCCGGGACCGCTGCGGTGCCGCCCCGGTCGTTGTAGGTGGCGACCGACGGGCTGATCACCTCGACCAGCACCCCGGCGGCCTCGTCCTCCCAGCGTGCGGCCAGCCCCTGCCGCACCGGGCCGAGCACCCAGCCGAGCGCGTCCGCGAGCCCGGCCTGGGCCAGCCAGCGGCGCAGCGCCGCCTCGGTGGGCGCGGTGTCGGCCCGGTGCGGGTAACGGGTCACCCGCACGTAGCGGACCCCGGCCGCCAGCAGGCGCTCCAGGCCGCCGCGCTTGAGCAGGTCCCCGTTGGTGTAGATCGCCGGCCGGGCGTCCGGGGCGGCGGCGCGCAGGAGGGCGAGTTCGTCGTGCAGCCTGGGGTTCGCCAGCGGCTCGTTGTAGTTGTGCAGGGCGAAGAAGCCCGCGAACCCGGCCTCCCCGAGTTCGGCGGTCACCTTGGCCAGCAGCGGCCAGGGCATGAGCTGCTGGACCCGCCGCGCGCCGGTGTGCCCGTTCGGGCACCACGGGCAGGTCCGGTTGCAGTAGCGGGCGGTCTCCACCTCGACGTACCGCAGCCCCGCCAGCGGCGGGGCAGCCGCCAGGGCAGCCGCCAGGGCAGCCGCCCCGGCCCCGCCGTACCTGGGCAGCCCGAGCGGGACGGGCGCGGCCTTGGCCGCTGGGAGCTGGGCGGGCGCGGTGCTGTTACATGTCATGAGTGGCCTCCTTGCGGGCCGGCTTTCTGCGGGAGCCCCATGTTTAGGGGCATAAACAAGCCCGGCGTCTTCGGCGGGCACGGGCTGTATAGGGGTATAAACGCACGGTATGACTCGTGCGAGCTGACCGTCAAGGGGTCTAAACTCTGCTGCGTGGGGGCCACGGACGACTTCGATGACGTGCGCCGCGACCCGGACCCGCTCCGGCGAGGTCGCCGCGCGACCGAGCTGCTTGTCGTGTACCAGCAGCGGGCGGCCGAGCTGGCCCGGCTCCGCAAGGTGGCGGTTGAGGACGCGCACCGCGAGCTGGGGCTGAGCTACACCCAGATCGCCGCCGCGATGGGGCTGACCAAGGGCCGCGTCTCCCAGATCCGCGGGACCGCCTCGCCGGCGGAGCGGGCCTTTTTCGGCACCGGCCCGGTGAGCGTCGGCGTCCCGCTGCGCCACGGCGTCACCGACCGGCAGCGCCCGCTGGTCGCCGCCGAGGACATGCGGGCCGGCGAGGACGCCGCCCGCCTCCTGGAGGGGTACGGGCTGGCCGTCACCCGCTACCAGATCACCCCCGGGACCGCCTCCGCGCCGCCCGGTGACGCGGTGGTGATCTGCGGGCCGAAGACCGCCCCGGTCGGGGCCGCGCTGCTCGCCCGGGACCGGGCGCTGGACATGCGGGAGGACGGCGGGCGCTGGTGGATCATCGCGCGGGCGACCGGGCAGCGGCTCGGCTCCCCGTCCGACGAGGCGGACCCGGCCGCCGCCGACCTGGCCTACGTCGGCCGCCACCAGGAAGGCGAGCACGTCACGGTCCACATCGCGGGCATCCACGCGATCGGCTCGCTCGGCGCGGTCCATTACCTGGCCGGGCACCTCGCCGAGCTGTTCGCCGGCGCCGGGGACGCCTCGCTGTCGCTGGTGACCCGGGCCTCCTATGACGGCCTGGAGATCACCGGCAGCAGCCTGGCCGCCGGCCCGTTCACCTGGTGACGTGGTGCGCACCTCCGCCGCCCAGCTACCCGAGCCGCCGCACGGCGCCGACCGGGTCGTCGTCACCGGCAACACGGTCATAGTCCTGGACGGGGCCAGCGCCTTCGAGCCGGCCGACGTCCCGCCGGGCGAGTACGCGAGCCGCCTGGGCGATTCCATCGCAGCGGCCCTGGCGGTCGCCCCGGAGGCGCCGCTGGCCAGCGTGCTCGCCGAGGCCATCGCGGCGACGACCGCAGAACTGGGCCTGGACGACGATGCCGGCTGCCCGTCCAGCACTGTGGCCATGGCCCGCCTCGCCGGGAACGTCCTTGACCTGCTGGCCCTGGGCGACAGCTACATTTTTTACGGGACCGGGCCAGGCGGGCCAGGAACCGGGACGCTCACCGACGACCGGCTGGCCGGGCTGGGCCTGCCCGAGCAGCGCCTGTACCGCGAGCGGCTGGCGGCCGGGGGCGGCTACGGCGACGCTCACCGGGAGCTGCTGCGCGCCCTCCAGCGCGGGCAGCGGCTGCGCCGTAACCGGCCGGGCGGCTACTGGATCGCCGCAGCCGACCCGGCCGCAGCCAGCCACGCGCTGGCCATCACCTTCCCCGCCACGGCGGACACCTGGGCCGTGCTCGCCACCGACGGAACAGTCAACACCGCGCGACACCTGGGCCTGGACGACTGGCCCGCGCTCGCGCGCTCCGGCCCCGCCGCCCTCGCCAGCCTGCTGCGGCACTGCCAGGACTGGGAACACCACGCCGACCCCGACGGCCGACGGCTCCCGCGCTCCAAGCGGCACGACGACAAGGCCATCGCATCCCTCACCGCAGGCCGGTAGCGACGCAGCCCCGGCCCCGCGCCAGCGCACGATGCTCATAGCCGCTTCAGGGCCGCAGCGACCCTCCGCATCGTCTCCGGCCCGGGTGAGGCGCCGGGCTTCCACTGCGGCACGCCGAAGGAGGGTCCTTGCGTCCCCGGCGCCCGCAACGGCAAGGTCTCCTGCGCCGATCCATGCGCCGGCCTCCGCGCCGCCGTGGCGCCCGGCCGGGGACTTGCAGTCGTCATGGCAATCGTGCTCCTTCGCAGCTCAAGGCGCGGACTCGTCCCGCGCCGGAACCTGGTATGCGTCAGCCGCCGGGAGCCGGCCGCTCGTCGGCCGGGGCCAGCGGCTTGCCCCGGTTCTCCAGTTCCACGGCGAGGTCGACGCGCAGCGTGTCGAGCTTGACCGCCAGCACGTCCAGCCCGAGCGCGCGGTGGTTGTCATACAGCAGGCGGGCGGCGTCATGGGCGGCGCGCAGCGCCTGATCGTTGAGGCTGTCGAACATCGCCGGTACTCCTTCCAGCCGCCCGCCTGGCGCGGGCGGCGAATCGCTTTCCGCCGTGCGGGCTAGGGGATGAAACCGGCGGCCGGGGCACTAGTCGCGGCAGGGGCCGCCTCAAGCAGCGCCCAGACGACCTTGCCGCCGCCGTCGTAGCCGAAGTGCCCCCAGCGCTCGCTGAGGGCCTCGACCAGCAGCAGGCCGCGCCCGTTCTCGGCGTCCGCGCCAGGGTTTGCGGCTGGTGCCGGGGGCTGGGGGCTGGCGTCCCAGACGAAGACCACGACCCGGCCCAGGTCGGAGACAAGCCACACCCGCACGGCGTCGTGCCCTGTCGCGCGGGAGGCCCGCACCCCGTTGGTCACCAGCTCCGAGACCACGGCCTCGGTATCGTCGCTGACTGCGGCCAGGCTCCACTCCCGCAGGACCAGGCGGGCGTGCAGCCGGGCGCAGGGCACCGCGCCGGCCAGCGCGCCGAGTTCGAGGAAGGTCTGGTACGGCCACTGCGCGGCGAACGGCGCTGACCGCGCCGCGTCCGCCCTGCCGACGGGGAGCTGGCGGTGATGGCCGTGAGGTACCTGGCCTGCGGCAAGACGAGGATGCCCGCCCGTGTGGTGCGTCCGGTTGCTCGTCTTGCAGTGCATGATCGTGTCCTTAGTGCGTCCCGTGCGCCTGGCTGGCGGGCTGGTGCCTGGTGAGGTCGAGCCGGTCCAGGGCGGCCTCGATCTCCGAGACGCGGTGCGGCCCGACGCCCCGGATCTCGCCGAGCTGGTGCCCGGCGTGCAGGTCGACCACATCCCCGACCGTGCGCGGCCCGTCGAAGGGCGCGTCGTAGGCACGGGTCAGCGGGTTGAAGCTGTGGAACGACAAGACGGTGAGCAGGCACTCAACCGGGCAGTCACGGGTAACCGGCCCGTGGTGGGGCACTCTGGAACCGGGCGCGGTCAGCACCTCACCCATGAGCAGTCCCTTCGGTCCCGGCGGGGCGCAGGAGCGACATCGCTCGCGTGACCGCCTCCACAACGGAGCCGGCTACGTGGGCCGGGCCAGCGGCCTGGCCGCATCCCTCCGGCGCGAAAACGAGGGCGGCGGTCTCGGCTAGGAAGTCGCGTGTCCAGGTCAGGCCGCCGTCGTCAGCCACGCAGACCTGCGCGTGGTCTCCGGAACCGGGAACGGTCGCGATGATCTCGGCGAAGGTGTCGAAGGCGGTCTCGTCGCAGTAGACCGCCATTTCCACGTCCAGGCCACGGGCCTTCAGCTCCAGGCCGACGATGCCCTTGAACGTGACGTTCTCCCGCTGGCGACCGGACCCCAGGCGCGGCTGCGGCCCGCTACGGCCGGTCAGCAGGACGGTGGCCAGGTCCGCGGTCAGGCCGGGGTCGGCGTCGTCTGCGGACCAGGGCCAGTATTCCCACTCGGCGCTGCCGCCCTCGCCGACCGCCAGGGTGCACCGCGCCCCCGGCCAGGCGATGTCCAGGCGGCCTTCCCCGTCGGCGGGCGGGCGGACGTCAAGCCCGGCGCAGGTCAGGCCGTCGGCGACCAGGCGCAGCAGCTCGCCCGGCGCGGTGCGATCGGCAGTGCAGGTGGTTGTCACGTCGGGTCGTCCTTCCGGTCGTGATGGCCGCCGAGGACGGCCAGGTGGGCGAGCAGGGCAGCCGCGACCTGGTCCGGACTAGCCGGCCGAGCCGGGGGCTGGTAGTGCCACTCGATCTCGATGCCGTCCCAGGTGGCGGTCACCGTGTCCGGCGCGGATTCGACCTGGGGCTGGCCAGGAACCGGGAGCCGGGCGATGACCCGGGCGGCCTCTGCTGTAGTGCGGCCGGTGTAGTGACATGCGGCCTGGCCGTTGTCCTCGGCGGTTACCTCCACGTGCGGGCCGCCGGGCAGGCCGGTCACCTTGAAGACGGCCGGGTCGCGCCCGGCCGGGAACGCCACTGTGTACCCGTGTTCTTCCAGCCGCGCCGCCAGCAGCTTCGCCATCTCGCCCGCGACCGCCCGCGTGCTCACCGGCCCGCCCCCGCGCAGGCGGCCAGGGCCATGGCAGCCGGGCCGACGAGCAGGCCGGCCAGGGCGTCGGGCTGGCCGAGGATCACCGGCAGCAGCGCCGGGCGGGGCATGCGCAGCGAGTCCGCGAACTGCAGGAGCTGGCGGATGTCGTAGATGCCCTGCCGCCGCCCGGCTTCCCAGTACCAGATCACGCTCTCCGAAAGCCCGGTCCGCTCGCCCAGCTCCCGCCGCGACAGCCCGGCCGCCGAGCGGTAGATCACCAGGACCGCCGGGAAGTCCAGGCGCCAGCGCGTCCCGCATCGGCCCGGTATCCCACACCCACGCGGCCATGTCATCCCGGGTGTCGAGGTGCTGCCGGTCGAACAGCGCCCGCTGGCACGGCGTGCAGAAATCACCCGGGTTGTAGCCCGACAGGCGCGTCTTGCGGCATGAACCGCAGACCCGCGTCACCAGCCCGGCCTCGCTCATCCGGCTTCACTTCCGTCCGCCTGCGCCGAGCCGCCCTGGACCAGCGCGAGTCTGCCGGGTGCCACCGCAGCGCCGCCGCCCTCCGCCAGGCCAACCGCGCCGACCGGGCCGGATACCTCGATCACCAGGCGGGCCGGAACATAGGGCAGCGTCAGCGACATGCCCTCACTCGCCACGGCCTGCCCGGCGGGGGCCTGCCCTGGTTCGGGCGCGTCGCCGGGAGCGGCCTCGGGCGTCTCCGCGAGCGCGACGAGTTCCCCGGCCGCTTCCAGCAGGTCGTCCAGGCGGGCCGCCATCCGCAGGGACGGCCGCTTGCGGCCGTGGACGACCTTCGACAGGTGCGAGGCGTCGCACGGCACCCGGCGGGCCAGCTCCCGCAGCGACAGGCCGTGCGGCTCCGCCAGCGCCAGGACGCGCTCCCCGAACGGGGCCTCGCCCCGCAGGCGGCGCGTAAGCACCAGCCGGTCCTGCTGCGGCAGGCTCTCATGGTCGGCCAGGTCCAGGAGGCACAGCACGTCGGTGTCGTAGACGGCGGCCAGCAGGCACAGCACGTACACCGACGGCCTGCGCTCACTGTAGGGCCACTGCTCCATCTCGCACAGGTGAGCGGCGCTCATGCCCGCGCGGGCCTTCGGGTCGGTGCCCTCGCGGGCGGCGCGCTCGTTGAACCGCTCTGCGGCCTGGGTCAGCGACCAGCCCCAGGCCAGCCGGTACGCCTCACGCGGGCGCGCCTGGTACCGGCGCGACAGCTCAGCGGCGATCTCGTCATAGCTGAATCCAAGGCCGCGCATCCGGTCCCGCAGCCTGTCCAGCTCGGCCGTGAATCCCTTGCCCCTGGCCCCGGCCGATGTCCCCGGCGCGGCCACGGCGCTGGGCTGGCTCATGTCAGAAACTCCTTTAATGTTCGCAGGCAATCCGGTGATGGCGTCACTTACAGTTTTTGGGCTACACCCGCGTAGAAAATGGTCCGGCCGGGCTGCTCGGGCATGAAGTCGTTGCGCCACTCCGAGACATTCACGAGTCCGGGCGTGACCATTTCAAGTCCGTCGAAGAACCGCAGGATCTCCGAGCGCGGCCTCGGGGCGCTCGGCGCGGTGGCCC
>Ga0335075_10004591_pt1 | contig 21564 bp, 13 predicted proteins | sample Lox_Sample_24_FD_206723 | JGI IMG/M metagenome (GOLD analysis project Ga0335075, IMG submission 206723) | Soil microbial communities from Loxahatchee National Wildlife Refuge, Florida, United States - Lox_Sample_2.4 | ecosystem: Environmental > Terrestrial > Soil > Wetlands | place: USA...
TGTTCCAGATCCTGCTGATTCTTCCGCAATTCAGCGGTCACGCGTTGTTTTCCTGCCCGAGCTTCGGACTGCAGCCCGTCCAGGGCGAGCGCGTCGTCAAATGCCTGAAGAGCGCCCTTCAGATCGCCCCGTGCTTCGGCGGCGCTGGCCTGGGCAAGATCGCTCTTCACTCTGGCGGCATAGTTGACTTTCGGTTGTGCCGGTTGGGCAGCCGGCTCTTGCGCCGATTGCTGCGCAGCCGTTTGTTTTTGCAGAAGAGCATCCATCTGATCCAGCTTATCCGCAGGATTGCCGGGGCCGTTGGCGTTGATTTTGACCGCGAAAGAGTACTTTTCCTCGGCGCCCTTATAGTCGCCTTTCTTCGCCAGAGCGTCACCCACGCTCATGGTGTCCTGGTACACCTTGATATTCGTCAGAATCTGTTGGGCCCTCGCCTGCAGATTTGGGGAATGCACCTGACTGGCCTGGGCCGTGGCGGTATTGAAGTCTCCCTGCTGATACGCCGCCAGCGCGAGGTTCAGAGCCGCTGCTCCGGTCGCATCGGACGGTTGCGCCAGGCCACTCTTTGCCTGTACAACCAGAGCCTGTGCCTGCGGCGCCAGAGGGCCAAAGCGAATCTTGCTCAGGTCTCGGATCGCGCCCTGATAATCCTTGTGCTGCAGCTCGGACTGTCCCGTTCCCAGAAGCCCCTTGAATTCGTTTAGCTGTTTGTCGACTTCGGCGCGCGCCCGCTCGCACTTCTTGCCGTATTTCTGAGGATCCAGAGCCGCCGCCTGGCATAAATAGTTGGCTTCCTCATCCAGGGCTCCTCGCGCGTGTGCCTGCTTCGCCAGGTCCTTCAGATGATCCGTCTGGCTGTCCGCATGCACGGCAGGCGTGAGCAGCGCTAAACTTGCGCAGGCCGCGATCAGCCATGTTCTTATGGCTCTCATGAGCGGCCTCCAGCCAGCACTTTTTGCAGCAGCTGATCGGGATCCGCAGCTCCCATGTTCGCGGTGCATAAGTGCTGTGTCGCGCTGATCTCGCAATGAATCACCTGCTGCTCGTTGTCCGCTCCCTCGAGAGTCACTTCATACCGCCCCTCCGCTACTCCATCGATGCGGAGAGGCGTTGCGCGGTTCTGCCCGCTCAGATCCAGTTCCTTCCCGGCAGAATTCTTGATCTTCGCAACCGTTGCCCACGGCGAAGCATTCACAACCATGTAGCTCATCACCGCCATTGTCGGCTCGCTAGCGCGTGTTGATGAAACCTCCGCCGGTTGAGAGCGCGATGCCGCGGTCTTCGTTCTGTGCCAGACACCCAGGGCCAGACCAACGCATAGAACCAGCGCCAGCATTGCCGGCAGCCATATTCGAAGTCTCCGATTCGCCGTGCCTGGACTCGCCTTCGGCGCCTTCCTGCCAGAGTTGTTCCTTATCTCCTGCTTCAGTTGCCGCCATTCCTCCCCCACGATTGGGCTTGCGAATGGTGCCGACTGCCGAACCCGGTCGAGGTCCCTTAAAGCCTGCTTTGTCTCCCCTCGCTGCAGCGCTGCACGGGCAGCCCGCATCGCATCGCTCATCGCGGCTTCAGCCAGGACCCGTCGTTTCCCCTCGCATTGTTCTCTCGCCTGTGCAACTTCTGGCAAATCGCCATATGTGCCGGATACGGTTGCAAAGCCATCGATGCAAGTGCTCAGTTTGCCCGCCGCCAGTAATTCTTCACACTGTTGCATTGCCTTACCAATCGCTTCCACCATGGCGGTTCGCTTTGTCAGCGTTTTGCGCCGCTCCTGAATTCGCTGATCCGCAAGTACGGCCCGGGGCTGCTTGGCGAGCAACTGCAAAGCTTCCGCGGCGTCGCTTTCGCCGAGCTCAGCTCCTCGAGACAGCACCGCCTGGATGCGCTCTTCGATTTCCCGAAGTCTCTCCTTTGCCTCTCCAAGAAACGCGGTCAGCGAGGCGTCGTTCAGTTCGGAAACCAATGGCTCAAGCAGAGCCATGACCGCCTGATATTCGCCCGTCCGCAGCAGTTCCTGGCTTTGCGCCCGGATCGCTTCGCACCGCTTTCGGTCCCCTTCCGCCTTCTGCTCGGCGCGGACATGCTCCAGCAGCGCCTCCACTTCCTCCGATCCTGCGGCCTCCGATCCACCGGCTTCGATCCGCACTGCCTCGAGTCCGCGGATTGCCTCCTCATAGCGTCCGGCGGTCAGGTCCTCATGCGCCTGCTTCAGCTGGCGCGCACGGTGCTCCTCCTGCCTCGTATGCGACAGATGCGCTTCCAGCCGCTTTCGGAACTCCAGCAGGCTCTCGTCGCCCGGCGCCTGTTGCAGCGCCTCGTCAATGGTCGCGAGAGCCTGTGTCGGCTCTTCCAGCAGTCCCTGTGCGCGCAGCACCGCCGAACGCACCAGTTGGCGCGTCTCGTGCTCCCGCCTCGTCTGCTCGATCTCCACCTTCAGCCGCAGAAGCCCCGCCTCTGAAGGCAACGTATTCAGGGCGCGGTTCACCTGGTCCTGCGCCCGTTCGAAATCCTCCCCGGCTAAGGACTCCTGAATCTCGACAACAATCTTCTCCAGCAGGATCCGTTTGCGCTCTTCCTTCTGGCGGGCGGTCACGGAGAACAGCAACTGCTGCACCTCGCTGTGCGTCGGATTGATCTCCGCCGCTTCCTGCAGCCGCGCAATAGCCCCCGTGTAATTGCGTGCGTTGACCTCCTCTCGAGCCGCCTTCAGCAGATTCTCCACCTGTATGCTCTGTTCTTTGTTTCTGATCTCGCGGAGAACGATGGAATACGCGTTGCGCAAATCCGTGCTCTTCTCATCGATCTCTAGAGCCTGCTGGATGAGGTTCTGCGCCGCCGTCAGGTCCCCCCGCCTCCGCGCTTCGGTCGCCTGCTCCCACAGTGACCGCACCCTCAGGGCCTGCGCCTTTTGCGCCTGCGCCTCTTCCAGACGCTCCGCAATCGAGTGTGTATTGTCACTGTCCAGCCGGGCCGCCTGCGAATAGAGGGCGATCGCGTCGTCGAAACGCCGCGCGGTCAATGCTTCTCCGGCCTGCTCCAAAAGCTGGCGTAGCTGCTCGCCGCGTTGCAGTTGGCTCAACTGCTCCTGCACCTGCTGCATCAGGAGCCGCGCGGTTGCGTTCGCTGGATCGATCCGCTGCGCCTCCAGCAGAATCATCCTGGCGTGGGCAAACTGACTTTCCGTATGAAGGCGGCGCGCTGTGTCCAGCAGTTCGTGCAGATGATCGCGTTTCAAGTCCTCCGAAAGCGCTCGTATTTCGAAGATCATCTCTTCGGCCGTGGCGTACCGGTCGCCGACTTCTTTCGCCAGCGCCTTCCCCAGCACGGCGTTCAGCGCCTCCGGAGCGCCCTCCACCAGATGGCTCAGTGGGAGATACGGCTCGTTGATCACCCGGTAGAGCGTCGAAACGTCCTTCCCCTGGAAGGGCAGTTCACCGCTCAGCATCTCGTACAGCATGACGCCTATCGACCAGATGTCCGCGCGTCCGTCGCTCGTCTCACCCTTCAGCCGTTCGGGCGCGATGTAGTGGAATGTTCCCAGCACCGCATCGGTTTTGGTCAGTCGGGTGTTCCGATCAACCAGCCGCGCAATTCCGAAATCGACAATCTTGACTCGGCCATCCGCCAGTACGATTACGTTTGCCGGTTTTACGTCGCGGTGTACCAGGCCATGCGAATGTGCAAAGCCCAGCCCTGCGCAGATCTGTTCCACGATCGAAAGGCTCTCGAGCAGCGGCAGTCTTCCCCGCTCGCGCAGGATTTTCTCGAGCGGCTCGCCGGGAAGAAACTCCATCGCAATGAATGGATTTCCTTCGTGCTCTCCCAGTTCATAGATGGTCACGATGTTGGGGTGATTCAGGATCCCCGACCGCGCTTCAACGTAAAATCGTTCGCGCAGCTCCGGAGTGGTCTTGGTCAGAGTCTTGATCGCCACCTCTCGGCCGATCAGCTTGTCTTCTCCGCGGTAGACGACCCCCATGCCTCCGCGGCCAATTTCTCCGACGATTTCGTAACGCCCAATGCGCGCCGTCGTGGCCTTCGGATCGCCGCTCATGCCGTGCTTTCGCCCTCCCTCCTGGTGGTCGCGCTGCTGCGCCGGACCTCCATGGCCCTCTTCATACAACACTGGATGCGCATCTTTATTCCATCAGGGGTGAACAGGGAAGCCACGCGTCAAAAAGCTCCCCAGAAGGCGCTTGTAACTGCATGACTCCCCGGGGGCAAAACCTTTCCTGGCCAGGGCCTGGCAACCCTCGATCCTTTGCAAAATTGGATGCCAACGCTGCCGGCCTCGATTCACGCCCGCCATGTCAACGCAGATCAGCGTCCCCACGCCCCCTTGACCTGCTTTAAAATTGTTTTCCGGTCTGCCCCCGACATCGCCGATCATCGGATCGCGCGGCTTTCGGCCGGATTGGATACGTTAAAGCCCAGAAGCTGGATAGCGGCGTTGCGCTTGGGCTTCGCAACTCTGCGGAGTTAGCATTTCGATCGATGCATTGCTCTAACGTTGGAGTCTCGATTTGGATACAGGGAAGGGTCCGGTGTCGGGTCCGGCGAAAATCCTCGCTCGTCGCACGTTGTTTTCTCCACGGACCGCAAATGTGGCAAATTCGCGGGATGAACATCGCTAAGTGTGGTTGTGAGGAGGACGGAAGATCTGACGCACCGTTTCTCGGAGCCAGGTGTGTAGCAAATCGCTGTCGAAGCGTGGGTGCCAGACCATCGAGTATCGTATTGTCGGAATTTCCTTAGGCGCCTTCAGGCGTGGCAAATCAAGCAGGCTAAGCACAGGCTCTGCTATCCGAGCGGGCATAGTCAGCACTAGGTTTGTTGTTTCGAGCACACGGATCGCGGGAAGGAAATAGGGCAGTCGGACAGCCACACGACGCTGCAGGCCTGCTTCGCCAAGCGAACGGTCGATCAGGTTCTGCTCGTTTGGTTGTGTTTCGACTGAGATGTGACGAAAGCTCAGGTACTCCTTCAAGGTTATGGGGGCCTTGCCGCGCTTCAGTTGGCGACCGAGCACGCAGAGAAAGACGTCCTCGAAGAGAGTCTCCACGCGCAACGTGGAGGGGGTGGCCAGTGGACTGAGGATCAAATGTGTTCCCACAAGGCCACTCTCTTCATGAGCTCGCTCATGCCAGGGGACCACTTCAAAGGTGACTCCAGGCGCAAGCCGTCCACAAATCTCCGCGAGCGGCGTCAGGACGACACTACTGGCGTAGTCCGTCATGGCCAGACGGATGTTTGCCTCGCTTTGCGCAGGGGAAAATGGCTCTCCTGCCCAAAGTCGCGCCAGGCGAGGCATGATTTGCGCTAACTCGTCGACAAGCGCACTGCCGCGGGGAGTCAGCTCATAGTTGCGTCCCACCCTTACCAGCAGTTCGTCCCCTAGCTCGGAGCGCAAGCGGTCGAGCGCGCGGCTCATCGCAGATTGGCTTAGATGGATGCGCTTCGCTGCCCGCGTCACGTTCCGCTCATGCAGCAGCGCCTTGAGGGGAATCAGGAGATTCAGATCGACATTTCGTAATTGCACAGGACGCATACATACCATTCTAACAATGCATGATGCGACTACAACGCCACCATACTCCAATCGGAAAGATGCAATACCGTCCCAACCATAGATGTGAAAAGGAGGTTCGTATGCAGGACAGACCCGTCGCCCTGGTCACCGGGGCAAATCAAGGAATCGGTCTTCAAATCGCAAAGGAACTCGTCGCGCACGGCTTTATCGTGCTGGTCGGGTCGCGCAATCTTGAACGTGGCGAGGCCGCGGCCGAGACGATCGATGGAGACGCTCGTGCGCTCCAAATCGACGTGACGGATAAGGTTTCGGTCGCCGCCGCTGCGGAGCGTATTCGCAAGGAATTTGGCCGGCTCGACGTGCTCGTCAACAACGCGGCTATCTCCAATACGAGTAAGCTGCCCGGTCAGTCCGTAGCGGAGTACTCGAAGTTGAACCGCCCGAGCAATGTGTCGCTCGATGAAGTGCGCGCGATTTGGGAGACCAACGTGTTCGGCGTCCTGGCGGTTTATCAGGCGATGCTGCCTCTGCTACGCGAGGCGCCGGCAGCCCGTATCGTCAATGTCTCGAGCGGCGCTGGTTCGCTAACGAGAAACGCAGACCCCGCTTTCCCCTATCGCCAGATCTTCGGCCCCGGTTACTCGGCGTCCAAGACAGCTCTCAATGCGATGACGCTCGCCATGGCGATAGAGCTGGAGTCGACCGGGATCAAAGTGAACGCCTGCTCACCGGGCTTCATCAAGACTAACCTCAACGCCTATGAGGGCACAGGAACCGTCGAGGAGGGCGCCCTCGAGCCGGTGCGCCTCGCGCTGCTCGGACCGGATGGTCCGACCGGCACATTCTCCCGCACAGGCGAGGTAATCCCGTGGTGATGTAGTCTCAACCGCCGGATGATCTGATCAGTCGAAGCGTATGGCCAGGCGTACTCAAATTCCTAAAGGAGCAATACTTATGCCATCGAACTCGTAAGACCCGCTTCTCGTTCTCGGTCGTTGCTCAGCACAGTCCCGAGTATCGAGTTGTTACTCTGAAGAATCGGGTCTCCGCGAGTTGTGCCTTACTCGTGTGCTTCAGGCCTGACGCGCCGGCTGATATGGCTCGAACCCTGCCAATTGCATCCCGCGCTTTGCCTCGGGATTTTTCATGAACGTTTCCCACACGAATCCCGTCCGTGCGTTCTCCGCCATCACCATGGTGATGCCCGTGTCGATGCCGATCACGTCGGTGTCGTACCAGCCGGTGCGCGGATTGAAAGCGTCGACAAAGCCGTACCGGGACCAGGTCTTCGGATAGCGATCGTGAATCGTGCGCAGTACGCGCATCGTCTCGGCGGGCAGAAATGGCAGCGAACCGCCCGCTGCGCAGGGCACAACGGTGCCGTCTATCGGACCGGTTGCCGGTGGTCCGCCCCACACGACGTAGCCTCTTTCGGAGTCCGACGCCGTGATGCCCCAAAGCGAGTCCGAATAGTCGGGAAAAAGCGAATGCAATTCCAGGCAAAAGATGCGATGCGCATCCGTGGCGATGATCGAGTTTTCAAAATAGTCCGCGTAACGATCCCGCTTGTTCCTGAAATCGAACCACGCCTGCGAGTACTGGTTCACAAACAGAGGCGCGAACGAGCCGACGTAGCGTAGTCCGTCGTACTCAAAGGTCGTCCGCTTCCATGCAGACCACGTGTCGCTGCTCAGCGGATGCGACCCCGAACCCATCCCCAGCAGATACATCATCATGAGTTCGCTGTAATCGCCCCACCGGCTGGGGATAAAGCCGGACTCGGGCGTCCAGCCCATGGAAAGCAGGGCCGTGCCCTCCGAGATCCACGTCCAGTCCACGCGGTCAAAGATGGCGTGCGCCAGTTGCTGGATATCGCGATCATGAAAATACTGCTTGCAGGTCAAAACACCGCACAACAGGATCGCCGTATCGATTGAGGAAACTTCCGACTCCCACACGCGCTCGCCCGTATTCATGTCGGCGAAGTGAAAATAGAATCCGCGATGGGTAGGTACCTTGTGCCATAGGAATGAAAGGGACTGCAGTACGCGCTCGCGCGCCTGCTCCAGGGAAATAAAGCCGCGCTTATGCGCGATGCAGATGGCAGTCAGCCCAAAGCCGCTCGATGCGATGCTCGCCGCCGTGCTCGTATCCGTAGCGCGTACATTGCATCGGTCCTTGATGAGACCGGTTTTGGGATTCGCCTGTTCCCAGAAGAAGAGAAAGTTCGCCTGTTCCAGCTCGTTTAAAAACGCTTCGTCCTGTTGCGTGAGCGTGCTCGGTGGCGGCAGGACGGCTGGCCGCGCCTGCTGGGACTTCGCATCCTGCTGCGCCATGGCGACAGCAAGCGGGAAGCCGTTCGGGGCTGCAGCCGAAACGGCCAGTGACGCCATCTGGCGCAGAACTGCGCGGCGTGAAGTGTGCCTTCCACTTCTGCCACCGAGCTCCCCGAGTTGTTCGTCGACTGATTTCTCCACGTCTATCGCAGCCGCCTTGTGCGAAAATCACCTGCAACCAAGCCACGGCCACAGCATCATTTAGATGCTCTCGATCGAAAGCCGGGTTCACGGCCGCGGACGGCAGATCGGGCTGAAACTGCGTCAAAGTGTTGCAGGATCGATGAAAACGAATAGGATCGCCGTCTGGGTCATTGTATGCGCACTTGGCGCCGCCGCCATCGTCCTCATGGTCGTCCGAGGCCGGCAAGGGCAGCCCCGGTCGATTACCCTCCAAGGCACGGTCGTCCAGCGAGACGCCGATACGCGCAAGGAGGTTCCCATCGCCGGCGCCACGGTCACCGTGTCGAACGGCGCGATTCTCGCCACCGCGTCCTCCGCCGCTTCCGGATACTTCCGGATAACCTTTCGCGAGCGGGTGCGGAAGGGGGAAACAGTGCATCTCGATTTCCGCGCCCCCGGTTACCACCCGCTCGACATGGACCTTAACATCGGTCTGCCCACCGAACTGAAACGGCTTTTCGTTGCAGAAATGAATCCGGTCGTCGTTCCAACGGCTGCGGCCACCGGTCATCCGCCGGTGCCAGTCTCGAATGTTCTCATCCGCTATACCGTGAACTATCAGGCGGAGACAGAAATCGGCACAGCGGTCAAGGCGTTTCAGGTGGTCAATCAGGGTAACGTTCCCTGCAATCCCCCCTCCATTTGCTCTCCAGACGGACTCTGGAAAGCCTCCCGCGAATCGGTGACGCTCGACGCCGGAACCGGCAATGTCTTCCACGGCGTCCGCGCCTCGTGCATCGCCGGACCATGCCCGTTTACGCAAATCCACTCCGGCAGCTCTGAGAACGACCAACAAACCGTTGTAGTTTCCGCCGTCAACTGGTCCGATACTGCCACGTTTCTGGTTGAGGCGGAAGTCTTTCACAAGTCCATCGCATCCAGCGTGCGCGAGTCCTACCCCGTTGTCTATGGCCGCGATCTCCACTTTACCCTTCCGCCCACCGCGGAGGGGCCGAGCATAGAAGCTGACATCGACGGCACGCCCATCGTCTTTCCGCTTGGCAGCGGCTTGTACATGGACTGGGCGACATGCACCTCCCGAAGCAGCCCCCGGAGCAAAGAGGGAATGGTCTTTCAATGCGAACTTAAACCCGGCTACCGCTTCTGATTGGTGGTTCGGATGCTTACGCAGAAGGCTCACGATAATCCTTTGCAGTAAACGCGACCAGCGATTGATCGCACAACGTGTCAGAGGCCGCAAAGAAGTAAGGCCCGAATCAAGCCGTTCCTTGTGATGTGGCCTTTAGTCTGTATGAAAATCTGCCCGTCACATTAGTGAAGCGCCACGACGCTGATCGAGCAGCGGGGGCACACATCCTGATTCCGCTTCGCAAGCCCCTGCTCGGCAGAATCCTTCAGTCGAGCCGCCTCCATGTGCGCGCCTGATCGATCCAGTACCTCCGAGTAAGCAATCTCCGCCGCCAGATATTTCACGCTATTCATGCCCGTCGACTTCTCCAGAATACGTAGTCCCTTCCGCATCGCTTCCATGGCGACAGCATTCTGCCCGGCCTGCGCATAGCTTTTTCCGAGCAGCATATAGCCCCACCCGGTCAGCGTGTGATTCTCGCCATGCGCCTCCGTCCACAACTTCACGGCATGAGCGTAATCGGAGATCGCCGTCGCCGTATCGCCGCCTAGAAGCGCCAGCCATCCCTGCATCGATGAGACCTGCGCGAAGAAATCCTGATCTAGCCCGCTCGCCAGCTTCGCCTCCCTCAGAGCTCGCTGCAGATACTCCTTGCCCTTGCGGCGGTGCCCCTGATTGATCTCAAGCCCAGCAAGCGTGATACAGGATCGTGCCACATTTGCGTGATCGCCGAGTGTCTCGTAAGTCTTCAGCACCTTGCCTTCCATGAACCCCGCGATGTCCGGATTTCCCATATCAAGATAAAGTTGCGCGAAGTTATCCAGCGCCGCCGCACGGTCCGCCGCATATTCCCGATGACCGTCGAGTATACTCAGCGCTTTCTCGTATGCGCTCTGCGCCAGTTCCCACTCGCCTTGCTGATGGTAGGCGATGGCCAGAATAAGCTGCGCCCGTCCCACCTCCTTCTCGTTCAGCGCCTTCGATTCGATGAGCAGGGAAACAGGCTGCACGACCTCTGCATACTGCCCCTTCTGTTCCAGAGCTGACAGTTGACTCAGCTGCTCGTCCACGTCCCGCAGTGCATGTTCCTGTCCGAACAGGCTCATGCCACCACAAATAGCCACGCATAAAAATCCCGAAGCACACCTCAGCAGTTTCATACCTAGACTGTCTACAATAGGCAATTGTCGACCGTCAAGGTAATTATTGTAGATTGTCATAATATCTTGACGATCGACAACCAAAGATGCAAAATGCTGGCATGGGAAAAGCGACCGACTTCGTGCAGGGAACTCTGGACCTGCTGATTCTCAAGACCATCTCGCTCGAGCCCCGGCACGGATGGGCCATCGCGAAACGTATTCAGCAGATCTCCGGGGACGTACTGCAGGTCCAGCAGGGATCGCTGTATCCCGCGCTCTATCGCCTGGAGCGGCAGGGTTGGATCAAAGCCCGATGGGGAGAGAGTGACACCGGCCGCCAGACCAAGTTCTATTCGCTCACCGCGGCCGGACGAAAGCATCTTGAGCGGGAAGCCGAAAACTGGAAGCGGCTTTCTGGGGCCATCAACCTGATCATCGAAGAAGCCTGAAGAGGTGCGATGTGCTCCGCGCATTTGAGAAGCTGCGAGTATGGCTCTGGATGCTGTTCCACCATCGGCGCGCCAGCGAACGTTTGAACGCCGAGCTTGCGTTTCACCTCGAGCAGCAGATCGCCGAAAACCTCGCCTCCGGCATGAGCCGCGAGGAGGCCACGCACGCAGCCATGCGCACCTTCGGAAACCCCACTGTGTTGCGCGAACAGATCACTGAAGAGTGGTCGTGGAGCTGGGTCGAAAATCTTCTGCAGGATACGCGTTACGCCCTGCGCCAGCTCCGCCAGTCACCGGGCTTTCTGATCGTCTCTATTCTTACCCTCACGCTTGGCATCGGCGCAAATACTGCCATCTTCACGCTAATGAACTCCCTCTGGCTCCAAAGTCTTCCCGTCGTCAATCCAGGACAGTTAGTGGTGATTGGCATCACACTTGACGGCTCCCGCGCGAGGGCGATGGGCGAGCCATTGAATTTATCCGTCATCGAATCGTTCGAGCGTCATTTGCATTCTTTCTCCGGAATCTTCGGCTGGTGCGAATACGGTGCTGATCTTAAGGAGGGCGACTCTCGCCATAGCTATCCGGGAGCCATCGTGAGCGGCAATACATTCGACGTCCTCGGCGTCCGGCCCGCGGCGGGGCGATTGCTCAACACCGCGGATGACCAGCCCGGCGGAGGTCCCGATGGATGGGCCGTCGTCATCAGCCATCAGTTCTGGGTCGAGCGCTTCCATGCCGATCCCGCGGTGATCGGCACGCACGTTACGCTGAACGACTACAGCGTCACCATCGTCGGCGTCACGCCTGCAAGCTTCGGAGGCATCATTGTCACCGCGCAGCCCGACTTCTACATGCCGCTCAATTTCGAGCCCGTGATGCGGCAGCGACAGAAGGATTCGATGCTGCGCAACCCCTTCATCTTTTATCTCACCACCATGGCGAGGCTCAAGCCCGGCGTCACGCGCGCCCAGGCCTCTGCCGAGCTCGCAACGCTTACGCCCCGCATCGTCGACGAGGCATTCCCACCCACAATGCGCAATCAGCAAAACATGCGGCGGATTCGCTTCATCGCGCTGCCCGGCCGTTCTGGCTGGAGCTTCCTGCGCCTCCGCTACCGTCAGCCTCTGTTCTTGATGCAGGCCCTTGTCGGCACCGTTCTCCTCATCTGCTGCGCCAATCTCGCCGGCCTCGGACTCGCCCGCGCCACCAGCCGCTTGCGCGAATTTTCCCTACGCATCGCTCTCGGAGCACCGCGCCTGCGCCTCATGCGCCAGGTGCTCATCGAAAATCTTCTGCTCACCATTCCCGGCGCGCTGCTCGGCCTGGTATTCGCATGGTACGGATGCCGCGTCCTGCTACGCTTTCTGAGCGCCGGCCTCCAGTTTCCCGTCGCACTCTCCACACGTCCGGACATTACGGTCCTTACCATCACCGCCATCTGCGCCGTTTCGTCGGCTCTGCTTTCAGGCATGGCGCCGGCATGGCTTCTGAGCCGCACCGCTCCGGAGCCCACACTGCGCCACTCAGGGAACCTCGCCATCCGCACCGAGAATCGCTGGATGGGGCAGGCTTTCGTATGCGCGCAGGTCGCCTTGTCTCTCACCCTCGTCGTGATCGCAGGACTCCTCAGCACCACGCTTCTCAAACTGCGCCTCGGCGAAACCGGCTTCCGCACCAAAAATATCGATACTGTCATGATCGATCTCCGGCTTCGCCCGGAAAGAGGTGTCGCGCTAGCGCATCTCTATTGGCGGATGGCCGAGCGCCTGCACAAAATGCCTGGCGTCATTGACTCATCTCTCATTGATATTCCGCCGCTCTTCAGTTTCAACTCCGAGTTCAGCGTTCTCGACCCAAAAACATCTTCGGGAACTGCTAAACAGGTGCTGCCGCTCAATGAGATCGGCTCAAACTTCTTCTCCACCCTCGGCATTCCCATCCTCTCCGGGCGTGATTTTGTGAATCGCGATGCGGACGCAGGCACCTGCATCCTTAGCCAGACCGCCGCCGCCAAACTGTTTCCGCATTCGCCCGCGCTTGGCTCCGTTGTACGCGAATATCTCTTTTCGCTCGATGCGGGCAAAGTAATGCCGAAGGACTGCGAGGTGATCGGCATCGTCGGCGACATAAAACTGCAGAATCTGCGCATCGAATCTCAGCCAACCGTGTACCGGCCCATCGCCGCGGATATGCCGAATCCCGGCTTGATGAACTTCGTCATCGACGCGCCCTCATTCAATGATGCGAAGAACGCCTACCTGCAGACCCTGCATGAAATCGCGCCGGGAAGCCCCGAACTCGACATCACTCCGATCAGCAGGCTGCTTGACGATTCGATATCTCTTGAACGGCTGACAGCATCGCTCTCCGGATTCTTTGCCGGACTGGCATTGCTCCTCAGCGGCATCGGTATCTACGGTCTCTTCGCGCGCAGCGTCACCCAGCGAACGGTAGAGTTCGGCGTTCGCATGGCTCTTGGTGCTACGCGCTCCCGCATCGTGCTGCTCGTTCTGCGCCAGGTCATCCGGATCATGCTCATCGGCATCGCCATCGGAGCCGTCACCGCCTTCATCTCCGCGCGCTCCATCCACAGCTTCCTCTTCGGAGTCGCACCGGGCAGCGTCGCCGTCTTCGCCGCAGCCGGATTCCTCTTATGCGTGATCGCGCTGCTTGCCGTGTTCCTGCCTGTGCGACGGGCCGTCAACCTCGATCCCGCCGATGCACTGAAGACGGAATAGCCAAAGCTCATCCCGGCTCCCAAAAGCACTCCGAACAGCTGAACAGAGTTCGAGGGCGTGGGAGAGCCCATGTCCAATGAGACGAGAGATCGTCAAACCGCAAAAAGCTTACCCAGTCCTAAGGTTAGCGTAGTGCCTCGGCCCTTTGGGGAAGCCTCCAGTTCGGGCGAACGAAGTGGCAGGTGTAGCCGTGAGGATAACGTTCAAGATAATCCTGATGCTCCGGCTCTGCCTCCCAGAAAGGCCCTGCGGGAGCGACCTCAGTTACCACCTTTGCCGGCCAAAGTCCGGAGGCATCGACGTCAGCGATCGTCTCTTCCGCTGTCTTCTTCTGGGATTCCGTTGTGTAAAAGATCGCAGATCGATAACTGGTGCCGATGTCATTCCCCTGACGATTGCGCGTCGTTGGGTCGTGGATCTGAAAGAAGAACTCCAAGAGCTGCCGGTAGCTAAGCTTGTTCGGGTTGAAGAGGATTTCGATCGCTTCGGCATGAGTCCCATGATTTCGGTAGGTGGCATTCGGAACATCGCCTCCCGAGTATCCAACCCGGGTTTGAACCACGCCTGGGTGGCGCCGCAAAAGGTCCTGCATTCCCCAGAAGCAACCACCTGCAAGAATTGCCCGTTCAATTGGCTCCGTCATTGGCTCTTAACCTCCTTCGTCTCGAAAAGACGCCGATATTCGCCGTACCCCTCGCTTTCCAGGTCCTCCAAAGGAATAAAGCGCAGCGCGGCCGAGTTGATGCAATAGCGCAAACCTCCCGCTTCAGCGGGACCATCATCGAAGACATGACCCAGGTGGCTGTCGGCGTTTGTCGAACGGACCTCCACCCGCTCCATGCCATGAGTGTTGTCGGGGCTCTCCGCGACATTCTCAGAGTCGAGGGGCTTTGAGAAGCTTGGCCAACCGCAGTGGCCGTCGAACTTGTCCAGTGAGGAAAACAACGGCTCGCCAGAAACAACGTCGACATAGATTCCCGGTTCGTCATGATCCCAGAACTCATTCTGGAAAGGGCGCTCTGTCGCGCTTTGTTGGGTCACCCGGTACTGCTCGGGAGTGAGCCGCGCTATCGCCTCTGAATCTTTTGTGTACTCAGCCATCCGAGTCCTCCCTCGCCCAAAGCTGCAAAAAACCTCATCACTTAGATCAGTTCTATCATCCTCGAGATTCGAGGTATTTCGCTTTCGTCCTACAAGTTTGGAGACAGAGCCAGCATGTCCCGCCACTAGCTTTATTTGGTGATCAATAACGCCGGAATCAAAAGACGCATTTGCCCAACTTCAGGATCGCGACTTCCGGATCGCGTCATGGTAGGCGCGTGGGAAAGAGACGAACCTCCACCCACCCGGCCATCCACCTAAGCTCTCCCTTCGTGCTGGTGTTGCGAGCCGGCCCCGCGTTGCCTGCCAACGTATCCGTCAGTGGCGACTCCTAGAAATCAGCCTAAGGATATTTCTATGAATGAGATACGGCACTTTCGTCTGGGAGATCGCGCGACCATCGAGCCGCCATGCTCTCTCTGCAAACCCTGACGCTCCCGAAACTTCGCTACGCCAGCTTGGTTACCCCGTGCCGGTGACCGCAAGTCTCCAGATTTGCAAAAGAGCTAGTCCCTATGTCCCTGCGGATGCATCACATGTTACGGAAGTTGTCCCAACAATTGGTTGCAAGAAAGATAGACATCTTACCCCGGACAGCCGTCCGGCTGATTCAGGCCGGACGCAACAAGAGATTTGGCCGTTGTATTCCACCTGATTCTGTCTTTCGCACAGATAGCGGGTGTTCAGCGCGTCCTCAATACCGAGGGGCCGATGCAGCGGCCAGATAGAACGAACCGGAAGTATTTGGAGGCAATATGAAGAAATACCCCCTCAGCCTTCTCGCAATCTGCGCGATGGCCGCGATCTCCCTGTGCCTAAGTACGACTGCGTCGGCGCAATTTCGCACCTCAATCCAAGGCACGGTCACCGATCCAACCCAGGCAGTGATTCCCGGAGCGACACTCACACTCAAGGACCTCCAGACCAACGAAATACGCACCGCTACTAGTGCCGCAAGCGGTGTCTACAACTTCAACGCCCTCCCGCCGGATCATTTTGATTTAACTGCGGAGAAAGGTGGCTTTCAAAAGCAGGTCATCAGCGATCTGCAGCTGATTCCCGAACAGGCCAACTCGGTCAACTTAATTCTGCAACCCGGGGGAGCCACCACGACCGTCACCGTAAACGGTTCGACTGTTCCGGCTCTCGATACCGAGACCGCGAATACTCAAACGTCCATCTCGGCCAACCAGATCGAACACATGCCCGTCTACGAACGCGACCCAACCAGCCTCATTCGCCTGGCGCCCGGAGCCCTCTCCGATGGCGCGCAGGCAGCCGGAGGCGGCGGATTTCAGGCTCCAGGCACTCAGACCGGAGCTTCATCGGGCGGAGGCGGCAACCTTGGACATTCTAGTAGTATCTTCGCCACTGAAAACGGCCCTTCGGCCAACGTGAACGGCGGCCAGTACGAGAATAACGGTTACACCATCGACGGTATCAGCACGGATAGTGCCGTCTGGGGCGGAGCTACCGTCATTACTCCAAGTCCGGAGTCGATCGGCGATCTCAAAATTGTTTCCAACGCCTACGACGCGGAGAATGGCCGCTTCGCGGGTGCCGTCGTCGAAATGATTACCAAGAGCGGAACGAACAATCTCCACGGTAGCTTCTTCTTCCAGATCACCCGCCCCGGTTTGAATGCCTATCAGCGTTGGAATGGTCCGGGGTCCGTAGAGGCATTTAATCCAGACGGGACAAAGAAGACGCCGGCGGAACGCGGTCTTCTACGCGACGAGGATCGATACAACCAGTGGGGCGGCAGCATTGGGGGTCCAATCTGGAAAAACAAGCTGTTCGCGTTCTTCGCGTACGAGAAGCAAGCGCAGACGATCGGGGCGACCGGCACCGAATGGTACCCAACCTCCCAATTTAACGGACTTGCGCCTGCAGGGAGTATTGCTGCCACATTTCTCGGTTTTCCGGGATCGGCTGTCAACGGTACCGTGATCGGCTCAACAACATGTAACGCGTACGGACTCACTGAAGGCGTAAATTGCAGGACCATTGCGGGTCAGGGTCTGAATCTCGGATCGCCGCTGACCACACCTCTCGGGACGCAGGACCTCACCTGGCAGAGCCCCGCTAATCCAGGCGTCGGCAGCGGCCTTTCGAATGTCCCCGATATTGCCCTGTACACAGTCAGCAACCCTACCACTACGAACTTTCAGCAATTCAACGGGCGCATGGATGGCCAGATAGGCAGCAAGGATCATGCCGCTTTTGTCATCTATTGGGTTCCAGCGAGCAAGACCAATTTGAACGGCGCTCTCGGTTACCAGCTCTTTCACCATGAGCAGGTAAACGACGCCTTCTCGGGCATCTGGAATCACATTTTTTCCGCAAACTTCTTGAATGAAGCCCGCGCCAATGCCGCTGGGTGGCGCTATAACGAACTGGACAGCAACCCACAGGCTCCGTACGGACTACCCCAGATTCTTTGGTATAACACTGGCGGTCTTAACTTTGGCAGCATCTCCCTCGGACAACTCGGTGTGCCGGTGCCTGCGCATCTGAACCAATGGACCTACGGCTATAAGGACGTCGCTACCATGATTCATGGCTCGCAGACCTGGAAGTTCGGGGGGGAAGCTACCCGGCTCTACTATCTGAACGACCCCATCGGCGCACCGAACTACACCTTTTACAACATCTGGGATTTCCTGAATGATGCTCCGGAAGCCGAAGGCGGCCCGTTCCAGGCAACGACTGGCTACCCCGGCGGGTTCCGCAACGATAACCGCCAGACTATCTGGGGCTTTTTCTTCCAGGATAACTGGAAGGCCCGTCCGAATCTTACCCTGACCGCCGGTCTTCGCTACTCCTATTTCGGACCGCTTTCCGATAAAAACAACAACATGGGCGTTTTGCAATTCGGCAGCGGCTCCAGTTTTCTCACCGGCATCAGAATCACGCCCGGCATCAATGCGTGGAACGCCCAAAAGCTCAACTTTGGACCACAGGTTGGCTTTAATTGGGCCCCGAACTATTACAACGGAAAGATCGTCTGGCGCGGCGGTTACGGTTTGAATTACAACCAGGAGCAAATTGCGAACGCGAACGCCAACGACTTCAACCCGCCCGGAACCAGTTCCGTACCGGGAACCAGCACCAGTCCGAGCAACATCAATCCGAATATTCTCTACGCGACTTCCTCAAGCCCAACGAATATCAATGGGTATCCGCCGAACCCGAGCGTGATTACCACCTTTAACTCTGCCGGACTGCCAGTGGTGGGAGCCGCGAATCTGAACGCACTGACGAACAATCTGCCCACACAGTATGTGCATCACTGGTCTCTTGAAGTAGAAATGGATCTATCGCACGGATGGGTGGGATCCCTCACCTATCTGGGCAGCGCCGGCAAGCACCTCTTGTTCAACTATGACGCAAATGGATACGGGTTTACATTTGGTGCGCCGCTCAATCCTTTAATCAACAGCGTCAATACTGCCGGCAACCAGGGCAAATCGAACAACAACCTGATGGTCGCCGACCTGAAGCATCAGTTCGTGCAAGGCTTCTCTCTGGAAGGGCAATGGACCTGGGCGCATAGCCTCGACACGAACTCAGGCCCCTACTTCCGCTCGCCCTATATTTACAACACCCAGTTCGCCTATGGACGATCGGATTTCGACATCAGAAATACCTTCAAGCTGTTCGGCATCTGGCAGCCCGTCATCTTCCACGGCAACGACTGGAAAGAAAAGATCGCTGGTGGATGGACGATCGGTGGCATCTTTACCTACCACAGTGGTTTTGGGTGGACTCCCTTCTATACCGCGCCGCACCAGATCTACTGCAACCTTTGCAACTACGGCTTCCAGAATCTGCGCCCCTATTACAACGGCACCGGCGGTAAAAGCTCGAGCAATAACGCGTTCAAGACGGGAAGCAACTTTACTAACCCGGGGACTGCCAACACCGGTACGAACAATGATCAATTCTTCAACAACTACTTCTCCGTTCCGAACTATGCAAATGCAATCGCCGATGCTCCCGGGTCGTTTGCTACCGCATTCATCCCGCCGCCGGGAATCGGCCGCAACTCAATGCCGGGCCCAGAGTACCGTGACCTGGATATGAACTTCGCCAAAGCATTTGGCCTGCCCAGGATTCCGGGTGTTGGCGAAGGCGCGAAGATCGAAATTCAGGCCAACATCCTGAACTTCTTCAATACGCTGAATATCAACCCCACCAGCATTTCGAACAACATTGCAAACTCTGGACTGGGCCAGGCGGGAAGCGCACTTGGCTCGAGAATCATTACCTTCCAGGGGCGCTTCAGTTTCTAGTTCACCAGCGCTGTCTGTATTTTCGCGAGGGGCCGGAAGCGAAACTTCCGGCCTTTCTTTTCCGCTACCATCAAGCAAGCCATGCCAGAAACCCTTCGCGCCGGCATTGTCGTCATCGGAGCCGGCATCGCCGGCCTGTCGGCTGCACGCAGCCTCGCTGCCGCCGGCGAAAGCGTGATCCTTATCGAAGCCCGCGATCGCGTTGGCGGCCGCATCCTGACTGAACGCGACGCGGCCACCGATCTTCCCGTCGAGCTGGGTGCGGAATTCGTCCACGGCCGTCCGCCCGAGTTGCTCGACCTTATCCGCGAAGCCGGCCTTACGCTCTATAAGCGCGAAGGCGAGTTCGTCTGCTACGAAGACGGCAAACTCGGCGATTGTGGCTTTTTTGAAGAAGCCTTCGCTATTCTCGACGATCTGCCTGCCTTCCCCGACATCCCCTTTACCGAATACCTCGCGCAAAGATCTCTGCCGCAACATCTCGCCACCCGCGTCACCGCATATGTCGAGGGCTTCAACGCTGCCGACGCGAGACGCATCGGCACCGCCGCCCTCCTCAAGCAGCAGCAGGCCGAAGAAGCCATCCAGGGCGATTGCTCTTTCCGCGTCGCTGAGGGCTATGACCGTCTGGCCGATTACCTTCTCCAACGCTTCGTCGCCTCAGGCGGGAGACTTCATCTGAATACTCCTGTCACCGCGATCCGCTGGAAACCCGGCGAAGTCCTCGTTGCAGCCGCACATCCCGCCATATCGGAAATCCACGCGGCCAAAGCGATCATCGCTCTGCCGCTTGGTGTGCTCCAGTCAGGCTCGCTCCGCATTGCGCCAGAGCCTCCAGACGCAATCGCCGCCATCCGCAAACTTGCCATGGGCACGGCTGCACGCATCAGTCTCGTCTTCCGTGAGCGCTTCTGGGAAAGCTCTGCGCCGAATGTCAGCTTTCTTATCGCACAAGCCCACACCCCTACTACATGGTGGACCGCTGCCCCAAATCCCTCGCCCACTCTTACCGGATGGATCGCCGGTCCTCGCGCCGCGCGCGCTCCGGTCGGTGTAGAGCTGAAGGAACAGGCGCTCGCCGCTCTCGCCATTATCTTTGACCGCAAAGATCTATCTACGATGCTCGCAGGCTTTCACCATCACGATTGGCAATCAGATCCATATAGCCTGGGCGCATACAGCTATGCTCCGGTGGGCGCCGTCAGCGCTTCCGGCGATCTGGCGATTCCTGTCGAAAACACCCTCTACTTCGCCGGCGAACACACCGACACCACCGGCCACTGGGGAACCGTGCACGCCGCACTGCGCTCCGGCCTCCGCGCTGCCTCGCAGATCCTTCACGAGTGAAAGCCCTCGGGATATTCGTCCCGAGATGCGGGATCGCCCGTCACTCGACCCGGTCCGTGATGTACACTTCGCATCGGTCCGAATTTCTCGCTCGAGGTGTGCTCAAAAGAACCATGACTCGACACAGGCTTCTCACTCTCCTCGCTATTCTCGTAACCGCTTACATTCCTGCTTCCGCACAGACCGTCGCCGCCACGCCACCCATGGGCTGGAACAGCTGGAACCACTTTGCTCGCAATGTCACTGACGCCGACGTGCGCGCCGCAGCCGATGCCCTGGTCTCCACCGGCATGCGTGACGCCGGCTATATCTACGTCAACATTGACGACACCTGGCAGGGCGACCGCGACGCCTCCGGTGTCATCCACGCCAACAGCAAGTTCCCTGACATGAAGGCGCTTTCTGACTATGTTCACTCCAAGGGTCTCAAGATCGGCATCTACTCTTCGCCCGGTCCTAAAACCTGCGCCGGATTTGCTGGCAGCTACGGACACGAAGAGCAGGATGCGAAGACCTATGCCGAGTGGGGCATGGACTACCTGAAGTACGATCTCTGCGGTTTCCGCGATATCATGCGCAAGGAAGCTCCACACGATCCGCAGAAAGCCTTCGCCATGCAGAAAGCCGCCTACGAGAAGATGCACAAAGCCCTCCTCGCCACGCGACGTCCCATCGTCTATAGCCTCTGCCAGTACGGGATGAATGATGTCTGGACCTGGGGCACCGATGTCGGCGGCAACCTCTGGCGCACCACCGGCGACATCAACGACACCTACACGCGCATGGCGCAGATCGGCTTCTCGCAGGCCGGTCTCTCGAAATACGCCGGCCCCGGCCACTGGAACGACCCCGACATGCTCGAAGTCGGCAATGGCGGCATGACCGATGACCAATACCGCCAACACATGACCTTGTGGGTTATCCTCGCCGCGCCATTGCTCGCCGGTAATGACCTGAGCAAGATGTCGCCGGCGACGCTCGCAATTCTCACCAATAAAGAAGTCATCGCCGTCGACCAGGACCCGCTCGGCAAGCAGGGAGATCGCGTCTCCGCCCTCGGCCTTACGGAGATCTGGGCCAAACCGCTCAGCGGCGGCGCCGAAGCCGTCGCGCTCTTCAACCGCACAGACAAGCCGGCATCGATCACCCTCCATCTGCGCGAGGTGGGCTTCAGCGACAACGCCAGACTTCGCGATCTGTGGCAGGGCAGGGAAGTGAAGGCCACCGGCGGCGCCTACACTGCCACTGTTCCTGCTTATGGAGCCGTTCTGCTGAAGGTGAGCCAATAAAAACGGGAATCCTCGTATTGCCGGGGCGAAGGGGTTATAAGGGATATGCAGCTGATCGCTT
>Ga0335075_10004592_pt1 | contig 21564 bp, 22 predicted proteins | sample Lox_Sample_24_FD_206723 | JGI IMG/M metagenome (GOLD analysis project Ga0335075, IMG submission 206723) | Soil microbial communities from Loxahatchee National Wildlife Refuge, Florida, United States - Lox_Sample_2.4 | ecosystem: Environmental > Terrestrial > Soil > Wetlands | place: USA...
GGTGCCCACGCCTGCGTTGGCGACGATGATGTCGAGGCGCCCGAGTTGTTCCACACCGCTGTCCACCAGGGCTTTGAGCGCGTCATAGTCACGCACGTCGACCTCTGCGGCCACGATGCGGCGGTTCTGGGCCTTGACCAACTCGACGGTCTCGGCGAGATCCTCAGGGGTCGAATGCGGGTAGGCCAAGTTGTCAATCGGTCCGCAGATGTCGACCGCGATGATGTCGGCGCCCTCTTCGGCCAGTCGGACGGCGTGGCTACGGCCTTGGCCGCGCGCCGCTCCGCTGACGAACGCGACCTTGCCCTCAACACGACCAGTCATCGCAAGCTCACGGTATCCGTGCCGGCATCGACTCCCACCCTCGCACCGTCGACGTCGGGCTCAGGCGGGCATTCGCCAGGTCGACTTCCCACTCCGGAAAGCGTTTGAGGATCTCTTCCAAAGCGATTCGTCCTTCCAGGCGTGCCAATGCGGATCCCAGACAGAAGTGGGTGCCGACGCTGAAAGCCATGTGCTGACGAGCGGGCCGGTGGATGTTGAACTCTTCGCTGTCCGAGCCGAATTGGCGATCGTCGCGGCAGGCGGCCCCGATGAGCATCATCATTACGGCGCCTTCGGGCACGGTTTGGCCGTGGAAGCTGACGTCGCGCGTCACGTACCTGGCTGCGTGCGGGGCCGGTGGTTCGAAGCGCAGCAGTTCCTCGACGGCCTGCGGTATCAGCGCGGGGTTGTCCACCAGTTCACGGCGCTGATCCGGATGCTCGGCGAGAACCTTTCCGGCCCAACCGATCAGCCGGGTTGTGGTCTCGTTGCCGGCGCCGGCGACCACGTTGAGGTAGATCAGAAGCTCCCCGCGGGTTAGTCGGCGGGTGTTGCCGGTCTCGTCGACGAACTCGACGTTGAGTAGTTCGGTCATGATGTCGTCAGACGGGTGCGTGGCACGCCAATCGATGTAGGCGGCGAAGATTTCGCCGGTGGCCAAGCCGTGGTCGGCGTTCATCGGTTTGCCGGCTTCGGTGCGCAACTGCCTGTTCGTCTGGTCGCGGACGAATTCCTGATCGTTTTCCGGAATGCCGACCAGCATGCTGATGACCTTCATCGGCATCTGCGCGCCCAGGTCTGCGACGAAGTCCATCCGGCCCGTCCCGATTAGCGGGTCAAGTGACTGGGCGCAGAATTTGCGAATCTTGGGCTCGAGTTCGGCGATTTTGCGTGGGGTGAACATCCGCGCCAGCAGCTTGCGGTGGACGTCATGGATCGGCGGATCTTCCATGATGAGCAGGCCGGGCGGGATGTCGAGGTTGGCCTTGATCAACTCCAGGATGATGCCCCGAGCCGAACTGAACGTGCCGTGGTCGACCAGACCCTTGTCGACGTCGGCGAACCGGCTCAAAGCGTAGAAGTCGTGCTGCGCGTTGTAGTACAGCGGCGCTTCTTCGCGCAGTCGGCGGAACATCGGATAGGGGTCAGCGTTGAGGCCGACGTCATACGGGTCGTAGTAGACGTCGCAGACGTCTTGAACGTCGCCGTCGGTGCTGATCGTCACGAAATCGTGCCTTTCGCTACAACTTCCGCGCCCGGATGCGCCGCATACCGGGGTCGATGCCGCCAGTGTGTCAGCGTCTGAGGCGGTTCGGGCGGTTTGTACTTTCTGCTTAACGGGCGGCGCCGGCCGGTTCAGACGCCGCCGCTTAACTCTATTGCCGTAGAGAACCACATGCGTCGGCATTTCGGCAAGAGCCGGGTGGCCTAGCGGGTGGGCGATGACCGCTTGCCGCGCGGCTGCAGCGAGGCGCCGTCGTGGGTGAGCCGTCCCCGCTGTTCGCTGCGCAAGATCCCGGTGACGACGGCCGACAGCACGGCGTCGAGCTGCTCCGGGCTGTCGATGATCCGGTCGCCGTGGGCGAACCGGAGCATGAGCCCGTTGATGAATGTCAGCGTGACGTTGCTCAGATCGTCGACAACGGCGGGATCCAGTTCGGCCCCGTGTGGCAGCAGCTGCACCAAGATGTCGTGATGCAGCTTGGTGAATGCGTCGGTGGCGCGCTGCAGGATTGCGGCAATCTCCGGATCGCGGGTCGCTTGCATGGTCAGCTCGTAGCGCACCTTGGTCCGGCTCAGCTGCGGCTCTTCGCCGGACTGGATGACCAGCTTTGCCAGGTCCGAGGCGGACGCTCCGTCGTCGCGGCCGGCCTGGTCGGCAACCAACTGCAAAGCGGCCAGGTCGAGCTCGACCATCCGCTCGGCAACCGCGCGCAACAGTGCCGAGCGGGTGCGGAAGTAGAACGAGGTGGTGCCATCGGGCACGCCGGCGCGGCCGTCGACCTTCAGATGGCTCAGACCCTTGGCGCCGTCATCGGCCAGCAGCTGAATCGCCGCGTCGCAGAGTTCGCGGCGGCGCTGGTCCGGATTTGGCTTGCGTCTCTTTTGTATGCCGGCAGTGTAGCGGCCTGTTACCGGCGATTTAGGTGTCAAAGGCGATCCCTGCGGGGTGCTGCGTTTTGGTTCGATGCCACACTACTCTATATTCGTAGTGTCTATCAAAATCCTCTAGCCAGCAGAACGGACAGCTTGTGGCCGCTCCCGCCAGCCCCCTCACCCAACTGAATAGCCCGGCGCAGCCGCCGCGCGCGAAGGCGCGGCGCCGGTTGGCTGCGGAGCCCGAGGACTCCGACCGTTACCGGCTACATGTGGTCGCCACGACCATCGCCGACGTGGTCGCCGCAATCGGCGGGCTGATCTTCGATAGGGCCATGGCGGGATGGGATATCACCGTCGCGGTCGACGGAAACACCGATGACCGAGCGATTCGCATCTTGGGCGGCAGAGTCGCGGACTGCGCGCAACCCCCCCATGTGCTCGCCGTCGCCACCGACGTGTTCGTGACGAACGAGCGGGTGCGCCGGCTGTCGCTGGCGGCGGGCCAGGGCCGCCGAGTCTGAACTCTAGGTTCGTCCCGGTCCGGCACCGGCCGAGCGCCGCCGCGCAGGTCTTCAAATCCCATGCCCTGGCCGCTCGGGGAATCTTCGCCGCGAAGCCGGCGGAAGAGGGCTTCTTCTCGATGGCGTAATCCGGTCACCCGGGCTTGCGGGCCGTCACGAACTGCAACGAGCGCTGGGTCTGTTGTTCGACGTCGACCAGGCCGGCGGAGCTGAACAGGTCTACGAAGGCATGTCGATCGAACATTCGCAGCCCGATGACACGGGCACCTGCGGTCATCGCGTGCCGAACCGGCGCCTGTTGGCCGGCGTAGCTGGTGAGTATCGCCAACCGCCCGCCCGGCGTAAGGACCCGCACCATCTCGTGGGCCACCCGAAACGGCTCGGGCATCAGGTATAGGGCGCCGAAACAGCAGACTGCGTCGAATGTTTCATCGCCGAACGGCAGCTTGCCGGCGTCGCCGCGCACGTAACAGGTGCGCGGTCCGTTGTTGTCCAGCACGGCGCGGGTCAGCATCGGCTCAGAGATGTCCAATCCGACGGCAAGGCCGCCGACAGGCAGTCGCTGCGCCAATTGGCCGGTGAAATTGCCGGGGCCGCAGGCGACGTCGAGCAACCTCCGAGCGCCGGACAGACCCAGTGCCTCGGCCGCGCGGCGTTGCTCGGCGCCCGTTGTGACGCCGCTGGCAACGTAGAACGCAACCGGGCGCCACAGTCGTTCGTACACACCCGCGACCAATGCGCTGTTCATCGCGCGCTGGGCGAACGTGGGGACGTGCACCGCCGTAGTTTCACCAAGCACGTCGAGGAAACCGTGCCGGACGGTAGCCGTGCGATCGAGCAAATTGCGGGTTGCCTGCAGCGGATCGTCGGTGATGTCCATCCCCCGAGTCTGGTCCATCCTTGCTGCAACCCGAACCCAGCCCATAGCCTTGGCACCATTAGACCGTGACCGGGGGTCGCCGACCTGGCGCGTATCAGACGGCAACAGGGGCGGATTGGGCATTGTGACCGAACTGACCGCGCTGCGCGCCGACGAACTCGCGGCACTGGACATCTTCAAGGGCTGCCCGCCCGAGGATCTGATGCCGCTGGCAGCGAGCCTGCAGCCGCTGCAGGCCGCTGCGGGCCAGGTCCTCATGCAGCAGGGTGAGCAGGCGGTTTCCTTTCTGCTCATCTCGTCGGGCACTGCCGAGATCAGGCACGTCGGCGACGACGACGTCGTGACCGTCGAGCAGGTGTCGGCCGGCACGATCGTCGGCGAGATCGCCTTGCTGCGTGACATCCCGCGCACGGCGACCGTGACCACCACCGAACCGTTGACCGGCTGGATCGGCGACAACGACGCGTTCTCGCGGTTGGTGCACATCCCGGGGATCATGGGACGGTTGGTGCGCACGGTCCGCCAGCGACTCGCCGCCTTCCTCACGCCGATCCCGGTTATGGTTCGCGACGGAACAGAACTGCTTCTTCGTCCGGTGCTGCCCGGCGACAACGAGCGAACCATGCAGGGTCGTGTCCTATTCTCCAACGACACGCTGTATCGGCGGTTCATGTCACCGCGCGTTCCCAGCCCCGCGCTGATGGAGTACTTGGCGGAGGTCGACTACGTCGACCACTTCGTGTGGGTGATGACCGATGGGGATGGCAACCCGGTTGCCGACGCCCGGTTCGTTCGAGACGACCACGATCCCGCCATCGCCGAGATCGCGTTCACCATCGGCGACGCCTACCAGGGCCGCGGGATCGGTTCCTTCCTGATCGCCGCGCTTTCCGTCGCCGCCCGAGTGGACGGAGTCGAAAAGTTCTCCGGCCGGATGCTTGCCGACAACGTGGCGATGCGGACCATCATGGACCACTACGGCGCTATCTGGGAGCGCGACGATGTCGGGGTGGTCACCACGGTCATAGACGTGCCCGATCCACGGGACCTTCCGCTGAGCCGCGATATGACAATCAATATCAAACGTGTTGCGCGCCAAGTTATCCGGGCCGTCGGCTAGTATGCGGCGCGGCGTCGCCGTGATGTTCGTGATCGCGCTGCTCGCTTCGTGCGCCCACGCACGTCAACCCGCGCCCGCGCCGTCGCAAAGCGCAGCGGCTCGCCACGTCAACCCCGCCAATATCAGGTGGGTGCGACGTGAACTGCCGCCCGGCTATGAGGTGACCGGGATTTCGGGCCAGGCCGCGCCGCCGGTGATCTGGGGTTTGGGCGGAGACAGCGCGGCGAGCCCTGCGCGCTGCGCGGCGTTGGCCGACCCGGCCGGCCGACACGGCCAATCCGCCCAAGGCATTTCGGGATCCGGTACCGGCGGCATCGTCTACGCCGTGGTTGCGGCTGCGCCGACCGGCCCGGTTGCGCTGGACCAGTCCCTGGTGAACCAGTGTCACCAGTGGACCATGACCAGCCGGCGTGCCACGGCCCGCGTTCAGCTGGTCGATCCGCCCCGCATCGACGGCGCCGAAACCCTCGGCATGGCTGCGGATATCACCACGTCAGTCGAAGGCGGCAACGAAATCGGCTCTCGGGCAAACACCTTCACTGCCTATCTTGGCGACTACTACGCCTTCACGACGGTGATCAGCGACCCAGGCTTACCGGATTCGCCGTTGACGCCGCAGGTCGCGGCTAGCCTGCTGGTGAAAGTTGTGTCGGCATTACGTGCCTAAGGGCGGTGCATTAGATTGACGCGGATGATGAGAATAGCGGTCGCGATCGGAAGTGCCTGCTTGCTCGCGGCCTGTTCATCTCACGGATCCTCGGATACCGCGCCCACTGCCGATATCACCAAGATTTCCCAGGTAAAGTCCGCCTTCGGGCCGGAGTTCAAGGTCAAGGACATCCCGAAGACGGGAATCGATCCCAAGGTGCTGGCGACGCACAAGCTTCCGCCGGGGCTGACGTTCGACCCGCCCGATTGCTCGGCGTTCGTGGTTGGCCAGGACATGCCACCTGGCCTGCAGGGAAACATGGCCGCGGTCTCGGCCGAGGGTGATGGGAACCGGTTCATCGCGATGGCCGTCCAGACCTCCGCGCCGGTGCCATTCGAGAACCCCAGCCGGAACTGCAGGAAGGTGGCATTCGAGGGCGGACGGATGCGTGGCCTCATCGAGGCCGTCGACGCGCCGCAGATCGAGGGGACGCGCACCCAGGGAGTGCACCGTGTCCTGCAGACCGTGGTGCAGGGAAAGCCCCGCAGCGGTGAGCTTTACAACTACTCCGCGCACTTCGGCAATTATCAGGTGATCATCACCGCCAACCCGATGCTGCAACCCGGCAAGCCCGCCACGCCGATCGACACCAACCGGGCCCGCGATCTGCTGGTCAAATCGGTCGCTGCGGTCAGAGGCTGATTTCTTAGCGCACGTCTCGGGGCCGGAACTGGATACTGACCCGGGGGCCGGTAAACGCCGACGTTTTGGGCACCGAGTGCTCCCAGGTCCGCTGGCACGAACCACCCATCACCAGCAGGTCGCCGTGAGCCTGCGGCAGTCGCAACGACGGGCCGCCGCCGCGCGGTCGCAACGCGAAGGTGCGGGTGGCGCCGAGGCTGACGATCGCCACCATCGTGTCCTGGGTGCTGCTGCGGCCGATGGTGTCGCCATGCCAGGCGACACTGTCCGATCCGTCGCGGTACAAACAGAGCCCTACCGTGGTGAACGGCTCGCCCAGCTCGCCGGCGTAGATGTCGTTGAGGCGGCGGCGCAGTCGGCTCAGTCGCGGGTGCGGCGGATCCTCGACGGCGAGGTCGTGAAAGCTCACCAGCCGGGGCACATCGAGTACGCGGTCGTACATCTGCCGCCGCTCGGCTCGCCAGGGCACCATGGTGAGCAGTTCGCTCAACAAATCGTCGGCGCCGGTCAGCCATCCGGAGCGGATGTCGATCCAGGCTCCGTTGCCCAGCGGTCTCCGTCCGCTGCACTCGAATAACGACTCCTGTACCGCAATCGCCACGCCAGCGAGTCTATCGCACATGCGTTCGAGTTACAGGCGGACGGGTCCGGGGCCCTGGTTGGCGAGCACGTCGCCCGGGTTGAACAACGCGCAACTGCGCAGGCTCAGACAACCGCAGCCGATGCAGTCGGCGAGGTTATCGCGCAGCCGCTGCAGGTGCAGGATCCGATCGTCGAGGTCGGCCCGCCAGCCGGCGGAAAGTCGAGCCCAGTCCCGGCTGGTCGGGACCCGATCGGCCGGCAGCGTGGCCAGCGCGTCGCGGACGCGCGCCAGCGGAATGCCCAGCCGGTGCGACATTTTGATGAAGGCGACCCGTCGCAGGGTGTCGCGACTGTAGCGGCGCTGGTTGCCCGACGTGCGCCGGCTGGTGATCAGCCCCTGGCGCTCGTAGAAATGCAAAGCCGAGACCGCAACGCCGGCTCGAGCGGCCAACTCGCCGGGAAGCAGTTCCTCGGTGTCCACAACCTAAACCATACTTGAGGTGGCGGTTCGGGTTACCGTGCTAGGTGTGAGTAGCGGCGAGCTGGGGTCCAACTCGGAAGTGGGCACATTACGGGTGGCCATCCTGCACCGACCGGGCGCTGAACTGGGCCGACTCACGCCGCGTAACAACGATGACCTGCTGTTCGACGGATTGCCTTGGGTCGCAAGGGCGCAAGAGGAGCACGATGCGTTCGCCGCGCTGCTCAGGTCCCGCGGCGCCGAGGTACTGCTGTTGTCAGAGCTGCTGACCGAAGCTCTCGAGAGTGGGGCCGCCAGAATGCAGGGCATCGCTGCCGCTGTCGATGCTCCGCGGCTCGGATTGCCGCTGGCGCAGGAACTCTCGGCCTATCTGCGGGGCCTTGGCCCGGCCGATTTGGCGCACGTGCTGATGGCCGGTATGACGTTCGCTGAGTTGCCTTCAGATGCCCGCACGCGCGACTCGCTGGTGCAGCGGATGCATCACGGCAGTGACTACGTGATCGAGCCACTGCCCAACTTGGTGTTCACCCGCGACTCGTCGATCTGGGTTGGTCCCCGGATCGTGATCCCTTCGCTGGCGCTTCCAGCACGGGTGCGCGAGGCATCGTTGACCGACCTGATCTATGCCCACCATCCACGATTCACCGGCGTGCGGCGCGCCTACGAATCGCGCACCGCGCCCGTCGAAGGCGGTGACGTGCTGTTGATGGCGCCGGGCGTCGTCGCAATCGGGGTGGGTGAGCGGACCACTCCGGCAGGGGCGGAAGCGTTGGCGCGCAGCCTGTTCGATGACGATCTCGCCAACACTGTGCTGGCCGTGCCGCTGGCCCACGAGCGCGCGCAGATGCATTTGGACACCGTCTGCACGATGGTCGACACCGACGCCGCGGTGATGTATGCCAATGTCGTCGACACGTTGAGCGCATTCACGATTGCGCGGACACCCTACGGCGTGAAGATCTCGGAGGAGGCGCCGTTCGTCGATGCCGCAGCGGCCGCAATGGGTATCGACAAGTTGCGCGTCATCGACACCGGGCTGGATCCCGTTGTCGCCGAACGCGAACAATGGGACGACGGCAACAACACGTTGGCGCTGGCGCCCGGCGTCGTCGTTGCCTACGAACGCAATGCGCAGACCAACGCTCGGCTGCAGGAGGCCGGGATCGAGGTGCTGGCGATCGCCGCCTCCGAACTGGGCACCGGTCGCGGCGGTCCCCGGTGCATGTGCTGTCCCGCCGCCCGCGACCCGCTGTAAACCCGCGTGTTGAGATTGCGCTAAGGGCTGTGATCGGCAAGATTCCGCTACCCTGTGCGCAATTTCAATGGATACCCGCGACGAGCGAATGCATCCGATAACCGATGAATGATGAATCGTCGGCTGTGTTCGGCCACTACGCGAATGTTGATCCAGCCTTGCCGTTCGATCAGCTCCGCGCGTCCGATGTCGTACACATACTGCCCGCGATCGGCGCTGTGGTGGTGACCGTCGTAGTCTAATCCGACCTTGGGCTCGTCGTAACCCATGTCGATGAATGCTTCATTGACGCCGTCGGACACGCTTATTTGTGTTCTCGGCGCAGGTAGTCCGGCGTCAATGAGTAGGAGCCGCAGCCAGGTTTCCTTAGGCGATTGAGCACCCGGGTCCGCCAGGCTGAGTGCAACCTCTGATCGCCGCAGTCCTCGCGCCCTCGGATAGCGCCCGGCCAACGACACGGCATCACCGGTCGTCACACCCGTCGCGCGAGTCAACGCGTCAAGGTGCCTCACGGCGATATCACGTGGCAAATGCCGAGCAAGATCCAGCGCGGTCCTCGCAGGACTCGTCACCAACATGTTGTCCAAGTCGACGATTTCGTCAGCCTCGATCCGTTCGTTGCGAGCCACAATTCCTAACGGCGGCCGGGCGCTACGCCAAATCATCTCGATCGGAGTTGCCGCGTCAACCCATGGGTCACCGTGTAGCGCAGCTGCTGCGCGTCCGGCGATCACGCCGTTGCGGCCCGACCAGAGCCACGCGCCGACGGTATTACGCCACAGGGACGGCGCAGTCGCCTTCGGCGCATAGACATCTGGAAATATCGCGCAGTAATTCCAGCGCAACTGCCCCCTGGTGAGTCCTCCACACGCAAGCATCTCCGTGCCGACGAACACTTCAGACATGCCATGATGTTGATTCCAGGTACCGACGTTTTGCCGTCTTCACGGTGAGGTAGCCCGCAGGGTTGTGGATAAGCGTGGACAGCAGCCCTCAGTGCAATCTCAAGGCAAATGGTCAGCGCCAGCTGGGCAACCAGATCTCCATGTTCCAGGTGGACTGCGAAATCGGCTGACCGGTCAGCACCGGAAACAGCCACGCGAAGTTGGTCAGCACTAGTGCGACATAACAGGACACCGCGATCAGTCCGAGCGTGCGGCGTTCGGGACCCTGACGGGGTTTGTAGAGGATGTCGCCGAGGATCAACGCGATCGCCATGACCAGAAACGGCGCCATGGTGGCCGCATAGAAGAAGTACATCTGGCGATCGATGTCGGCGAACCACGGCAACCAGCCCGCGCAATAGCCGACCAGCACTGCGGCGTAGCGCCAGTCTTGACGAACGATCATTCGCCAACAGGCATAGCCGAGGACGGGCACTGCAAGCCACCACATCGCGGGGGTGCCGACCAGCATCACCGCCTTGACGCACGACTGCGCGCCGCAGCCCGGGACGTTCTGCTGATCGATGGCGTAGAGCACCGGCCGCAGCGACATCGGCCAGGCCCACGGTTTGGATTCCCACGGATGGTAGTTGCCCGCCGAATTCGTCAGGCCGGCGTGGAACTGGTAGGCCTTGGCGGTGTAATGCCACAGCGAGCGGATGGCATCGGGCAGCGGGAATTTCGAATGCGGCCCGATCGACTGTCCGACCTCGTGCCGATCGATAGCGGTCTCCGACGCGAACCACGGGGCGTAGCTGGCCAGGTACACCCCGAACGGGATGAGCAGCAGCGCGTAGGCGGTGGGACCCACGTCGCGCCGGACGACGCCCAGCCATGGCCGGAGCACCCGATATTGGCGGCGTGCCGCAACGTCGAACGCCAACGACATCAACCCGAAGAACACGATGAAGTACAGCCCGGACCACTTTGTCGCACAAGCTAAACCGAGCAGCACCCCGGCGCCGAACCGCCACCAACGTACGCCCAGCCGCGGCCCCCACACCGTCTCGGTGCTACGACCCTCGGTCAGCGCGACGTGCATGCGCTCGCGCACCTGATCCCGGTCGACGATCAGCGCACCGAACGCGGCGACCACGAAGAAGGCCAGGAATCCGTCGAGCAGTGCTGTGCGTGCCACGACAAAGCTGACCCCGTCGCCGATGAGCAGCAGTCCGGCGATCGCACCGACCAACGTCGAGCGGCTGATCCTCCGCACGATCCGTACGACGAGCGCGACCAGCAGGATTCCGAGAACCGCGCCGGTGAATCGCCAGCCCAGCCCGTTGTAGCCGAAGATGGCCTCGCCGATCGCGATCAGTTGCTTGCCCAGCGGCGGGTGAACCACCAGGCCGTAACCGGGATTATCTTCCACGCCGTGGTTGTGCAGCATCTGCCATGCCTGTGGCGCGTAATGCTTTTCGTCGAAAATCGGTGTGCCGGCATCGGTCGGGGAACCCAGGTTTATGGTCCGCGTCAGTGCCGCAAGGGCGGTGATGACGGCGGTCACCACCCAGCCCTCTAACCGGTCGACGGGCCCGAAGTCAGCCACCGGCATCATCGGTCCGGGGCTGATAACGGGAACTATCCGCTCGGGGGCGACGAGTTCGTCCGGCGGGGCGGTTGTCATCCCCCCGATCGTAGGCTGTGCCCCATGACCGCGCGCCGGCGACGATAGACAGGGCAGTGCGATCGGAAGAAGGCGGGAGGACCGGTGCATGACCGGTGGTCGACTGTTGCTGGGTGCCACGCCGTTGGGGCAGCCCTCCGATGCGTCACCGCGGCTGATAGCCGCGCTGTCGTCGGCTGATGTCGTGGCCGCCGAGGACACTCGCCGGGTGCGGACGCTGGCCAAGGCGCTCGATGTCCGCATCGGCGGTAACATCGTCAGCTTCTTCGACCACGTCGAGGCGTCCCGGGTGCCTGAGCTGGTCGACGCGATCAGCGCGGGCGCCACGGTGCTGGTGGTCAGCGACGCCGGGACGCCGCTGATCAACGACCCGGGCCACCGTCTGGTGGCGGCCTGCGTGGACGCCGGTTTGCCGGTGCAGTGTCTGCCCGGGCCGTCGGCGGTTACCACCGCACTGGCGGTCTCGGGGCTGCCGTCGGACAAGTTCTGCTTCGAGGGATTCGCGCCGCGCAAGCAGTCGGCGCGCAAGGGTTGGCTGGCATCGCTGGCCGGCGAACGGCGCACGACGGTCTTCTTCGAGTCGCCGCGCCGGCTACCGGGATGCCTGCGTGATGCGGCCGACCAGCTCGGCGGCGATCGCCGTGCTGCGGTGTGCCGAGAGCTGACCAAGGTGCACGAGGAGGTGGTGCGCGGATCGCTGGCCGAACTGGCGACCTGGGCGGCCGACGGCGTGCTGGGCGAGATCACCGTCGTGCTGGCCGGTGCCACTCCGCGCGCTGACCTGCCGACGCTGGTCGCAGAGGTCAAGGCCCTGACCGCTTCCGGGATGGGCGTCAAAGACGCCTGCGCGCAGGTGATTGCCGCTACGCCGGGAGCGCCGTCACGACGTGAGCTCTACGATGCGGTGCTGCGATCGCGCGGCTGAGGCGGTGCCCGCCCCGAGGATGGGGGCAGCCTTGTGCAGACACTCCTCCCATTCGGCGTCGGCGTCAGAGTCGGCTGTGATCCCGCCGCCGGACCCGAGCACCGCATTGCCGACAGCGTCGAATTCCACCGTGCGGATCGCGACGTTGAGCTCGCAGCCGGCTACCGGCGACGCCAAACCGACTGTCCCGCAATAAACGCCACGCGTCGACTGCTCCCACTGCGAAATCAGTTGTCGCGCACGTAGTTTGGGCGTACCGGTGACCGATGCCGGCGGGAAGGCGGCGTCGAGCAGTGCTGAGGTCGGCAGCTCGATGGGGATCTGCGCCGCCACCGTCGACACCAGGTGCCACACGCCCGGCGCTGGCCGCACCACAAGCAACTCGGGGACCGTGACCGATCCGGTGACGGCGACGCGGCCCAGGTCATTGCGGACCAGGTCGACGATCATGATGTTCTCGGCGACATCCTTGGTCGAGGACCTCAGCGCCGACGGGGGAGCGCTGAGCGGCAACGTGCCCTTGATCGGGCTAGAGGTGGCCACGTCGCCACGGCGGCACAGGAAGAGTTCGGGGGACAGCGAGGCCACCGCGCCCCAGTCTCCGGCGACGTAGGCTGCCCGCGCAGGCGCGGTGCGCGCGACGCGATCGATAAAGAAGTCCAGCGGTTCCCCGGCGATCGCGCCGGTGAACTGAGTGCAGACGCAGGCCTGGTAGACCTCGCCGGCGCGGATGGCCTCAAGGCAGGCCAGCACCCCGTCGCGATGTGCCTGACGGTCGGCCGCGTCCCAGTCGATCCGGTAAGCACGAGCCGGTGGCGGGGCCGTCAAGGCCTCGGCAAGCCAACCGGGCATCGGGGCCCCCGAGAGGCTCTCGAACCACCATTGCCGGTCGACGTCGCAGCGCAACACGCAGTCCGTCCAGCCGCCGGCGGCCGCAGGTATTCGAGTGGGACGACCATCGGCACCCTGGTCGGGGTAGGACAAGTAGCCGATCCACCCACCGCCGACGGTGCTGCGGTGCGATCCCGGTCGTACGTCGAACGCGTCGGCCACGTCGACGGGTGCTATCGAAACGCTCGGCGCGATCACCGCAGACGCGCCGAACCACCGACCGGTCAGCGCGGCCGGCGGCGGCAACTCCAGCCGCGTTGTGGCGTCGCCGATGGCGCGCAGCACCTCGGGTGCGCCGCCAAGATCGCCGAGTCGGTCGATTCTCACCTCACCAGCTTGGCAGATCTCAGCTGCGGCTGATATGGCGCACGGTCGTCACGGCCGCGAGCTTGTCCGGATTGCGCATCGCGTAGAAGTTAGTGATCTTGCCGTCGACGATCTCAACGGTGAAAACACCCTCCAAGCGGTCTGCTTGGTAGATCAACACCGCCGGCGCGGCGTTGCAGGTCACCGTTTCCACCCGGACATCGGGCAGTTGCATTCCCCGGCCGACCAGGCCGACGACCGCCCTCGCAACCTTCTCGGCTCCGATCACCGGCCGACGCGCGGCGCTGGCCTTGCCGCCACTGTCGGCGGTCCAGGCCACGTCAGGAGCCAGCATCGACATCACCGTCTGCACGTCGCCGCCGGCCGCCGCCGCCATGAATTCCGCGGTGATCCGGGCGTTTTGCTCCGGGTCGACCGGGGCGAAGCGTCGGCGCCGAGCCTGCACGTGTTCGCGGGCCCGGTGGGCGACCTGCCGTACCGTCGCCGCCGGTTTGCCTACCGCGGAGGCGATTTCGTCGTAATCGAATCCGAACACCTCGCGCAGTACGAACACCGCGCGTTCATCGGGACCCAAGGTCTCCAGCAGCACTAGCATTGCCATCGAAACCGATTCGGCCAGTACGACATCGGCCGACGGGTCCTGCTCCTCGAGCAGTAGCGGCTCGGGCAGCCACGGTCCGACGTAGTCCTCCCGGCGCCGGGCGCCGGCACGCAGCGCGTTGAGTGCCTGACGGGTGACCAGTCGGGCCAGATAGGACTTGGTGTCGCGCACGCCTTCGAGGTCTACTTGCGCCCACCGGAGATAGCTGTCCTGTAGTACGTCGTCGGATTCCGTTGCCGAGCCCAGGATTTCGTAGGCGATGGTGAACAGCAACGGCCGCAGCAGCATGAACCGTTCGGCGTGTTCGTCGGAGGCGGTCACGGCACCGTGACCACGTCGTCAGCAAGGCGCTCGGCCCGCTTGCCGCCCTTGAGCCAGCGATACCAACCCGGCTTTGCGGCCTCACGACGGATACCCCACACCGTGCCTTTGCAGACCGCTTCTTTGATCGACGCGGCGACCCGGCCGCCGATCACCAGGTCGACCGGCGTGTCGTCGAGACGAGCGAGTTGGACGGTGGCGTACGAGCGGCCCACGCTGACGCATTGCCCGGTGAACGCCTGGTTGACCACCGCGGGCGGCGTGCCGGCAATGCGGCTGAGCACCGTGTTGGCGGCCTGCGCGCCGAGCGGGATGGCCGCCTGGCAGCTCATCCGCAGCGGCCGGCCGGAGGGTGCGGCGGCGTCGCCGGCGGCCACGATGCGCGGGTCGTCCACGCTGGTCAGCGTTTCATCGGTGAGCAACCGGCCTAGTGCATCGGCGTGAAGTCCACTGCGGGAAGCCAGATCCGGCACACCGAAACCCGCCGTCCACACCGTCAAGGCGCTTGGTAAAACGGCGCCAGCCGGCCGGGATGAGTCCAGCACGACGGCATCCGAGCGGACTTCGCGGACCACGGCTGTCTCGAGCACGTCGACACCGAGGCGGTGCAGCCACTTCGCTACCGAACGCCGGCCCGCCCGGCTCAGCGACGGACCCAGCAGCCCGCCGCAGACCAGGCTCACCCGACGGCCTTGCCCGGCCAGCTCGGATGCCGTTTCGATGCCGGTCAGCCCGGCGCCGACCACGACGATCGGTGTGTCGGGATGCAGCTCGTCGAGTGCGTCACGCAGTCGCTCGGCATACTCGAATTCGGCTACCGGGTAGGCGAATTCGACCGCGCCGGGCACCGCAGCGGGCACCACGCCGGTGCTGCCGACGGCATAGATCAGGTAGTCATAGTTCAACACCGCACCGGAAACCAGCTCGATCGTGCGGTCGGCGGCGTTGATCCGGTCAGCACTGTCGACGACCAGCTGGATGCCCTCACCGAGCAGGGTGCCGTAGTCGACGGCGGCGGTCCCGGTGCCGGCGGCCAACTGATGCAACCGGATTCGCTCGACGAAGACCGGACGTGGATTCACCAAGGTGATCTCGACGTCGGCTCGCAGCCGCAAGTGGTTGGCGGCCAGTGTTCCGGCGTATCCGCCGCCGATCACGACGATGTGAGTGCGCTGGGCGGTCATTGCTGTCTCCTGTTCTCGCGGGGTCTGCTGTCCTCAAGACACCGCCGAGGTCGCTGATGTGACACCGTGTGACCAGGCTCACGTCGGCCGCGAGAACGCGGCCACCAGCAGATCGACGCGCGCGGCTCGATACTCCGGACGCAACCGGCCGCCGCGATCGAGGGTGACCAGCCCGTGCAACGCCGCCCACACCACCTCGGTGAGCGTGTCGGTGTCCCGGGCGCCGGCGACCAGGTCGACCGCCGCGCGCAGTTCGGCGAAGGCCGTGTTCAACTCGGCCGGAGTATCCGCGGCGGCGAAGTGCAGCGTGGTAGCGCGGGTGAACATGGCGTCGAACAAAGCCGGGTTGTCATGGGCAAACCGGATGAACGCGCGGGCAACTCGCGCCAGGGCGTCCTGGCCGTCGGTAGCACCGCTGCGTGCCGACGAGAGCACGTCGGCGAGTTCGCCGAATCCCTGCACGGCGACGGCTGCGACGACGCCCTCCATGCTGGAGAAGTGCTTGTAGAGCACGGGCTGGCTGTACTCGATCTCAGTGGAAAGCCGGCGAGTGGTGACCGCGTCCCAACCCTCTCCTTCGGCCAGCTTGCGTGCGGTGGTCGTGATGAGTTGGCGTCGAGCGGCCCGCTCCCGGGCCCGCCGATCCTCGATAGGCATGTCGTTACGTTAGCACCGATATAAAAACTAGCGGCGCTATTGACTAACTCCGCGAGGGGGGTTAGCGTTGCTAACGCCTAAACGGAAAAGGGGAGTGTGATGAGGCAATGGGCTGACTTGTTCGCCGTGATCGCGGTGTTGGGTACCGCGGTGGTCTACGGCACCGACGTGTTCGGCGCGATGGTGCAACGGCCTGCGCTGGCCCGGGTCGACGACCGGGCCCTGCTTGCGGTGATGGGCAACATCCATCGCTACGGCGACCGGCGGATGCCGGTGCCCGGGGTTATTGGGATGGTGGCCGCCGCGATCAGTGCGGCATTGGCCGCGGCGTCTGGGCACCGGACGCACGCCTGCGCGGCCGGCGTCGCCGTCGGCCTGTGGGTGGTTTGGCTGCTGCTCTACCTGACAGTGAGCAAGCCGATCAACCAGCAACTGACCACCGGCGTCGATCACCCCGAGCGGCCGACAGATGCCCGTGCGCTGCAACGTAACTGGGACAAAGTGATCACGCTCAGGGCCACGCTGCAGGGTCTGGTGGTTGCGGCACTGTGTGCGACGCTGCTGATTTGAACTGCGGCACCAAACGATCGAAGGGGTAGAAGAAAGATGGTCAATTACAAGCGACTAGTCATGCGTGCGGCTCCGCTTCTCAACGTGCCGGTGGCGGCGATAGCGGCGTCCCCCCGCCTCGGGGCGAGACTGCGGCGCAGTGTCACGCTGATCACCTACACGGGGCGCCGTTCGGGACGCACGTTCAGCATTCCGGTGGCCTACCGCCGCCACGGCGACGAGATTGACATCACCCCAAACTTGCCCGAGGCCAAGACATGGTGGCGCAACTTCGTCGGCAACGGCGCTCCGATGTCGCTGACGCTGGACGGAGTCGAGCGCGCCGGGCACGCCGTAGCTCACCGAGACGGCAAAGGGCGCGTAACAGTCCGAGTTCGCCTGGCTGACTTGTGAACTCAGTCGACTTGGTAGCGTGGGAACACGCCGGTGGGCGGCGGCAGCGCCGTGCCGGGTGCCAAGCGGGTGCCGACCGCGGCGAATGTCCGCTGATCGCCAGGCTGGCCGAGCAAGTCCAGCAACTTGCCGGCCGACTCGGGCATCACCGGCTGGACCAACAGCGCCGCGATTCGCACCACCTCGCAGGTGGTGTAGAGCACGGTGGCGAAGCGGACCTGGTCTGCTTCGGATTCGCTCTTGCGCAGCACCCACGGCTGCTGCGCCGAGAAGTACCTGTTCGCCGCGCCGAGCGTCAGCCAAATCGCCTCAAGCGCCAAATGCATTGCCTGGGAATCGAACTCAGCGCGTATTCGGTCGAGCAGGCCATCGGCGGCGGCCAGTAGTTCGGTGTCGTCGGTGGTGAAATCGCCCGGCGTCGGGACGGTCCCGCCGAGGTTCTTGGCAACCATCGACAGCGATCGTTGCGCCAGGTTGCCCAATTCATTAGCCAGGTCGGCGTTGGTCCGGCTGATGATCGCCTCTTCGCTGTAGCTGCCGTCCTGGCCGAAGGGCACTTCGCGCAGGAAGAAGTAGCGCACCTGGTCCACGCCGAACTCGTCGATCAGGGCGACGGGATCGATCACGTTGCCCAACGATTTGCTCATCTTCTCGCCACTGTTGAGAACGAAACCGTGCGCGAAAACCCTTCTCGGAAGCTCAATTCCGGCGGACATCAGAAATGCCGGCCAATAGACGGCGTGGAACCTGATGATGTCTTTGCCGATCATGTGCACGTCGGCCGGCCAATAGCGGCGGAACAACTCGGAGTCGGTGTCCGGATAGCCGACTCCTGTGAGGTAGTTGGTCAGCGCGTCGACCCAGACGTACATGACGTGTTCCTGATGCTCGGGCACCTTCACACCCCAGTCGAACGACGTGCGGGAGATCGACAGATCGTTCAACCCGCCCGAGACGAAGCTGACCACTTCATTGCGCCGCACCTGGGGGCCGATGAAGTCCGGATTGGCCTCGTAATGGGCCAGCAGCTTGTCGCCGTACGCCGACAGCCGGAAGAAATAGGTCTGCTCTTCCGTCCAGGTGACCGGGGTGCCGGTCTCGACGGCGATCCGGGCACCGGCGGCGTCCAGAGCCGTTTCGTCCTCGGTGAAGAAACGCTCGTCGCGCACCGAATACCAGCCGGCGTAGCTGTCCAGATAGATGTCGCCGGCATCGGCCATCCGCTGCCAGATCGCCTTCGAGGCCTCGTGGTGATCGGCGTCAGTGGTGCGGATGAACCGGTCGAAGGAGATGTTGAGCCTCTCCTGCAGCCGCTGGAACGCATCCGAGTTCCGCTTGGCGAGTTCTCGGGGCGAAATCCCTTCGGCGGCAGCGGCCTGCGCCATCTTCAGTCCGTGCTCATCGGTTCCGGTCAGGAAGCGCACGTCGAAGCCGTCGAGCCGCTTGAAGCGCGCGACCGCGTCCGTGGCGATGTACTCGTAGGCGTGCCCGATGTGCGGGTCGCCGTTCGGGTAGGTGATCGCCGTGGTGATGTAGTAGGGCCGCGTCTTCAGCATTGCGTGTCACCCTAATGTGTGCGCGTGGGTTCCAAACGCCAGCCGCCGCCGGCTCCCGAGCCGCTGAGCCCGTTGATCGACGCGCACACCCACCTCGACGCCTGCGGTGCGCAGGACGGGGAAGATGTGCGTGCCATCGTCGACCGCGCCGCAGCGGTCGGCGTGGTCGCGGTGGTCACCATCGCCGACGACCTGGCCTCGGCGCGCTGGGTGACACATGCCGCGGAGTGGGATCCGCGGGTCTACGCCGCGGTGGCGTTGCACCCGACCCGCGCCGGCGCGCTCACCGACGCGGCCCGCGCCGAGATCGAGCGGTTAGCCGCCCACCCGCGCGTGGTGGCGGTCGGTGAGACCGGCATGGACCTGTACTGGCCGGGCCGGCTGGAGGGCTGCGCGGAACCCGAAGTGCAGCGGGAGGCCTTCGCATGGCACATCGATCTGGCCAAACGGACCGGCAAACCGCTGATGATTCACAACCGGGAGGCCGACGCCGAGGTTCTCGACGTGCTGCGTGCCGAGGGCGCACCGGACATCGTGATCTTTCACTGCTTCTCCTCGGGCGCTGAGCTGGCGCGCGCCTGCGTCGACGCTGGATGGCTGGTCAGCCTGTCCGGGACGGTCAGCTTCCGGAACGCCCGTGAGCTGCGGGAAGCGGTCCCGCTCATCCCCGCGGCGCAGCTGCTGGTGGAGACCGATGCACCGTTCTTGACGCCCCATCCGCATCGGGGTGCGCCCAACGAGCCGTACTGCCTGCCCTACACTGTTCGGGCGCTGGCCGAACTCGTCGATCGGCCGGCCGACGAACTGGCCGAAGTCACTACCGGCAATGCCCGCCGGGCCTACGGATTAGCCATAGAGGGTTAATAGTCCGTTAAGGCGTTGCCCCGGAGTTGCTCTATCTAGGCCGGTTCGTTACCGTCTTGTGATCGAACGGTGGGGCCCCGAGTGGGCCTTTTGCTTTGTTAACGGACAGTTACTGAAGTGGTTGTTGAGGTCGGGGATACACGCGCGTTGAACGTACTTACAAAACTCCATCAGGCTCCCTCACCGGCTCTGCGGCTCCTCGTCGCGGGTCTTCTCGTGGTCTTGGCCTTCGCCGGCGCCTATGCGGTCGCCGACTACAAGACGGTGACGCTGAGCGTCGACGGCACCGCCATGACCGTGACGACCATGAAGTCGCGGGTGATCGACATCATCAGGGAAAACGGGTTCAACGTCAGCGAGCGTGACGACCTGTATCCCGCCGCCGGTGAGCGGGTCCGCAACGCGGAGAACATCGTGCTGCGGCGCAGCCGGCCCCTGCAGATCTCGCTGGACGGCCAGAATTCCAAGCAAGTCTGGACGACGGCGTCAACGGTGGACGAGGCGCTGGCCCAGCTTGCGATGACCGACACGGCTCCGGCCGCGGCGTCGCGCGGCAGCCGCGTGCCGCTGGCCGGAATGGCCCTGCCCGTCGTCAGCGCCAAGACGGTCGAGCTCGACGACGGCGGCGCCGTGCGCAATGTGCACCTGGCCGCCGCCAGGGTCGGGGAGCTACTGGCCACCATCGGCGCTCCGCTTTTGCAAAGTGACCAGGTCACTCCCGGTGCGGCTGCACCGGTGATCGACGGCATGCACATCCAGGTGACCCGCAACCGCATCGAGAAGATCACCGAGCGGGTGCCGCTGGTTCCGCCCCGCAAGCGCATCGAGGACCCGGACATGAACATGGACCGCGAGGTCGTCCAGGACCCGGGCACGCCGGGCACCCAGGACGTGACTTTCGCGGTGTCCAAGGTCAACGGCGTGGAAACCGGCCGGCTGCCGGTGGCCAGCCACGTGATCACACCCGCCCGCGAGGCCGTGGTGCGCGTTGGTACCAAGCCGGGCACCGAAGTTCCGGAGGTCGCCAACGGCGGCATCTGGGACGCCATCTCGCGCTGCGAGGCCGGCGGGAACTGGGCGATCAACACCGGTAACGGCTACTACGGCGGCGTGCAGTTCGACCAGAACACCTGGGAGCGCAACGGCGGCCTGCGGTTTGCGCCGCGCGCCGACCTTGCGACCCGGGAAGAGCAGATCACCGTCGCGGAGGTCACCCGGGCCCGTCAAGGCTGGGGCGCATGGCCGGTATGCAGCGGAAGAGCAGGTGCGCGCTGACCATCCGGCTGCTGGGGCGTACCGAGATCCGACGGCTGGCCAAAGAACTCGAATTCCGGCCCCGCAAGTCGTTGGGACAGAACTTCGTTCATGACGCCAATACGGTGCGCCGCATCGTGTCGGCCTCCGGAGTCAACCGAAGCGACCACGTGCTGGAGGTCGGCCCCGGCCTTGGATCGCTTACCCTGGCGCTGCTGGACCGCGGGGCCACGGTTAGCGCCGTCGAGATCGACCCGGTACTGGCCGGCAGGCTGCCGAAGACCATTGCCGAGCACTCCCACAGCGAAATCCACCGGCTGACGGTGCTGAACCGCGACGTGCTGTCCATCGGGCCCGCCGACCTGGCCACCGAGCCGACCGCGGTGGTGGCCAACCTGCCCTACAACGTCGCCGTTCCGGCGCTGCTGCACCTGCTCGCCGAATTCCCGTCGTTGCGCACCCTGATGGTGATGGTGCAGGCCGAGGTCGCCGAACGACTCGCCGCCGAACCGGGCGGCAAGGAGTACGGCGTGCCCAGCGTCAAGGTGCGGTTCTACGGACAGGTACGCCGCCATGGCATGGTGTCGCCGACGGTCTTCTGGCCCATCCCGCGGGTCTACTCCGGGCTGGTGCGCATCGACCGGCATGCAAACCCGCCCTGGCCCACCGACAAGGCTTTCCGCCAGAACGTTTTCAAGCTTGTTGACACCGCATTTGCTCAGCGGCGCAAGACATCTCGCAATGCGTTCGTCGAGTGGGCGGGTTCGGGCAACGAATCGGCGAGCCGGTTGCTGGCCGCCAGTATCGACCCGGCGCGGCGGGGCGAGACGCTGACC
>Ga0335075_10004593_pt1 | contig 21561 bp, 21 predicted proteins | sample Lox_Sample_24_FD_206723 | JGI IMG/M metagenome (GOLD analysis project Ga0335075, IMG submission 206723) | Soil microbial communities from Loxahatchee National Wildlife Refuge, Florida, United States - Lox_Sample_2.4 | ecosystem: Environmental > Terrestrial > Soil > Wetlands | place: USA...
GCTACGCCGAGGCCGATCCGACCGCCGACGTGGAGGGCTACGACGCCGCCGCGAAAGCCGCCATCCTCGCGTCGATCGCATTCCACACCAGGGTGACCGCCGACGACGTCTACCGCGAGGGCATCACGAAGATCAGGCCGGACGATTTCGTAACGGCCCGCGGGCTGGGCTGCACCATCAAGCTACTTTCCATCTGCGAGCGGATCGCAGGAGACGATGGGCAACAGCGGGTTTCGGCCCGGGTGTATCCCGCACTGGTGCCGTTGGAGCATCCGCTCGCCACGGTCAACGGCGCATTCAACGCCGTGGTGGTCGAGGCGGAAGCCGCGGGCCGGCTGATGTTCTACGGTCAGGGCGCCGGTGGCGCGCCGACGGCGTCGGCGGTGACCGGTGATCTGGTGATGGCGGCCCGCAACCGCGTGCTGGGTAGCCGCGGCCCGAAAGAGTCCAAGTACGCCCAACTGTCGGTCGCCCCGATGGGCGTGATCTCGACCCGCTACTACGTCAGCATGAACGTCGCCGACAAGCCGGGCGTGTTGTCCTCAGTCGCAGCGGAATTCGCCAAGCGCGAAGTCAGCATCGCCGAAGTCCGTCAGGAGGGCGTCGTCGGCGAGGGCGGACAACGCGTCGGAGCGCGCGTCGTCGTGGTCACCCACACCGCCACCGACGCCGCATTGTCCGAAACCGTCGACGCGCTGGCCAACCTCGACGCGGTGCAAGGAATCGCCAGCGTCCTGCGGCTGGAGGGAACCAGCGCATGACCCCGTCGAGTGCCGCCAACACCAACACCCGTCAGCAGTGGCCGGGTCTCATTGCGGCGTACCGGGACCGGCTGCCCGTCGGCGACGATTGGACTCCCGTCACCCTGTTCGAGGGCGGCACCCCACTGGTGCCCGCGCCCAGGCTCTCCGAGAAGACCGGTTGCACCGTGCATTTGAAGGTCGAGGGCCTCAATCCCACCGGCTCCTTCAAGGACCGCGGCATGACGATGGCCGTCACCGACGCCCTGGCTCGCGGCCAGCAGGCCGTGCTGTGTGCGTCGACGGGCAACACCTCGGCGTCGGCGGCCGCGTACGCCGCCCGCGCCGGCATCACCTGCGCGGTGCTGATCCCGCAGGGCAAGATCGCGATGGGCAAGCTCGCGCAGGCGGTGATGCATGGCGCCAAGATCATTCAGGTCGACGGCAACTTCGACGACTGCCTGGAGGTAGCACGCAAGATCGTCGCCGACTTCCCGACCATCTCCCTGGTCAACTCGGTCAACCCGGTGCGCATCGAGGGCCAGAAGACCGCGGCGTTCGAAATCGTCGACGTGCTGGGCCACGCGCCCGACATTCACGCTCTGCCGGTCGGCAACGCCGGCAACATCACGGCCTATTGGAAGGGCTACACCGAGTATTTCCGCGACGGGGTGATCGACAAGCTGCCGCGCATGCTGGGTACTCAGGCGGCAGGCGCGGCGCCGTTGGTGTCGGGTGAACCGGTGAAAAACCCAGAGACCATCGCAACGGCAATCCGCATCGGGTCGCCCGCCTCTTGGGCGCAGGCCGTCGAGGCGCAGCAGAAGTCCAACGGCCGGTTCCTGGCCGCCACCGACGAGGAGATCCTCGCCGCCTATCACCTGGTGGCGGGCACCGAAGGCGTCTTCGTGGAGCCGGCGTCGGCGGCCAGCATCGCCGGTCTGCTCAAATCCGTCGAGGACGGCTGGGTGGCACCGGGATCGACCGTGGTGTGCACCGTGACCGGCAACGGCCTCAAGGATCCCGACACGGCGCTGCGCGACATGCCCACGGTGGAGCCGGTTCCCGTAGACCCGGTCGCCGTCGTGGCCAAATTGGGGTTGACCTAGTGCTGCCCGCCGGTCTGCTGGCCACTTCTGTCGTAGCGGCGTCCAGCGCCAACCTGGGTCCCGGCTTCGACAGCATCGGGCTGGCGCTGAACCTCTACGACGAGATCACCGTCGAGACAACCGATTCCGGCGTGGTCGTCGAGGTCGAGGGGGAGGGCGCCGGCGAACTGGTGCTCGACGGCGGACATTTGGTCGTCCGCGCCATCGAGCGCGGCCTGCAGGCCGCGGGTGTGAGCGCGCCCGGCTTGAAGGTGCGGTGCCGTAACGCCATTCCGCACTCGCGTGGTGTCGGCTCGTCGGCGGCCGCCGTCGTCGGTGGCCTTGGAGCGGTCAATGGCCTTCTTGTGCAAGCGGGTTCGACGCCGCTGAGCCAAGACGAGTTGATTCAGTTGTCGTCGGAGTTCGAAGGCCATCCCGACAACGCGGCGGCCTCGGTGCTGGGCGGCGCGGTGGTGTCGTGGACCGACCTGAGCGGCATACCGCCGGCGTTTGCGGCGGCGCCGCTGCGGCTACACCCCGACATTCGCCTGTTCGCGGCCATTCCCGAGCAGCGCTCGTCGACCGCGGAGGCGCGGGTGCTGCTCCCCGCGCAGGTCAGTCACCAGGACGCCCGCTTCAATGTCAGCCGCGCCGCGCTGCTGGTGGTGGCGCTCACCGAACGGCCCGACCTGCTGCTAGCCGCCACCGAGGACGTACTGCACCAGCCGCAACGCGCGCACGCGATGCCCGAATCGGCGGAATACTTGCGACTGTTGCGGCGTTCTAGCGTGGCAGCTGTGCTTTCCGGCGCTGGTCCGGCGGTGCTTGCACTGAGCACAGCTTCCGATTTACCCGCCGAGGCCCTCGAGTACGCCGCCGCAAACGGGTTTGACGTCAGCGAAATGAAGGCAGGCGACGGAGTCCGCTGGACCTCCGGAGTGGCCGTCCCCAGCTAGCGTCCCCAGAGGTGGCGGAGGGTCTTCTTGCTTCCGGCATCGAAGCAGGTTATCCTCGACGGCGTCCAGCAATCGCAGCATCTGCATCTGCGTCAACACTAGGACGAACACCAAATTCTTCTCGTGGACGATGGTTCGCCATTCAAGGCGCCAATCCTGGCGATCACCGTTGCAGAGTCGATTCTTGGCAGCACTCGGCGATTTGGCTGATTGCAACGAAACCCCCGCTTGATTCGATCAGCGAGGGAAAGAAAGGAAATCCGTGACCGAAACGGACCTCGTTACGGCTGGCGACAGCACCGAAAGTGGCAAGCTGTCCGACCCCGTGACCACAGAAACTTCCAGCGCCCATGACTCGCCCGAGTCTGCGGCCGACGCGAACTCGAATGCGTCGGAGGGCTCGCTGGCCACCATGGTGTTGCCCGAACTGCGCGCCCTGGCCAATAGGGCCGGCGTCAAGGGCACATCGGGAATGCGTAAGAACGAGTTGATCGCCGCGATCAAGGAAACCAGGGAGGGGCACGCCAACGGCGTGGCCTCCAACGGCGGCGGTGAGCGTGACACCGACAACCACGGCGACGACCACGCCGCCGAGGCAACGACCAACCACGCCGAAACCAAAGTCGACGACGCACCTCGGACCGAGTCCGACGACCAAGCCGGCGAGCGGAACCACCGGTCCGAAAAGTCCGAAAAGACCGACGACACCGAGAACGAGAAACCCGCGCGTGAGCGACAGGACAACAAGTCCCAAGAGCGCGAGTCCGACAGGGGCGGCGACCAACAGGGCTCCGGCGGACAACAGAACCGCGGTGGCTCGAACCAGAACCAGCAAGACGACGACGGTGACGGGCGCGGCGGCCGCCGCGGGCGCCGGTTCCGGGAACGCCGGCGTCGTGGCGATCGCCCCGGCGACGGTGGCGGTGGTGACACCGAACTGCGTGAAGACGACGTCGTTCAGCCGGTCGCAGGCATCCTCGACGTCCTGGACAACTACGCGTTCGTCCGCACCTCCGGTTATCTCGCCGGACCGCACGACGTCTACGTGTCGATGAACATGGTGCGCAAGAACGGCTTACGCCGCGGCGACGCGGTGACCGGCGCCGTGCGGGTGCCCAAGGACGGCGAACAGCCCAACCAGCGGCAGAAGTTCAACCCCCTGGTGCGCTTGGACACCGTCAACGGCGGCCCGGTCGAAGAACTCAAGAAGCGTCCCGACTTCACCAAGTTGACGCCGTTGTACCCCAACCAGCGGCTGCGTCTGGAGACCACTCCCGAGCGGCTGACCACCCGCGTCATCGACCTGATCATGCCGATCGGCAAGGGCCAGCGGGCGTTGATCGTGTCGCCGCCCAAGGCCGGCAAGACGACGATCTTGCAGGACATCGCCAACGCGATCACCAAGAACAACCCGGAGTGCCATCTGATGGTCGTGCTCGTCGACGAGCGGCCTGAAGAGGTCACCGACATGACGCGCTCGGTCAAGGGCGAGGTCATCGCCTCGACGTTCGACCGGCCGCCGACCGACCACACGGCGGTCGCCGAGTTGGCCATCGAGCGCGCCAAGCGCCTCGTCGAACAGGGCAAGGACGTGGTAGTGCTGCTCGACTCGATCACCCGGCTGGGCCGCGCGTACAACAACGCGTCGCCGGCATCGGGCCGCATCCTGTCCGGTGGTGTCGACTCCACCGCGCTGTACCCGCCGAAGCGATTCCTCGGCGCCGCCCGCAACATCGAGGAGGGCGGCTCGCTGACGATCATCGCCACCGCGATGGTCGAGACCGGATCCACCGGTGACACAGTCATTTTCGAGGAGTTCAAGGGCACCGGTAACGCCGAGCTCAAGCTGGATCGCAAGATCTCTGAGCGCCGCGTGTTCCCGGCCGTGGACGTGAACCCCTCGGGTACCCGTAAGGACGAATTGCTGCTCTCGCCAGACGAATTCGGCATCGTGCACAAGTTGCGTCGGGTGCTGTCGGGGCTGGATTCTCATCAGGCCATCGACCTGCTGATGTCGCAGCTGCGCAAGACCAAGACCAACTACGAGTTCCTGGTTCAGGTGTCCAAGACGACGCCGGGCATGGACAACGACTGACGCTGTTAGCACATCGGCGCGGTCGACCAACATCGCCCTTCCGCCTGGGTAACTGACGCTGCGTCGGTAATGTGCCAGCCGTGGCGGACACTATTCAGCAACTGCTGCGCACCCGCATCGACGACGCCACGCCGGCGGTCAAATACGGCGACCGGATGTGGAGCTGGCACGAGCATCTGAGCGACGCATCGGCCGCCGCTTCCGCCCTGATCGGCATCGCCCACCCCAAGCGTCCGCTGCACGTCGGCGCGCTGCTGGGCAACACCCCCGAGATGCTCACGGCGATGGCCGCGGCGGCGCTCGGCGGATATGTGTTGTGCGGCATCAACGACACCCGTCGCGGTGCAGCCTTGTCCAAGGACATCGTCCGCGCCGACTGCCAGATACTGCTCACCGATCCGGCTCACAGCGCGCTGCTCGACGGGCTCGACCTACCCGGAGTGCGCGTCATCGACGTCGCTGGCGACGAGTGGACCGATCTGCTCGCCGCGGCCGGGCCGCTGGTTCCGCATCGCGAGGTCGAGCCGACCGACACCCTGATGATGATCTTCACCTCGGGCACCAGCGGCGAGCCGAAGGCCGTGCAGATCACCCACCTGACCGTTATCTTCGCGGGCGCCAACCTGATCGACCGCTTCGGCGTCGAGTCGACGGGTGTTTGCTACCTGTCGATGCCGCTCTTTCACTCCAACGCGTTACTCGCCGGCTGGAGTGTGGCCGTCGGCTCCGGGGCGGCGATGGTGCCCGCCACGTTCTCGGCGTCCGGCTTGCTACCCGATCTGCGCCGCTACGGCGCCACCTACATGAACTACGTCGGCAAGCCGCTGGCCTACGTGCTGGCCACCCCCGAGCAGCCCGACGATCACGACAACCCGCTGCTGGTCGCGTTTGGCAACGAGGCCAGCGACCGCGACATCGCGGAGTTCAGCAGGCGTTTCGACTGCATCGTGTGGGACGGCTTCGGGTCCAGCGAAGGCGCGATCATCATCACCCGGGAAGACGGCTGCCCACCCGGCTCACTGGGCCGCGGCTTCCCCGGTGTCGGCATCTACAACCCCGACACCCTCGCCGAATGCCCGGTCGCCCGATTCGACGACGACGGGGCGCTGCTCAATCCCGACGAAGCGATCGGCGAACTGGTCAACACGACGGGCGCCGGCATGTTCGCCGGCTACTACAACGACGAGGACGCCACCGACGCGCGGATGCGGAACGGCATGTTCTGGTCGGGTGACCTGGCCTACTGTGACGCCGAAGGCTGGATCTACTTCGCCGGACGCAGCGGTGACTGGCTGAGGGTCGACGGCGAGAACATGACCACTGCGCCCATCGAGCGCATCCTGCAGCGGCTGCGGGCGGTCAGCCAGGTCGCGGTGTACGCGGTACCCGACGCCCAGGTGGGCGATCAGGTGATGGCGGCGTTGGTATTGGCCGACGGCGCCGAGTTGACGCCCGGGGAGTTCGGCGAGTTTCTGGCGGGTCAGCCCGACCTGTCGCCGAAGGCCTGGCCGCGGCACGTGTGGATCGCCCCGAGTCTGCCCACCACGGCCACCAACAAGGTCCTGAAACGCGAGCTCAGCGCCCGCGGCGCCACCCCGCAGGGCGGCGTGTTGTGGACCCGGACCGGCCGCGACACCAGCTACGCCGTCGTCGATCGGCCCGGGAATGCGCACGCTCAGGTGGGCGTTTAGGGGCATAGCGGCTGACCTGGCATAATTGTCAGCCGACGTTCGGGTTCCGGTTCACGTCCGATCATCACCAGGCGGGCGACCCGGCGACCCACGATTGAAGAGGACACCATGAAAGCTGACATTCACCCCGCCTACGGCGAGACCACCGTGGTCTGCGGCTGTGGCAACACCTTCCAGACCCGCAGCACCAAGGAAAGCGGCCACATCGTGGTTGAGGTCTGCTCGCAGTGCCACCCGTTCTACACCGGCAAGCAGAAGATCCTCGACAGCGGCGGTCGGGTTGCCCGCTTCGAGAAGCGGTACGGCAAGCGCAAGGCCGGCGCTGAGAAGGAAGCTTCGGCCGACAAGTAGCTGAATCGACGCCCGAACTGTCGCGGAAACCGCACGGGACGGGCGTCGTTTTGCGTTCGGGACAACTGGAGGAGGTGAGCGATGACGCAGGGCGTACAGGCGATTGACGCGCTGGTGGCCGAACATGCCGACCTCGAGCGTCAGCTCGCCGATCCCGAACTGCACAGCGATGCGGCCAACGCGCGCAAAGTCGGGCGCCGATTCTCACAGCTGGCCCCGATCGTGACGACGCACCGCCAGCTCAGCTCGGCGCGCGACGATCTCGAGACCGCGCGCGAACTCGCCGTCGACGACGCATCGTTCGCCGACGAGGTCGCCGAACTCGAGACGCAGGTCGACGAGTTGGAAACCAAACTCAGCGACATGCTGGCACCCCGCGACCCGCATGACGCCGACGACGTCGTGCTCGAGGTCAAATCCGGTGAGGGCGGCGAAGAGTCGGCGCTGTTCGCCGCGGACCTGGCCCGGATGTACATCCGCTATGCCGAGCGGCACGGCTGGACCGTCACCGTGTTGGACGAAACCACCTCGGACTTGGGCGGTTACAAGGACGCGACGCTCACCATCGCCAGCAAGGGCAACAGCGCCGACGGTGTGTGGTCGCGGCTGAAGTTCGAAGGCGGGGTGCACCGCGTCCAGCGCGTGCCGGTGACCGAATCCCAAGGCCGCGTGCACACTTCGGCGGCGGGCGTGCTGGTCTACCCGGAACCCGAAGAAGTGGGTGAGGTGCAGATCGACGAGTCGGACCTGCGCATCGACGTCTACCGATCGTCCGGCAAGGGCGGCCAGGGCGTCAACACCACCGACTCGGCCGTGCGAATCACCCACCTGCCCACGGGAATTGTCGTCACCTGCCAAAACGAGCGGTCACAACTACAGAACAAAGCCCGTGCCATGCTGGTGCTCGCGGCTCGGCTGCAGGCCCTGGCCGAAGAGCAGGCGCAGGCAGACGCATCGGCGGACCGAGCCAGCCAGATCCGCACCGTGGATCGCAGCGAACGCATCCGTACGTATAACTATCCGGAAAACCGAATCGCCGACCACCGAATCAATTTCAAGGCACACAACCTCGATCAGGTTCTGGACGGCGATATGGATGCACTGTTCGACGCCCTGGCCGCCGCCGACAAACAGTCCCGGCTGCAGCAGGCATGACGACCCCGCTGCGGTCCGCGATCAACTCGGCCACCTCGCTGCTCGCAGACGCCGGAATCGACTCCGCACGCTATGACGCCGAAGAGTTGGCCGCGCACCTGACCGGAACCGACCGCGGGCGACTGCCACTGATCGACTCGCCCGACGACACCTTCTTCGACCGCTACCGCGCGGCGATCGCGGCGCGATCGCAGCGAGTGCCCCTGCAACACCTCACCGGCACAGCAGCGTTCGGGCCGCTGACGCTGACCGTTGGCCCAGGTGTCTTCATCCCGCGCCCGGAAACCGAAGTCGTGCTGGAATGGGCCACCGCGCAGCGTCTTCCGGAATCCCCGCTGATCGTCGACGTCTGCACCGGTTCGGGTGCACTGGCGTTGGCGCTCGCCAGGCACTGGCCGGAGGCGCGAGTGCTTGGCATCGACGATTCGGATGCGGCCCTGGCCTATGCACGCGGCAACGCGGCGGGCACCACGGTGGAGTTGCTCCACGCCGATGCCGCCGACACCGAATTGCTGGCCGAGCTAGACGGACGCGTCGACCTCGTGGTGGCCAACCCGCCCTACGTGCCCGACGGCGCAGAGCTTGAACCCGAAGTGCTGCAGCATGATCCGTCGCACGCTGTGTTCGGCGGCCCGGACGGGATGGCGGTGATCACCGGCATCGTCCGGCTGGCCGGCCGCTGGTTGCGGCCCGGTGGCCTGTTCGCCGTCGAGCACGATGATACGACGTCGCAACTGACCGCCGAACTGATCGGTGGCACAGGACTTTTCGATGGCATCGCCGCACGAACAGACCTGGCCGGTCGCCCCAGGTTCGTGACGGCGCGCAGGAAGGTCGACTCGTGACTGACGTCTTCGACTGCGCCGACCCCGAACAGCGTTCCCGCGGAATCATATCGGCGGCCGCAGCCGTCAAAAACGGTGGGCTGGTGGTTCTTCCGACGGACACCGTGTACGGCGTGGGCGCCGACGCGTTCGACAGTTCCGCGGTGGCGGCGCTGCTCGCGGCGAAGGGCCGCGGCCGCGACATGCCGGTGCCGGTGCTGGTCGGCTCGTGGCACACCATCGACGGGCTTGCACTGTCGGTGTCGACCGCGACTCGTGACCTGATTCGCGCCTTCTGGCCCGGTGCGCTGAGCCTGGTGGTCCGACAGGCGCCGTCGGTGCAATGGGACCTCGGCGATGCCCGCGGCACGGTGATGCTGCGGATGCCGCTGCACCCGGTTGCCATCGAACTGCTGCGCGAGGTCGGGCCGATGGCGGTGTCGAGCGCCAACGTCTCCGGCCGTCCGCCCGCCGTCAACGCCGAGGACGCTCGCGGGCAACTCGGGGAGCTCGTCGACGTCTACCTCGATGCCGGTCCGTCCGCGCAACAGGCGGCGTCGACCATCCTGGACCTGACCGGAGCCGATCCGCGGATCCTGCGATCCGGGCCCGTCACTGCCGAGCGGATCGCCGAGGTACTCGGCGTGGGCGCTGCAAGTTTGACCGCCTGACCTGCCAGGGCCAGCTCAGTTCGATCTCAGGGCAGTGCAGTACGGTCTCGGGGTGGTTAGCGGTGCCGACAACTTCGCCGCCGGTCTGCTCGCCCTGTCCGATCGTGGCGCCGGCGTCCCTTTGCGTGAACTCGCGCTCGTCGGTCTGACCGCCGCGATCATCACCTACTTCGCCACCGGACCGATACGGCTGCTGGCGACCCGGTTCGGCGCCGTCGCCTATCCCCGCGAACGCGACGTGCACGTCACGCCCACACCCCGGATGGGCGGCCTGGCGATGTACCTCGGGGTCATCTCGGCGGTCTTTCTGGCATCCCAGCTGCCCGCTCTCACACGCGGTTTCGTCTACTCCTCGGGCATGCCGGCGGTGTTGGTGGCGGGCGCGGTGATCACCGGCATCGGTCTGATCGACGACCGGTGGGGGCTGGACGCGCTGACAAAATTCGCCGGTCAAATCACCGCGGCCAGCGTGCTGGTCACGATGGGCGTCGCGTGGAGCGTCCTCTACATCCCGTTGGGCGGGGTCGGCACGATCGTGTTGGACCAAGCCTCCTCGATCCTACTGACGCTGGCGCTGACCGTTTCGATCGTCAACGCGATGAACTTCGTCGACGGCCTCGACGGACTGGCCGCCGGGCTGGGCCTCATCACCGCGCTGGCGATCTGCATGTTCTCGGTCGGCCTGCTGCGCGACCACGGCGGCGACGTGCTGTTCTATCCCCCTGCGGTGATTTCGGTGGTGCTGGCAGGAGCGTGCCTGGGCTTTCTGCCGCACAACTTCCATCCGGCCAAGATTTTCATGGGCGATTCGGGTTCGATGCTGATCGGCTTGATGTTGGCCGCCGCGTCGACGACGGCTGCGGGACCGATTTCGCAGAACGCTTACGGCGCCCGCGATGTGTTTGCTCTGCTATCGCCGTTCCTATTGGTGGTGGCCGTGATGTGGCTGCCGATGCTCGACTTGCTGCTGGCGATCGTGCGGCGCACCCGGGCGGGTCGCAGCGCGTTCAGTCCCGACAAAATGCACCTGCATCATCGCTTGCTGCAGATCGGTCATTCGCATCGCCGCGTGGTGCTGCTCATCTGTCTGTGGGGTGGCATCGTCGCGTTCGGCACCGCGAGCACGATCTTCTTCAACCCGCGCGACACCGCGGCGGTCATGTTGGGAGCGATCGCGATCGCGGTCATCGCGACGTTGATCCCGCTGCTGCGTCGCACCGACGATGTCTACGACGAGGAGTAGTAGGGGCGTCCACGGTATGGTACGGTGCTGGTAGAACCCGAATTAACCTCGCGGGTTGCCGGCCACCGGCCGACGGATTTACCTCCGATCGCGCCGACGTACGACCGACAAAGGGGAGCTGTCCCTTGGGCGATGCGAGTGCGTTGAATGCCCTCCTATAGGCTCGACGCGCCACGCATCGATCAACCAGGCAGTTCCCCCCGAACGAGGACTGAGGTGGAGCAGTGACAACGCCAGCGCAGGACGCGCCGTTGGTGTTTCCCGCCATTGCTTTCCGGCCGCTTCGGCTGCTCGCCATGTCGGTCGTAATGACCGTCGTCGTGACCGCCGCGGCAGCCGCGCTGCACCGTCCGATGATTGGCGTCTTCTTCGGCGTCGGCCTTCTGTTGGGTTTGCTCAACGCCCTCGGCGTACGACGTTCGGTGGCGGCAATCACCGCGGAAGAGCACCCGCTGAAAAAGAAGATGGCGGCCAACTCGGCGAGCCGGCTGCTGTTCATCACCGTCATCGGATTAGGCGTCGCATACGTCTTTCGGCCCGACGGGCTCGGGGTGTTGTTCGGGCTGGCGCTGTTTCAGGTCCTGCTGGTGCTGTCGACCGCGCTGCCGGTGGTCAAGAAGCTGCGCAGCGGGGCCGCTGACAGTAGTGAAGGGACGGGAAACGGCGATGAGTGAGATGCTCCTGGCTGAGGGCGCCATCGAGGTAGGCCATCACGAGACCGCCAACTGGTTCGGCCTGACCGTCAACGTCGACACCGTGGCATCCGCGGGACTCGCCGCAATCATCGTCATCGCGTTGGCATTCTTCTTGCGCGCCAAGGTCACATCCAGCGGGGTCCCCGGCGGTGTGCAGCTGTTCTTCGAGGCAATCACCATTCAGATGCGCAACCAGGTGGAGAGCTCGATCGGCATGCGCATCGCGCCCTTTGTATTGCCGCTGGCGGTGACGCTGTTCGTGTACATCCTGATCTCGAACTGGCTTTCGGTGCTTCCGGTGCAGTACACCAGCACGCCGGGTGGTGCTCCGAAAGAGTTGTTCGCCCCGCCGGCGTCGGACATCAACTACGTGTTGGCGCTCGCGCTGTTCGTGTTCCTCTGCTACCACTTGGCTGGCATTTGGCGCGCCGGTCCCATCGGGTACCCCGCCAAGGTGCTCAAAGGGCACGTGTGGAATTCGCTGCCCAAGGTCGTCGGCGTCATCTTCATGCCGATCAACGTCGTCGAGGAACTCGCCAAGCCGATCTCGTTGTCACTCCGTCTTTTTGGCAACATCTTCGCCGGCGGCATCCTGGTCGCGCTGATCGGGCTTTTCCCGCCGTACGTCTTGTGGGCGCCGAATGCGATCTGGAAGGCGTTCGACCTCTTCGTCGGGGCTATCCAGGCCTTCATCTTCGCGCTGCTGACGATCTTGTACTTCAGTCAATCGATGGAGCTGGAGGGAGAACACGATTAACTCGGCTCCACCACCACCACAGGCTTGGTAGACCGCTACCAAATATCAAGGAGGATAAGCAATGTCAGACCCCAATCTCATCGGCCTCGGCGCCCTCATCGGCGGCGGACTGATCATGGCCGGCGGCGCCATCGGCGCCGGTGTTGGTGACGGTATCGCGGGTAACGCCCTGATCGCCGGCATCGCCCGCCAGCCCGAAGCCCAAGGCCGGCTGTTCGTTCCGTTCTTCATCACGGTCGGTCTGGTCGAGGCTGCCTACTTCATCAACCTCGCGTTCATGGCGTTGTTCGTCTTCGCCACCCCAATCGCGCCAAAGTAATTCGCTGAGATGGGTGACATGAGTTCTGTCGTTCTGGCGTCCGCCAGCCAGGCTGAGGGTAACTTCCTCATCCCTAACGGCACCTTCTTTGTCGTGCTGGTCATCTTTTTGATCGTGCTCGGCGTGATCAACACCTTTGTGGTGCCACCGATCTCGAAGGTGCTCAAAGAGCGCGACGATATGGTCACCAAAACGGCCGCCGACAACAAGAAGTCGGCCGAGCAGTTCGCCGCCGCGCAGGAGGACTACGAGAAGGCGATGGCAGACGCTCGGCTGAAGGCATCGGCGGCCCGCGACAAAGCTCGCGCAGAGGGCCGTAAAGTCCTGGAGGACAAGCGCGGTCGCGCCGAGGAGGAGGTCGCCTCGACACTGCAGGACGCCGGTGAGCAACTCAAGCGAGAGAGTGATGCCGTGGCGGCGGAACTGCGCTCCAAAGTGGAGGGCACGTCCACGGCGTTGGCGAGCCGCATCCTAGGCGTCGAGATCACCACCTCGGTCACGGCCACGGGTTCGGGGCGGTAGGAAAGATGTCGACATTCATCGGGCAGCTGGTCGGCTTCGTCGTCATCCTGTGGCTGGTTTGGCGCTATGTCGTGCCACCGGTGCGCAAGCTGATGGGCGATCGCCAAGACACCGTGCGCCAGCAGTTGGCCGACTCCAAGACTGCTGCCGAACGGCTGGCGGAAGCAAGCAAGGCTCACGAAAAGGCCAAGAAGGACGCCAAAGCGGAGGCCAAGCGGGTCACCGAGGAGGCGAAGTCAGACGCCAAGCGCATCGCCGAACAGCTGAGCGAACAGGCCGACAGCGACGCCGAGCGGATCAAGGTGCAGGGCGCCAAGCAAGTTGAGCTGTTGCGCGCGCAGCAGGTTCGCCAGCTGCGGCAGGACTTCGGTGCCGAATCCGTCCGGCGTGCAGGCGAATTGGTACGGGGATTTGTTTCCGACTCGGACCAGCGATCGGCCACGGTGGACCGCTTTCTCGATGACTTGGACGAGATGGCGCCTTCGGAGGCCGAGATTCACTATCCCGTTTTGGGCAGCCTGCGCTCGGCCAGCCAACAGGCGCTTACTGACCTGATGAACCGGTTTGGCGACATCGCCAAAGACCTGGATGACAAGGCGCTCACCACCGTTTCCGAAGAGCTGGCGTCAGTCGCGCATCTGCTGACCAACGAAGTCATCATCACCCGTTATCTCGCTACGCGGGCCGAGGACACCGCGCCCAGGATCCGGCTGATCGAGCGGTTGCTCTCGGGCAAGGTGGGGGATCCGACTCTTGAGGTGCTCCGCAACGCTGTGTCGGAACGGTGGTCCGATAGCGAAGATCTGATCATTGGCATCCAACACATTGCGCGACAGGCGTTGCTGGTTCATGCCGAGCGTGCCGGCCAGCTCGACGAAGTCGCCGATCAGCTCTTTTGGTTCAGCCGAGTCCTTGATGAACAGCCGCGCCTGGCCAGTCTGCTGGGCGACTCGACTGCGCCGGCCGAAGGGCGGATCACGTTGCTGCGCAACGTGCTCGAGGAAGCCGGCGACGATGTGAACCCGATCGCGGCTACGCTGCTAGCCCAGACCGTCGACCTGCTGCAGGGCGAACCGGCCGAGGACGCAATGCTGCGCCTTGCCGGGGTGGCGGTGGCTCGGCACGGCGAGGTTGTCGCACAGGTGAGCGCGGCCGCCGAACTCAGCGATGCCCAGCGCACCCGCCTCACCGAGGTGTTGACCCGGGTCTACGGCAACCCGGTGACTGTCCAGCTGCACATCGACCCCGAGCTACTGGGCGGCCTCGCCATTTCGGTCGGCGATGAAGTGATCGACGGGACGCTTTCTTCCCGGCTCGCCAGAGCGCAGACCCAACTACCCGACTGAAATACCGACCAGAGTCACCAATCAACAAGCAGGAAGACGAAAAGCCATGGCAGAGTTGACAATCTCCGCTGAAGACATTCAAGGCGCGATCGACGAATACGTCAGCTCCTTTCACTCCGACACCGCCCGTGAAGAGGTCGGGCTCGTCGTCGACGCCGGTGACGGTATCGCCCACGTCCAGGGTCTGCCGTCGGTGATGACACAGGAACTTCTCGAGTTCCACGGCGGCGTCTTGGGTGTGGCGCTGAACCTTGATGAGCACACCGTCGGCGCAGTGATCCTGGGTGACTTCGAGAAACTCCAAGAAGGCCAGCAGGTCAAGCGCACCGGCGAGGTGCTCTCGGTGCCGGTTGGTGACGGGTTCCTCGGCCGGGTGATCAATCCGCTCGGTGACCCGATCGACGGCCAGGGCGACATCGAGGCAGAAACGCGGCGCGCCTTGGAGATCCAGGCCCCGTCGGTGGTGCAGCGGCAAAGCGTCAAGGAGCCGCTGCAGACCGGCATCAAGGCCATCGACGCGATGACGCCGATCGGCCGCGGCCAGCGGCAGCTGATCATCGGCGACCGCAAGACCGGCAAGACCGCCGTCTGCGTCGACACCATCCTCAACCAGCGGCAGAACTGGGAATCGGGCGACGAGAAGAAGCAGGTGCGCTGCGTCTATGTGGCCATCGGCCAGAAGGGCACCACGATCGCGTCGGTCCGTCGCGCGCTGGAAGAGGGCGGCGCGATGGACTACACCACGATCGTCGCAGCCCCCGCGTCCGACTCCGCCGGGTTCAAATGGCTTGCGCCCTACACCGGTTCGGCGATCGCACAGCACTGGATGTACGCCGGCAAGCACGTGCTGATCATCTTCGACGACTTGAGCAAGCAGGCCGAGGCCTACCGCGCCATCTCGCTGCTGCTGCGCCGCCCGCCCGGCCGTGAGGCATACCCGGGCGACGTGTTCTACCTGCACTCGCGGCTGCTGGAACGCTGCGCCAAGTTGTCCGACGATCTGGGTGGCGGTTCGCTGACCGGTCTCCCGGTCATCGAGACCAAGGCCAACGACATCTCCGCCTACATCCCCACCAACGTCATCTCGATCACCGACGGCCAGTGTTTCCTGGAGTCCGACCTGTTCAACCAGGGTGTGCGGCCGGCCATCAACGTCGGTGTCTCGGTGTCGCGTGTCGGCGGTGCCGCGCAAATCAAGGCGATGAAAGAGGTGGCGGGAAGCCTCCGCTTGGACCTCTCGCAGTTCCGCGAGCTGGAGTCGTTCGCGGCCTTCGCTTCGGACTTGGACGCCACGTCGAAAGCACAGCTGGAGCGCGGCGCTCGGCTCGTGGAGTTGCTCAAGCAGCCGCAGTATCAGCCGGCACCCGTCGAGGAGCAGGTGGTCTCGATCTTCCTCGGCACCGGCGGTCACCTGGATTCAGTTCCGGTAGAAGATGTTCGGCGGTTCGAGACCGAGTTCCTCGACCACCTTCGGGCTTCCAAAGACGGCGGCATCCTCTCGGAAATCCGCGAGTCGCAGAAGCTCTCTGAGGAGACCGAAAAGCAGCTGGAAGACGCCATCAAGGACTTCAAGAAGGGCTTCGCGGCGACCGGCGGCGGCTCGGTGGTGCCCGACGAGCACGTCGAAGCCCTTGACGAAGAGCAGGTGGCGAAAGAGTCGGTGCAGGTGCACAAGCCCGCGCCGCCGGAGCAGAAGAAGAAGTAATCGAGGATGGCTGCCACACTTCGCGAACTGCGCGGTCGGATCCGCTCCGCCGGGTCGATCAAAAAGATTACCAAGGCGCAGGAGATGATCGCGACGTCACGCATCGGCAAGGCGCAGGCCCGGCTGGAGGAAGCCCGACCCTACGCCGTCGAGATCACCCGCGTGCTCACCACGCTCGCCGAGGAAGCGGCACTGGACCATCCATTGCTGGTCGAAAAGCCCGAACCGAAGCGAGCCGGCGTGCTGGTGGTCTCGTCCGACCGCGGCCTTTGCGGTGCCTACAACTCCAGCACCTTCCGCCGGGCTGAAGAGCTTTTCTCGCTGCTGCGAGAAAGCGGCAAGACCCCGGTGTTGTACACCGTCGGGCGTAAGGCGCTGGGCTACTACTCATTCCGGAATTGGGATATCAGCGAGTCGTGGACCGGCTTCTCCGAGCGGCCCAGCTATGAGAATGCGGCTGAAGTGGCCGAGACACTGGTCGGCGCCTTCATGGCCGGCGCCGAGAAGGACGACGAGGCCGGAGTCGACGAGCTGCACATCGTCTACAGCGAGTTCAAGTCGATGATGTCGCAATCGGCTGAGGCGCATCGCATCGCCCCGATGGTTGTGGAGTACGTCGAAGAAGACATCGGACCGCACACCTTGTACTCGTTCGAGCCCGACGCGACAACGCTTTTCGAGTCGCTACTGCCGCGGTACCTGACGACCCGCGTCTACGCCGCGCTGCTTGAGTCGGCGGCATCGGAGCTGGCATCGCGCCAACGGGCGATGAAATCGGCCAGTGACAACGCCGACGATCTCATCAAGGCACTCACGCTCGAGGCCAACCGTGAACGGCAGGCCCAGATCACCCAGGAAATCAGCGAAATCGTCGGTGGCGCAAATGCGCTCGCCGACGCCGCGAAGTAAGCCCCATCAGGAAGCGAAGAGGATATGGCTACTACCACCAAACAGGCTGAGAAGTCGACGAACTCAAAGGGCGGCGAGTCAAACGGCCGCGTGGTGCGGGTAACCGGACCCGTTGTCGACGTCGAGTTCCCCCGCGGCTCTGTGCCCGAACTGTTCAACGCTCTGCACGCCGAGATCACGTTCAAGGAGCTCGCGAAGACGTTGACGCTGGAGGTGGCACAGCACCTTGGTGACAACCTGGTGCGCACCATCTCGCTGCAGCCGACCGACGGGCTGGTCCGCGGCGTCGAGGTAGTCGACACCGGAGACTCGATCTCGGTGCCGGTCGGCGACAACGTCAAGGGCCATGTGTTCAACGCGCTGGGTGACTGCCTCGACGAGCCTGGCTACGGAGAAGATTTCGAGCACTGGGGTATTCACCGCAAGCCACCGCCGTTCGACGAGCTGGAACCGCGCACCGAGATGCTCGAGACCGGCCTGAAGGTTGTCGACCTGCTGACGCCCTATGTGCGTGGTGGCAAGATCGCGCTGTTCGGCGGTGCCGGCGTGGGCAAGACGGTGCTCATTCAGGAGATGATCAACCGCATCGCCCGAAACTTCGGTGGTACCTCGGTGTTCGCCGGCGTGGGCGAGCGCACTCGCGAGGGCAACGACCTGTGGGTCGAGCTCAAAGAGGCCGACGTGCTCAAGGACACCGCGCTGGTGTTCGGCCAGATGGACGAGCCGCCCGGCACCCGTATGCGAGTGGCCCTGTCCGCGCTGACCATGGCGGAGTGGTTCCGCGACGAGGCGGGCCAGGACGTGCTGCTGTTCATCGACAACATCTTCCGGTTCACGCAGGCCGGCTCCGAGGTGTCCACCCTGCTCGGACGGATGCCCTCGGCCGTGGGATACCAGCCCACGCTGGCCGACGAAATGGGTGAGCTCCAGGAGCGGATCACCTCGACCCGCGGTCGGTCCATCACCTCGATGCAGGCCGTGTACGTGCCAGCCGACGACTACACCGACCCGGCGCCGGCGACGACGTTCGCCCACCTCGACGCCACCACCGAGCTGTCGCGAAATGTGTTCTCCAAGGGCATCTTCCCCGCGGTGGACCCGTTGGCCTCCAGCTCGACCATCCTGGACCCCGGTGTGGTCGGCGACGAGCACTATCGGGTGGCGCAGGAAGTGATTCGAATCCTGCAGCGTTACAAGGACCTTCAGGACATCATCGCGATTCTGGGTATCGACGAGCTGTCCGAAGAAGACAAGCAACAGGTCAACCGGGCGCGACGCATCGAGCGGTTCCTCTCGCAGAACATGATGGCGGCCGAGCAGTTCACCGGGCAGCCCGGTTCCACGGTTCCGGTGAAGGAGACCATCGAGGCGTTCGACAAGCTGACCAAGGGCGAGTTCGACCATGTGCCCGAGCAGGCCTTCTTCCTCATCGGCGGCCTTGACGACCTGGCCAAGAAGGCCGAAAGCTTCGGCGCCAAGCTGTAATTGTGTCGTGCCGGCGGCGAAAGGTGAGTGAGAAATGGCCGTCCTGAACGTGGAGATCGTTGCCGTCGACCGGAAGATCTGGTCGGGCGAGTCGACGTTCGTGTTCACCCGCACCACCGTCGGCGAGATCGGCATCATGCCCAGTCATATTCCGCTGGTGGCGCAGTTGGTCGACGACGCGATGGTTCGCGTCGAACGCGAGGGTGAGAAAGACTTGCGGGTCGCGGTGGATGGCGGCTTCCTCTCGGTCACCGAAGAGGGCGTCAGCATCCTGGCCGAGTCCGCGGAATTCGAATCAGAGATCGACGAGACTGCGTCCAAAGAGGATTCGGAGTCCGACGATCCCCGTATCGCCGCCAGGGGTCGGGCGAGGTTGCGCGCTGTCGGCGCGCTCGACTAGCGGGCGGCGGCGATGAGCGCGCTCATGATTGCCATGGTCGTGCTCGTCGCCTTGCTGGGAATCGCCGTGGTCGCCTTGAGTTATCGCCTGTGGAAGCTGCGTCAGGGCGGGACGGCGGCCATCATGCGCGACATACCCGCGGTGGGAGGCCACGGCTGGCGCCACGGCGTGATCCGTTACCGGGGTGCCGATGCCGCGTTCTATCGACTGTCCAGCGTTCGGCTGTGGCCGGATCGCCAACTGAACAGGCGCGGGGTGGAAATCATTTCGCGACGTTCGCCGCGCGGCGACGAGTTCGACATCATGACCGAAGAGATCATCGTGTTGGAACTGCGAGACACCACGCAGGACCGCAGGGCGGGTTACGAAATCGCCTTAGACCGAGGCGCATTGACGGCATTCCAGTCGTGGTTGGAATCGCGTCCCTCGCCACGGGCTCGTCGCCGCAGCGTCTGACGCAGTCGCCTACTTCTTGGGGCGGTTGGACTGGCCGCCGCCGGGTTGCCAGAGCACATCGCCGTCGGGGTTGACCACCCTGCACAGGATAAACAGCAAGTCGGACAGTCGGTTCAGATATTTCGCGGGCAGCGGACTGACGTCGGACTGATGCTGTTCGATTGCCTCCCACGCCGACCGTTCGGCGCGGCGCGCCACCGTGCGGGCGACGTGCAGCAACGCCGAGAGCGGTGAACCACCAGGCAGCACAAAGGAGTTGAGCGGCGGCAAGTCTTCGTTGAACTCGTCGCACCATGCCTCGAGGCGGTCGATGTAGGACTGGGTGATGCGCAGCGGAGGGTATTTCGGATTCTCCACAACGGGCGTCGACAGGTCCGCGCCGGCGTCGAACAGGTCGTTCTGAATCTGCCGCAGCACGTCAGCGATGTGCTGCTTCGGTTTTCCCAGCGCGAGCGCGACGCCGATCGCCGAGTTGGCCTCGTCGCAGTCGGCATACGCCACCAAGCGCGCGTCACTCTTGGAGACGCGTGAGAAATCGCTCAGCCCCGTGGTTCCGTCGTCGCCGGTCCGGGTATAGATGCGGGTCAGGTGCACTGCCATGCCTAAAAACGTACCGCTCCGAGTGTCGAGGCCGACTGACAGGGCGAAACTGCTTCACTAAACTAACGCGCGTGGCGGAGCGATTCGTGGTGACCGGTGGCAGTCGGTTGTCGGGCGAAGTCGCAGTTGGCGGGGCCAAGAACAGCGTTCTCAAGTTGATGGCCGCGGCCCTTCTCGCCGAAGGCACATCCACGATCACGAACTGCCCCGACATCCTCGATGTCCCGCTGATGGCCGAGGTGCTGAGGGGCTTGGGCGCTACCGTCGAACTAGCGGGCGCAACCGTGCGCATCACCTCGCCGGATGAGCCGAAATACGATGCCGACTTCGCCGCGGTCCGGCAGTTCCGGGCCTCGGTCTGCGTGCTCGGCCCATTGGTGGGCAGGTGTAAGCGCGCCAAAGTCGCGTTGCCGGGCGGCGATGCCATCGGGTCACGTCCGCTGGATATGCATCAAGCCGGGCTGCGGCAGCTGGGGGCGGTCTGCAATATCGAGCACGGTTGCGTGGTCGCTCAGGCAGATGCGTTGCACGGCGCAGAAATTCAGCTGGAGTTTCCTTCGGTGGGAGCGACCGAGAACATCTTGATGGCCGCGGTTCTGGCCGAGGGTGTGACGACAATTCACAACGCGGCGCGCGAACCCGACGTCGTTGACCTGTGCACGATGTTGAATCAGATGGGCGCGCATGTCGAAGGTGCCGGATCGCCGACCATGACGATCACCGGTGTGCCGCGCCTGTTTCCGACCGAGCATCGCGTGATCGGCGACCGAATCGTGGCCGCCACGTGGGGGATTGCCGCTGCGATGACCCGCGGCGACATCACGGTGACCGGGGTCGACCCGGCTCATCTTCAGGTGGTGCTGCACAAGCTGCACGACGCCGGTGCCACCGTCACCCAGACGAACGACAGCTTCCGGATCACCCAGTACGAGCGCCCGAAGGCCGTCAACGTCGCGACGCTGCCGTTTCCGGGGTTTCCGACCGATCTGCAGCCGATGGCCATCGGGTTGGCGTCGATCGCCGACGGCACGTCGATGATCACCGAGAACGTATTCGAGGCGCGGTTCCGGTTTGTCGAGGAAATGATCCGCCTCGGCGCCGATGCCCGTACTGACGGGCATCACGCGGTGGTACGAGGCCTTCCTCAACTCTCGAGTGCTCCGGTGTGGTCTTCCGACATCCGGGCCGGCGCCGGGCTGGTTCTTGCCGGGCTGGTGGCCGACGGCGACACCGAGGTGCACGATGTCTTCCACATCGACCGGGGCTACCCCCTGTTTGTTGAAAATTTGGCCAGTCTCGGCGCCGAGATCGAGCGCGTAGAATAGACGAAATACATCGACGCACACCGGCCCTTGTTGGGGGTGGTTAGTGCAGTTGACGGTACCTGTGCCACGGAGTACAGTGGCAGGGTTGCCCGCTGACGGGTGGTGTTGTTTGAGAACTCAATAGTGTGTTTGGTGGTTTTGTTTTTGTTGTTGTTTTTTTGCCATGCCTTCGGCGCCCCGTGTTGGGGGTGTGGCGTTTTTTGATGCCAGTTTTTGGTGTCTGCTGTG
>Ga0335075_10004594_pt1 | contig 21561 bp, 19 predicted proteins | sample Lox_Sample_24_FD_206723 | JGI IMG/M metagenome (GOLD analysis project Ga0335075, IMG submission 206723) | Soil microbial communities from Loxahatchee National Wildlife Refuge, Florida, United States - Lox_Sample_2.4 | ecosystem: Environmental > Terrestrial > Soil > Wetlands | place: USA...
GGCATGTTGCTCGGGCTTGATACCTCGATCGACCCATTGACCGGCTTCCGTGCCATCCTGGCAATCTTCGCCGCTGCCGTGGTCGGCGGGCTGGGCAGCATCCCGGGCGCGGTGGTCGGCGCTCTTGCGGTCGGTGTGGCGGAGGAGCTGTCGCTGCTGGTGCTGTCGCCCGATTATCGCACCGTGGTGGGGTTCCTCGCGATCCTGCTGGTGCTCTCGCTGCGGCCGCGGGGGATCATGGGGGCGCGGGCGTGGTAGATACAGCTGGTCTGTGATTGAACCCTACTCCGCTTCCACCCCCAGCCCGGCCAACTCGTCGAGAATTGCCCGTTGCCGTGTGGCCAGTTCCTCGAGTGCCAGCTCCTTGAGCCGGGCAAGAAACGCCGGCGTCGCCGAAAACCCACGGTAATGCGTGGATTCTGCGCCTTCCGCCGACATCTCGATCGACACTTCGTTCGGCCCGTGGATGTACAGTTTCAGGTCGGCGGGATCCGACCGCTGCGTGACACTGATAAGTTCCTTCACCGCGCCCAGCTCGGCGATCAGGTGGTTCACCCGATCGATGTCCTTCAGCTTCATGGCAGAACCATCCGCGGCGAGTGAACCGAGTGTTGCACACCGGCAGGCGGTTGTCGCGACAGGCACGGACAGAACGGAGGCATCGATCCGCTACACCGTCTCTATTTCCAGCGGAAACAGCGCATCCGGATCCGCGACGTGCAGCAGGTGATACACGCTGAACCGATAGGCCGCGCCGAGCGACACTTCCGGCGGGGTGAACGGGAAAGCCAGGTTGCCCGCGGTTGACAGCCGTCCCGGATAGCCATGATGCAGCAGATATTGCTTGCACGTGCGCACGACTTCGGCCGCGCGCGCGGCGGTGGGCGCGATGCATTCGCCCATCACGAACACTTCTCCCGGCGGCGGTTCATGCTCGGGCACCGCCATGCGCACGCCGTCGACGCCGTAGACCCGGAATCGCAGCGTATAGTCCTGCGGCTGATCCTCGCACACCAGGTCGCGCACAACCTCCGAAACCGCCGCCAGAATGTCTTTGTGTCCGGCGATAAACCGCGGATCGGCGGCGCCGGCGAGCAAGACCGCGCGCTCGCCGATACGGCTTGCGCCTTCGATCTTCACGCAGGGATCGGCGGATGTCTCCCAGCGTGCACCGCTGACCCGGGTGCGGCGATCGTCCGCTGCAACGTATTGCGCGGCGCTCAGATCCAGCCGGCCTTCCGGCTCATACACAGTGAACGGATCGGCTTGCTCGTACAGGCTGTGCGCCGCGACCGAGGTCGGCGTGGCACGGCGCTGCGGGTTCATGCTCTCCAGCACGAAACCTTCGTCATCCAGCTCGGCAAAAATGGCATCCCGCCCGCCCGGCACGCAGCACAACGAAGCGCATTCGATGATCTTCGCCATATGCACGGCGAGGCCGGTGGGAAAACCCAGCATGGTCGGCAGCGAGGCAAAGATCGCCGTATCACACGCCCGGCCGGCGATGATGACGTCCACGCCCACGGCCAGCGCACGGCGGAACGGACCCATGCCCATCTGGCCGACGATGTGCGCGGCGTCGCGCACGTCTTGTTCGGTCAGCGCGGGCATGTCGTCGATACCGCGCACGCGGCCATTGCTCACCGCCCGCGCCAGCAGCGATCGTGGCAGGTCCGATCGCAACACGCCGAGGCGGAAGCGCAGCCCGTCCGCCCGCGCAATCTCGCGCACGATGGCAAGCGTCGCCTCCAGATGCGGTGCCGCGCCGGCAGAACCGGCCGAACCGATCACCAGCGGAATATCCAGCCGCCGTGCCCCATGCAGCAGCTTGCGCAGGTCGCGCCGCGTGGCGGCGGGTGCGGTGGCCATCTCGCCCTTGCCGAGATAGGTCGGGCCAATATCGATCGATCCCATGTCGGCGCCGATCAGGTCCGGCTGCCGCGCCAACGCGGCGTCGAACGCCGGCGTTGGCACGCCATAGCCAAGCTGCCCCGAAGCGCCCACCAGCCGCATCGGCCGTCGCGCCAGGCGCAGCGCCTCAAGGATGCGCGCGGAGGCGGTCATGGCCGAAAAGCCCGGTTAATCGCGATCATATTTCAATCCCCAGCAGCGGCGCGTGCTGCTGCGCGCCATACACGTCAACATCACCGGGATCGCCCGCCATGATCCGGCGCGCCAGCACGATCTTGATGGCGCGGCCGACGGGATAGGGAATCACCGTCACGTCCTCCGGCGACGCACGGTACAACGCGGCAATTTGCGCTTGTCCCAGCGCGCGCGACTGCGTCACGCGCTGGTAATCGGCGTCGGTCGCAAACATCACATCGAGAGTCAGCCGGCGCGGACCGGCGTTCTTGCTGCGAATCACCTGCGCTATTTCGGACAGGCGCATATCTCACGACCCTCCCCGGTCATTGCTGACTCCCCCATGTCATTGCGAGGCCCCACATGTCATTGCAGGGTCCCACATGTCATTGCGAGGCTCCAAAGGGGCCGAAGCAACCTCGTTCGAGCACGCGTACGCACGTCCACGCACGTGCCCCGCCGAGATTGCTTCGTCCGCTGCGCTCCTGACCAGAAAGTTCCCGTCATGGCTGGGCTTCACCCCATTCTCTTCACCATGGCACATCGCCGCACGGTTGTCGTGCCACGCCCAAGCAGCGACAATCCTGCTCCACACGGGGCACGATTATCATGACCGATCCACAGTTGCTCAAATCCACCATCAAGGTCTGCATGTTCGACCAGTACGGCACCGTCGTGGACATGCAGTCCGGCCTGACCGACGCCGCAACCCCCTTCCTGAAAGCCAAGAACTGGCCGGGCAATCCGGGCAGTTTCGTCACCTGGTGGCGGCGCACGCATTTCGAAAACTCGATGATCGACGCCTTGCTCGGCCGCGACCACACGCCCTACCGCGAGATTGGCGAGCATGCCGTGGCCTTGGTAATGGATCGTGCCGGCATTGCCCATACGCAAGACGAGGTGCACGGCCTCGTCGCCGCCATCGAGCGCCTGAAGCCGTTTCCGGAAGTGCCCGCCGCACTCGACCGCCTGCGGACGCGCTACAAGCTGGCGGTGCTGTCGAACGGCGACCCCGACATGCTGGAGGCCGCGCGTGCCCACCACGGCATCGCGTTCGACCGCATCATCTCGGTCGCCGTGGCGAATGCCTTCAAGCCGCATCACCGCACCTATGAGACGGCGGCGTCTCTGATGGGCGTGGCACGGGACGAAATATTGTTCATCGCCAATCACGCCTTCGACTGCATCGGCGCCAAGGCGACCGGCATGCGCACCGCGTTCATCGACCGCCGCCGCCGTCCGTTCGGCGCCACGCCGCACCAGCCCGACCTGATCGCGCCCAGCATGACCGAACTCGCGGCGTTGCTGGCCTGACTGCCCCTCTGCTCGCGATATGAGGTAGTGGCGGCGCCTTTGGGCTGATGGCGGACGGACGGGGGATGAGATGATTCCGTGATGGCCGGATGTGATGATGCTCACATGGTCGTCCCACCCCGGGCTACCCCCGCCTCTGCCCTCAGCACCGAGCTCCGCCTCATACCACGCGGGCTATCGTGCCCTGTAAGCGGCCGTTCCCGCCGCGCTTGCGGATACAACCATAACGTGTTAGAACATAAGAAGAACAATCATTTGATGCCAGGACCATTCCCTCATGACGACCGCTGCGCAATTTCCCTTCGCATCTGAAACGCCGCCTGCTCCGCCCGCGGCGCCCCCAGCACCTGCGTTTCTCGCCGCCGGGCAACGCCGTCTCAGCCAACGCGCCGGCGTCTCACGTACAACGAAACGAGACGCCAGAGAGACGCGCCCAGCGGTCAGAGGTCCCATCGGCAATACCCCATGCCCAGCGGAGACTTCCCTGCAAAGGCGCCCCACTGCCAGGCCAGACCCGTCTCACCCCGCCGGTCCCAGTCTCACGTGCAACGAAACGAGACACTGCCGAGACACGCCCCGCGGCAACACACGCAGCGGGAACACACGCAGCGGGAACACACGCAGCGAGAACACACGCAGCGCGACCAACCCCATGTCCAACGGAAAGCCCTGCAGGATGCACCAGGCAGCGGACAGCGGCTGTCTCAGGCACGATACCGGCGTCTCCCCTGCAACGAATCGAGACGCAAATGGGATTCCCCCCAGCGGGCGTTACACCGGCATGCATCACCCTATGCCCAGCGGTGTCCCAGCCCGTATCGACGCCGCCGCGTTGGACTGACCGTGGTTCCCCGCTTTGCCTCGGCGGACGCAGCACGCGTTTGACCAGCCGCAAATATCTGACTAAGGTCAGAGATATGGACCCAGCCTCCATCCCATTGATCCGCGCCTTCAACCGCACCGCCGCGGAGCGCATCGGTGTGCTGACAGACCAGTTCCTCGGCCGCGCGCGTCCGTTAGGCGAAACGCGTGCGCTGTGGGAGATCGGGCCGGGGGGCTTGGAGGTGCGCGTGCTGCGGGCGCGGCTGGCGCTGGATTCGGGCTACGCCAGCCGCGTGCTGCGCGCGCTGGAAAGGCAGGGTCTGGTCGCCGTCGCGGCAAGCCCCGACGATAAGCGGGTTCGTTGCGCACGGCTGACGGAAGCGGGGCTTGCCGAATATGCGGAGATCAACCGGCTCTCCGATGGAGTGGCGGAGAGCTTTCTGGCGCCGCTGAACGAGCGCCAGCGAGTCCGGCTGGTCGCGGCGATGACCGAGGTGGAACGCCTGCTACGGGCCTCCATGGTCGTGCTGGAGGTGGAGCATCCGGCCACGCCCGACGCGCAACGCGGACTGACCCGCTATTTCGCCGAGCTGAACGAGCGGTTCGAGACAGGCTTCGATGCGGCGGAGGCGCTGGAAGCGGCGCAGCACGATCTGGCCCCGCCGGCCGGCATGTTGCTGGTGGCTCGGCTGCGCGGAGAGCCGATCGGGTGCGGTGGGTTGATCCTGTATCCCGACGCGCCGCTGATAAAACGCATGTGGGTCGCGCCAGAGGCCCGTGGCCTCGGCCTGGGCCGGCGATTGCTCGGCGAGTTGGAACGCCTGGCGCGGGAGGCTGGTGCGCGTGTGATCCGGCTGGATACCAATCGTGTGCTGGCGGAGGCGATCACGCTGTATCGCAGTGCGGGGTATCAGGAGGTGCCGCGGTTCAGCGATGAACGCTATGCGCATCATTGGTTTGAGAAGGCGTTGTAGAGGGAAAAGTGCGCTGCTTCGGCAAGCGCGCCCCCCTGTCCAATGAAAGCGGTGAGAGCAGAGATGGCGATGTTGATCTTCGAATTACGACGGCGGCCTCATTGCCGACCCATGTCCCCTTTCATTTGTCAGCACCCGGCAAACAACTGATCCAACAAGGGTACCCCCGCCAGCATTTTGGAAAGCCACGTGGCCGAGGGCGACTTGGTGCGGGCGGCAACAAGTGCCGGCGACGTCCGACCAGGCGGCCCGTCGGGTGGGTTCATATTTGGTTAAGTATTACGTGCAATACTGTGCCTGCCACGGAAAAAGTCGTGTGCCCAGTTACCCTACGGATACAGGCTATGTCCGGGCTTTCAGCCGATCATGATGATTCCGCCCGGCCGCCGATATGTGGGCCCATGGCAAACAGGAATCGCGTCCGGCGGCTCACGCTGATCCTGTTCGGCATGCTCGCCCCGGTGGTCGGCGCGAACGCGCATACCGCGGCGGAGGTGCAAGCGCTTACCGAACGTGCCGTCGCGCATATCCACGATGTCGGGCGCGAGCAGGCGTTTGCCGATTTCACCCGTCCCGATCGCGGGTTCGTTGACGGTGAGCTCTATATCTATTGCCAGGACGTGAGCGGTGTCGTGCTTGCGCATGGCGGCAACCCGATGCTTGTGGGCCGCAACATGGCGGATGTCCGAGGCCCGGACGGGCGGCTCGCGAATGTCGAGATCAACAGGCTCGGCCTCTCCAAGGGCAGTGGCTGGCTCGAGTTCCGTTGGCCCAACCCGGCAACCAGGCGCATCGAGCTGAAGGTCGCCTATGTCATGAAAGTGGATGACCGCACTGTGTGTGGGTCGGGCTATTACAAGGGCAACGCGCCGTGACGCGCGGGCCGCTTGCCACTCTGCTTGGCGTTGGCCTTCTCGCCGCCGCGCTGCAGCCGGCTTTGGCGCATTCACCAGAAGAGGTTCAGGCCCTCGTCGAGCGGGCCGCCGACTATATCAGGGAACATGGCCAGCAGCAGGCCTTTGCCGATTTCAACCGGCCGGATGGCGGCTTCGTGGACGGCGAGCTGTATATATTCTGCAACGACATCTCCGGCGTGCAACTGGCAAATGGCGGCAATCCAAAGATGGTCGGAAAGAACCTCTCCGGCCTCCGCGACTTTGAGGGACGTCTGACGACGGCCGATATAAACCGTATCGGGCAGACGGTTGGGCATGGATGGTACGAGTATCTTTGGCCCAATCCTGCCAAAGGACGCATCGAGCGTAAAACCACTTACGTGCTTCGAATCGACGACCGGACAGTCTGTGCGAGCGGCTACTTCAAACCGGACCAGCGATAATGGTTACGGCGGACAAGCGGGTGCAACCTGAGGCGACCGGCGACGCATGTCCGCACCACCCGGCGATGCGCCACGTCGTCCTTGGCAACCTGTCGCTCGCTCGCAAGGTCGCACTGATCCCCGCATTGACCCTGCTCCTGCTGGGCTTGATGCTGACGGTTGCGACGCGAATGGGAGAGCGAAACACCGGTGCGTTACGCGCCCTGGACCGCGATGTGTTCGAGCCGCTCAATCTGGCCCAGACGCTGAAGGACGAAATCACGCTTCTGCATACGCGTATCTTTGCGCTGCTGTCGATCGGAATCAATGAAACCAATCCGGCGGCCCAGAAGGCCAGCGCAGAAGCCGTTCTTCTGCGCCTGGAAGCGGAGAAGGCGAACTTCAACCGGCTCATAGCCGCGAACTCGGCGGTTCCCCCTGTGGTTGCTTCCCGTTTGCGGAAGGAATTCGACGAGTACGCCAACCGGGCGGGAGACACCGTCAGATTTGCCGCGTACGACGCAAGCTACGGTGCCCTGCTCGCCGGCGTCACAGGTGACAAGTTCGATCGTATGCGCGCCGATCTCGATGCCCTGGTTCATTCGCTGGCCCAGCGTCGTACTGCGCTGGTGTCCGACGCTGTGGCCAACAGCCTCACTGCACAAAAAACACTTCTCGGACTCGGACTCGGCGCCACCATGCTGGTCTTGCTCGGCTCGGCGGTCGTCGGCCGTAGCATCGCCCGTCCGGTGCAGCGTTTGACGGTGATGATGAAGCAGCTCGCCACGGGTGATACCGATACCCCGGTACCCGGCGCCGAACGCGGCGACGAACTCGGCGCCATGGCACACGCGGTCGAGGTTTTCCGCGCCAATCTTATTGCGCGCCGACAGGCCGAGGTCACCTTGCAGCACACCAATCTTCAATTCGATGCCGCACTAAGCAGCATGTTGCAAGGCATGATTGTGTGGAGCGTGGACCAGCGGGTACAACTGGTAAATCGACGCTTCTATGCGATGACCGGCATGCCGGAAGACTGCCTGACGCCGGGCATGCCGGTGCGCGAGGCGATTGGTGTCAGCTTCGCACACGGACTGCATCCCGGCGAAACCCTTGACGGTGTCTGCGAAAAGGTCAGTTTGCTGCTGGCCGCGCGACGCTCGGCGCAATTCCAGATGGAGATGCGGCCGGGCCAGCACATGCAGATCGCCATCGAGCCAATGACCGATGGCGGCGCCGTGGCGACATTCGAGGACATAACGGAGAAGCGACAGTCCGAGGCGCAGATCGCGTTCATGGCACGGCATGATGCGCTGACCGGATTGCCGAACCGTGTGATGTTCCAGGAACATCTGGCGGCGATGCTTGGCCATGGCGGGGACAGCCAACCGTTTGCCGTCATGTGTCTTGATCTCGATCACTTCAAGGAGGTCAACGACACGTTGGGCCACCCGGTTGGTGACGAGTTGCTGCGGCTCGTCGCCGCGCGTCTGCGCCAGTGCGTACGCGAAACCGACCTGATTGCGCGGCTGGGCGGCGATGAGTTCGCCGTCGTCGTGGCGAGCCGGACCGACGGTTTGGCACTTGCGACAGCGCTCGCGCACCGGCTCGTGGCGTCGATCGGCGCCCCGTACGACGTGAAAGGCCACAACATCGTCATTGGGACCAGCATCGGCATTGCCGTGTCCGAACCAGGGCTCTCGGGCGCTGATCTGTTGAAGCGGGCCGACGTCTCGCTCTACAAGGCGAAGGAGGAGCGGGGCACTTTCGTTTTCTTCGAAGCCGGAATGGACGAACAGCTTCGGGCGCGCCTCGGCCTGGAAGCAGACCTGCGGATCGCCCTGCTTCGCGGCGAGTTCGAGCTGAACTACCAGCCGCTCTATAACCTGATCGAGGATCGCGTTACGGCGTTCGAGGCGCTGATCCGTTGGAACAGTCCAACCCGCGGACGTGTGTCGCCTGAGCATTTCATTCCGCTAGCAGAGCAGACGGGACTGATCATACCGATTGGCGAGTGGGTGTTGCGCACCGCATGCACCGAGGCGGCGAACTGGCCGGATCACGTCCGTGTGGCGGTGAACCTCTCGCCCATCCAGACCAGGCACAAGAATCTCGTGACGCTTGTGCGCGCGACGCTTGAGCAAACCGGTCTGCCGGCACGGCGGCTGGAACTGGAGATCACCGAGACCGTACTGCTGCAGGACACCGAGGCGGTGATGACGATGCTGCAGAGCCTGCACAACATGTCGGTGAGGGTGTCGATGGACGATTTCGGCACGGGCTATTCGTCGTTGAGTTATCTGCGCCGGTTTCCGTTCGACAAGATCAAGATCGACCGTTCCTTCATCGGCGACCTTTGCGGCGCAGCGGACGGACCCGACAGCATTGACGGAACGCCGGACGCACTTACCGCCGCGGCGAGCAGTGCCTCAAAGATCGTACGTGCCATTGTCGGCCTCGGGGATAATCTTGGGATCTCGACGACTGCCGAAGGGGTTGAGACGGCACAGCAGTTCGCCCAGGTGCGGCAGAAGGGCTGCACCGAGGTGCAGGGTTATTTCATCAGTCCACCGCGGCCCGCCAGCGAGGTACCGGATTTGTTGCTGCGGCTGGATAACACCTTGCCGGCGATCGCCCAACGCCGAGACAACCCACCACAGCTTGCAGCATGACCGGCGCGGGCCGAATTGCTTGCGCAGGCGCGCAACGGAGACATGTTGGAGCACCGGCCGCAGCACGGTTGCAGTGCCCCCCAACAAAACAGATTTACCCGGCGAGGCAGATTTTATGGGGAACGCCCCTGGCTCAGGCCGTAGCGGGAACCGCAACCGCATTACCCTCCTCGAATTTTGCCCGCCGCTTGTACCACCCGTTCTCCCGTCACCGGTGTCTCATTCACCTCTCCCTCCACCCGCGCCGAGGCAAACGCATCCCGCACCGCATTGGCAATCGCCGCAGGAGGCGCCACGGCGCCGCCCTCACCCATACCTTTCATGCCGTATTCCGTCGCCGTCGCCGCCGTGTGCAAATGCCCGATCTTGATCGCCGGCAACTCGCCCGCCCATGGCAGGTGATAATCCAGCAACGTCGCGGCCAACGGCTGTCCCTCCGCATCATACGGGATTGCCTCGCACAACGCTGTTCCGATCCCCTGCACCACGCCGCCGCGGATCTGCCCCTCCACCAGCATCGGATTGACCATCGTCCCGCAATCCTCGGCCACCGCGAAATCGAGCAAATCGACCGCACCAGTTTCCACATCCACCGCCACCACGGCGCCATGCGTCGCGTACGAATACACGCCCGTGCTCACCGAGGGCTCGTAGGTCGCCACCGCCTCAAGCAATGGTTCGATCCCCGGCGGCAACTCGTGCATCCGCAGATGCGCCACCGCGGCGATCTCGGCGATCGAAACCTCGCCGACCGGCCCTACCACCGACCCGCGCTCGCACCGAGCCTCCGCCGGATCGCATTGCAACAAATGGGCACCGATCCGCACCAGCTTCTCGCGCAGCACCCGCGAGGCCCGCGCCACCGCCCCGCCCGACATCACCATGCTGCGCGAGGCGAATGTGCCGAAGCCGAACGCCGTGCTCTCGGTATCGCCATGCCGCACCGCGACGCGCGACGGATCGATCCCCAGTTCCTCGCATGCGATCTGCGACAGCGCGGTCTCCAGCCCCTGCCCATGCGACTGGATACCGACCATCAGCACCACGCCACCATCGGGCAAGATGCGTGCGGTGCAGCTTTCAAATCCCGGAATGACGGAAGCGCCCCGCTGCGCGAACTCCGCCGCGCCATGCGCCGTTTGCTCGGTAAAGCTCGCAAACCCGATGCCGATCAGCCGCCCGTCTTGCTCGCCACGCCGCTGCCTTTCGCGCACATCAGGCAGATCCAGCAGCGAGGCGCACAACCGCACGCTGGCCGGATAGTCGCCGTTGTCGTAGCGCATGCCCGTCGCCGATACGTACGGCATTTGCTCTGGCCGGATCATGTTATCGATCCGCACTTCCACAGGATCTCGGCCAACCGCGCGGGCGACTTCGTCGATCGTGCGTTCGATGGCAAAGCATGCGCCCGGCCGGCCGACGCCACGATACGGGCCCATCGGCGCCTTGTTGGTCGCCACCGTCCAGGTGCGCGCACGATAATGCGGGATCGTGTAGGGGCCCGGCAGACAGCGCGCCGCCATGTTGGCTTCCTGATACGGACCTTGCGGCCACAGCCCATAGGCACCGGCGTCGACGGTGATGTCGCAATCGATGCCCAGGATGTGCCCGGCTGCATCGGCATAGGCCGTAACAACGTAATGGTGGTCGCGGCTATGCGCGGCCGTCAGCAGATGTTCGTTGCGGTCCTCGATCCAGCGCACGGGATGGTCCAGCTTCATCGCCAGCGCCGCCAGCACCAATTCCTCCGGATACAGCCGCGCCTTCGGTCCGAAGCCGCCGCCCACATCGGGCGCCACCACGCGGATGCGGCATTGCTCCATCCCCAGCAGTTGGCCCAACGCAACACGCATTGTGTGCGGCGTCTGGGTAGAGGCGTACACCACCACCTCGTCCAGCCGGTGGTCGCGGCACGCGAGCACGCCGCGGCATTCCATCGGGGCACCGGACTGGCGGTGCATGCGATATTCGCGCCGCACGGTCACGGCGGCGGCGCGCATGGCAACGTCGATGTCGCCCGCCGCAACGGTCCGCTCCTGGAATAGATTGTCGCCGAAGGAGTCGTGAACCAGGGGGGAACTGGCAGCGCGCTGGCGAACCGCATCCACCACGGCAGGCAGCGGCTGGTAGTCCACCGCCACGGCTGCGGCGGCGTCCAAGGCTTCGGCGCGCGTCGGGCCCATGCAGGCCGCAACCGCTTCGCCGACGAAGCGCACCTTGTCCGTCGCCAGCACCGGCCAGGCGGGCGAGCGCGCCCCGGCTGCCTGCGTCACCACACGGATCGGCTTCACGTCGGGAAGATCGGCCGCGGTGAAGACGCGTGCCCGCAGGTTGGGCGGCACAGTGATCGACCGGACCATAGCGTGGGCATGCGGGCTGCGCAGGAACACCACCTCCTGCGTGCCGCGCAGCTCGATATCGGCGACGAACTGGCCGCGCCCACGCAGGTGTCGGTCATCCTCCTTCCGACGCAACGATGCGCCGATGCCGCGGTGTTCGCCCGTCGCTCCATCTGGCATGGCCCGCCTCCCCGGCTTCCTCGGCGGCGACTATCGCACAGCGTCCGGGTTTTTCGCGATCCTGCCGCTGCGGCCATAACGTCCGGACGACCCCGGGCCTTAACAGGCCCGACCAATGCGGCCGTCCCCGCGGATATCGCGTGGCTGTAGCCGACCGCGGCTCAATTCCAGGGCAGGCTGCCTATCGTTGTGCCGCCGTAGGCGGCTCGCCGACGCCGAAGACGACAGGCAACCGTCCAATGTTCGCGTACCCCGCAACTGCGTTGGGAGTTCTTTGCATTTCTTTGGCACCTGGGGCAGGCTGCGCCGCCGGTCTGGGGACGGCGATCACACAGCAAAAACGGGGCAATTTAGACGATGCATCGTCGGAAATCTCGCGGCATGGCGCTTGCACTGCCGGCCTTCGCATCCATCCGGCAGGACCTGCCCTAGACCATGTTCGCGTACACCGTCCGCCGCATCCTCACCACCATCCCCGTGATGCTGGTGGTTGCCCTCTTCGTCTTCAGCTTGCTCTACATCGCGCCCGGCGATCCCGCCGCGATTATCGCCGGCGACCAAGCGACCCCCGCCGATGTGGAACGAATCCGTCAGTCGCTCGGCCTGAACCGACCCTTTCTGGAACGCTTCGGCGAGTGGCTGTGGCAGATCCTGCACGGCAACCTCGGCACCTCCATTTTCACCAACCTGCCGGTAGCCCACATGATCGCGCAGCGCATCGAGCCGACCCTGTCGCTGATGGTGCTGACGATCGTATTCTCCATCGTCGTTGCGATCCCGCTGGGCGTGGTGGCGGCGTGGAAACACGGTTCCTGGATCGACCGTGCCGTGATGCTGACGGCGGTGTTCGGCTTTTCCACGCCGGTGTTCGTCGTTGGTTACCTACTCGCCTATATCTTTGCGTTGCAGCTCGACTGGCTGCCCGTGCAGGGCTTTACCCCTATCAGCGACGGGCTATGGCCATTCCTGCGCACACTGATCCTGCCGACCATTGCGCTGGGATTGATCTATGTCGCGCTGCTGGCACGCATAACCCGCGCCACGATGCTCGACGTGCTGAACCAGGACTACGTGCGCACTGCCAAGGCCAAAGGGGTCGGCCAGACCGCTATTCTGTTCGTCCACGCATTGAAAAATGCGGCAGTGCCGATCACCACCATCGTCGGTAACGGCGTCGCACTCCTGATCGGTGGCGCCGTGGTGACGGAGAGCGTGTTCGCGATTCCCGGCCTGGGGCGGCTGACGGTCGATGCGATCCTGCGCCGCGACTACCCGGTGATCCAGGGCGTCGTGCTGTTGTTCAGCTTCACCTACGTGCTGGTAAATCTTGTCGTCGACCTGCTGTACACCGTGTTCGATCCGAGGATCCGCTATTGAATACAGTTCCGTCATGGCCGGGCTCGCCCCGGCCGTCTACCCGAACAGATCGGGCGAGCCTGCAGGCCGTTCGGTCGGCACGACAGTGCGTGGATGGCCGGGTCAAGCCCGGCCATGACGACAAGTTATGAGTACCATCACCACGCCGCACCGGGGCTATCCGGAGGCGCCCGCGCTGCCCGACGTGCTGCCGCCCGTGAAGCAGCGCGGCCGGGTCGGCACCTTCGCGCATCGCCATCCCACTATCGTGCTTGGCGGTACTCTGGTGGGGCTGATGATCGCCATCGCGATCTTTGCCCCATGGCTCGGCACGGTTGACCCCACCGCCATCGCGCCCGCCATGCGGCTGCGCGAGCCGTCGGCGCAATACTGGTTCGGCACCGACATGCTGGGCCGCGACATCTATTCGCGCGTCATCTACGGCTCACGCATCTCGCTGATCGTCGGTTTCTCCGTTGCGTTCTGCGCATCCGCGATGGGCACTCTGGTAGGCGTCGTCGCCGGCTTCATTCGCGCGCTGGACGCCGTCCTGATGCGAATCATGGACGGGCTGATGTCGATCCCGCCGCTATTGCTCGCGATTGCACTGATGGCACTGACGCGCGCCTCGGTGCACAACGTCGTCATCGCCATCAGCGTGTCCGAATTCCCACGCGTCTCCCGCCTGATCCGTGGCATCGTGCTGTCGCTGCGCGAGCAACCCTATGTCGAGGCGGCCATCGCCTCCGGCACACGCGTGCCGATGATCATCTGGCGCCACATCATTCCCAATACGCTGGCGCCGCTGATGGTGAACGCGACCTTCGTCTGCGCCTCGGCCATGATCACCGAGGCGATCCTGTCCTTCATCGGCGCCGGCACGCCGCCGACGATTCCAAGCTGGGGCAACATCATGGCGGAAGGCCGCGCCTTGTGGGAGATCAAGCCCTACGTGGTGTTCTTCCCCGCCGTGTTCCTCTGCATCACCGTGCTGGCGGTGAACCTGCTGGGCGACGGGTTGCGCGACGCGCTCGATCCGCGGCTGGCGAAGCGGCTCTGACACATGGCATTGCTCGAAGTCGAAAACCTGCAGACGCATTTCAATACGCCGGATGGCGTGGTGCGCGCGGTCGAGGGCGTGTCGCTGCATGTGAACGCGGGCGAGACTCTGGCGGTGGTGGGCGAGTCCGGCTGCGGCAAGTCGGTCACCGCGATGTCGATCCTGCGGCTGGTGCCGGAACCGCCGGGCAAAATCAAAGGCAGCATCCGATTCGAAGGCCGCGACCTGCTTGCGTTGTCAGAGCCGGAAATGCGGGACATCCGGGGCAATGCGATCTCGATGATTTTTCAGGAACCGATGACCAGCCTGAATCCCGTGCTGACGGTGGGGCGGCAGATCGGCGAGACGGTGCAGTTGCACCAGGGCCTGAACGCGCGGGATGCGGAAAAGAAGGCGATCGAGATGTTGACTCTGGTCGGCATCCCCGCGCCGACGCGGCGCGTGCGCGAATATCCGCACCAGTTGTCCGGCGGCATGCGGCAACGGGTGATGATCGCGATGGCTCTGGTGTGCAATCCCAAGCTGCTGATTGCGGACGAACCGACCACCGCGTTGGACGTTACGATTCAGGCGCAAATTCTCGATCTGATGCGCGATTTGAAGCAGCGGGTCGGCGCCGCGATCATGCTGATTACTCACGATCTCGGCGTGGTGGCGGAGATGGCCGAGCGCGTGGTGGTGATGTACGCCGGCCGCAAGGTGGAGGAAGCGCCCGTCGGCGAAATCTTCGCCCATCCGCTGCATCCCTACACCCGCGGGCTTCTTGGTGCGATACCGAAACTAGGATCGTCGCTCCATGATGGCGGGCGCGGCAAGCTGGCGGAGATCGCAGGCCTGGTGCCGAGCTTGCGGTCCCGGATCGTCGGCTGTCCGTTCGCGGGGCGGTGTCCGATGGCAACCGAACTGTGCCGCGAAGTGGCGCCGGCGTTCGAGCCCAAGGCGCCAGCACATCAGGCCGCATGCCATTATGCAGCGCAAGCGATGGTGCCGGCATGACACAGCTTCCCGTCATGGCCGGGCCTGACCAGGCCATTTACCCAAGCGTCATCGTGCACGGCATGTGGCGTCCCGATAAGCGGTGCGTAGATGGCCGGGTCAGGCCCGGCCATGACGAGGAACGCCAGGGATGACCCCGCGCCCCCTCCTCGAAGTCAACGGCCTGAAGAAACATTTTCCCATCCGCGGCGGTTTGCTCGGCCAGGAAACCGCCAAGGTCTATGCGGTCGACGGCGTCAGCTTCGACATCAACCGCGGCGAGACATTGTCCCTGGTCGGCGAATCGGGCTGCGGCAAATCCACCGTCGGCAAGGCGATCCTGCGTCTTTACCCGATCACTGAAGGCGAGGTGTACCTGGCCGGCGAGCGCATCGACAACATGCCCGCCGGCCGCCTTCGCCCGCTGCGCCGGCGCGTGCAGGTGGTGTTCCAGGACCCGTTCTCCAGCCTCAATCCGCGCATGAGGGTGCGTGACATCCTCGCCGAGCCGATCAGCAACTTCGGCCTCGTGCGCAACCGTGCCGAGATGGATCATCGCATCTCCGACCTAATCGACAAGGTGCACCTGCCACGCGATTCCGCCGGCCGCTATCCGCACGAATTCTCCGGCGGCCAGCGCCAGCGCATCGGCATCGCCCGCGCGCTGGCGCCCGGCGCGGATCTCATCATCTGCGACGAGGCGGTTTCCGCACTGGATGTTTCGGTGAAGGCGCAGATCGTCAACCTGCTGATCGATCTCCAGGACGAGCTCGGCCTCGCGCTACTTTTCATCAGCCACGACCTGGCAACGGTAGAACACCTGACGAACCGCGTGGCCGTCATGTATCTCGGCAAGATCGTCGAACTGGCCGATCGGCGTACGCTGTTTGCGAAATCGCACCACCCGTATACGCGCGCATTGCTGTCGGCGGTGCCGGTCCCGGATCCTACTGCCAAGCGACAGCGTATCATCCTGAGCGGCGACGTTCCGAGCCCGATCCATCCGCCCAGCGGCTGCCGCTTCCACACGCGCTGCCCGTTCGTCTTCGATCGCTGCCGTGTGGAGGAACCGTTGCTGCGGCCGGTGGGTGGTGACGGGCATGTTTCAGCGTGCCACCTGGAGCATGTGCCGGGCGGACAGGTGGTGCCGATGGCGGCGTGAGCCGCGGCTTCGCGCACATTGCCCGGTGCCACGCTTGGTACGCGGGTCATGCCGTGCGTTCGGCGCGGTTGGCGGCAATGTAAGAATTGGAACCGCAGATGCACGCGGACGGGCCAGTGGCCGGCATGCTGTGCCGCGGCATGTTCCGCCGATCCGTCATGAGCCGTGGCGCTGGGGCGGCATTCCGGTTCTATCCGCTTGCAGAGCATCTTCTGCCGTCGCTATGCGCAAGGTATTGGCACGCCGCCGAGGCTAAGAGCGGCGGTGCTGATCGGTTGGTCGCTGCGGCTTGACGGTGGCACGAATCGGAACGCCGGGGCTCGGCCGCTTTCCGGCCCCGTTGCGTCAGTTTGTGGTGGTTGTTGCTCTCAGGCGGCGCGCTTCATCGCTGCGCGCCGCGGCGGGCCAGTGGCTGCTGCCGGCCGGGCGACACGTCTGTCCGATACCGGAACGACATGGCGCGGCCGGGCCAGGGCGCGCTGATCGCGGCGCAGATGGACCGCGTGCTCGCGGCGTTTGAATCCAGGACCGCGGTGCCGGTTCAGGCCACCGCCGGGAATCAGAGAAGCGCAGCACAAAATGATGGCGAGGAATGCCTGCGCTGAACAATCCTGCCCTGCAGGAGACGCGCAGGGTTGAGGCTCTTCCGCAGGAGATTGCGTCGTCGCTTCGCTTCTTGCAATGACATGGCAGGGGTTACTCCCGCGCCTCCGATGCCGGGTGCCGGGGTCCCGATGCTCATGGTGTGGTGACGGATCGTCCTCCAGCGCCTGCGGGGAAAATGCGGGGCTGGGCTGACTGTCTTCGAGCCACATCGCGGCGCTGGCCGCGTAACAGGCGATCGCGCTTGTCGCCGCGCCCCAGAACTCGGTCGTGCACATGATGGCGACAAGGCCGAGATCGCGGCGGATATCGCTAATGGTGCGGCCGATCGGACGGGCGAAGACTTCGGCCTCGATTTGCTCCGCCGTGGCCAGGTTCGCCGGATCGATCGGTGCGTCATGCTGCGCGCGCTCGGCCGCCAGGCGCGCGACCTGGGCGTCGAACGGTTCATCGCATGGGTCGGCGTCCGCGCTGGTTGCGGCGGTGGTGCCGAGCGGCGCCGGCGCCACGTCGCGGCCGGCGGCCGCTCGCATGAGCAACAGCGTTTCGAGCGCTGTGGCGCGCAGGATGGCGCGGTGGAGGTAAGCCTGGATAACGGGCAGCCGGTCGGTGCCGAACACGGCACGGAAGAGCCAAAAGCCTTCGCCGGCGGCGCGATGCTCGATGGTGGCGGCGATGTGGCGGCCGAAGTCGAGCAAGACGCGAACGACATAGAGGATCCGTGCGATGTTTTCGGGCATCGTGGGGCCGGCTCGATCTGCATCGGAGCAGGCGCCGGCCGGAGCGGTGAGCGCGTTATGGGTCATGGCGGACGGTTGCAGCGGTTGCCTTTCTTCCCGGGTTGAACAAAGCGACCGCCAGGTTAGTAGGATTAGCACAATATGTCAATATAAAAAACATGACCATGTCAGAAAACACACGTCCGCCGCGCCGACGGGTGGACCCGCGCAAGGACCTGGTTGGCGCGGAAATTCCTGAGTCGAAATGGACATCCCAAAGGTCCGAGCACCCGGCCAATGGCGGCAGAACACAGTCAGCGTCACGTCATCGCGTTGTCGACTCAGACCAATGGCGGCAATAATGCGGTACAGTGCCACCGCGCGAGGTGATTCCGGGCGAGTCTCCTACGTGACCGGGCAATGTTCCCGAGGCGCGAAGTTGGCTGGCATGTCCCGAACGTGCCGTTCGCATATCTGCGGGCACGCATGAGGTGCGGCGACGATGCGTCCGGCACACCCAGGGGGTGCCGGGTGTGCTGTGAGGCCAGCCCCCGATCTGATTTGCCTGCCTCTGGCCGGTCTCGCCGGACGAACGGATCAACATTCGGGACGTTGTCCCGCGCCCCAACTACCAGACTGATGGCACCATCGGCGCTTCGGGGAGACCTGCAACCTCCCACGCCTCTCTGCCGCCGCGGTACCAATAGACCTGGGTGTAACCGAGTGCCACGAGCCGTAGCGCGAGATTGCGGCCGCCGAAGCGTTCCGAACTCCAGCCGACCGCGACGATGACGCGCGTGCGATCGCCGCCGGTCAGTTCCGCCATTTTTCGGCGCAGACGATCTTGCATCGGATCTGCGACGCTGGTGCCCCAACCGGACTCCGCGAGGCCAACCGCGCCCGGCAATGACCTCCCTGAAAACGATTCCACCGTATCGACGATGATCGGGGCGCGACCCACCGCGGCGTGGAGATCAACAGCGAGCATGCATCGCGCGCGATGGAAGTTTGACGTCTGTATGACAGTCGTCACGGCCGTCATACAGCTAAGAGCCACCGGGCGGATTGCCATCCATCGACGTCAAATTCGATGAAGTCAGACAGCATTGTGATCTGCGTCACACATTCCAAAAGTCGTACGTGCCAAGTGTGATCCGATCGACGTCATAGCTCCCGACGCACCCATCGCGGTACTGATGCCTGGCTCGGGCTATGGGCTTTTCGTTTTCCAACCATAAAACCACGCTCTGGAGCAGCGCTCATGCTTGGACCGATTCTGGCTGCTGTCATTCCGGTTTTAGCCACCGCTGGACTCGGCTTTGCCTGGGTCCGTTCGGGCCGCCCATTCGAGAACGCAATGTTCACGCCGCTGGTCGTGGATATCGGAACGCCATGCCTGATCTTCGCCACCTTCGCCAGGACCACTATCGCGCCGGCGCAATTCGCGACGATCGCGCTCGCTTCGACGACGGCGATAGCGTGTTTCGCTTTGGTGGCCGCAGTCGTTCTGCCGCTGACCGGACTTCGGCTACGGACCTTTCTCCCCTCGCTGAGCTTCCCGAACAATGGAAACCTGGGGTTGCCGTTGGCGGCGTATGCCTTCGGGCAAGCAGGGCTCGGTTACGCGATCGTCTTTTATGCCATCTGCATGATCGGCCAGTTTACCGTGGGCCAGGCGATCGCCGCTGGCTCGGCAAACTGGCGAGGCATATTCAGGTTGCCGCTGATATACGCCGTCCTGCTCGGCGTTGGCGTCTCGGTCTGGCACGTGGCGTTGCCGCACTGGTTTACCAACACCATTGCGCTGATCGGCGGCATGACGATCCCGCTTATGCTGTTGATGCTGGGGGCTTCGCTTGCCCGGCTCCGTGTCATGATGATTTCCCAGGCGATGGCCCTGTCCGTTTTACGCATTGGCGCTGGCGCCTGTATCGGCCTTGTCATCGCTTCAATGTTTGAACTCGAGGCGACAGCGCGATCCGTGCTGATCATGCAATGTGCCATGCCGGTTGCTGTCTACAACTATCTCTTCGCCCAGAAGTGGAACAACCAGCCGGAGGAAGTAGCGAGCCTGGTGATCGTCTCTACCCTCGTATCCACCGTCACCGTGCCGGTACTGCTTCGCATCCTGATGTTTTGAGGGAGGATCGACCGATGAAGATTCCCGCGATACTGGTTGAGGGAGTTACCAACGCCGCGGTGACGGAGGACGGCCGCTACATGGCTCTCACATTGCGAGAGCCGTCCGGCATGTCGTTTACGCTCGGCGTTCCGGGCGAGGAGATTCCGCACCTTATCGATCGAACGGCCCGGGCGCTGAGCGACCGGGAACGGATCCTTCGACCTGACGGGAACGCGAAGTTCGTGGCCACCTGGTGGAACCTCATCCGACAGGGCGACGAAGGCAGCTTTGTCCTCTCACTCACCTTTGGCACAGGTGGTGCGCTGTCCTTTGTCATGACGGATGATATGGTGGCACGGCTGCAGGATACGCTGAGCTGCCTTGCCGGTTCGGCTGCGGCCAATGGGCCGTTGGAGTCCGAACCGGAAAGGCGTGAGGTGATGCGGACGAGGTCGTGAGGAAGACAACAGGACCGCGCCTGGATGACCGGCGCGATCGTGGCCGGGGTAATCGCGCTGATCCTGAAAGCGTTCGTCTGAACATGGGTCTCACCCGGACACAACAAAGAACAGTACCGCGATCGCCGCCCAGGCCAGCACCAGCGTCGACAGCGTATAGGCCGCATTCCACGCCGTGCTGACCGTCCAGGGCGACACCCGTGCCCAGCGCGCGGTCGTGATGGCCGAGGCCGACATCGGCGTCATGCCCACGCCCAGGCCCCAACCGAGCATGCAAGCGAACGCCAGCACCGCCGGCGGCACGCCGAACGCCGCGGGGTCCGGCAGCGCTGCGCCGATCAGGGCGACCACGGCCACCGGGTTCAGACCAAGCTGGCCGGTAGCGATCAGCAACACGGGCACCAGCAGCGGCACGGCGATTGGCGGCAGGTGCGCAAGCACGGGAGAAATGCCGCTGCCCGACAATGCACTGCCAACCGCGACACCCATGAAGCCGGAGCCGGCCAGCACGGTCGCCTCGCCGCGAAAATTCGGCACCCGATGCAGGAACCGAACAGTGCGGCGCTGTAACGCGGCACCCAATCGGGCTGGCGAGCGCGCTACCACGGCACGCGATTGCACCGCCACCCACGCGACGCCGACCAGCGGCACTACCAGAGTCACGCAGGTCACCAGGGAAATCCGCAACACCATGCTGCCGGCTTCCGCCAGAACCATGACGCCGGCCACCAGTGCGATGATGCGCAGGTGGATGCTCCAACGTTCCGAGGTTTCCGGGCGTGCGGCACCAGGCGTTGTGGCGCGCGCGGCGGAGATCCGGTCCTCCAGCCAGCCCAACGCCGCCATGCCCATCGAAACCACGAACGCCACCGGCAGCAAGAGCCGCATCGGCGCCGCCGGCACCGCGGTGGAGACCACGGCGGTCATCAGGTTGATCGGGTTCCAGCAATTCATCACGCAGAAGCCGCGATAGATCGCCATCAGCATCCGGCGGGTGCGCAGCGCCTGCACCTGGAGCAAGCCGCTCGCTGCCTCCAGCGTGTTGGCACGCATCACCATCGCCGCCAGCAATTCGATCGCGCCGTAGGACAGGATGATGCCGAACACGTGGCCGCCGGCGGTCAGCGCGGCGTAGCGTCGGCCGGGCGGCTGTGCCACCAGGTGGCGGCCGCAGCGCCGCACCAGGGGCGACGTTTCCGCGGCGTCGCGCAACGTGGTGAGGGCGAAGAAGAACGCGCCATAGGCCGCGCCGCGCCGCCAGCCGGCCAGGAACAAGGTGGCGGGGTCGGCGGCGTGCACCACGCCCAGCATGCCGATGCCGACCAGGGCGCAGAACAATATCTGCGCGTAACGGCGCTGATTGCGAAGTTCGAGCAAGAGGAACAGGAGCATGGCAATGCCG